>Ga0137394_10000223_pt1 | contig 39640 bp, 48 predicted proteins | sample czobulk116metaG_FD_108278 | JGI IMG/M metagenome (GOLD analysis project Ga0137394, IMG submission 108278) | Vadose zone soil microbial communities from Angelo Coast Range Reserve, California, USA - czobulk1.16 metaG | ecosystem: Environmental > Terrestrial > Soil > Vadose zone | place: USA... | reverse complement strand
TTTAGCAGCAAATAGCGGGATATGTCAAGGGCCGTAGCAGCAAAGCCACAGTTTGTCGTGCGTGCACCTTTCCTCCCCTATGTCTATTCAATCTCAACCCCTCTTCCTGAACAGCGCCTCCTCATCGCAGCAGGCAGGGCTGCGCCAACGCCTCCTGTTGGGCCCGCTCTCGGCGCTCGCGGCGTTAGGTCAATGGACTTTTGCAAAGAGTTCAATGCTCGTACAGCCCATATCTCTCTGGGCATCCCAATTCCCACCGTGATCACCATCCAACCTGATCGATCCTTCACCTTCGTCACGAAAACCCCAACGGTGTCATATTTTCTGAAAAAGGCAGCAGGCATCGAGAAGGGAACCGGCCGACCAGGCCACGAGACAGTTGGCACAATCAGCCTCAAACACGTGTACGAGATTGCAAAGATTAAAGCTACCGATGGACATCTGAGGCATCTGCGGCTTGAGGCGATTGCAAGTACCATCATTGGTTCGGCGCGAACGCTAGGCGTGCAAGTGGTGCCGTGATATTTTTGAGCGCTCTTGTGGCTCCTCTTTCACTTTTTGTGAATCGTGAGTGCGCTTCTGCCCGTCCACCTCGGGATGTGTATGCTGATCCCAGGCCCCAGGGATGCGATGCGAAGCTCGGCCCAACGCGCGGGTTGCCGGTGAATGATTCTTCTCCGCTGCGTTGATCTGCCCTGGCTGTTTTTATGCTGGTGGCGGGCCTTCTTGGGTTTTAATATCCCGGAGCTTGTGAATGTTCGGTAGAATCGCAATTGCAGGGCGTTGTACCCCAGGTCGGGATGCCGTGTTGAGAGCCTTGAGCTGATATTGGAGAAAGATCATCGATTTTGGTTCCCCAGATCGAAAGTAAGAAGCCGCGGACACGTCGGATTGCTGTGCAGGTTAGAGGCAGGCATCACTCTCCCAGGCTTGATGAGGCTCGCTCTCTCATAGTCGTGGATAGACTTTTAGTGATTCATTCCACATCGTCCTAGACCGCTGCGTCCGCACTAGTGGCAGTGGTGGCGGCGGCGGAGGGCACTGGACATACAGGCCAGGAGAAACCTTCCTTATCACGCCTCGCCTTTGTGCTGTTCGAGGTATCGTTGACACGCTGTCTACACGCTCTTTGAGTTGGGACACGACCCGGGGAAGGAGCCGCAGGAGTCGCCACACTCCCGTATCAAGGTTGCCATATGCGTTTGCTCTCCGCCGCCTCGTGTTACATCTCGCTTTCTAGGCGGTGAGTAATTTATTCTTTTTTCCCCACTCAGCCATGACGAGCTCACCGCGATTTTTTTTCTTTACGTGGTCAGTATTTTTTTAAAATTCGGTTTTCTAGCAGTTTATCACCGTATTCACCATTGTCGTAATCAGGGTTCATCACGCTGTCTGCAGGCAATGTAATGGTTGGCACTCTACCTCCCAAGCTCGGCGCTTACCTCCACCTCGTGTTGTCTTCCGATCAAGCTGGCCATGACCTGAATGCGGATTCGGAGACTCGCTCAATGAACAACACTCCAGGACACGTCTGCCAGCCTACTTCTCGTGCCGACACGCTGCGAGTCCTGTATTCAGCTTTATCGGTCACTGTTTCCACGTTTTCGATCGAACCATTCACCATCACCCGTGTGCATGAGTATGCCCCCCTCCCGGGCCAGTATAAAAGTGCCTCGCCGGAGGGCACCAGTTTTCCCAGTTCTCCAGACCACACACAAGTTTAATCGCCTCCACCTCCACCCCCATCAGTTCTCATGGCTAACACCCAGAACGACGTACTCTCCTGGACATCTCAGGATCCCCGACAAAGCCAGTTGTTCAATCCATGGGGCATTGTCTACCGGATCCAAGTATATATTATCGGCATCGCCATGCCCGATGATCCTGATTCAACTTTCCCAGACCGAGACCAACGCACAGGGCCAGAGCACGACCACTGTTTGGCGTTCGATACGTGCGAACAAAGAGGATCGAGTGGCCAGGCTAGAGTGGGCCCCGGGTGGTGGTCTCGGACGCGCCGTCATCGGGAAGGTCAGGCCTTCGCTCCCAAGAATTTCCCATTTGACGTCTTCCTTACGCTCTCCCTTGATCACAGAACCAACTCCCTATGGCTGACTTGGTCCGGCGAGACCCAAGAATGCCTGTGCGTTTCTCGTTTGGTCTCGGCTGATTTCCATCTGACATGGATAAATCCAGAACTCGAGAGTATTCAATGGCCCCGATGGTTTCCAGTACCGATGGAGACCGAGTACTACAAGTCAGGATATTGTGGTGGGTCTCCCAAGAAGCTGATACATGAGGGACGCCTGATCATATGTTATCCCCCTCAGTTACAAGATCCTAACAACAATGTGATTGCCTTCGTTCGCCCCACTCGGCCAACCCGGTATCAGGGAATTGGGGATGTTTATGCGGAGCTTCACTTTGTCCGTGCGGCTGGTCATGGCATGGTGGTATGTCCAGCGCATATTTCAAATCACCAACGACGCTGATCCAGATCCAATGCAACAGACGCACCCTCCGCTCATGGACACTGTCACGGTGACCGCGATGCTCTATAGGATTGCTTCGGTGTTCAACCTTTGATAATGTTTCGATATCGGACTGTCTTCTTTACTAATTTAAAGAGGCTGACCCAAGCACTGAATTGTGGACGGCGTCGCGTGGGGGCAATTACTTATCTTGGCATTTCCATGTTTTCGTGTCTTAGCTGCATATGTAAAGTCGCAACTCCCATCACGTTCCATCGAGAAACGTCGACTCGCGTGAGTTTCCGGTTTAACCCCTGGCAAAGCCTGCCCGGAGTAGCGTGTTCAGAACACGCCTCAGATGCAGGTCGTTCTGTCTTCCACATGTACGACCTCTAGAAGCGCTTCTTGATGCGCCTCTCAGGAACGACGTGGGACTCGTGGATGAATTACAATTTCATAGAGAAAAGTTCGACATGATGGGCCGCGAGGCCCCCCCTTCAATTAGGCTTCGTGTGGATCACCCCCGCTCAGCAATGATCACGTTCAAGAGCGTATCCACGGTTCGGATCACCCACTCAGCCCCCTCGTCGCTCGCAAGCCAGCGGTCTTCCTCGCTGAGACCTTCGATTGAACGCGCCTTGAGCAATCCGAAAACGTGGCTCGTAAGTTGCGGCCCAACGCGGCCTTCGGCGCGCAGACAAGCGACCCCCACGACAGATCCCAACGTGCGGCTGAGGTTGCCTTGTTCATTCGCTCCGGCGAGCGGCGACAGCACGGAGCCGTAAGACTGGATAATGAACGCTGGAAAAGGGATGTCTATGAGCAGCAGCAGCAACATCATCATCAGCACCAGCACCATCAGCACCAGCACCATCAGCACCAGCACCGGGCTCGTAGAAGCCACACAATCACGAAAGGAGATCACGATCGAGAAGAGGAAGTGTGTGCGTGGTTCGTGGAGACGCTGTGCATGTGCACTTGCTCCTTCTGCATCGGTCGGCGAAGGGGGGACGTACAGATCAAGTCGGGGTGGTACGACGCCAGTTTATCGTGCAGCTTGACGGCGTGTGGCTCGTAGATGGAATTCCAGAGCGCCTTTCCGCGAGCGATGATGCCGTCGATGTTTTCCGAGTTGGCATCCCTGGGAAAGGGAGAGACAACGGGGAGTGAGTCCCTCCGCTCGTAGGCGGGCATCGAAACTTGAGCAAACGAACTAACGGCCCACCTGCGTGAATCAGTCCGGAGACCGGCCTTCACACCATCTTCGAGCGCATCTGTGAGCGCTGCGAGAGCTCCGATGGTCTGAACGTGAAAAGAAGTGGTGAGAACAAGGGGAGACGGTATGAAATGAGTGGCCCTACGCGAGGAACGCCGACAAAGGTGGCACTTTTCAGTGCGGCTTCGCGCATGAGGGCTGCATGTTGCACAGAATTTCGAACGTTCGGCTCAGAACGCGATACAAAGCGATACAAATGGCCGACAGACGAGGGAATGTTTGCTGTCAACAGTGTACAGGTCTAAGTCCGTCGTTAGGGAGGTGGTTTGGACGTGGGGACAAGATCGTGCACCGTAAGTACCAGCCAGCCAGTCCCGGCCCCCTTCAAGCGTGCATCATTTTGAGTCTTATCGAACAGGAAATCCAACCGGGAGGCTGAAGGACCAACGAAGGCGTCCAGATGCCGCAGAGTCAATAACTGCCTGATAGTTGGCGGGAGGTGTCTGACCATTGACTTCAAATTCCGAAGTCAAAGTGTCGAGGTCCAACTCTTAAAGTCGAATTAATTCAAGCAATTGAGAAAGCCGTATTATAGCACCCCGTACTACATGACAACGCAACACGCTCCTGGCGAGCCAAAGGGATGAAAAAAAGACGGTCGGAGACTACTACGTGACCAGCTCCGCGCGCTTTTAAAAGGGGTATACATGCATGAAGGAACTAAACAAGCTATACCTCCGAGCGTAAACCCGCCGTGTCGGATGACGGAAATTTGTAGAAGGTTGTAGAATCAAGAATCAAGGATTGAGGTATTTGTACCCATTTGCGTTGGGATGGCATGACGACCCAGGGCCGTTAGGACATGTGATCATGCTATTGGCCGGGCTGACGCCATTCGGCAGTTCATCCGCACGGAACATTGCTGCATGGCATTTCAGTGGTGTAATTTCATTGATGCTGGGAAACTCCTCACAAAAGAAAGCATACGTCTCAATCCATGAAGTCGACTCACAGAAGCTCTGAACCTCTGCAAAGAAAGTGTTAAACAGGTCCGTGGTGCAAGTTGCGCGTGCAGAAGAATAGTCCTGCAGTAGGACTGATTAACGGTCATCCACAACAATACAAAGTGCAAGAATCGAACCGTGCAGCCAATCTCTGAGACCCAGAAATTCAAATTGAAAGTGTCATGGAATTTATTGGCAGCAGTTATGAGATCCTGCGCATGTAAGCTGTAGTGATGGAGGTCGTGGGCGTAATACTAAAGGTTGTTCATCAGGACCAGACGATGAGAGTGGACATAATAAAAACGCACAGAACAACCGCTGCATGCTTTAGTGAACGTCTGCAACCAATTAAAGCCAGTGTCATCTGTCGTGACCGAAGGGGAAATACACTTGATGCCCTGACCCCAAAGGGGCTGCATGTGTTGCTGCCAGAGACTAGCGGCGTAAGTTGGATCCACATTGGCCTGGGACCCGATATTGGGCCTGGGAAAGTCAACGATGACTATTAGGGGGTCTATGGTCCAAAATAACCTACTCATTGAAGAATTTGATAAATTTGTAGCCATCCTTTACAACAGTGGCAACTTGGTCAATCTGAGATGGGTCGTGTATCGTAGCGGCAAATATCAGCTCGTCGATTCCCTGGCAGTTGCCAAGATATGAGGATTTTTGCGACTGCCAGTTACCGTAACTGATCAAGTGTGCTGAGCGAGGAGGGACAGGTGAACGGATGAGTACACGCACTACTTGGTTTGACTAGTAATAAAATTGCAGAAAGATGACTCCTCCTCGTTAGACCACATGAGGGTAATCTTGCCACTACCGGAAGAACCGCTAGAAGAAGAGGTAGCGGAAGGGGCAGAGGAAGGTTCAGACGATTTAGAAGAGGAAGTAGCAATAGTGTTTGGAGATGGTTGAGAAACTGGGGAGGGTGTAGCCAGGTTGGCCTTGATGGAGGAAGAGGAAGGCGCGCTAGGACGGGGCTTGCATTGACTAGACGAGTCGCCACGCTTCTTAGCGAAGCCAGCATGTGCATGGTTGATGCCACGAGCCATATGGCCACGCTCTACGGCAAGGGCATTGGCTGGGAGGGTACCCAACGAGATGTTGAGGAGTGCGAGTGAAAAGATAGAGAGAAGGCGAAGAAAACTGGCTGGAGCCATGATGAGGAAAAGGAGAGGTAGGATTAAGGAATGTGTCAGGCCGTGTGGCCAGTGGAGGGAAGGGACGAGAAGGGGGAGAAATAGCTGGTTTGGAACGGCAGCTGGACGTTGTACTTTTATTTGGGGACGGCTGTCGCTTACATAATCTCCCAGGCAACGGATAAATTGCAAGATGACGGACTTTTCCTTTTTTGGCTAGTTATTGGCAACTGCCAAGATAAGTGCGCAGCCGCGCTTCTCTGATTTTTTTTTTTTCTTCTTAACTTTGACAACAGAAAGCCGGTTCATCGTCATCGCCCGTCCATCCCCAACCAATCTCCTAATCCCCACCTGCCTTTGATTCAATAAAAATGTCTGATGCCCCCGCCGCCCCCGTCACTGAGCAAGGCGTGCCTCCGGCTACGCAGACCGAAGAAGTTCCTTCTTTCAAGGTGACTTACTGTCCCTCCCGTCTCGCATGCGCTTCATCCTCTATCCCTTTCCCTCATATAGGTCTTCATCGGAAATCTTGCGTATTCCACTACGGATGAAGGGCTGAAGGCATTTTTCGAGCCCGTTCAGAGCGACATGTGCGTTTTTTTTTCTCGTCGCTTTGTTGGCCATATGCACAGCATTTCCGTCATGTCAATACTAACCGGTCATACCTCCGTTGCTTCAGCGTGTCTGCCCAGGTTATAATGCGCGGAAATCGGTCTGCGGGCTATGCGTTCGTTGCGCTCTCTACAGCCGAAGCCGCCCAGAAGGCCGTCGACCTGCTCCACAAAAAGCAACTCGATGACCGTCAGATCATTGTCGAAATCGCGAAGCCGGCTGATCAGAAAGAAAGCGAGAGGAGAGACAGGAAATCTCGCAGGCGCCCAGGCAGGCGTGGCTCTAGAGCCGTCCCAGGCGAGGTCACTGAAGCCGAGGCTAATGGCGATGCCAAGACAGAGGATGCTGCTCCTGCCGAGGGCGAAACCCCCAAACCCAAGAAAAAGAAGAAAAAGGCCGTAGTAAGTTGTTAAGTGCATTTGTCATGCGAGAATTTATCTTAATCTAGTTCGTTCAGAAGTCGAAGGCTAAGGCCGAAGCCATCGAAGAAGGCGATCCCGAGCCCGCAGTTACTACCCCGGAGGGCGAGCCTGTCCGTAGGAGGCGTAACCCTCGTCCCCGTCGTGCTATGGGTGAAGAACCCACCGGCGAGCCCTCCAAGACGGTTCTTTTCGTCGCCAATCTTGGTTTCAATATTGACGATGATGCACTCGCCAACCTGTTCACTGAGGCGGGTATCAACGTCGTTTCTGCCCGTATCGTCCGCAAGCAGTATGGACGTCCCCGTAAGAGTAAAGGCTACGGTTTTGTTGATGTTGGCGATGAGGCCGAGCAGAAGAAGGCGATCGAGGGTCTTGAGGGTAAGGATGTTGACGGAAGGATCATCGCCGTCAAGATCGCCGTCAATGCCCAGGCCAGTGAGGCCAAGGAGGAGATAGTTGCCGAGGAGGGCACCTCTGAAGTCGCCATCGTGGCTGAGTGATAGCTCTCAAGTTCTGAACTCATGACTCATGACCCCAATGTTCTCAACGTCCTTAGCTACTCCCTGGATGGAAGGTTGTTCAAACTACGTGCTGACCGTTTTTTTTGGCACGCTATTTGTTTCAGTTTTATGCGTGTTCTACGTCTTTGAGAAAACTGGTCGGTCTAGTGCCGTCTTTTTAAAGTCTTGTAACGGTGTCATCATGTCGTACATGTACTAAGGCCCTCTGCATCCATCACACGTGCATTACGTTTCACCAATGGCTGACGATGATGATGATTACCTCTCCGACAAATTCCTTGCCATCGCAGAGCCTCAAAAACCGAAAACTTACAGTGAAAAACGCAAGGACGCCCTGCGTGAATCTCTTCTCAAAAGCGAACAAAACAGGATCAAAAGCAGGAGACAACTCGAGCTCGAATCGCGCGAGGAGGGGCTTTCCAAGAGTCTGTTTGAACGCGCAGAAGATGACCAGGCTTCAGGTCGTGGCCTAGAAAACAAGGCACTTTCTATGATGATGAAAATGGGCTTCAAGCCAGGTCAGGGCCTTGGTGTAGCCACGGTACGCGACGCAACCCCGCAACACGACGACAACCCACCCCAGGGAACATCGATCGTCCAACCGGAGAAACTTGAGAGACAGTTGGTGAACCCTCTCCCTCTTAATGAATGGTCAGGTACGTGTAATTCTCCTACATGCGCTCCAAATGGGCCCTCTTCGTTGCCTCGCCCCCTGCACCCCTCCCTCTGTATTATCTACCATCACCATGGTTACTGATTCGGTCCGCGCACCGTCAATGATAGGGAGGAAAGGTATCGGCCTCGGAAAGCGCGCGCCGTCGCCGACGGAGCTCGAACGTCTGGCAAAGGTCGCCAAGGCCACAGAAGAGGCAGACGAGGAGTCCTTCAGGGACCGGTCCCGCCGCGAATTTGAGCAACGACGCGCAGAGGCGCGACTCGGCCCTGCCCAACAAACCTGCGCGACCTTGGACGAACGCGCGGGCAAAGAGGTAATAGCGAATTTTAGTTTTGGGGAAATATGCCTCCTCCCCCCTCCCCCCTCCCCCCCCCCTTTCCTCCTCTTTTTTTTCTTTCTCTTCTTCCCCACCGCCCACTTTCCATTATCAGAACAAAGAGGGGCGGCCGAAAAATAATAATAGTGTTACGACTTTTGGGCTAAAACTCGCGTTTTTTTGTGCAGTTTAACGTGCTTTGGCTCGATCCGGCGAATCCAGACGCGTTCCCGATCGGCCTCGTGGACGCCCTGAACGAGATGGGTGCTGGTGAATGGGGCGAGGGCGGCGAGGGTGGACGCTCAATGGAGGAACGACTGCGGGCGCAGATGCAGGCTGATGCGCTTAGACCTCTTGGCGACGACGAAGATCAACCGAAGAACGCGGATACTGACTTGGTGCCTTTGCCGCCAGGGTCGATCCAGGAGGCTGCACAGTTCCTGCTTCTCAATGTGAGTGTACGGCACGCTGTTTCCTTCCCACAATTTTTTTTCTTTCCGGCGTTTTTGACCCGACCGCCCATGAATAGCCCGCGGAACGCCTCGACCGTGTTTTGCGATACCTGCGCGCGGAATATCACTACTGCTTTTGGTGTGGCACACAATACAAGAGTTCCGAGGAGATGCAGGAAGAGTGTCCAGGTCCGGACGACGATATGCACGACTAGTTGGAATAAATGTCGTCGACACTTCGGTCGTATTCCATTGATTATATAAAATAGAGGTAAGGAAGGAGCGTAAGGATAAGCCACCATAATGGTACACGCGATAATGATTGTACAAACTCGATGCGAGGTCGGTCGACTTCTGACCCGTAAAGAACGTGCTAGGATGTCAACACGTACGGCTGTTGCTACCGGCAGAGGCAAGGGAGTGGAGTGAAAAGAGCAATTGTCCCAAGATGTAACTAAACTGAGTCCGATGAGGTTAAATGATTCTGCAGCTAATTGGCGTCCGCGGAGCTAGTTCCCATAAGTACTTGAGGTTCCAAGTCAGTTGGAGATGATGGTTGCGCTGCGGGCTGCGGGAATACGAATGATGAAAGCAGAGCGGGAAGGGCCGGGATAGCAACGGGGGCCAGGGGGTCATCAAATGCCGATCGGGGAAACGTTCCCGATGTTGGCGACATCTGGGGTGATTTGCGGCGCAAATACGTCGAGATAGGGGTGCTCGCGTGGCAGTCTGTGTCGTGTAACCATGTCTCACTCCCACGCCGAGACAACCTCCCGTTAGGAGATCTTGGTCCCCGAAAAGCGCGGGAACGAGGAGAGGGCAGCGGCGAGATGGAGGGTGTCTATTGCAGGATTAAAACTCATAATCATGTGATTCGTCTGGCGTACGACATACCCTCTTCGCTTTTTCTGGTTCGAACAAAGAGGGGAGGCTTCCTTTCCGTGGGACCTGCAATACGGTAGAAACCAGGGTAGGTGAGCTAAGCAGGGGATTGAGGAGGGTGTATACGCACAGAGTCAATAGAATAAGGGGAGTATCTGCCTCTACTATTTCGAGAGACCCGAGGGGCTTCTACGTCCATAGAGTTGGTATAATCGTGCCGATCATGGTCGGCGGGTATAAATAGGTATGCGCCAGTGGCGGCATGCGGTTGGTGAGGAGCTTCACGCTCGTCGTCAGTGTCGGAAGAGGACGATGCGTTGGAACAAGAACGGGGACGAAGGAAGGAAGGAGTACTGCGAGAGAGAGATGCACTGTCTTCGAGCCCGAGAGAGGACATGAGCTCTACAAACGATGGGAGAGAGGACATCGAGCGTGTTGCTGAAGGTAGTCGCAACAGGGCAACTAAAGAGCATGATCGGTCGAAGTGGAGAGATATATAACATTCGACGCATTCCTTAGAAACGGGTTGGGCGGGAGCGGTGCTAGTCGTCAGGATACATGCGTAACATAGCAGGTTGCGCAGGTGGCTGTAATACCTCAGTTCGGTTCGCAACTACCCGGGGGCTGGCAATAGTCACTTTCTGGGCTGGCCTATGTCGTTCGTCATCATGGTCGGCAAGGAGACATGCTTGTTCCATGTGCGCTTTTTCCGGACTCACATTCTTGTAGGTGTGCTCTGGTATTATTTTTTGGTTGCCTTTTGGTCGTTCGGCGCTCAGCCACAGCGCATTAAATTTAGCCAGGTGATACGCTTTTGCATGGAGCAGGGGTATACATCCATGGATCCATGGAGGCTCGGCAGTTGTCGCGCAGAACAATTGCGTTGGTGCCTTCGGTTTCAGGGTGACCGTAACGCTGATTATTCTTGGCACGAGCGCCCTGTTTCCGATGGAGTGTGGTGTTGCCGCGACGATGAGGGAGTCAGAGAACAGTGCAGTACTGTATATGCGATGCGGGTGATTGATCCGGTAAAGCTGTAAGGGTACGTTGACTGTATAGATCGTTTGGTCGCGATGCTACCGACCACATCAGCCCATGCGCGTCACGACCGTGACAGGGCCGTCTTTTCCAACAAACCACTATGAATCCACAAGGGCAACCAAGCTCTGGCAGCAACGCACCCTTCCTACCCCCTCCGAGGCAGGAGATGGAATATTTGTGCGCCGGTGAGAAGCATGTTGGCACGCAGGTATTGCTGTGATTTTAATTTATCGAAGATTGCGGTGCCAAAAATGACATCAAACCTCGAGAGCCCATCCGCTGTAGGGAATGTGGGCACCGCATCATGTACAAGAAGCGAACAAAACGAAGTAAGTTTCGGACGTCCCTTGGTGCTGCCATCGTCTTAATCTATCATAGTGGTCCAGTTCGAAGCACGTTAGCCTACATAGCATATAGTCACTTGCTCTCTAAACAAAAAACTAAGTTGGTCCTGTCGGACCGGAGTAGCCGCGGGTGATGCCGATGAGTGAGTGTGCCGGACTGCTTCTGTCGGGGGCGACGGCGGCGACGTTTGTTTTCTTGCGAGATAGTATCGTATCCCTCTACACAATCGCGTCGTTCTTGTCCTCTAGCCAAAAACAATGACGGATTCAAACAGACATCTCAGAGAACGTAGCCCCTCCGGCGACATCGACGTATATATATTTTTCGTTGTCCTCACTGCATGGGGAGACCTCACTCACCCGTTATCTCTCTAGTCCGACTTCGAGTCACCACAAGAACTTTTTCAAGCTGATGATGCTCCTGCGGGTAAACCTGGGAGAAAGAAAAACCCCAAGTGAGCCGACGGTTCAATATGCTTACGTGCATCGTCTGACCTGACACTGCTCCAGTTCACAGGCGGCACGCCGTGACCAGAACAGAATTGCGCAGCGCGAATTCCGCTTGCGCAAGCAGCAGCGCGTATGCCCCTCTCCGTCCCCGAAATCGAGTCTGACGAATGACGACCCTCTCATCCTTTGTCGATTAGATTCGCGATCTCGAGGCAAGAGTTGAGATTCTCTCAGGTGGCAAAGATGAGGCCCTCAGCGAGATGCGAAATATCCTCAAGGGTACGCCACAAACATTTACCCATCTGTTCTCTATGTAACGCCTGTCTCATCCAAGATCTCATGGCCGAGAACTACGCCCTCCGAGGCTTTTTACGCAGCTTGAGTGAATTCATCGGCGATGGCGCCGGGGGTTTGCTTTCCAAGCTTGGATGGTCGATGCAAGACTTTGAGAAATTCGTCAACAAATCCGAAACCGATACCGCTTATGAGAGCTATCAGCGACGAAAGCGAGACGGTCAAGCTGCCTCCACTTCCTCAGGCCCGTCCACCTCCCTGAAGCGCGCCTCCGAAGATGACACTGCCAGCAACTCCAAGAGGGCACGCCGCCCTAGTGATCGTGATGACACCGAGCGTACCACAGATGCCTTCCCGGTCCTGGTGCCAATGAACCCGGTCACATCCGGAACCAACTTGTATACTGGCCGGTCTCCACCGGACGCCAGTCTGTTCTCGGATCTTATGCGTGGCCCCAATGGCTCGCCAATGTTAATGCCTGGTCCTTCGTCCCCTTCCTCTTACGCAACATCCCCGTCTCAGGTTCCTCAATCGAATGGCAGCTTCCAGGGCTCATATGTCACCCCTCTAAATATGGGAGTAGATTCCACTACGATCAACTCTATGCCTTTTGTAAATAACGCATCCACTCCAACAATCCAACAACAATCTCGCCCTAGCGTCGGCGCGCTCGATGAATTGGACGCTATCGATCCCAAGAACGTTGAGGCCCAGAAACTTATTTCGTTTGTGATATCCACTTACCACTCTTTGGCTTACTCATCACTACCGGATCCCCAGATATCACCTGGAAAACTACAAGAGAAATAGTTCATATTGCCTCCCTGCCTCGCTTCGCCCGACCCTCGTCCAGAGGTACGTTTTCCTCCTTTTCTATAGCGTACCATCGTTTGATCCCTTTGTTAGGACCGTTCCCCACGGTAACATGAGCTATCTCTAGGCTTCGTTTTCGGAATCACTGACAGTGTTACAGAAAGTGTCATCGATCGCATTCCACACCCAGACCTCCGCGACCGGCTAATCTTACTCCGAGGTGCATTCGTCTCCCTTTTCCCCTGAGCAAGTGTTTGTGCTGAACAGGCATCCTACAGGCCGTTTCAATCTCGTCGACTGCCTTCATGACTTTGCATCGGCAGTCACGATACACGGAGACGACGTCCTGGCGCATGCGAACTGGGAGATTGGCGAGACGTGGCTCCGACGTTATGGGTTCGTCAACTTGTTTCATGTTATCCTGTCTCGTTGATCTGACTGTTACTTGTCATAAATACCACTGGTCATACAGATTCCTAGTGGACCCAAGCACATTGAGTATTTCCAATAAGTGGAGACGGGAGCGTGGCTTGGCCGAATTGCGTATGGTCGATATCGCCCCTGACCAGCAGGCATCGACATAGGTGTACGACTTTATCGGTTGTCGTATGATACTGACGTTTTTACTTGCTCTCTTGCGTCAATTTGTGCCCATTCCAAACCCTTTCTCTTATGAGACTCCTTCTGTCGATGTGTTGACTATAGTTTATTGATTCTTACAGAGATGTTATTGTGTTTTCGTCACATGTATATATACTTAATCCAGCCTGAGACCATTCTAGGCATTCGGTCAACCTCAGCCATTTCAAATGAAGTCAAACAGTCCGCTACCGCTACGTGCACCGTGTCCTGTCGCCCGTTGACAACACATTGACAAATTGATGTCGCAAAACTCGGGAGACCTCGTAAGTCGCGGAGTACAGTCGGCGATAAATCACACGATCGATGTGGAGACGTCTCCTGCTTCAAAAAAAAAAAGATCCGAAACATGCAGTGTCTTCCGAGTCCTTTACCCGAGATCACACAGCGTTCATCCGTTACTGGCACACGGACCTCTTAACCCGGGAAGTTTACCAATGGCGATTCCACAATCTATCATGTTGTACCCTTGATTTGTAAGTGGAAAAGCACATGGGGTGACCGATGTTCTACTTAACAAATGCGGCGTAGAGTATGCTTTCGTTATGTGTATCTATCGACATCATAATCATCATTTGATATCCCGTGACAATCGGAACTACCAGCGCGACCACGCGACGTAGAGAGTCGCTGGAAAGAAAGCAAAGAGACATCCAGAGGGAAAGAGGTTGTGCGTGTGTGTATGTGCATGTGGGGGGTATAGATTTTCCTTTCTCCGACAGGTCCACACGAAACATCCTGATGAAAGCAAACTCGTGAAACCCTCAAGGTGAGGGTCTATGAAGGGGAACCGGGGGTTGGGGGAGCCCGCCTCTCCCCACACCGATAAAGCATAGTCTAGACATCGTCCGTCGTCCGTCGTCCGCGCGCAAGGTTTCGTCGATATTGAGACTCTTGCTCTTCGAGTGTCCCGCTAGGGAACTGTGAGGGACACTGAGAGAGGAGCACAAGTAATCACTCACGGTAACGGATTCTCTTGGATGGCAGCGCAGGAAAGGAACGTTAGGAAGTTCAATGCCACTTGACAAATGAAGACGACACGCAGAGCATCTGCGTAGGAGTCTATGGCCGATTTCCTCAGCGTCGGGTCCAACCCTCGGATCACATCGGTGGAGTGCCTTGAATAATGTTTAGATATGGTCTCGGTGTTCATAAACAAGCCGTGTTTCACCTTATACGCGAGATGATCTATTATTTTGTTTGTAGGTCATTTAGAGTCTCGCTCGGAGTAGGAAGGGATTTTGTGGCATACCTCCTCTGCGTTGGGCCCGTGTATACGCTGCTGCAGCTTGGAAAGGAGAACACCTTGTAATAGCGTTCCGCTGAGGCTGACCCCGAGCACTTGCCCAGTGGTGCGGAAGAGGTATGTCACTGGGAAGACGATTAGGCTAGCCATGGCAGGAGCACCTCACTTACAACCAGTCGCCACTGCTACATCCGTTCTGGAAACACATGAAATGAGAGCCTGCGAGGAATAAGTACGACGTTTTAAGGACGCTTGGCAAAGGCCCTTACGATGAGGGTCGTCGTGATCAAACTCGCCATCCCGAATCCTTGGGGAATCAGGTCACTCCAAAGGTGCCACTGAGACGAGTCGTCATTCCACATCATAACCATAATACTGGCGCCGAGGGAGCACAGCGCAGACAACAGTGTGAGTGTGTACAGTTTTCCTGTCCGTCGCATGATCCTATGAAATGCAAATGTATGAGGCGACGGATCGAAGATAAATCGTAGGTGGCTGACCAGCCCGCAAACACGCTCCCCGTAGAGATAGCGACCTAGAACTCAGTTAAAAGACACATTCTCACTAACGGAAGAGAAAACGGCTGACTGAGTGAGGCAGAAGATGGAGACCTGTAAAATTCATGGTTCAAATTTGCCTACGCTAACTGACGATGACCCTACCTGCATCCACTGACGAGTTCAAGCGGACGGTGGAGAAATACTGGCCATAATCAGAGCGGGTCAAGCTTGGCACTCAGATAAAACACACCAATGGCACATTGTAGATCTGAATTCGGTAGGTCAACCGTGGCCAGAATAAGGTCGTGAGGACGCACCATAGAAAAAGCAGACATACTACCGAAAAAGTTGGCAAGTGAAACGGCAAGTGGAGTACGCTGTGTGATAAAGTATATTGGCATGACAGGATATGGAGACCAACAAGCCTCCACGATAACAAACAGAACACCAAAAGCGGCGCTCGTGATGAATAGGCCATAGACTAGAGGATGTGAAAACGGAAGTGACTCGGTGGACTTGAAGGTAGCACCGAGTAGAAGACAGCCAATGGTGGCCGCAAGAGTGGCAGAACCGGCGAAATCCATGCGGCGAAGTTTGAGGTGTAAAGGTTGATTTTTCACATCTTGAGAAAGTGGTATTGAGACCTTCCACGCCACCACGATAAACGAGAAGGCCAAGAAGGGGATCTGATAGATTAACTGATTGACCAATACTGTCTCTGGAATCGAACGTGAGACTGACCTGGAACAGAAAGGCGTACCGCCTGCGCAAACCTGTCATTCAGTTTAGATTCAGGTGCCAACTCTGTTCAGCATACCATCCGAAAGTATCATTCATCCATCCGCCCAAAGGCCCACCGATCCCTGCCCCAAGTCCAAACATACTACACAAATTCATAAATTGGGCGGAGGCAACAACACGACTTGTCTTACATGTTTGCCATTCCCTGGTACAATCCTCGTTGCTTTCTTGAATGGAAGTTCAGTTTGTCGCAAACCTGCCAATAACGGAGAGACATACAATGGAACCAAGTCTGTAACAGCTACGCTCGAAACTGCGCAGTCGGCTTGTCAGCGACAGGTGAAATGCCCGGATAAATGCTGCAGCTACCTGTCATGATCCTAAAAACACCGGGTCAGCTTCCCATGCATTATGTCCGGAAGTTGTGCACGGACCCTCCGCCGCCCATGCCCGCCACCGCTCTGGCGGCGATGAGTGCTTCCATCGAGGGGGCGAGTCCGCAACTTATGGTGCCAGTCCCTTTTGATTTAATTCGAACGTTATCATCTGCCCAAGTCTACATTGACGGGTTCAACAAACCGAACAGTGTCAAGCCCAAGAGCATCGCCCCGCGTCGGCCCAGGATATCCGAGAGTCGTCCTATGCATTAAACAATTTATCCAGACTCGGACAGATGTGAATTGAACTGAGTGCACGCACCATATAGCGGGGTGAAGCAACACACGGAAAGCAAATATGATGTTCCGATATAAGAAGCTTGATTAGACTTATTGAAGTAGTTGCCAATTGGAGTCATCAGTGTGGCAACAATTGTCCCTGCGAACCGTTCATCACTGACTGAGAAGCAATGCCACTTTACTTACCATCCAGAGCACCTAAGAACACGGCGCTCCATAGACCAGCGAGCACCCAAATAAGGTCCATGCTTGACACGCGAAAGACCTCCGGGTCCGGGGGGTCTGTAAATGGGCGCCCGAGGCCATCATTCGTTAGGTGATTACGGGGAGATGGTAGTAACGGGCTCGATTCCGAGGGAGTTGAGACTCTGGAAGACATCGATGGAGCTCAACTTTGGGGGAGAGGTCAGGTAGGACTATCGCATGGGAAAGGGGAGGGGTATTAGTACGAGCGGGGAGACGCTCACGCCCGAGGGCTCCTGTATTTTCGACAGATGAAGTCCGGAGGGAAGGATCCATCCGTAAGCTCTAGTTATCTTTTTTTTCTTTCGAGAACATTGACACGGCTCCGACATTCGCGTCACACCGCTGAGGAACAGCTGCGCTGGCTCACGCGGTGGATCGATTGTGCGCTTCCCGTGGACAATGGGCACGTCCCTCAGCCCTCAATGTCATGGTCCGTAGACTTCGGGGCACACACCACCTCATTACTCGTCGATTTCGCGTATGCAGGGCTTGCCCTCATGACCTGACCTACAACTCGTCCAGCATGCTCGCAGCCTTGCCGTGGTCCAGATGTTCATCGCTGCCATTCGATTGTGCAAGTACCAAAGTCGGGCGCGAGCACAATTGCCAATCCAGCGCGTTCCGTCTACGCCGGAGTGGTTACACCCGCGCGAAAATCAGCAGGTTTGAAATGTATATATGCGTATCCGCGACTTTCTCCTTTCAGCAGTGGGGCCCTGACCGAGCAGGTCCCTTTCTCAGGTTGGACGGTGGAACCAATTGACGGCATTCACATTAGCGCAGGATTCGCTCGCGACGCCCCATCCCTGTTGCGTACGCCAAACCGCTCGTCGGCACGAATCCCCCGGAGAGGCTGTGACACGATTAACTACGAACGAGTCGAAAGAAATTTCTTCAACGGATGGGAGATCCTTCGGCTTCTTGGACACTACGACAACCGCCGATCCTCAGCCTTCCATGAGGCTCAATGGGAATCAACAGTGACGCCGAAGCGGGGCCACTGCACAGGTACTCGATGGGTGACCGTATACTGTAGTTGAGAGAGAGCAGAGTAGCTCAACTCACTGGTATTGGCACTCCAGCACATCTGAACAGCATACAGTAGCACTGCTCGCTGTACGTATTGTCTCCAGGCCCTCTTGACGAGTTGTGGCACGGAAACAGTGTGTTACGTAATGATGATTTTTAGGGTGAGCATGTTATTAACTTACCAAAAATGGTCATGAGAAATGCTTGGAGAGGGCGGCCTGTTTCCCGCTCTTTGCTCACATCTCCGCTTCACCCCATTCCCTCCCATCAACCCACGACCTTTCGCTCCCTCCCGACCTGTCACTTTGCCTCTGTCCTTCCATACATCTCTCATGCCCACCCCAGCCCTACAAACTCGTGGGGTCTTTTCGCATTCAAGATCAACCGATAATCTTCGTGTAACCCGTAGTGGGTCTTCCACACCAACAAGCCCATGGAAGTCAATGTTCCGTATCGGAAGCCAGTCATCCAGGAAGCTTACCCCCAACGGCATTGGCTCATCTTTGACTCTCGACACGAGTTTTTCCTCGCCAAGTCCTAACCTATCACTGACCCCCGCCTCTCTCATCCCTCCTCAACGGGACTCGTCAAATTCTTCCAATAACTCCACTGATTCAAACAATGAAAAAGCTCTCGCAACACCACCGGACCATGCAGCTCCCTCCGTACTGGTCTCACCTTCCCCCGACGCGTCGTTCGACGCGAAGCCCCGCTCCAAATCAAAATCAGAAAAACAACAGTTGATGGCTCGGGAGCGGCACGGTCCTCCGGCGACGACGACAGCAACAGTGCCCAGTAGTTATTTCCCTGAACCGCACCCTTCCTCTGGCCAGCGTGCCCGAACCTCCCGCTCTATGGGCGCTACCGCATCGCGCCTTATTAGGCGTGTGGCGTCTGCACCGAATGCGAAGGGACTCTTCAATCTTGGTTCACGCCAGTCGACCATCGTGACAAAAAATGGGCTCTTGGCACCGGCACCCGCAGGGACGCCAAAGGGCGGAATCTCAACACCTCATCCTACATCTGGCGATGGCACGAGCTCTATTGAGACGGTGTCGTCTGCGTCATCCTCAAACCGTGCCCCCCGTGCTGTTAGTACACCTGCTTTGCCTAAAGTCTCTGAAAATGAGACATCTATTGGTGGCGCAAATAAGGCGGCTTTCCGTCGCACATACTCGAGCAATTCAATAAAGGTCAAGTCTGTAAGTGGTTCTGTTCTGTCTCTCGTGATAACGCGCCTCTCACGTTTTGCTTTCCAACAAGGTTGAAGTCGGTCCGACCAGCTTCCAGAAGATCAAGCTACTTGGCAGGGGTGATGTTGGAAAGGTCTTCCTCGTGCGCGAGAAGAAGACGGGAAAACTTTACGCCATGAAAGGTACGTGTGACTTCACCTGCGCTCACAGTTCTTATCCCGAAGGCGTTCAATAGTACTCTCCAAGAAGGAGATGATTCAACGGAAAAAGATCAAGCGCGCGTTGACCGAACAGGAGATCCTGGCTACCGCGAATCACCCGTTCATAGTAACCCTTCATCATTCGTTTCAGTCGGAGGACTACCTATACCATTGTATGGAGTACTGCATGGGAGGTGAATTTTTTAGAGCGCTTCAAAGCCGGCCGGGGAAGTGCCTCCCAGAAGATGCTGCACGGTTTTATGCAGCTGAGGTGGTAGCTGCGTTGGAGTACTTGCACCTCATGGGTTTCATCTATCGTGACCTTAAGCCTGAAAGTACGTCACATTCGCCCACATGAACAACATTACTGATGTGGGACTAGACATTTTGTTACACCATTCTGGGCACATCATGCTGTCCGATTTCGACCTTGCGAAGCATTCCGGTGTCACTGGGGGTAGACCTGCAACGATTCACCAGTCAGAACTCAATGGCGTGATTATCGACCCTTTCCATGTCCATGAACATGCGGATGCTCATTCTTTTCCAATCAGCTTCCTCTGGTTGACACCAAATCATGCACGGCCAATTTCCGGACCAACTCGTTTGTAGGAACCGAAGGTCAGTCATGATCAGATTTTCACTCTTCGGCCCATCTCATCACACCCTTCTTTGCTGAACCCAGAATATATTGCCCCTGAGGTCATCCGAAACTCTGGTCACACCTCTGCAGTGGACTGGTGGACACTAGGAATTCTCATTTATGAGATGATCGTGAGCGGCTCTTTCCTCTTTGATTATCACCTTACTTATTTGCTTAGTACGCCACAACGCCCTTCAAAGGGCGCGAGCGTACAGATACTTTCAACAACATCATCGGTCTCCCAGTGCACTTCAGAGAAGTGCCAAAAGTATCCCCGTAAGCGCATTGACTTGGTCGTGCGGACGGTCCTATAACCAACGTGCCTGTATCTCTTCGTCGCAGTGCGGGTAAGGATATTATATCCCGGTTACTAGACAAGGAAGAAAACTCCCGTCTTGGGAGCAAGACTGGTGCGAGCGAGGTGAAACAACATAAGTGGTTCAACAAAATCAATTGGGGTTTGTTGAGAAATACGGAGCCGCCGGTGAGTTGCGCTGCTTGAATAGCTCGGTTAACGACGGTTGCATACCGATTTGCGTACTACATGTGGGCGATCCCCTGGCCCTTCTCGTAGCAAATAGTCGTTTTTCTATTCTTTCTTGACACTCGACCCTTTGACTGAATCGCTGATCGGGCACTGACCTCCGCGTTTTCGGATGTTTATTCAGATCATCCCTGCATCTTCAAATGGTGTAGACACTGTAAACTTCCGCCGAATGGAGGAATCTACGTCGCTTCACCTCGAGAACCAACAGAACACTGCCCAACGTGCCGCGCAAGCACCAGGTACGCCCGACGGCTTGGAGCCTGCTTCCGGGGCAGACTTGTTTGGCGCCTTTTCAAGCATTACTCTCCACCACGATGGTGACGGCTAGATTGGCAACCTCAAGGACCACTTCTACTAATTTCTTCAACTGTCCTACGAAGTCCGTTGGAAACGGACTCGTGCATGTAGTCATTGAACACTACCTGCTGATGCGCTTGATTGTTCTGGGGACTTGCACGCTGTGTTTTTTTTTTCCTCACGGAGGTCATTTTTCGCGTTCCCACCCCTCATCGCTCCCTTTTCTTCCCTCCGCTAATGCGGTCACACAAACACTCGTTTTGGTGCTTTCCTATGTAACATTGATTCCTCCACATCCTGGTTATTGCATTCATTCAATCATTCCTTATTATTTGTGAGTTGCGCATTTACATTTTTCCTGATACCACATTGCATGCCTTTACTAGCTATACGACTATTTAGAGACTTTTGGATTACCATTTACATTCTACATACACTACATAAAGAAAAGGAAAGACTAGTTTATACTGGAATTCATGTGTCTGGTTACTGGTGATAATTTGAGTATATGACTTCGGCGTTGCTTTCTGTTTGTCTTTTGTCTGTCGTTCCTTCTTTGTTACGTGAGCTCGTCTCCGTCAAGATAATATGTACATCAGACACGTCAACGGGGACGGACGGAACGAAGGGTAGAGTAGAGCTAGACGGGGGTCCATGACGAGAAATGACGGCGACGGCGACGGCGGGCAAAGCAAAAAGGAAGAGATGATCGGAATCTGAACGAACGGAGGAAGATTGCGTCACTTTGGGGGAGGGCTCGCTGAGTCAGGTCGAGTGAATTTGCAAGTGTGTGTGGACCTCAAGGAAGATGGATCGCGTCGCGAGGGGAGGCGTGAGAAACCGCGTGGAAAACATATGAAATGCCACCGTTAAATTCGGCTTTGACCTGGTGGTGGATCAAAGATGGGCTAGGACAGTGGTGCACAGCCTGGACGAGTGGACGGGTCGAGCGAACGGAGAGAGGTGTCTGGGAAAGAGGGTGGCCGACAGGCCGGGAGGGGAAGAAGGGAAAGTGCGAGGAAAAGAGTGTGTGGGAAGGGAAAAGGCTGATAACGGGGGGGATCCAAGATCTGGGATCTGGAGATCTGGAGATGGATTTGGGGGAGAAGTTCGTGCGGTTTCGATCAGTCGTTTCTGGGGGGAGAGGGGGAATGACAAGGACGGGCCGGTGGAGGGGAATTGAGCGAGGCGAGTTTGGACGAGAGTTGCCGAAAAGAAAGAGGACCTCGGCGCCGAGGTGAGGATCACGGGGGTCTCGAAGGGGGACCGTTTACGTGGGTCCGGGACTCTCACCGTTCTCCACCGTCGGGATCATGGCTATCCATTATTCTTTCTTTTCACATTATATTTAGCCTCCGCGTCACCCACCCTAAGCTGGATCTGCCTCCCGCTCCCGGTATAACATTCCTCTCTCCCCGCGCGGCTCTTTCCCTGTCACTCCACATTCGACGACTTCTCTTCGTGCAATCTCGTCTTCGCAACCATTCCGTCCCTACGTCCTGCTCAGTTCGACCAGCCCATGGCCGACCTTTATCCCAATCAGTCTCCAACCAATTCATATCAACCTCAGTCTTCCTATCACCACCGCCCTCAAGACTCCCAACCTCAACAGCAATACCACCATCTCTCTTCCTCCCCCGCAGTCGTATACCCTCCTCGTCTTCTCACCTCCTCCCATTCCTCCCCGGATGACACTGCGAATCACAATTCGCCACCAAAATCAGATTCTGCCACTCACTCACCACAACTTCAACACCAGCATCACACCCAACACCAGCAGGGTCAACAGCAACAGCAACAGCAACAGCAACAGCAGCCGCAGCCGCAGCCGCAGCAAAACAACATGACAAAAACGGACACGAAACCGCAGGCCACCTTCCTGACAAAACTGTATGCGTAAGTGCCCCTTCAGTCCGTTTTTCAACCAACGCTTGGTCGCGCGCTCAACTCGCTCCTCCTGTCCCAAACAAGTCTCCTCGAGCGACCAGAAAACCACCACATGATTCGCTGGGATCCAGCAGGCGAGCACATCATCGTCGAACGACCAGAGCAACTGGCTCTTCACGTCCTCCCAAGCATATACCGTCAATCGAGATTCGCGAGCTTCTCCCGGCAACTAAACGTCAGCGGATTCTCATCTTCGCAGAGTCTTGCCCTTCGTCCTCATTACCTTACCTTGTTTAGATTTATGGTTTCATGCGCAAAGTCAATCTTCGCAACGTCGACCCCGCCATCGATGACCCCGACGCGTCTACTTGGTGTAAGTCACCCTTTCATCTCAAGTGCCGTCCGTCGCTCACCACGAAACGTCCAGCTCACCCGACCCTCAACCGCCACTCTCCCCCCGAAGTTGTCGCTAATTTCAAGCGCAGAGTCCCGCCGCGCCTTCCTAAGCCGAGGAAGCGCCCAGATGCCGACCAAAATCCCGCCATCCCCCCGCCGCGTTCAGCTTCCGGTCTTGGTACTGTCCCCCTTACGATACCCTCCTCTCTGGGCTTGACATCCTCGCCAAAAGGTGGACGCGCTCGTGGTTTCTCTGCTCCAGGTTCGTATCAACCGATGGCACAAACGGGGACGCCTGGGCAATGGGGCAACAACTACAATCGCCCTCTTCCTCCACTCACTGTGCCTTCCGATCCACCTTTGTCCCATGGTGGCATGTATCCGTCCTCTCACGCCTTGCACCCCGTCTCTCCTGCAGAGGATCACAATACGTTCAACTCCCTTCACTATCCGTCCAATCGTGAGGTGATGGTTTCCTCTTCGCCAGCTTATCCTTATCCACCAGAGCAAAGCAACTGGTCCTTCTCCCCCATCAGCAGTGGCAGCAGCTCAAGTCATTCTGGCAGCTTGACTTCTCTACTGAACCCCCCTTCTAATGGCTCTACTTACCCTCCCGCTCGTCCGACCATCAATACCTCCTACCCGTCGTCGCTCTCTTCTGTTTCGATGCAGCACAGCGCATCTTCACTCTCTCCTGACAGTCGACCAGCTACAGGTTACTCTGTTTCATCGATGTCTTCCCTTCCTTATGATGACAACCATCATTATGCTAATGATTATTCTCGCCCTGGCTCTGGTCACCACCGTCCGACCACCCCAACTTCGTCTCGTCCACCTTCCTCCAAGTCTAGCTATGCTCAGTCGACACTGAGCGTGCGTCGCCAGCGACGGCACAGTCAAGCGGTTAATCCATATCCAACGCCATATGAGCAACACATGGACAATCGGCCATCATCCTCGCCACAACCCGGAAATGGGGAGGACCATGGACTGCATCGCTCTCGCAGTATGATCCAGCTACCGACGGTCGACGCTTACAGCCACTATGGATCAAGCCAACATCAACCTGAGTTTGCGTACTCAGCCGGGCCTTTGGGCAACGTAGGGACTGGTGGTGCTGCTCCATCGTTGGATCAGACGATGGATGATTGGAATAGTCGGTCAGTGCGACCTTCAACATCTGCAAGTTCACTTTCGGCAGCCTCTCAAACGTCGTCCTCACAGGCGCACACCCCGCCGGTGACGGACAATTTTGACGAAACGGGCGTCCACCGCTGTGAGTTCCTTCCTTTTGAGTTAATCTCACGTTCCCCGTGGTAGTGGTTCTTCTTACGTGCTAACTCCCCTTTCTTGATGCGTTCCGAATACTGACTCCAGTTCTGAATAACCAGTCTCGCCCAATCTTGGTTATGTCGCGATGAATGAGCACATCACGCAATACGACGGCAAAGCCGAAAATGTTTACGCCGCGGAAACGGGGTCTGTATAATGTGCCATGCACTGATACCTTCTTTCCCCCTCGTTTTCACTTGTCACAGTCCTTTTTGTGTCCAAGACTTATTATATTAAAATCTCGCCGTCTCATGCTTTGATATGATTTTCTTGCAACGTTGCTTTTTTGTCTCCATCATGTTTTGTTTGCTGTAGCCCTCCCGATTGCCTCGCGGTCCTAGGCATTCCGCGCTCGATACCTTGAAGATGCCGTATACCAACCCAGAAATGTTTCCTCGCTATCCCCTCTTTCTTTAATTCCCATATATTTTTTCCCTCTTTTCCATGGACTGACGACGATGAAAGTGTGTTGGGCAATACAAATTTTCAGAACGTCCATCGCCGATCGGACGAGCCGTTCTGACGGAAAGTTCCGCCTCGCATGACTGGTAACAGCAGCAACTTTACGGAGGCTAATCGGCGAGTCGGTCAGCCGCGCTCAGACTCTCTGGGCCGCGGTGCCGATCGCGCGATGATGATCGAAGCACTATCCGGGGTCCCAATCACGGAGTTGGCCGGTGGGAACGAACACATGGCGCACACGCGGAGGCCGCAGGCCATCAACATCAGATAAGCATCTGATTGGTCCCGCGCAGTTTCCGGTGTGCTATTGGCGCCGGTCATCCGCGGCAGAAAGATCAAACAGAACGTCTGATCGGTCCTCGCACACCCGAAAGCGGACACCCCGCGCACGGTGCACCGCACCGACCCAACCAACCAAGCACGAACTCACAGGCCAGATATTGCAACTGTACCCGACGGGTATCCCAAAACGAGTAGGTACAACTCGATACTTTGGCTCTTTGTATTTTATCTCATCGTTGATGTGTTTTTTCTTGGTTTCTTATTCACATACCCCCCACTCATAAGTCACACACGCTTGAAGCGCACACGAAAAAAAAAATCGCCCCTTTCGGCCCCCACCCCTTTCTTTCTCTTTCTTTCCTTTACTACAGTAACTGGTTTTAGTACGCAATACGTATATGTACATACACAACGTGCACACGTACAGTACTGTAGTGCGCACGCATGCATGTGCGCATGCGCGTAGCGTGCGTTTAGCCGCGCGTTATTAAAGTGCCAGCGGTCGTTTGTTCTCAGTTTGGAAAATCGAGTGGAGAGAAGCGTTTCTGGAATCTGAGCCCATTCACCCCCAAACCAAACCCCCCTCTCTCCCCTCTTCCCCCCTCCTCTCGCCATCCCCAAACTCAAAACATGTAGCAACCACCCCGTCCCGTTAACCAAAAAATCACCCTTTTGTCTTTGTTTTTGTTTTGGTCGCGTCGATTTGGGGGACAATGTGCCGTCACCGCCTGATTTAACTCCCCTCAAACCCCCCACCCACCCCTCTCTGAATCCACCAACCAAACCTTTCAGTCAGTCCGTCCGTCCGTTCGTTCCATCTTAGTTATCCGTCCCTACGGAGCAGGATTGCCTTTTTTCGACAAGTGGCTAGAACGGGCAATATGTTGTGGCATGTGGCATGTGCGTGCGTGTGCCCAGAAACGAGATAGGGTTTTCGCCCACGCGCGTGGAGTTCACAAATGGACTCCTGTGGACCATATGGCGGCGCTCCATCCGCACTTTCGGACTGTATGGTATGGGTGCGTGTGTGCGCGTGAGAAAAAAAAAGAGGAGTAAGAAACAGAAACCTAGCAAGACAGAGACAAGTGCCGAAAAAAAAAAAAAAAGAGAAATGGCGGCGGCATCGTGAGACAGAACAAGACATTTCTAGATTCTGCACCGAGCGCAAAGCCCGTTTGGTCGCGCTTAAACACAATCATCTATGGACGCAAACGCCCAAGCCAACGAATAATATGCAATTGTGGATTTGGATTGCATCGGGCCATACGGCCATAAGTTCCCATGTGGGCTTCGTACCCCCAAAACCGGTTAGCACGGGAAAACGGGTGGGGCGACCTTGCGTACTGTATTTGGCTTTCCCGTCCCGTCCATGGACGCTTGCTTTTTTTTTTTTTGAAACCCTGGCCTCATGTATTCTGTTTGTATACAGTACTGTATATATGTACACACTCTATATATCTGTGTGGCGTCCGTTCGTCAGACATCCGTTCAACGGATTTCCGCGGGCAGGGCTTCCCAGCCGAACTATCACGGTTAGTTGAGTACATGTTCTCCTCACGAGTGCAGATGGGTAAGTAAGTGTACAGGGACCAAAAATAACTTGAGACCAGCGACCAAAAGAGTCCGTCCGCGCAGCCCTGACGAGCCAGTATCTCTCTCTCTCTCTCTCAAAGGAAACCAACAAAAATGGGAAAAAAAATCAAAATCAAAAAAAAGGTAAAGCGCCCGTCGTCCTCTATCTCTGTCTCTCCCTCTCAGAAGAGTGCATCGCTTTCCTCTCGCGGTTGCCGCCGCGCATCTCGTATTGCACCATTAATATCCCTGCCGCCAGCCCCGCCAATCCGGGAGTGTCCGGGTGGTGATGGCCGCATGCGAGGGACCGCGGCAGTGGCGGCGGCGGCTGCGGCGTCGTCGTCCTCGGCGGAAGTAGATGTGATGGACGTGTAGAATGGCGTCTCCGACATCGGCTCTCTCGTTCTCGTGTTGACGTATGGATCCCGTTCATCCTCAGAGTGACGCGCGATGCCTCCGGGCGACAAGAATGATTCCGCTTCCTCATCGGTGTGACTCGGCAAGCCGTAATAGACGTCGTCGTCGTTGTCGTCGTCGCCAAGCTCGTCGTTGATTGCTTTGCGCGTCACGACCGATATGTATACGAAGACGCCGATAGCCAGAGTCACGCCAACGATCTGGACGTAGAAACCGATGGGATTCTCTCCTTCTGCACTCGCCTCTCCGTCCGATTGAGAAACGTCATGCCCGCCATCGGAGGCAGTATCGTGAGACGGCTTGGGCTGCACATGATAACGCGCAAAGGAGTGAATGGAAGAACCCAAGGCGGTGTGAATGATGACCTTGAAGAGTGACAGAGCCGTGCATACAAGGTATGTACGCAACGTAAGGGTCGGAGATGCACCGAGGAGACAGTTCATGACGTTGTACGGATATGGAGCCAAGCGGATCAGGAAAAGCAATTGTGGTCGCTTCTCGATGGCGCGAGCCACTCGTTTGACAGAAGTTGCACTTGAGAGCCAACGCGTGATCAACTCACGAAAAAGGTAACGCGAGAGCACGAATACGACGAATGCGCCGGTGAGAGCGGCGCAGTATGAAAGAACGGCGCCAGCCCAGGCGCCGAATGTATATCCGGATAAGACAATGAGCGTGGAATAGAGTGGTACAGGAGCTAGAGACAGGTGTTCGATGTCATTAATTTCGGATGTTGGGCCGACAGTCACTTACGAAATGTTGTGAGGAAGATGAGGAAAAAGAGAACACCATAGCCAAAATTTTCGTCGGCCTTAAGCCAGCTCGACAGGTTGTCCAAACCTGCAGACGGAGACAGATGAACGTAAGCGACATTTCCCAATTGATGTGGAATGGATGGACGGAGATAGCATCCAAGGCGGGAGTACAGGTCATGGAGCGTACCTTCAAACAATTGCGTTTTCCAGAACGCAAATGCAACCAAGAATCCGAGGGACGTCGATAGATACGCAAGTACAGGTAACCACGGCTTGAGGATGGACCAAAGTCTGATCTTGCGCGGGGGATGAAGGTAACCGGAATGTAACGAGGGTAGGGGCAGAGCAAAATGAGAAGACGCGATATCCGAATCCGGGATCTGTGACAGTGAATAGTCTGGAGAAGCGCTCCCCTGGTGGTATATCAAGTGTCTAAGGGATGCCGACGAGGACGGGCGCGACTGATGATGGAAGGACAGAAGGTCGGCAGGAGCAGACCGCGTTGCGCTCGTCTCCGCTTTCGTAGATGACGTCTGGGCAACGCCATCTGACCTAGATTTCTCGTTCACAGAGCTCTCTTCGAACCTGGGAAAGCGAGAAGGGGAGGGGGAACGTTGGTGGGACGAACGGGCTGGTGGCTGTGGCCTGATAGGTACACTACTCCCAGGAAGTGGCTGCAGTGAAAGGGAGCCTTCTTGGTGGCGGTACGATCGAGGCGATGAGCCGAAGCTTCTGGATGACATGGCGAGTGGACGGTTGAGGGAATCCAGAGGGCTTTCTGCAACGTAGCTTGCGACGTCGTGGGCGCGGACGAAGTAAGGAGCGAACGGTGGCGGTGCGTAATGTGTCAAGTTGCGGAGTAGCAACGAAGGACCGACTGATTGATTGAGCGGCAATCCCCAAGTGGCTGGGTAGGATAAAAGGAGGGGGCGGGTGCGCTATCGAGCTAGCAGAGTTGTGATATCTGACAGGGACGGACGGACATAGAGCGAGCTGGCTGCGCTTTATCGACCTTCGTCACTCACTCGCGGGCGCCGGTTACCGGCCACAGCACACTCCCGACCGACTCCTTACAAGTGCACCTTCGGCTGTACGTTGACGACCTCGACCCGGATTGTCCGCATTTTCGCTATTTCCAAGGAGGCTTAACGACACGTTTGGACCCTCGATTCGTTGGCGATCCATGCTACGCTGGCGAGCGATTGCCACGTGGTCCACTCGGAGCCACCAACCATCCACGACCCGCCGTTGGCTGCACGGCGACAGCGGGCATCCTACGCGACCAAGCCGCCATGCCCAGTTTTATTCCGATCTTATCCCAGCTATGATACCTGTGGCTCTCCTTGGGTCTGCCGTTTACATGGTGCGTAAAGCTTGTGTTCAGGTCGAAAATGCTTTTCGAATTCGAGCAAGCCTAACTTCTTTTGGGATCTTCTAGGGTTCGCAGCTGCTGCAGACACACCTATCACATGAAAAATACCTTGAAGAGGCGCGTGCGCGCATCGAGGAACTTGAACGGGGTATCGATGCTCTGTTACTCGAGAGAAGGAACACATCCATATCTCCACCGGCAACCGGCGCTAGGGACTCCACAACTACAAGAAGCTGGTCTAGATGGCTTAGAGGTGGATGAAAAGGAATTAGGACTAGGTCCATGACAATCCACTCATCAGATTGTTCGATTATCTACGGTTCCTAACGCTTTTACGGTCTATTGTTCTGGCTTTAGCTGAGAGACTACGAGTCAAGAAGGTCCCCCAATGGATAGGAGCCTTCGATGTCTAACACATGGGGACATCAGGCCTCACACCCAAACTCAAATGGTATCAGTTTAAACATCCCAAAGTAACCGAATCTACACAGATCAAGCAGGGCAAAGGCACAAGGGAAGCGAGTGGAAGGAATCAGAAGCTTAATACCTTCGCCTTGATGAGCGAGTTTCTATGACGATCGTACAGCTTAGACGAGCTAAGGGTTCTGTCAGAAAACGTGCGGCAGAAGTCGCAGTATGAGTACCTGAGAAGCGCCGAGGCCAGGCCAGCGAGCGCTTGCATGGCTTCTCTTCCACGCTGCCACCTGAAAACATCGTACGCTAATGTGGGACATCGCATCAACCACGTCAAGGTTCAACCACATGCCACGTTACTCACATACGAATATCAGATCCATCAGCAACTTCGTGCGCTGAACCTGAAGCCAGTAGGCCTGCTTTTGTAACAGCTTCAATTCTCTATCGTCGACCTTGGTATTGTGGGGAGTAGATTTCGCTGTGGCGCCTGCCATCGACTCTGCGTACAGACGTGACTCGACTGTTTCCCAAATTTACCCGTGAGCAATTCCACCGGGTGGTAATACACCTGTTACACTCACCGGTACGCTGTGAGTTACTAATCATGCCGAGTTCCACGCTATTCTCTACCAAATCGACCAGCGTGCTCACAAACCAGCACCAGTCCGCGAAGCGCCCGGCACGGTTGCCCGTTCGCCTTCCCAACAACCCCAGTCTAGAACACGTGGCTACGTCGTCGGCAACTGCCTGCACGAGCTCGAGTAGCACGGGGGGTGGTGCATGCAAAAACGTGTGAAGTAAAGGTTTCCGGGGCGATGGTGCGGTCTTTGCACCGCCTGCCTTATACACAGGGGAGGCGTGATGTTCAGCAAGGATGGACGTCAAAGGCGTCAACCAATTGAACATGATAAGGCACTTCCTATGTGTCAAACAACCTAAACGTAAACTTAGGTCCAGCCACGAGCGAGAGGTAATTCGCACCGTGTTAGTGAAAGCCCAGAGGCGGTGGATTCCAGACGCCTTAACAATCCTACTTCGAACGCATTCTTCCTGGCTCCTTGTATTGGCACACGTTGCGAGACGGCACGGTGGAATAGCAAGTAGACCTTCATAGAATATTGTATTATTTTCTGTATGTCATTGATACCAAAGGCAATCAGTAGGAGTAGTTGTTGGGGAGGCAAAGTGGAGTACAAAAGTCTTATCCCTCCCGCCGCTAGTCTCGAGCAATTCTCGCCAAATTTCTTGAGCGCGAACCTGACTCTTAGCTGCAAGCTTCTCCTGACCATCTTCCTCCTCGTCATTCACCTCCACCTCGAGCTCATTTGGGTATTCCTCCGTCTCCTCATTTTCAGCGCTTGGTTGGGAACTGAAAGGCATTGTCACGGAAGTCCGAGGTGTTCGTGGAGGATGGGCTGATAGAGGGTTCATTTGGAACCCATTGGTGGACGCCGAATCAAATGAGAGTGGGTACAAGGCCTCGTGTGGTGATGATGAAGAGGGTTGCCCCGGAAAAGAAATAACAGACATTACGCTTCGAGGACGGTGGGAATGTAGAGCAACGGAAACAACTCGTAACAATACGACCGACCGGTAGAGTAGGGTCACAAACACATCACAACAACCATCCACACGACCTTTGGCAACACACGTTGTCCGTCTGACCTCCGTTCCGTCCGGTTCGGTTATCGTTTTATTCATGGCAAGCTCAACGTTGTCTGGCATCAGATCACCCGTCAGCCCCCGCTCAGGCGCTACATCTCCCCGACCTTCCAAATTTGACGCGGACCAGTTGAAGACATATATCAAGAAACTCCTCGCTTCTACGCTCCAAAATGTGACTTGGACAGAATTCAGAGATAAGGAAAGGGGGCGTGCGCTGATGAAAGAGGTTGGAGACCGTGTAAAGGAAAGGATGTTAGGTGCGCTTGTGTCCCGACCCACCCACCGCCGAATGCCCGAGAAACTGAGCCATTCACAGAGATCGAGCCGAGAGGATTGTGGGTGGCAAATATCACTGATCAACGTTGCCGTATTTGACACCTATCCCCCGAAGCAAATATATTGTACTAACGCAAGTTAACGAGAATGTTGGTCAAGGTGGTCGGTGAGCAAAGTCACGTGACTCGACAGTGCTGCTGAAACCACGCCGTCCTCTCTCAGAGCCGATATGGCATGTCATTGGGAAGATTCGGACGCAGTTGTAAGAGAGATATTTGTGACCGTAAGTAGTACGTGTATCTTTTCGCCTTCCTCCGTTGGCTTACGAACGCCACGACAGGATTCATTGATATGTATTTGTATCGCATTTGCCGTGCGGACTGTATAGGCTATACTGTACATAACATAAGGAATCACTTGAAACGAGGTGTCAATTCTGCTATACCCACAAATGTTAATTTATTATTTCCAGGATATCCGTGCTTCGGTAATGGAGTTTCTCGACCCCCAGTCCGACCCCGCGCACTTTCCTGACGATGGTTGTTGCCCCAGGGCAGTGCTTGAACCAGTTCCCAAATGATCCCAAATCACCGCCGTATATGAAGTTACTTGATAGCGGGCTATCCGGACTACGCTCATAGCCTTGTTGCCCGCGGTTTGCCGATTCGTCGCGCCCCGCGCCGCTTCTGGAGAATTACGAATGAATAGATATGAATGAGAAGTACGCCCTAGATCCGCCGCGCAAGGGCAGTACTGTACTCGTCCGTTCTTTCGCCGAAGCCATCCATTGGGGTTCCACGTCGTGGCGCTCCTTGTCAAGGCATTCCGGGGTGCGTGAGAAGTTTTGAACATGCTGTCTTCGCGCTAGTTTTGCCAGTTGAATAGTCGGGTCTATCGCGAGTCTGATGGGGCTAGAGCGTCATTGTTCGTTGGCGCGTTCTCATTCCTCGTCCGTCTCACGTAAAGGCGATTGCGTGCCCCTAGTTGAATATCCATCAGAACCCATGAACAGAACACACCTCTTTAGGAAACACTTTCTCCAGGCTTTCCTGGGACTCGGTAGCAATTTGGACAGTTAATTGCGCCCAACTCACCTCGTTCTATCATCAGCCGGATCTCCAGATGAGCGCCACCACTCGGAGAACCCCAGCTTCCGAGTTCTTATCGTCCTCGAAAAGACCTACTAGGCTATTGCTTAGTACGTGTCATCAGGACCTCGTCTCGGGTTGACGCGTTGACGTTCGTTCATAGTCGGGGCCGATGTTCTGGTCCAGATGGGGATTTGGTATGCCTCGAGTCCCCAAACAACCCTCGACTCGACTGTAGGCATACGGAGTTTTAGATTGGGTATTTGTGATCATCAAGCGGCGGCGTCCAATGTACAAGTGCTATCATCGGACTGGTGTTCGGTGTGGGTGATTATGATGAGGATATATCGAGAAACAAGCGTCTCCGCGGAGCTGAGGAACCGAACCCGCCTGACAAACGGCTCGAGAGATTTCATTTTACTGTACTACCTATCAGTCACACATTGTGATGATGGTAAATGAGATGGGTGGTGTGAGCTAGTCCTTTGACGACTGGGGCGTTCGTCTGCGCAGAGCGCAGAGGGGCTGCTGTTTGCTCCGAGAGTAGGCGCCTCTTCGAGCAGAGACCCTGTGCACCCCGACAAGCAAGGCTATGCGCTGGCAAATTTCAAACTTTGTCGAAAAAGGCATTACTTGTCCATCCATCAGATCCCTTCGCCAGGATACTGGTAGTATGTTTATTTTGGGCCTACCGAGTCCGCGAGGCGAATGAGGTGAGTAGAGCTGTCCACTGTAGACATTGAGTTATGAAACTGGGGCATTTATTTGGCATCCTGCGTACCTTGCCTACATTCCAAAACTTGGCGAAGACAGGTCAGGGAGCCCATTCCATACGAAATCGACCTCAAATTCTGTAATGGTTTGTAAACCCTGATGCATTCATTAATTCGAAGATCCCCGAGGGGGAGGGGGCGCACTACATGTGTACAAGTAACTCCACCATACACAACGCAAATGAACGGCTTCCATGATGGCGAGACGCCGATATCGGGCGCACAGCCCGTGTGGTGTTCGTGATGCACGACTCCCCATGTCCCTCAGAAACGGGCCTTGCGAAATACAATTTGTCTTCGCCGTCCTTGCTAGGAGTGATCGGTGATTGGTCAGGCTGGAGTCCAGGGACTACAGAAGGCATTCATTAATGAAGAGGCCGAGGCCGTACTTCTACCCAACTTTTGTAATTCATGAAAAACCACTTGTCCGTCCGTCAAGTTGACTTTGTTTGTCGGCCAATTCAAACAGTTCACCTCACCGCCTGGACATTATCGCCCTGCGTCGAATAGGAAAGTTGGCAGTCACGAATGAGACTTCTAATGAAGGAATGAGAGTCCATGTGGCGTTGACGGTAGAAGCCTGGGGCCTACGGCAAATCATAATCCCATGGGTCGAACAACCTACGAGGGAGTCCCGAATGATGGGCTCAGCATTTAGATATCGCCGCAGACTTATCAAGAGGAGAAGGGAGTGTGGGAACGATTCACAGCTACCGAATGATAAGGCCCCCATCAAGCAGCGGCGCGGGTTGTATGCGCAGTTGATTGAGCGTGACAAACTCTTGGAGCACTCGGCCCAACATGGGAAAACCGGGAATGAAGAGGGGTCAGTCAGTACGTACACGCATGGCATTGCGAAACATGTCCAAAGAAAAAAAATTTCATCCACTATCATCGGGCCTGGAGGTTTGGAGGGTAGATAGAACAAGTATGTGCCTAGGCAGCGGGAATTGCCCTAAACACGCAGTCGATCAGAGCCGAGAATGGTCCACTTGCCAAACGCAGGTCTCTGGCAGGACCACCATAGTCAACAGTTGGCAGCAACTGTACCCGGTTATTTTTGCACCAAGGACTACAAAGTGCCAGGTGACCACGCGGGAGGAACATCACACGTGTTGAGTGCAAAGCCTCCTGTCTGCTGTCAGATAGCCCCTAGCCGAGAGCGCGAAGACCCGTCCGGCCATCGGTGCTTGATAGCTTCATATCCACATACACCGAGCGCAGCTACAGAAGGGTGGATAGAGCCCTCGTAGAAAATCAAGCATGGGGAGACCAAGACGCCGATAAATCTTCCAGTGTTGAGGGGGTGCCATGTAATTAGGAGATAACAGTTGATGAGGCTCAGGATTGACGCTGAAGATCTTGTTCATTTCGAGTGCGGAGTGTAGGGCATCTGAGTTGTTGGAGTCGTTTATTTTTTGGGGAGCATGCTCGGAATACAAGGAGATGAACGCATGTCTTAGTCTAACGGAGTCCACTTGGTCTAGCTGTAGCGCGAGTGAGACAGGCAGCAAGTTCCAAAACACTGGAGTTTTGTGAGTTGACGCTGCCAGTGGAGCGGAGGCGGCGACAGCTGGTACCGTACACGTGACGACGCAACGCGAAAATGTCGGGAGCGCCGGCAACCGAGCTCAGCTTTGATTTCACCACCGATTCTTCATGTCACCGCGCTTCGCCCATGGCCTTAAACTCAAGCAGTTGACCGCCTCCATTTTCCTGGCGCGTTCTTGTCGTGTCCCTTCGTCATCCCGCGCCATTACTACGACTCTCGGCTTTGATGCATCCGCATACACTTCCGCACCCTCTCCCTCTCCGACGGATTCATTGGTAGCAGCAAAGGCGCGGGACCTCTTCAGCAGCCTAGGAAGGGAGGACTCGAATCCTTCGCGACCTTGGGGTCATTATGTCGATTTGCTCAATTACATGGGTCTCGAGAGACTCCCGCTCGAGGTACACCAACTCGTCCTCAGGAAATGCGTGCCCCCCGCCAGCGTGATACGGGCAGCTAGCGCGCGGGAACATCGCGCTCGATACTACCCACATGCCCCGCATGCATATGAGAACCGCCTCCAGATGGTCATGAAAAACATACGTTCTGCCGGGTGGCAAGCCGAACTGGACGATTATCACTTCGTATTGGAGCAGTTTGCTGCCGTCGGCCATCATATCGGCTCCAGAGGTGTACTTCGGGAAATGGCGTTTGCTGGGGTACAGCCAAGCACAAAAACATACAGCCTATGTCTGCAAGCGTTGGCACACCGCCTGACACTCCCCTGCTCCGAAGGACGACATCTGACCTTGATTGGGGAAACGACAAAGATGGCCAGAGAACTCATTCGAGACATGCGCACAAGGGATATCCCCTTCATGTCCGTCAACATGGATCTCGCCATTCGAATATTACGCGAAACTGTCGACGAGAAGGGTTTCGATGAGCTCATCAAGTTCGGCTATGGCATTGACCTGGCATATCCTGACCGCTTACCATTAGAAGTTATAGAACGGCAGTCGGGCTCAAAAGCGGAAAACTCAGAGGTGCTGGACCCACCATTATACCCGTTGCAGCCACTCTCGACCCCTGGGCTCAATGTCATAATTGACATGTTGGGTCGCGCCGGGCGAATTTCGAAGATGGTACAGGCGTTTGATGTTCTTACCCAGCCACTCCCGAATTGCGGTCGATCACCGACATCGCTCTTCGACGAAGATGAAGACGATTACTCTATCAACCCCCCTTCTATTCCAGAGCTCATATATCCCCTTCCGTCTGCACCACCGAACTCTACGACCTTCCAACTCCTCATCAAGCATGCTTCAAGACTCGGCCATGCGGTACTCGCGCGGCACTACCTTGTGTACGCGATGCGTCTCGACAGAGATGAAGATCGACGCCTCAAGCGCGATTTATGTACCCTTCCTGTCGGCGAGATCGTACCACCGCTCATGGCCATGAATAGGAACATGCTCCTAGCCGTTTTCGGGCTCAGTAACCGTGACAAGCATGTCGAGCTCATGCGTTGGATGCTGCAGATGATCAATCGTACTCTACGTCGCAAGCGCAAAGACCTGCACTGGTATACTTACAAAAGAATGACACGATATAGTCAAGGGGTGGCACCGGGTGATGGTGTATCTGGGGTATGTTCAGGGTCCGGGAGTGTGCCAAGTGTAGACGACGCGTGTTCCAGCACGACTAACGTCATTCTCTCACCGACGCCTTCCACGTCTGATGGCGACGTGTCGAGAGCTTCGAACTTAACGTCGTCTTCTTCGCCCCTTGAGACCCCGGCTGCTCCACCTACAGGCGGCTCAACGGAAGCTCCTAACCCAATCTCTACTTCTAGACCCAATTCGTCACTCACACTATCCACCACGCCAGCTAATGAGTCTTCTCGTAAAACCAAGTCCTCCGTCTTCGACCTAAACCTCGATTCTGACCATTCACAACCCACTCCTTCCCCTTGTGTCTTTGACATCAATGTGCATATATCCCTTTTGCGACGTGACGTCCAACAGCTCGAGAAGCTAAGCTTGGAGGCCGAGGCCGTCTACGGGCGCACCCTCCACCGGGTCAAAGAACGACTGGGAAGACGGGTGTGGTCGGGGAAGGACGTCTGGCTTGCGGACGAGCAAGTGCGGATACCTGTCACTCAAGAATTTTGGAGGGACGCTGTCAACTTTGTGGCTCCGAGAGTAATAGAACCTCTTCGAGGACAAAGTCAGACACAGAAAGTGCGCCGACCATGGCCATGATCCGCTTGGCTTCTCAGAAGGAATTGGCATTTTTGTGAGGATTTGCGTTCAATGGATATTGTCTTAATGGGCTGACATCGTGCTTTGCTAGATTACATGTCCATGTCCATACCTTCCACATGCAGGTTGTTCAGAAGTAGGCATCTGTAGGTCGACAGGCCATTACCCGGACTCGCTCAAACAGGAGCGTCGCAGTTCGGGAAACGTCGATATGCATCAATCCTCGTGTGATATTGTAATGGTAGCGTGTGCGCGTACGTGTACAGGCAGTAACACGAGAACAAGCCAAGTGATCTTGCCATTGCCCTCACTGCTCGAATCGCTTCAGCTCCCCCCCTTGGCCCTCCACAACACTCTCCATTGCATCGAGCCACACCTCGACTGATGTCCCGAGCCCGCTCGGGCCAGGTGCCTTGGGCGCCCCGGGGCCATTCACGGTTGTATGTGCAGGATCTGTTGCTGCGAGGGCAGGGGACGTATAACCAAGACTGATATACCGTGCATGGGCAAGGACCGGCAAGCGGCGGAGTGAACGTCCAGACATCTTCTGGTCCTGCTCAAATGGCATGATACAAACCCATGAGGCGGACAATGCTACATGCAGGGCTTACCCTGCATTTCTCCGCGAGCCGAAAGAGATGATCCGCAATCTGCCTTGGTCTCTGTGATTCTGCACTGGGGTCGATGGCGACCGTCGTGCGTCTTAAGTACCGTGCTTCTTCCAACGATGGGACGTCCTACAAGTTTTTGAGGAAAAATTCTCTCGAGTAAAACAAACAGGAAACATACAGCGGGGGAAACTACACCCCTTGTGATGAGTTCAAGAAGGCAACTGCGTAAGATGACGTAGATGGCTTCAGGTGGTGGAAGGTCTATGTATTGCACGATATCTGCACGGTCGACGAAGGCAGAGTCTGAAGGGAAACTGAGCATGTGTGGCCAGGCCCAACCGAGGTTCTCTACTGACCGATCGCCTTCGCGAGATTGCTTGTGGACACAACCAAAACGTTTTTCTTATGTCTTAGCTTGTCGAGTTGAGTAAGTAGGGCATTCACGACCTGTAGATCGACGTTCGTGACCCGGGATGCCGACTGCTAAAATGGCGACAGCGTACCCGTAATGCATCTGTAGGTTCAGTGCCAGCCATCGCACCTGCTCGCGCAGCGGTCAATGACTCGACTTCGTCTATAAGCGTCAACACAGTTAGAGTACGCGAAGATAGCTACAATGCAAGAAAAAACCGTACCTATGAGAACCACGACAAAAGTATCCTCGTCCTCGACAAGTTCCATGACACTTCCGAACAACTTCTGCACAAGTTTACCTGACTCGGAGAACCAGCGCGAGAAGAGCGAATGCGAGTTAATTTCCAGTAGACGAGAGTGAGGGTAACTATGAACAATCAGGTACAGAATCAGCGGAGAACGGCGCAAGAATCGCACGCACCGATGCGACAGTCGTACGGAAAGCTTTTGTGCGAGAGCGCGGCAAAGTGACGTTTTTCCTGTCCCGGGGGGACCATGCAAGAGTACAACGCGATTCCAGGATACGATGTTGACTAGGGGGCATATTGTTGTGAACGCATAAGAAGCCCGAGAACCGAGACTTACAGTCGACGTTTGCATCGCTGAATAGTACGGTTGCATATATGTAGTCCAGGAGCCTAGATTTCGTGTCGTCCGGGAAGATCAGACTGTCCCACAGGCCTTCCCATTGTCGACTAGGCAGCTCGCATACACTGGCTGCCATGATTTCTTCGCCATCGCCACTTGGTCCGGCTGAAAATCCCTCGACACTGTCGCCGTCCGTGGGTTGATAGACGTGAATCTGAAGGGAGGCCCGCGCTACAGGAAGATATGATGTCGGAGAGGACGATTCGCAGGCGGTGATCTGTTCCACGGATGAGGCGAGCACAGGAACGCCTTCCCAGCCATCAAGCTTTGAGGGAAGTGCAATTGTCTCGAATGATTTCAAGATGTATTGATGAACGGCATTGCGAATGGTATCGAAGCGAGCTGTAGAGGCTGGTGATAGGCGCACCTCGACTATGCTGGGGTCAACAAATGGACGAGGACTAGGATAATGGAAGACTGACTGTGGACTGGCCATACCAAGGGCAATTGTGTGGATATATCAAGCGATGATGTTGATGGGTTCATGGGCAATGGACGGCAAGTCTTTGACGGATGAGATCTATGAGACGCGAATGATTGACCAAACAACGCGTCAACAGACTCAAGCACGTGTCGGATGATACGCTTTGACGGATTACAACGCCAACGCACAATATTAATGGCATCTTCAGATACCTGTACGGATTGCGCCCCTCCTTCAAATCAACAAACCAAATATGACCCGATGGACCCTTCTACTTTTGTTGCTCCCACCCATTGTGGCCCGCGAAGCATTATCATAGAATTTTGTAATGGAGTGAGCACCCTGTACAGGTCGCTTAACTGATGCGCGATAGTTGATACGTCATCTTCGTCCAGTGCAAGTGGTAAGTTGTAGAGGATCGAATCCAACACGTAAAAAACTGAAGAGTGGTGTGCGCAAGGCTTCACCGGGCGACATGGACA
>Ga0137394_10000222_pt1 | contig 39646 bp, 37 predicted proteins | sample czobulk116metaG_FD_108278 | JGI IMG/M metagenome (GOLD analysis project Ga0137394, IMG submission 108278) | Vadose zone soil microbial communities from Angelo Coast Range Reserve, California, USA - czobulk1.16 metaG | ecosystem: Environmental > Terrestrial > Soil > Vadose zone | place: USA... | reverse complement strand
GTTATCTAGCCGATGCCGGTGCGTTTACAGGACGTTGGAAACCCATTTAAATTCCTCGCACAATTTTCATCATTTCTGTCTCATTTCGAGGGGGAGGGAACAACGACGGGAGGAAACAGAGCTTGCTATGTATCAAGGCCTCGGCGCGAAATCAATGGTCGAAAGTGGTGCAGTGTTAATGGGCGAAAAGCCCCCATCATCCGTCGTCGTCGTCTGTCATGGCCCAGCGCATCCCCATGAACTCATGGGGATGCGCTGGATGGGGAGTGAAGCAATGAGGTGACATCTCGGATCACGCTTGCCGTCGGATGTCTGCATTTTTTGGGAGCCCTCCTCTCAAGTACTGTACCGTAGCAGCAAGGCAATATCCCGCAGTACATCTTAGACGCTCATTTTCGTTGGCTCCAAGGACTCCACTTCATTCCTTCCGAAAAAAAAAAGTAAAATAAAAATAAAGAAAATCGTGATAGAAATACGTATATTTTACGACTACACCGTAAGAAAAAAAATGTAAAAATTGCCTGATTTGTGCCGATGAGTGGTGTAAAGATGGAACAGAACTAAACAGGAGCAAAGGCTGACTCGAGGGAGGGGATACGGTCGATGGTCGAAACGTATGGAGAACTTTACTTTTGAGTTTTTGTTGGACGACTGCTTGTGACTGACTGGATATAAACAGTGGCTATGAAAGCACGCGGAGGGAACCGAGTGCGAGGTGCGTGTTTATGTATATATATATATAAGTAAAACAGAAAAGGGAGGAAGTGTTTGCAACAGACATAATATTTTGAGCAAGTATAATGTATGGATGTGTACGTGATCCGAGAGAAAGAGACGAGACGAGTGGAAACAGTTGACAGAAAAAACAGAAAGAGAGACGAAAAAGAGCGAGGAGCAGCGAAGTCGCTAATGCGCATCCGCTTCACCACGAGATCGCTCGTGTGACACCCGACTGGGCCCTCCCAAAGCAGGCCGCTGAAGGCGTGATGACGGCGAAGAGGATAACGACGACGACACTGGCGCAGGCTCCGCCTTAGAAGCGTCGCCGGTCTGAGAAACGGGCCTACTCTGTGCATCGGCGCCAAAATACGATTTGAGGAGCTCGACGCGGTCGGACGAGACGACCGTCTGGGTGGGCGGCGCGGGGAAATCGGAGAGGCCCGAGATGCGTGAGGTGCCGGTCCCGTCTGTCTGGTAACTCGAGCGCGTCACATCGGTCGTCGCCGAGGGGAACGCGGCCGGGAGAAGGCTGGTCCTGCTGCCGTGGCGCAGGTCGGACATCACTAGCATCGGTGGGAGCAGCGGGTGTTCCTCATCGTCCACGGCAGAGGATTGCAGGGAGACTTGGCTGCCGGGGCCCCTATGGACGTCGCCTGCGAAGGAGAGGCGGTGTGTAGGGACCGTCGCAGCTGGCGTGGAGACTGCCTCGATCGTTCCCATGCGCAACATTTCTAATTTATTATCCAAAGCGTAGTGATCAGTGCTCCCAAAATTGATGTGATGGGATATAGGCTTGGGCGTACCATCATGATCAATGTCCTCCATCTCCGATCTGCCCAGCACAGATGAAGTCTGAGACGCGACGTCCTGGGGGATGTGAATAGTAAGGCTCTGATGGCCAAGATTCTGGTGCAGACTGAGTGGCAGCATCGCGGCATTAGGCGAGTTCATATCCGACTCTGACGCGATGGAGAGCACTGCATTGGGGTCCGTGCGGCTTCCCATTCCGTCGTCGCCCCGAAGCCCGCCGTACCGCAAACCCCACATGTGTGGCGGGTTGCCGTGCGAGCCGCCCGTCACCTCCAGACGATGAATGTCTTGGATTGCGTCCAACTCACTGCTCAGTTGGCGCGTGAGAATGGTAAGGCCGCTCCCGCCAGAGACCCGCCTATTTGAACTGGTGTCCACGCCCATCAGCGAACCGGTATCTCGTGAATACATCCGATGGTGTTCGCTGGATGGAGTCCGGCTCGAGCCCGAAGCCCTCGGGCGGTAAAAGAGGTTGCGGTAACGTTCGAGATCTTCGATACTGCTGAACGGCTGAGGGCTTTGGTGCGGGGACGAAGCGCTCGAGCCTTGAACCGGCTCGTCGGACAAGCTTGCCTGCGCAGAGTGGAGTGAGTAGGACAACATTGACGCGGTGAAGACGGGAGGGTTGAGCGTTTCGGGAGGAGAGGATACGATGGTGTGAGTGGAGTTCAAAGACAAGAACGTCGAACCATGTGCAGGATCGAGTCGTTGCTCCGACGGAATTGTAAGTATGAAGTCGGGGAGGGGTGAGAATAGTGGCACGGCACTGGCAGGTGCCTCGGAATGTTGTTCGCTGTCACCAAGCCCGCTGTCAGCGCTGAGTCGCCGTTGGGGCCCGGATAAAAGTGCATCGACAAAGGCCAGTGGTTCGCCACCGAGGTAGTTGCTCAACGCATACACATGCCGGGCCCCACGAGGAGTTTCCCTTGCATCCGACAACTGAGGGCGGCGATTTGGCGGCACCGGTAATGGCCTGGGGGATTGGTGCGATTCATTAGAGAGAGCGGGGAGGACGGTGGAGGGATGTTGTGAAGAAGTGGCACTTGAGTACGCCAGAGCAGACGCATAGGGATGCAGCGCCGCATGTGGGGGTAAACGGTGACGTGCGGACATGTCACTTGTAAGCGCAGCAGTGGGTGCGGCGATCGACACCGCTGAAGGGTGCGGACCCGCATAATCAGAACTGGAACGCGCGTGCGAACGCCTTGATGGAGACTGACTATTCTGAGCATACGGATGAACCTGTGCGTACGTGGACCTGGGTGGCTCATCGACATCCCCCTCGATCGACGGGGGCGGAGAGCACAGAGCAAGTCCCACGTCCGAAGGGCTGGTCGCCGGTGGCGAGGGCGACGGGCCGGCATCGGGCTTCCGCGGGATGGCCTCGATATGCGCGTCCTTAGCACGGCTGTCATTCCGAGAAACGATGTCAAAGCGTTCATCTCGTGGGCTCATTTTGTCATCAGAGACGCACAGCCCCGTCGCAGCGCGCAACGCAGCCTTACCCCTTGACCCGGCGCGTGAAAGCCCGCTAGAAGACGTCGTGCGTGCATGAGACGCGCCAGACCGTGAATGCGATTGCTGCGTCTGTGTGCCCTCGCTCGGTGTACGCGTATGAATGATCGGAGCAGCAAACTGATTGCCGAGAAGCGTCTTCGTCGCAAGGAATCCCACACCCCCCACTTCCTTCAGCTGCGCACGTGCGCGCCCTACAGACTGAGACCGCGACCGGCCGAGTGACCGGGTCAACTTGGAACTCTGCAGTGAGCGCGCAGCGTGAGCCTTCCATGTTGCGCGCTCGCGTTCGAAAGATGCGCCCATTTCTAGAACCCTGGATTTGAATCAGTTGGTATGGAACCATAATTTTGATGTAAAATGACAACGGTCACCGACCTTGCAAGGGATGGTACTGGCGACGGAAGTGCAAGGTCATCCTGGGCAAAGCTACGGGGTCTGGCTGGAGAGGACTGCCCATCTGCATTGAATGATTTTCCTCGAAGCATTAACATGGGTTCCGCACGAGGTGGCCCGCGCGAAGCCTCCGAAATGGGCGCATGCAAGTTCGTGGCGGAGTAGGACGCACGTAAGGCCGTCTGAGGGGATTTGGGTTGTTCTCTGGTGGTGTGCACGTCGGATGATCGCGTGAGCGTGGTCTGCCGGTGGCGGGATGACTGTGGTGGTTCGTCGTCGATGTACTCCATGAAGCGTGGGCGCGGGAACAACAACGCATCGCACCACGTCTCTGGGGAAAGCCATCGAGACTTCCCACGCGAAGAGGTAGAGTTATTAGCCGACATGCCACGAGGTAGGTTGCGCAGATTGGGGGCGGAGATCGTTTTGAAGAGCGAAGTCCGTGAGGCGGGCTTGAGGTGTGCGGGAATTTCGGTCTTATTCAGGGTGTCCGGCGCGGGAGGCCGCGGATACTGGTACGTGCGATCGACGCCCTTGCCTTTGCCCGAGGAATGATGAGCAGAAGGCGGTACAATGGGTGCGCGTCTCGGAGCTTCGGTTCGAGAAGAAGGGAAGGTATGCGCATACGGGTGGGTGGATAATGAGCTTTCGCGGTTGTAATATGAGTTAACGGACGAATCATGCGACGGACTTGAGGGTTTCGCGGGGGAGAAAGAAGTGGTGCCCATCAAAGTGTGCGACCGTTGGCGCGGTCTACGTTCCACCGTCTGTCCGAGGGACAAAGAGCTATGAGAGCGGGAGGGCTGCGCGTCTAGCACCATCGCGCGGTTTGACTGCAGGGGGTCGGGTATTAACGTGACGTTGCGCGAGCGCCTTGTAGAGGGCCGTCGCGCGGCGGGCAGGGAATCCGAACGGGATTTCCGTGAGGAACCGCCAAAAGTGAGAAAGCTCCCGAGACTCAGGCGGTTCAAGGCGCTTGAAGGGGGTGACGCATAGGGGGGCGACGACCGCTGCATGGGCGTCGGTGACTCGCCCACGCCGCCGGTGTTGTCGATATTGGCGAATGCTGTCGGGGCCGAAGTAGTCAACGTCGAACGACCTCCACGTAACGGCTGGGAAACGGCACCGCGCCCCTGGGAACCCATCGCGGCAGGTCCAGGGGCACCGGCAGCGTTCGGGGCGGTGTGCATTCGATAAGGATGAGAACTGTACGTGCCACTACTTGGAAGGGCACCCGCGGGGTGCCGGTGCCCGCTTGCCATCCGTCCATCCGACCACTCGTGCCCTACATCCGATGACTTGGCGCTTCCAAGATTACCCAGCACGGACCCGAGCAACTGACCCCAGCTATCGCGGTTCTGCGAGGGTGGGTCGGCGGGAGGCAGCTCGTAGGGCCCGTTGTAAGGTATGTACCAGTCCTCGTCGTCCGCGTGCTCTGGCGGTTCGGGTGGCGGGACGCGTGTGCGGGAGTGTTTGTGGCCGAAACCGAAGCGGACGCGGGAGGAAGGGGTCGCTTGCGTTTTGGTAGCCATTCGGAAGGCGGCTCAGCTGGGTGGTCAAATGGACGGGCGCATATAAAGTGATGGGAGAACGGCGGCCGGCCGAAGAAGGAAGAGAGGGGAGAGGGAGAGAGAGAGACGGATGGTTTCGCAAAAAGTTTGAGGGCGTGATGAGTTTTATGACACAGCACCTGGTGGCAAAAACCGGAAAGTGAGTTTATATTCCGAAATCAGAGAATGAATTTGAACTGAGGGATGGAAAAACTTACGTCCGACTTTTTTTAAAAGAAAAATGAGAGGGGAAGGAGTGGCTAGCAAAACATCTGAGGAAAACGGTCGGGGGACGGTCGAGGCCGAAGAGTCGTTGAACACGTTGAACAAGTCTGCACACAGCATTTACCCGAAAATACGGGATTCGCTCAGCCCGTTGCCACGTGCAATGCTCGCTCTCAGCTCTGTTTCACCTAGGTACAACCCTCTGAAGCCTGAGGGCCTTGTCGCTAGGTCGCTTTTCAAAATCAGAAAGGGATCTTCAAACGATACCGTCACTTTCAGTGCCTTAAGGGCCGCGCGCGCCACACTCGCCCTCTTTTCCCTCCGATTCTCGCAACTGTGAACCAGACAATTAGTTTCACGCGGCCTACCGCCATATGCCCCCGGAACAGCTACCCTCAAGTTCCGTGCAACGTATCGCCTTGATAAACGAACGTATCTGCCATACAAGTGTCACGGCCGACTCCACCACCCTCCCGCGCGTTTCTTCACGGATACCTTTAAAGCCCATCAAAGGGGCTTCTGACTACCATTTCCTGCTGTCCACGGTAAAGTTTACTGACCCCAGGCGCGGGCACCGCATCCTCGTGGCGTCCGTGATATACGAGCGGTTTCTCCAGGACCTGAGCTGCGCGGGGGGAGACATGCATCCAAGCACCCTGGTTGCGCGGTTCTTCCTGTACCCAGCGAACGTCACTCGCGTCTCCGAGCGCCTGGCGGAGTGCCTCGAACGGGAACGGGCACAGTTCTTCAAGTCTCACGACCGCGACGCGTTCTCCGAGCCCACGCACTTCACGTTCTTTCACGAGATCGTAGTAAAGCTTGCCAGAGACGAGGATGACTCGCTCGGCGCAGCGCGCATCGACGAGTGGGTCGCGCAGCACGGGCTGGAACGTATGCGGCTCCTCGAGCTCGGACAATGGCGAAGACGCCACCTGCCGGATCAATCAGTGGGGCTTCCTCATCACTACTACCAAAAGTAGGATTTGGGGTGCCAACGCTTACAGAAAGCCGGAGAAGTCCTTTCGGAGCCGCAACGATCAGTGGTTTGCGGAAGTTGCGCTTGATCTGGCGGCGGAGAAGATGAAAATATTGCGCTGGGGTCGTCGGAAAGGTGACGTGCATGTTCACGTTCCTGTGCGTTTGGGCGGGTTCAAAGTGGTCATTCGTGAGCTAGTCACCGACACTCAGTCAGTGATGGTGCCCCCACAAGTACTAGGAATTCAACTTGTAGCATGCGTTCCAGCCGCGAAGAGGAGTGCTCCGGCCCAGCACCGTCAAGGCCATGTGGAAGAAGTAAGACAATCCCGCTTTGTTTCAGCCACTTGGCTGTGGGAAAGATCCAGGCATCAGATTCGATTTCATCAGATAGAACGGATTTGTTCGAGTTACATACTCTCCGCGGATGAGATAAACGTGTCAATGATGACCTGTAGCCATAGGTACAGACTCTCAGATGTCGGGACCGGTCAGAAAAGAGGAATGTCCCAACCTGTGCACCGTTGAAGAAATCGCCGAACTGCGAATAAAACGATCAGCCGAGATTGCCTTATGGCTTTGAGACTGCCTGATTCAGCCCCACCTGAGCTTCCCAAATCGGCAGCAAGTTAGGCTTTTCCCAGCTCATGCCATACTCGAACTAAGCAATTCCTGTTTTGGGAACACGTGATCCTTTCCAAACCGAGAACTCACCCCAAGTACGGCCAGCTCACTCAAAGAACCTTGGCAGATTCACGTTAGCCCTTGTGTTATAAACAGGCTAACGCAAGAATCACATACTATTTGCGAGTTCGAGCATTCCCTGGGAGGACAAGGCTGTGTTCAAAGGAACAACAACACACTCTGTCTTCTGGTCGACGACCATTGCATGCCTGCGCAGCACCCAAGTCAGCACGCCACGATCAAGCCTGAGTTCTCGCTTCATACCTTTGGCTAAATGTCCCGCGGCCAACGTCTTGCCCCGAAATTCTGACATCGCATCCCTCTAGCATCAAAGATCCGAATGCCATGGCCTGAGAACCGTCCGTCTTCAGCGGGAATGTTCCGTAAATCGACACTTACTTCTGCTGTGGCCCAATCCAAGCCAATGCCCTTCTCGATTGCCTGCAGCCGGTTCTTCACGTGGCGTTGTAACCTCGGATGGATCTCCTATATTTCTCATCCCTTCATCGGTCGAGCGACTTGTTGGCAAAAATGGACGCACAAATCCGGAAGGAACAGTGACACTGGCGTGCCCGACTTTCTCAAGTACATCACGCGCAACGCCCGTCGAGGGATCATGCTCCGCAGTCTCGTCTGCGGGCCAGACAATATCCTTCCACTGTCCTTGTAGCATCGATGCGTTTGGGATGTAGGTGTCTACCTTGGAGACCTCGGCGTCGAGGCTGGCACGCGCAGCATCGCGTACAGATTGAGCCTCGGCGGGGGTGATAACACCGTCCGACTGGGAAAGGGTGGCTCAAAGACAAGATAACTAGGAAGAAAGGGGAGAGACACACAATGAGGTGTTCTTCGTAGAGTGTAGGAACGGACTTCCTAGATCGTATCTTCTCGTACATCAAAGGTTGTGTGAATGCGGGTTCATCAAGTTCATTGTGGCCCCTATGAGAGTGACTTTAGTGTGTGCCGAACCGATTTACGGAGTGACGTGCCAGCGACGATATACAAGAAGGTCGATAATTACATCCTTGCGGAAGTGATGCCGATACTGAAATGCGACTTCGACAGCCCGTTCAACGTCTGTCAAGCGTAGTGAGCTCAAGTAAATGAGACCCGCGGAAATCCTGCCTTCTGGATAGTCTCCATTGACATGGAGTACGGGGGCATTGATCATCTTGCCGATGTCAGAACAGTACAACGAAGAGCGTGCGCTGGAAGCAGGCGTCGTGTAACCGATGCTTTGCCGACAGTCTTAAAAAGAGGTCTCCCAAGGAACTTTTTGGCTTACTTGTTACTGGGCACACAAGATATGTCAGAATGAGAGGGACAGCGTGCGTAAGGCGGATGCTCACTTGACCACTATGTGGACGCTTCCCCCGCTCGTGAAATGAGGAAGATTGCCTGAGAAATTGGTTGATAACAGAAAGAGCATACGTTGGGCGACGCACTAAGGCCAAGAGTTTCCATGACTATGCCCTGCCCCGTAAAGCTCGCATCGCCATGCAGCTGAACGCACATTGCCTTGTCCCCGAGCATGCAATCCTCCAGCGATGAGTTGAGGAGCGAGTATTGTTTCGCACGCGTCTTGCCGAGCGCGACAGGACTCACAGCTTCCAAATGTGAGGGATTTGGGAGTAAAGATACTTTCACATCAGCGCCTTCATAACTCAGGGTTGGTGAGGCGACTGAGAAGGAAAGCTTTTAGCACTCGTCGAGCAACAGAGCGAAATCATACCCAAATGACTGATCACATCTCCAGCTGCTCCCAACCCTTCCGGGAACTCGTAGCCACCCTTTATTTTGTGGAATAACGAAGCTGGTGACATTTTTAGCAGGCCGGTCAACAAGTTCAGACGGCCCCGATGGGGCATGGCAAGCACGATATGTTGCACGCCGGCTGATCCCATTTCATTGAACAAAAGAAATTTCATGAAAGACAAAACACGGCAAACCTTGAGTCGCAACCGAAAATAACCAGTCTATCGCAGGAATCATCGACTCGCCTCCCTCCAAACCATAGCGCTTAAGGTTGGGAAACTTAAGCTGAAGGTACTGGTCAAACGTTTCGCTCTGCACGAGGAGCCTGTGGATGCGCTTCTTCTGGTGATCGCCTTGCAAGGTCGGCGGGCGCGCTTCCAGAATGTGCGAAAACCAGAGGCGCTCGGTCTTGGAGGGGGAGTGCATGTACTCGTACGCGATGCGACCCACGTAGACTGACCGGAGGTGGTTCGTGATACCGCGCAGGGTCCAGTGCTCGGGTTCGTCGGGAGCTTCGCCGACGGGCTTTGTCCATAGGATTCCGTTGACGTCGTACGTCTTCGAGTCGTCGACGAGTCCATACCGCCTTGGGTCGAGCGCGTCAACGTCCTCACGCTGGAGGAGGTCGAGCGGGTCTATGCGCGCAGCCCGATGTCCGTGAATGCGTAACGAGTCGACATATCGAAGGAGGGGCGCGTTTATTACTCGATTCTGCAGTTGTGTAGGGGAGTCTAGATGGGGAGATTTCGTCAGACAAGTCACCGGGTAGAGACTACGACTCGTGGCCGTTCCACAGGCAGTACAGCTTTGCTCGGATTTGCGCCATTCCGCTGCATTGGGTGGAGCATGATGTTCCAAGGACAAAGGACGAAGATACGTACATACAGCAGAGGGAAGAAAAAAAGAGAGAACTCACAGTCGGGCAGCGAGAAACTGCGCGGCTTCCGAAACCCAAACGATTCATCGTGATAGCTTCGCCTTTGAGGTAAATTCCGTCGAAGCTGCCGAAGGAGCATGCGATGGACCAGACATGGCATTTTGCTCACATGTATCTGTTTTCCTGGGTGGGTTTAAGAGCAAACTCTCGCAATTGTTGCCATCGGCCGGAACATCGTCTATGGGCGCCCGCTTGTTTCACTGGCATTACATACAGTTTGACGGGTAAACTGACACGCGATCTAGTGATACGTGCATGTGTCTTAGTATTCTGTAAAATCATGATCCCGAATACCGCCCCATCGCAAACTTTGTTAGAATGACTCGTCTTCACATCATGATTTGGGTGCATGTGCCGCATGAATGTCCTCCCCACGTTCGACATCTCTAGCAATCCACCGTGACGGCACGGCGATAGCAACCGACGAGTACCGCATTCCCTATGGCGCGGACGACAGGCATCATCGAGTCGAGCATACTAGTAGGTGTGGTCCAATCACATACTCGGCAATGATAATAACTTCAGTGCCAGTGCGTCGTACTGTCACGGTGGACCAAAACGCAACAGCTGCGCCACATCTCCAGCGTGTAATAGTTGAAATTCAGCGCAACATGATGTTTTATCGATCGAGATTGATACCACCTGTGACTCAGGCTTGTTCTCCTCGGCGACATCCATTGTCGAACTAACGTGGCGACCGCCATGATGTCAGTGCTCGCGTGGGCTCGATGTGAGACGCCTTTTTGTAAAGGTAGTCACCGAGACATTTGATCCTAGCTTGGACTCGCCGAGAGACGGCCACCGGTCTAATTTGATCCCCAGACTCATAGATCGATCTCCAATCTGGGTTGAGAACCATACGTTCGGCCTCCAAGTACACGCCCCGGAGCTTATGCTCACAATCATCCGTCGATGCATTGCAAGGTAAGATATGTACATGTATGATATAGTATTAGTATTTGCGGACTTCTCGACATATCCTTTGCATATGCCCTCGATTACAGGTCAACAGGGTATTTTAGATTCGGATACAGACTCGGAATCGTCTATCGGTTTCTCGGTTCTTTTTACACCCGCGACAAACCGAGCACTGGCACAATCGATTACCACTTTCCTCCACCACTGGCACTTCATGATTAGTGACTTGAAACGCAGGCACATGGACCCGCACGTTCTGCCGGAACCGGTGAACGGTGACATTTCTGGCGGTGACCCAATATCGTCACTGCGAGGCACTATTGGCACCGGCGTACTGCGACGCGCGTTGCACAGCATCCAGTGGATACAGAGACAAGCCATGAACGCAAGAGCCGTTATTCCCGCACAACGGACCCATTGCGACGTAGGAGAAAGGGATGCCAGTGGCTTCTCGTCAAAGGGCGCTGAGTTGCTCGTACTAGCAACTTGTAGGCTGCTTGTACTTGTTGAGCTAGAACTTGAGCACGAACTGTCCGGCAGCGGCGAGGGCGGTGGCGGGTGTGCCGGCGGGGGCGGAGGTGGAGGTGAAGGGGGCCCCTCAGGACCGTACGATGGATCGCCCTCCTGGCGCCGTAATTTTGATGCTTCGGACCTCTTTTGGAAACATTCGATTCTTGCCAATGCCGTCGTCACCGCGGCCGTCACCGCCGTCCTCGTTGGATGCGGAGCAGTGGCAGGAGGTATGTCTCTGTCATGACTGGCGTCGTTACTTGTGGTGCTGGCGCTCGGCGTTCCCAATGCTGAGCCTAGGGTCGTAGAGTATGTGCTAGTGAGATCCATTACAACCCCGCTAAGGATCGGCCAAACCACGTTTGGACGTGGCACACCCCCAGCGGAGAATAATACTGCTTGCGCGGAGGTCGAACTGGCCCCGGCATCCAGCATCGTTGCATCGTTCATTTGGCTGTAGGCTGTGCTTTCAGTGCCGAGCGCGTCGGCCTGCCTATAATTCCCTATGAGCATGGTGCAGGGCGGTGAATCTGTGGGCGGGCCTTGCGGCGGCTGCTCTTGCTGTGATATGATGCCTGCCCCACCTGGCTTAGCTGCTCCCCTGTTTCCTTGTGCCTAAAAGGGATGGGTCCTAATGAGACAAGGTCCAAATGGTCTCGCACGCCTGCTCACCATTGCCGCTTTGCCCGTATCATCGATGGATGCCGCGGGGAGAGCTATGCGCCCTACAAGGAATCTACGGATAAATATTGAGGCACATGAGATTCTCGAATGGCTTGGTTTCGAAGTAATTACTAACCTTGCGGCCGAGTCCGAGGGGTTAACATTGGATAGTATGGGAGATGCACTGATCAGCCATAAATTATCGTAACGGACGACGAGGAGAAATCCTAGTATAATCCAGCGGAGGAACCGGCACATCGCTTAGAGAGTATCCAAAGCTGACTCTGAGGCCTCTGAGGAAAGTGTTCTCTCGACGAAAGCACGTTTATGTATGTACTCGATTTTTAAATGGCACTTGCCAGTGGAGACACCCTACCGTAGAAAAACCAATCCCTCTTCGCCAAAAACATGGTAGATGAGGTGCCCGTGGCAGAAGGACGACACTTGGCCCCCGATGGTCGCACTTCATAAAGAGGACGTAACGCGAAGGATGGATGATGTGTCATTTGAATCCGGGTTGGCCTTGCAGACAGATTAGAGGAGGCACCAGCGACTCCAGATATTTAGACAGACAGATGAATTAACAGATGGGCACCCATAGGCGCGAAAGTTTGTGCCCAGATTCGCTGGCGGGAATCAGGTTCGCCAATCTTGGGGTACAAGTGACATCATTCCACTATTCGGGCCATCCGTGTGTAACCGAATCCTTCAAACGTTTTGTGCAGTGGGGTCCCCCCGACACGTATCCGCTTTGCACCAATAGCGTCGCCGTCGACGCGTGTAGGCCTGCCTTATACGATCACTAAGTGGGCTATATGAGCGGCAATGCAAGGTGCCCACAGTGGGTTGCCATGTATACTGTACTCCATATCCTCGTGGAGTATGGCACTTCTAGTGGAGAAGGCAGCGTTGAGGGAAAGTAAGATACCATTCCTGTGCACCCAGCATTAGTATTCAGAGAGCATGGGTTCTACGTGATGTTTTTCCAGGGTGGTCGTCTGAGAACAGCAGGCGGTTCTGAACTGTCATCCATGGCAGTCGTGGTCACTGACTGTACGTGGCACAATTGAAGTCACGGTGCCGTACTGTGATGACAACTTGGCACCGGCGAATCGGCGACTCTGCAATAGGTGGGAGCCGAAGTGGCGCGTCGTGTGGGTATTTTGGTGCCAGTGCCAGTGTGCCAGTGCCATGTTGGAGCTGGATGCGTGAACCTTAAACCGCCTTGAACATGACGGCTCTATCGTGCGAATACTGGCATGCAATCTTCACGGTCAGTGCCACATGGCACCAGCCGGAACGATTCCGGTACCCGAAGCTCGGAAGGCGCGCTCTGGTGGTCAAGTGGCAGCTTATATATTAACCCATGTAAGTTGACGTGAGAACATAAACCACCCTGTGTTTTGGTTGACGGTCCTCAGATTTGCCTGGACATCAGACATAGAAACTATGAACCACCCAAGCGTGGTCGCCTGAACACGCATCGTGTGTGGGTAGCAATGGTGTACCACTTGTATAGAGACTGAGTCAGGGAAGTATGAGGTGGATAGGCGACAGGGCATAAGTACATAGCACCATACGACCCTGAACTGCATGGGAAAGTACAGTACAAGGCAACCCTCGGGGTCAAGAACCTGCGCCTACGCAGGCCTAGGATTGGACGTGAGCCTTGCAGGGGTAGAAGGATATGGGAAAGAAACGCACTTCTTGTGTGATGCTTTGATAGCAGCAACCTTCTCCTTCTTTTCTGCGATGCGTTTTGCGATAAGGGCGCTGAAAAATGTCGAACATGAGCTTCGAGAGGAAGAAAAGGGTCAAAACGCACTCGTATTCCGCCTTCTGCTCCTTCTGATGTTCGAGCCGGCGAATCTTAAGGGCACGGAGATGACGACGGCGTTGAAGGCGCAAAGGTGTGACCAGCCGTTGGATCTTGGGTCTGTAAAAAATGCCTCGCACATCAGTTGGCCATATCTCCTGTCCCGAGTTTGAGACAAGACTCACGCCTTATGATATGGCTTGGCATTCTCCTTCTTCTGGGATGTGACCTCGCGCCGGACGACATACTTGCGCACGTCGTCCTCCTTGGAGAGGTTGAAAAATTTGCGGATCTTGGTCGCACGCTTGGGACCAAGACGCTTGGGCAGGACGGTATCGGTGAGACCAGGAAGCTCATCATCACCCTTCTTGACGATGACGAGTGAGAGAACAGAGATATCCGGTCCAACGATGCAGCCGCGAACGGACTTGCGGCGCCGCTCGCCATTGCGCCGCTCACGATAGCATGAATGGCCATCGGAAAGGAGGAGGCGGACACGATGGGGAATGAGAACACCTTGTTTCATAGGAAAGCCTTGCTTGTCATTGCCGCCGGAGATACGGAAGATATAACCCTTGAACTCGTCACCGATAGCCTCTCCAGGGACCTCCTGAGATAATTTCTTGTCGTAGAATACGCGACTGGAACGTCGATGTCAGACGCGCACACAGAGGAAATCGGTCAGTCACCCACAATTTCCTTTCATCATCAATTTCAATGGTCTTTTGTTGCCCTGTTGCAGGGTCTGTTGAAGATGATGATGTCAGGGGAGAGACGAGAACGATGACAGATATGAAGACATACTCGCAATGTTGAGCTTCATGGTAGGATAGAGTCCAGTTGACCAAGGCGAAGAAACGTGTCTTGCGTCGAAAGCGTCGAGGGCAACGAGCAGCGAGGAGTGGTTCGCTTGGTGTGAAAAACAAAGTTTGTCACTGTACAGTTCATGTTAGCCACTCCGTCACGCGTGACATATTCACCCCCCAACCACCGACAATCATTCTCCCTAAGATTAAGACTTTGTCGTCCTCGTAAAATCTGTGCGTTGTCCGCTTCGCTGAAATAGGAAGAATGCTGAACATCACTCAGAACCGCCATGGGTCGTATGCATGCTCCCGGAAAGGGCATTTGTACGTTTGCTAACTTCTAGGCATCTGTGTTTCGTTCTGAGGTCCAATTCACCCTAGCATCCTCTGCCCTCCCTTACCGCCGCTCCCCTCCATCTTGGCTAAAAACGACACCAGATGAAGTCGTTGAGCACATCATAAAGCTCGCACGCAAGGGCCTCACGCCCTCCCAGATAGGTGTCACTCTCCGTGACTCGCATGGTATCCCTCAGGTGCGCTTTGTCACGGGCAACAAAATTCTCCGTGTCCTCAAGTCGAATGGTGTGTCCGCATCATCATAGTCGTGGATAGAGTTGCGGTTCTGATGGGAGTTGTGATACCCAGGCCTTGCACCTTCCATCCCTGAGGACCTCTGGCATCTGATCAAGAAGGCTGTCGCCGTGCGTAAGCACCTTGAGACGAATCGCAAGGACAAGGACTCCAAGTTCCGCTTGATTCTGATCGAGTCGCGCATCCACCGTCTCGCGCGCTATTACAAGACGAAGCAACAGATTCCTCCGACGTTCAAGTATGACTCGGCCACCGCGTCCACTCTAATTGCATGACCCGCATGTGCTTGGGCTAACGATGAGGATTTGCGGACGTTACCATGGTCGTTTCTTCTGTTCCAGTATGACAATACGAGAAAATGTTATATGCGCCGACGTTGTCCGAATAAGCTGAGGCAGGCATATCAAAGCTTGCGGTGTACTGTGGTGCCATTAAGGCACATTCCGGCAAGGCTGTGGCGTAGACGCCAAGCATATCTGCTATCGTGCATTGGCGGTGCACAGGCCAAGTGCTGGCCACTGCCACTGGCCATATTGTGGCCTCTGAGACTGTAATCGTCGACGACCACGATCCAACCATGTGATCTGTGGAATTTATGCATTACCCCCGCGTGGCCGACGCTTGGATTTCCACTAGCGTCGCCTTAGGGCCTGCCAAGGCCAAGTGTTCTGAATGAGCTCCTGAAGGCTGAAGCGCTGAAGGCCTGGGGGCCATTTCCATGCTTGTGCCACCCCTCTCCACGTAGACGTATTTAGTCTCCGTATTTACTTTATCATCGCCTCGTCCATCCCCACACCTCTCCGACTACTTAACTCCAGCACTAACCCTGCTGCCCTCATCATGTTTATTCCATTCTTATCCCACTTCCGCGCTCGCGGATCTCAAGCATGGGCTCACCCCAATGATGATGCGCTGACATCGTACCCCGGCGATTCGAGCATATACCTCATCTTTGACGAGGAGTCTAGTCCCACCCACCCCCTTGAGCGGCGTAAGGGCGGCGGGGGTGGGGGCAGGGGCAGGGGTGGTTCTAGCAGTGCGTTATCCACTCCCCTGATCATCATCACTGCTCATCCCTTTTCCCCGCCCATGTAGGCAGTCACGGTAGCAGTGGCGGCAAATCGGGGAGGACGAGCAAGGTGTCCCTCGGCGGCTCGAAACTCCCGAACGGCAAGACGAGCGCTACAAGTTATGGTGCTGGAGGGGCGAGACCGGTACCTATCGCGCGAGGTCAGCCGTTCGCTGGGCGTGTTGCGGGTGGTGGGAGGAGGGATGGAGTATATGGGAACAGGTACGCAATTCGCACGTGTGTTTTGCGCCCCGGGTCCTAACGTAGTTGTGTGCGTCTACACGTTCGAAGTGTATACGGGAGCGGCTACCCAGGTACTGTGGGTGCGCGCGGAGTCGCGGGACTCGGCTTCCCATTCTTCTTCTGGCCGGTCGTTTGGCCTGGTCTTGCTATCGGCGCGGGCGCATACTTGTACGATTCGAATGAGGTGCGTCTCCACCTAGCTCCACCCCTATCTCCACGAACACCACTGTGCAGTATGGCCAACCGGACAACTCATCGCGCCCCGGCGGGGTGCTAACAACCGCACATTTCCTGTCAAAGAACACCGGTTCAACCTTCTACGTGCTTTCGGATAAAAGCACAGTCGATTCGCTGATCGGATCATTGAAGTCCAACTGCTCCTCGAACCTCAACCAGACCGGTACATCGAATTCTTCCACTGCGTTCACGAACCAGAGCACGGTGCCGCTCCCAGAGCAGGCGCTGCAGTACTACCGTGCGAGTAGCGTCGTCCTCACGCTTGATGGGTACAACGACACTGCCGTGCTGAATAACACGCAGGACCCCAACGCGAGCAGGCCCGGTGCTCCGCTCCCAAATGGAACGGACATGACGCTGTTGACGTGCTTGAACGAGACGATTGGCCTCGCCGTGCCGCTTGTCGATGCGGGCGTGCGATCGGGCCCACCTGCCATGTACCCTCTCGTGCTCACGTGGGTGCTTGTAGGCGTCGCGCGATCTTTGTTTTGAACAGGCCATCCACTGTTCCCTTCCTTCCATCGGGATGTCTCTTCACGTGTAGAGTAAAGGTCTTTCTAATGATTATTCTAACTCGTGGATACCCAGACGAAGTGTAAAGATAGTTGCCGTGTATGTCTATGTGCTGTATCCATTCCAAATAACACTGTTGGCAAACGATCCAAGAGCCGTAGTGTACGGCCCACAGGGGACCAATATTGTGGCACGGTTTTAGGATTTGACGGGACCCAAGGAACCCTAACGAAACACAGCCCCGAGCTGTGCAGACTCAGTTTTAGCTTGTCGTTGTCGGGCACTGCCGAGCACCGCAACAAAGACTGCGGCCAACACCGTCTGTTCACCCAGCCACTGTGACTTACACCCTTACCTAGGGGCAGGCCAATGGACCCCGTATTGGCTCCGTGTTATCGGTGTATTGCTTTGGTCCATTGTTGTCTCATTTGTGCCTGGCCTCCGCGTCAGGTACCACTTGCGATACATCCGATGCTGACCTCTAACTTGAAGTCTGAACGAGGTGTCACCTGCTTTCCTCGCAAAAATGACCGCGTACTGCCACCTCCCACCTGCTGGATGACGGTTCTGCCCTACACTCGAACTGATGCAACAAGGACACACATAGAGAGTTATGCGGTGCTGTATGCTTCTCGTCATCGCCACCCATCGGGCTGAATCTATCTTTTCTTTCACTCTTATCCCTGGGTCCGATCCCACATCCACCACCCGGCCGCTGGGACGCCCCCTCCCCAAAGTACTTAGTGCGTCGCCTGTAAAATGCGTGACTCGGAGCGGTAAACGAGAACAACAACCTTTACATTCCAAGAATGTACCTCGTCACAGCGTGGGAAGGATGGGCTACTGTAGAGACATTCGGACTCAATTAACAAGAGGCAATATCACTCATCCATAGGCTTCGCAAGTGGGTGTGGTTGACGCGAACAGGTGGTGAACATAACTCCTTACGCTCCAAGTTGCAGCGTCGTTTTCCCCTGATTTTGTTGGTCAAAAGGGCGATGTTACTAACAGATTACCATTCTACCAGGGGCACCATCAAGATCTTACTGCTGCGGTGGGGTGGCGACGTTCCGTTAATACCATCGAACCCTTTCCAAGATGGCTAGTCTCTAGGCTCTCGCTATTCAAACTTGCCAAAGGAGTTTTCCTGCTACCCAGATTTCACGAGCTTGATCAGAGTCAGAGTCACATGAAACCCAAGTTCTTAATGACGTTCCCAGGGCACAAACCTTCAACGAAGGCCACTACGTTACATGCAGCCAGGCGACATGCATGTGATCGCCGCAAACGGATCCCTCGATGTGACATTTATGAACGTGTTCTATATATGTTTCAAGTTACTAACGTTATCATGACAAGACCTGCCTTTCCCTATGCATGGTTCGGTCAGTGTACTTCTAAGTGAGGTTGCTCTGAGTTGCAACGCCGCCGAACATCATAAAGTGGTTCGTATCGCTGGGCAGAACTCCGATCTGATTGGGCTTCGCCGTGATTCCCGGTCTTTGATTTACGTATCACAGAAAAGAGGAGCGATACCATATGTCTGTTGGGAGTGTGTTGGACTAGTGGGCTTGCTCGCCTTGACTAGAGTCGATGAGAGCTGGCCGATGTTAAGGTGGCTGGCTTATCGGCTTTCCTCCTCCGTCCTCCATCGTCTTTGCTCACGTCCTCCCTTTGAGTTGCCCTGGCTGTCTCATGGTCAATATACCGTTGACTTCGAGGGCGCAAGCTTGCCTTGGCCTGAGCTTGGACAGTGCACTGGGAGCCTACTAGTAGGTTGAATACCTCCAAGTATCAGCCTCTTTCCTTTACACCGTGCCAGTGCGGTGTCGCCTTGCCTGTAGCTCATCGACACCTGATGCAAAATGCAGATTCCGCAGTGGGGTGAAAATCGAGAAATGATTGGTTTGACCTACAGATAGTAAGGTTTGACATAGGCTGCCGCTCATCGTCGCAATCAATTAGGTATTAACGAATGCGCGCACCCTTACTGTGGCATCTATCGCCTTTCACATTTGACCAGCCCAGTATTTCTTGGCCTAGCCATGAGTGCATCCTCGCAAACCATCAAAAACCGTTTGTTACGGTGTCTTTGGCCGTGTGGGTTCTTTCGTCACCAAGCCCCAACATGTTAATTTCCTAAGGACCCAGGACATCATCATCAATTGTAATTTTCTCTCAAGAGAGTCCGGATCACGTTTCATCGCATGGTGTACTTTTTTCCGGATTTTCAGATGCTGAAATGGTCGTCTCTTCCATGTGCACAAACAGAGGCGTGTACCAAAGCCAGGGCCGGCAGCGCGGGCCAGCTGTAGTGAATCAATGCCACCGGCACATTCGGTGCGGACGTGCGGTGGACTCGGAAGTCTAACTTCGTCGCCAAGTGAATATCGTAACACTGATGTCGATGTCGATGCGCGACCGCGTATGACCCCTGAGGCCTGAGGACGTTAACCGGAGATCATCATCGGCTCGTTCGTCCATTCCGCATCGTCCCAGCACACCGACCGGCGAGATTCCGAGTCATCCGATGTGCTCGATGCGCTTCTTACCTAGTAGACTTTCACACGAATCTGAATCCGAACGTTCCGGTCCGAGTCCGTCCAAGCCAGGTTGTCTGCACAGCCGCCAAAACGCTTACTCTTGCTGAGAGCGCGCAAGATCCACCATCTTACAAGTAACTGTACCGCACCCACGTCCATCTACTGTCCGAGGCCCAGGCACGGACAGATTCGGCTAATCGATCAGATCTCTCCCTTTCCATCTCGAGGATCTTTGTTCTCTACTATGGAGTTCACGGTGACGCGGGCGAGGGTGCTCGCGCATTGACACCCTTGAGTTAGAGAACGAGCCTTGTGCCGGATGTGTGCATGAATCTTGGATCTTTCTCTTTTCATGCTCATCGATAATGGAACTGGGTTGGCGTGTTCGATGTAAAGGTTGATTGAGGTGGCATCAACCAACGCGAGATTGGATTGGCACCGATGGAGAGGTGCGAGAGCCATGTTATCCGGCACGGTATAGCCGCTGCTAGGTTGGCGGACGCCAGCGGATTTTGCGGTATTACCTCCTTCGCACCGAGGTAACCGATCCAATAATGCGCGAACGTACCCGCTCGGCCACAGCCCTGCCTGGCGGCTCTGATCCAGGCCAGGAGTCGTCAATCCGCGCCGAGTAGTAATTGAAGGTAAGTTAGAAAGCCTCTCGGTACCCGTTCCGGAAACGTTAGCAACGGATTTCGCGGACATGACGGTGGATCGGCATTCCCCTCCGAGTCGGGACGACGGGAAGGAAATAGGAAGAATAGACTCGTCGGTCATGTTTATCCTCACTCACCCACTCATCCGTCGGGCACATTGCTGTGAGTAACATGCTAGTCCGAGTCGGAGCCTCGGGGGCTCGCACCGATCATGAAAAGCAGGCATGCCGTAAAGACACATGCCGCACAACTGTAGCGCTATAGTTCGGTTGTCACCTTGTCGTTTTTGTCCCTAGGCACATTTTTGCGGCTAAACATATCGCGTTACGATCCTATGAGGTTCTTCCGATTCGCTGAAAGTGGAGAAAAATCGTTGTAGGGAGTACCGACTCGGCGGGTTGTGGTAGTTAGCGTGTCTCTCAGGCGTGTAGACGTGCCAGTGAAAGTATGATCTGACATTGCTTCTGATCAATGCAGGCCAATGCTTGAGTATAGGAGAATATGCTACTCCTGCCGACCTACGAGTGAACGACTCGGAGCGATGCACGTTCCCAGTGCCAGTGCCACAGTGAAACGAAGTTGCTCATCTGAGTCCTCGGGCCGGTTGTCTTTTCGGCGCTAGACGACGAAGCAATTACTCTGCCGCGGCGAGATCGAGGCCTGGGGGCAACAGCATTAAACTAAAATCATTCTCGGCTCAACCAAACGACCGGCATCGTTCCGCTCATATTTCATTTTCATTTGGTCACGCACTTTGCGGAGAATCGCAACTAGGGTAAGCAGCGCGCTGCTGCTTTGCATTAGGAACATCGGGCCGTAGTACAGTACTTACCGGTAAGCATCTTGTCACTCGTACATCGGAACCTCGATGCGGACACGATGCAAGGCGAGACACTTCCGAAAGTGAAGGTGCGTTGGGCCACTCGGACCCATCGCCGGAGGGACGTTCGAGTTCGCGCCTGTAAAGATATTGAGGCCACAGGTGCGGAAGACGTCCGGTATGTTCGGGGCGATGATGACAGGGCTGGTAGATCCTGTCCGGGGGAAAGCGAAAGCACGGCTGTACCTGCGAAGAATAAGCCTCTTCGGTGCTAGCAGACAGGCACGAGGGAAGGGGGGTACCGTTTACCCGCGTCGTCAAGCCTGCCCCTTGAAGACGGTACTCTCTTAAAACATGGGCCCGAACATGAGGTTTTCATGTTAACTAGAAAGTGCCAAACTTTTGCGTAGGCAGGTGGTGCGAAGAGCACAACTTCATTAACTCGGGCGATATGCCATCACCTGTGCGAAGAAGGGAATCGATTGACGGATGAAGGCGTACCGAAGTAGCCGACACTCCCAGCCAAAGATTACGAGTACGTGCCTCCGTGCGTGGGCGTCGGGAAGGAGAGGCGAGACAAGATGTCAACGATGCCGTAAATACCGACCGCCACGATGACAAACTCAAGTAGGTACTAGACCTGCTACCTGGGCAGGTCGGAACTCGGCCCCGGAGCCTGAGGCAACGACTCGGATCGTTCATGCGGTATAACGCTGTGCGGCGCTTTCTGTAAGAAACGATCCAGGATCAGAACCAGTCGCGGTCCTACTTGTAGGATGATGAGGTTACCAACGTGAGGAACAAAGACAAAAAAAAATGATACGAAAGTACGCCTCCCAGGCATCATTCAGTATAGCCAGGACTTAGCAAATAATATCCACTGTGGATTAAAGATCGACGCAGTTCTCGTACTCGGTAGGGGAAACAATGACGCAATGTTGTTCCGAATAGGGTGCAGCATCATGTGCCAGACAGGTAGTCGGGTAGGTCTTGAACAAACTCTGCCTCGAAAGAGACGATGCGATACAGGTGGACTTGGGTGTTACAGGCGGTCTAGACAAGTCTCTAACATCGTGGCAGGTCACCGCCCCGCAGATGTGCGATAGTGAGTGGTGAATCTGCAGCTTCAAGTTTTCGAGGTGAGGGCACCACATCATGCGTCTCCCGTGACGAAGTGCAACGTCACGGTGAGCCAAGACAACTCGAATGCAAATGTCCTGGCACCTACAAAAAAACCCAGGCGAGAATAGTCTAGATCCTTCAAGTTTACTTACGAATGCTTCGAACAGAAGTTCAGGGAGAAGCTATTCGTGATCCGGGGACCATTCACAAGCTGAGCGCGTTCGAAAACCGCAAGGGAAGATACGGTCCCTACGTGCCGGGTGTGAGGGTGCTCAATGATGTAACCCAAGACAGCCAGTGGTCGGCAATTGCTCACGTTCTTCAAAACAACCATTCTCGACTATTCCATGGTTTTTCATCCGGATACCCGGCTTGCGTAACCTCTGCAGGACGCGATTGCATTTCGTCATCGATGACATCGAGGAGTACCCCGAGCCGTAGCCGGAGAATGTCTTCACTGCCTTCCAAACCTGCCAGTAGTCATCTCAACAAATAACTTGAAGAGAGAAAATGGACGTCGTACGCAAGCTGCGTAGTTAAGGGTCAGAAAACGGAGGTGAACTGAGAATATGAACTAGGAAAGAAATATTAATTGAATCGCGCGGCGGTTACAGTATACCGTGACGTTGGCGCTCACCCGATGATGATCGACCGGACGTCGGCCTCTCCGGTCCAGACGAGCATGTGCCAGTGTTCATGACGTGGGCAAGCATAACCGCCTTGGTCTTACAGATAGTTCCAACAATCCACCCACTTCCGAAAAACTCTCCCAAACACCGAGGTTGGCATCTTGTACGTGCTCTGGGTGAATGGGTGAAGTAGCACACTATGATTTCGGACCGAAGGTGCATAGTACGACACGATCAGATCCGTTCCGGCGATGGCGTGGAGGTGGCAGTGAATCTGAACGAATTGGGAGGTGATCCTAATCCGAATGCGAGAGCACAGGGGTCGTCGTAGCAAACCGCTGCAAGCTCACCCGGCCACGCACTGGACTGCCAACTATCTCTGCCTTCTTCGTCATGGAGTCAGAAGTATATAAACCCTCGATAGAGCATAGTTAGAAACCTCCGAGGAGGGCGAGGTAAGTCGTAGCAACCGATTCACAGCCTGATCAGCGATCCACTGTGGTCTGGAACCAATGAATCACCAGCGCCATTTTAGGCGTACTACTAGTAGTACAATCATGGTCATCTTTACAGACTCCCTCGGATTGGTCAACCATTCTTCGAATTCAATGCTGAAGCGAGACTCGAGCAAAGTGACGATATGGCGAAGTTTTGTAAAGGAAACCAGGCAGCTCAAGAGCAGGACTGAACGCTGGCAGATTCAGGAAGCACTTTGCACAAAAGCGGTAACCCACAGGCCATCAGGAAATGTTGAAAATACTTTTTTATACTTTTTTGTCCTTTTTTGGCTTTTTTGTGACAAAGTAAGAGCCTGGAAAAAAAAACTTTTCAAACTTTCCACAAGCTAAAAAAGTATGAAAAAGTATGAAAAAGTATTTTCAACTTTTCCTGATGGCACGGGTGGCAATTCCAATAGATCTCAGAAAAAAACACTTCGTTAGATTATACATGGCACCATGACCATGCGAACCGTCGGCGTGCAGCGTGCAGCGCTCGACCACCGACAGTCTCTCGGACCGAACTTGCGAAGTTCTTCTCACATTGCAGTGATTGCGCTGACACTGCTTCAGAAATGATAGAACGGGAACTAGTCGTCTTCCAGTGTCAATGCCCCGAGACGTCAAGTCGGCCAGACTATTGAGCATACATACGGTAGTGTACATCTGCCTGCTCTCGAGTCGACACTCGACAGTGGAATGCCAGTGGTGACAAGCGCCAAAGATGGGCCCGGGGTTAAACCGGTCACTGGCACGCGATTCTATACGCACTTCACGGCATGGGTGTGGGTGTCCTGGCCAGATGTGAAACTTCTCTGTTGCAAAAGGTCTAGACATACAAAATTGTTGTAATTCAGGGTAAGGAGCATAACCCCTTGTGATAAAAACAAAGGTGATTCCCGTGCTGATGATCAGGAGCACCAGCAGGATACGATGCTAGTCTGCGTATTCCCGGTTTATGATGGTGGGCGCCGACTTCCCCACACTGGCCAAATTTCCCATAAGGCAAGCACAGAAGCCATGTGTTTTGGAAACAGCTCCCACCCCTGTTCCTCTGACTCTCAACAGACTCACTACCCTTTGGATTGAAATCCTTGCTATCAAGCGCACCACGTCAACTCCCAGCGAGTCGCACATACCCTATAGAGAGCAAACCAACACATGGCACGTTGGCCAGTACATAGAGTCGGCCGGACTGCAAGCGCTGGGCGCGGTTGTGGAAGGCCTGGGCAAGGTTCGGTCGGCCATAGAAGATGCGTGCACGCCCTCACAGCGCTGCCGTGACTGCAACGTCCTAGGACCTCGGCACGGCTGGATCCGGCAACCATCGAAAATCTGCCAGTCTTTTCTCGCGCCTGTCAGTTTGGATGCATGTTCAATACTGTCGTGGATGAGGGCAGGAAACCCTCGTGTCGGAAACCCTTCATTCTAAAAAGAAGCCAAACTGTCGACGTTGCCCATGCACTCTTCTGTACCAGACGTACTTATCATAACCATAATTTCCATGGCAATCCGTGCTATGTCTTCAAACAGAACGCTTGTTGCCGCTGGGAAATTGAATCCCCAAGTGGGGGATATCCCCGGCGAGGAGGTACATAGGCCCGAAACCCCGCGATATACGTGTCGCTCCACTCACGAAACTCTCGGCCCGTGATAAATGATCCAATACGTTGGCGACGTTCTGTTCCCTCTCATGTTATGTAGCTTTGTCACTCTCCGCTAGAGTGGATAAGCGCATTCCAGATCCCCAGTTGTTAATCAGTAGTCTATCCGTCGAACATTGCCTGTATCGCATCTGAGCATTCGAATTATTCGATACCAGAGGGGTTTGTGCTGTCACCTGAGCGATCTGCAGACTCGAAGGGCAAGCTACCGCTACCAAGTGCACCAATTGGCTGAGGCGTGCGTAGTAAATACGATGGGTGGTGTGGTGGTAGAAATGAAAGCTGCGACCCCTGCCGCGCCGCCGGAACCGGATAGCTCCGAGCTTGCTTATACGCAGATACCACTCGTCGCGGATCGCAACCCGGATAATAATGGCGGTGATCAACCGTAGGACGACAGTACGGACATTGTTGCGGCCAGGGAGGCATGGTGATCGTTGACCATCTTTGTAGACGGACAAGTCGGACCGCGGATGAACACACTGCAACCCGTGGACCGGATGCATTCTCATGCTTGCGAAATGCTCTCTCAAGCTCGTTGAACCTCGGACTCAGACGGAGGTAACGTTTTTTCCTCGCGTCGGTCGGGGAAACCACTGTAATAGTTTACCCCAGAATGGGGATCGGTGCATCATGGCACCGTTTTATGAAATTGGGCGCATCTTTATCCGCTTTCACTCGGCCCACCCCCAGAAGGAAAATCGGTTTGTGGGACTCGGACGATTCAGTCACAGTCCAGCCATCGCACCCATTTGTCACACGGCGTCATTTACCCACTGGTCTTATGAAACCCAAAATCAAAATCAAGGTCTTCGAAATGTTTTTTTATACGAGGCTAGCGTCGCGCAGCTGGGTACAGCCGGTAACACACGCGCACAGGCGAACTTCTCCGATAGCTTCCGCCTCTTTGAAGATCACTTACGCCTTTTTCCGGGAACCGTCCCGTCCAGTACACATTTCCTCCTTGTGTATCCAAGAGACCCTTGCCCTGCTTTTGCCACTGTACATCTGCACGAGATCTCGTACCTAGACGCCACTGGACCCACCGTATTCAAAAGGCCATCGCCTGCCCCCGAGATTTCAGCACGACCACCACCCTCCGAGCCACTCCAGATCACTACCACTACCACTCCAACTTGACTCTTCACTGCAATGCCTGCCCTCACCAGCACCCAGATCGTCTCCCAGAAGCGCGATGGTCGTGCCTTTGACGAGGCCTCCGATGCTGTCGATGAAGGTTTGTACGCCTCTTTGGCAGGCCGACACCCCTTGATGGCGGAAATCTGACCACAATCTACTCTTGCAGTGAATGTCCAGAAACTGAAGCTGTGGGATGATGAATCCGAATTCGACGCCGAAAAAGACAAGGCACGTTTTCGTCAGTACGAGGACGCGTGCGAGCGTGTCAAAATTTTCTATAAGGAGCAACACGGTATGATGCGTGCCTGGTTGTTTGTTTACAGGAACCACCTTCTCACTTCTGTTTCATATGGCTACCACAGAGAAGCAGACTGTCGCCTTCAACATCCAGGCTCGTGTCAACTTCAAAAGCTGCCGTCGTGCCCGCATGGGCATCTGGCAGGCCATGGAGATGCTCAACACCCTTGTGGATGAGTCCGACCCAGATGTGAGTGTTCCACTCGTTCGGTTTGCAAGTGAACGCCACCACTGATGGGGTTCCAGACGAACTTGTCACAGATCGAACATTTACTCCAGACAGCCGAGGCCATTCGTCGGGATGGCAAACCCGAGTGGATGCAAGTGACTGGGCTCGTCCACGACCTCGGAAAATTGCTTTTCCTGTTCGATTCAGAAGGCCAATGGGACGTTGTCGGGGTATGCGCACAATCGGCCCTTGATCTCGGAGCTTGGTATACTGACACCGAGCCCCTTCCCATTACCTAGGATACGTTTGTCGTTGGCTGCAAATTCACCGACAAGATCATATATCCAGAGTCGTTCGAAGCGAACCCAGACTCGCAAGATACCATCTATTCAACAGAATACGGCATCTACCAGCCCCACTGTGGCCTTGATAATGTCATGCTATCCTGGGGCCATGACGAGGTTGGTCCCATGATGCCAAAATTTTCTTTTGAGCGCGCCGCTGACGCAGCATGGGTGCAGTATCTGTATCATGTCTTGAAGGGCCAATCTTCCCTCCCTGAGGAAGGTCTCGCCATGATCCGCTACCACAGCTTTTATCCGTATGTTTATCCCCGGTTTTCCCTCGATTTTCCCAGGATACTGAGTTCTTGATCGTACTCAGATGGCATCGTGAGGGCGCATACTCACACCTCACGAACGAAAAGGACAAGCGCGCGTTGGCCGCAGTGCGCGCGTTCAACCCATACGACCTATACAGCAAGAGTGACCGACCCGTCGACATCGACGTTCTCCGCCCATATTATGAACAACTCATAGCCAAGTTCTTCCCCCCCGTCCTTGATTGGTAGAGGCCTCCCCTCCTGTTTCCCCATTCCTCTATCCACGAGCTGCCTCCACTTGTTCTGATGTACATCTCATCCCCATCTGACCTCATACATCTATTTTTGGTAACCATATTTTCTTATCATATGTCGCTTCTCCATGGCTTCCCATGACCTCCGTAGCTAGATTTAGACCTAATCTCCACAGCAGCCTGGACCTTGATTGACTCACATGTACAAGTAGGAACATATACCTATACAATTATTTCTGCCTCTCCTCCCTTGCTCTCTTCCGCCGCGGTGATTCGACTCGTTACTGCGCATTTTCAACGTGTAATACGGCCTTCCATCGAATCGTTCGACGGCGCCTCTGGTTATTGCACTGAGTGTGAATTTACTCACTTTCTTCCTCACATCTGATTATGACGTACGTGGCTGAGGGCGCTTCAACGATGGTTGTAGGTCCCCCGGTCTCTTCGGCTTGTCTCTTAGCAGCACCAAACATATCAAATGGGCGGTTACGGTCGTGAAAATGTGTCACGCGTGTGTTTGTGCCAAGGGCAGTGGGCATGAAAACACATGGGTGACTACTGTCGCCTGAACCAGATGTGATTGTGAAAGAAAGAAGGGTAAGGTAAGGTACAAAATGTATTGAGGCGACTCTTAGTGTTCGATTCTATCACTTTCATTCGAATTGTTGATGTCGTGGAGGTCTGAAGTCTACTACTTCCAAAGAGTCCTCCCTCGCTGTGAGTCGTCGAGCGTAGCGCATAAAGTAAATCACGCTCGACCGATCGCAAACCATTCCTGGGGAGTCTTTTCGCCTTCCACGATCGAACGCACGGCAGAAAGCGCCTTGGAAAAATTTGTAAACAGCACGTGCGGGATGTTCTCTGTTCTGCAATACGTCGCGAGGTCGTTGTTGTCGTCCTGACTCTCTTTCACGAACAGCACATCGGCATGCTTCGCGGCAGACAGGTCTGGATAACACGCACATCAGTCGATCAGAGTAGGAAAATAGGTGGGATCCACGGTGAACGGTGATGGATCGCTAGGAGGTAAAAGCAGGGAGCCGTACCAGAAACGCCATCTCCGAAGTAAAAGAGGAGTGGGGGGGTGGGGAGGTTCCTGTACCTGAGGATTGCTTGTGACTTGTCGTGGCCGAATCCACTACGGAGGTATCAAAACCAAAAATCCAGAACTGGAGGGCTGAATGGGGAAACTCCAGTCACCCTACCTGGAGGGATGACGATACTTGAGGTTCCACGACCCATCATCGTGGACGTCAACCGAATTGGATATAATTTCAATATAGTTCGCGTCGTCGTCACCGACGAGATTGGTGAGAATCGCGCGGATAAGGGGCTCCATACCACTGCGGACGACGGCGAAAATCGCCGGATCAGCGCTGCTTAATGGGTGAACACAGAAGGTTGTCGCTTTCCCCCGTACCTCGACACGATGATTATGGGTATATCCTGGGACTTGCAATAACGGAAGAACTCCTTGAAGCCGGAATCAAGTTTGATATCTGTAGGTTATTCTCGAAAAGCCGAAGGGGAAACTGTGATAAGCGAGAAGACGTACTATCTTTAAGCACTTGCTTGCACTCCTCGAACGTGTGTCCATTCTTGCTCACGCTCTCTAACATCTCCCGAAAGGCATCTCTGCACGAACGTGAGTGGGACGCTAGGAACGCCCGACGGCGTGGAGGACGCCACACGTGCATACCGGAATGCGACGCGACCGGCGAGGATATCCAGATTACCCTGTCGCCTCTTTTCCTTCCCATAGCCGAGAAAATCCGTCATGTCTATCCGTTCGCTCGAATCAAAAGAATCAGACTGCAGCAAATGACGACTCGGAGCTCACAATCGTTCGAATCATATGTAGTAATGGTACCATCCCTGTAAAAACGCAGAGGTCAGAGGGCAGTCGGGGCATGATGGTAGCGGGGCTGGTACGCTGTATGGAGCGGTACAATGAATCCTTACCAGTCGGTCAAAACTACGAACTTCTTGTTCTCGTGGACGGGTGGATACGGGAGGGTGCTTTCGGGTGCGGTATCTGCTTGCGTCATGACTTGAAGCTTTCTCACAATGAGCTAAATGGTTCAGGACAGAAGTAACTGCGGGAGATGTTGATGCCTTTGTTTTGGCTGTGGCTTGTCTATGGGGGTTTGAGTGGAAGGCGGAAACGACTCGAGGGGTGATTGGGTGACGCAATTACCTCAGATTTAGATCTTATCTGATGTGCTTGATCAACGTACGCACAGCTTGGCATCTACTGATCACTATCATACACTGATGTTGAATGACAACGCGATGAAAGAGGACGGGAAGTCTGAGGTTTCTTTCCAAGGACAAACCCTTGTTGGATGTTGGAAAGATGCGCACTTCAAGCTCGAAGACGGAGGCCGCCTGATGATCTGGGTGGCGGGAGAGACAGGGTCGGTGTGAAAGAGTTTTCACTGTATGCCGTGTCCAAGGTTCCTCTTTCCCAGTTACATAGCGTACAATCCCGTATCACTGATCGAACCTACACATGATTTTGGGGTGAGCAGAATTGGACGCTGATGCGGACCGGGTATCTAGTTGTATTACTCTCTTCTCCACAAAGGCATAGGCATTTTGCTGGGACATGTTCCTTTGAGTCTGCTCCGGGCTTGTAAGAGTGCGGTCCCAGTTAATCTGTCAATGACGATAGTATCAGAATTCTCCTTTTTGTTCCACTCCAGACAACCCTGCAACTCGAAAACGGGGCCTCGACGGTTCGTGAAACACAGCTTGCGAACTCCGAAGCACTGGCATGTGACGAATGATGAAGGTTCGTCAGATTTGGCTGTGCTTCATCATCATCATGGCCCAGACGTCATCAGACGAACTCGGCCATTCTGATGACGTTGCATATTAAAAATCATTGAACCTCAAAGGCTTGCCATGGAGAGGTTACGATCCGAAGTGATTTATCGTGGAGCATTAATTTGGTGAATTGTGAGGTAGCCCATGACAATAGCGCTGAGGTCAATGATAATCAACAACCCCACAAATGACACTTGTATGCCAAGGACCACATCTGATGTGGTTGGTACGCCACATTAGCTGGGCGAACGTCGCGTCCCACGCGGAATGCTGCGTCACGCGATGGCCCGGGGGGTGCCATCGCCTACTAGATTGTTCATTTTCCATGTGACAACTCGATACGGGATCCGAGTCGTGTTTGAACCGAGTGCTGAAAGGATGAAGGGGTCACCCACGGGGTGGCCAGGGACCCAGGTGAGAAGTTTTTCAGGAAGCAACGAGGCAATCACGCCGCGCGCTGAAAACCACATCTAGTCGATCGTCGGATGTGAATGATGAGAGGGGTCCCTCAGGCTTGCCACACGTATGGAAAAAAAAACTGTCTCGATTAATTGCAAGGAACAAGGAACAGGGAACAGGGACAGGGTTTTTCTTCAATCACGTGGTCACGGTAGGTCATCCTTTCCGCGCAGCCGAAACTTGAAGGTGGCGTCCATCATGATGCATGTACTGTAGGTGTGTTCTTCTCAAGTAACCGTACGCGTTAGGGTGAGCAGGTTTAGCCCCCGGCTCGTTGACAGCACCCACCTTTAGCCGCCTTGTGCAGTGTATCCCATGGGAAGACCAGGAAAAAATGCTCGGCTCCTTTATTTCTAAATGGTCTGGCTCCGAGACGCTTGTTTCACAAGTGGAGTGGATTCTTGGGGCCCGGCTTGTAGACAGCTTTTCATCGGCCACCTTTAGCCGCCTTGCATGGGAAGACCATGAAAAATGTTTGGCTCCTGTTTATTTTCAAGTGGTCAGCTGGCCCCGAGACGCTTGTTTCACAAGATCTTGGAGCTATCGACTGACTTCCAGGCCGCGAGGAAAAGGCATTTATGATTTCAGGGCACCATCCCTGCTGTGTTTCTCGCGATAAATGCCACGCATCGCGCCCGTATGGATCTGCTCCACAAGCCCGTACTGTAGTTATGGGCGTATCTGTTCAGGCGGCCGCTTCGAGAAGCCACATGTGATACGATCGGGTCAATCCATCCCTAGCTATCCCAAGCGCCAAACCTGACCAGCGCTCCAGGTTCTTCGGGATGTTCCTTGCATCGATGTAGCGAACCTACTTCAAATCGTTTGGGATACTCTGATGCATCAGGTTCCCGGGTAATGGTCACCCCGATAGATGATCCGTGGGGCGATGCCTTCACTTATGGGGGGATGTAGTCGCAAGAGTTCCTTTGCTTTGCGCGATACGCCGGTATTGCTAACTCTCTCATTATCCAAATCAACAACTGAAGCGGTTCACTCGCAAACCAATGGGTTTTGGTTTACCCGTGCGCAGTCCCTACGATCCAAGATATGTATCCAAGACTACAACGGCCTCCAGTGAAGCACCGCTTAAGTGCCTCGCCGTCTCCGGACCCATTCAACGTGGGCTCTCACGCACCACCCTATCTGGACACCGTGGATTGTCATGTAAGGCGCGAGGTAGCTTGCTATCCAGACGTTCTGTTGATCATCCGAGTCATGATTGACCATCGATATCTGATGACGGTACAGTCAAGTCGAGATGCCTTCATGACCTCAGGAATCGCCTTCCATGGAGGGAGAACTGCTGGATTGATACCCGATCGTCCTTTTGGCAGCTCTTAGTTGTGGGCCCTGGTTGAGTTCCTTTTGCCTCACGTGGTAGGACATCAACATACGTTCAGGAGATTCTTGATCATCAAAAGTCGGAATACGCTACTTTCCCCACAACGTCGATGTGGATTCTTAGAATCGATCCATAAAACAGGCAGAACAGGATCACTGACCTTGGGTACGAGTACCCTTCCCCAGTGGTTACTGTCCCACATCACCTTGCCGTGACTTGCCACGGTTCCGCGGAGCAATTTAGGCCGGGAATTAATCCAAGCGAGTCAACGGGGATATTAGCGACACGGGGTGCTATCCAAATAAATGATACATTAAGGACCCAAGACAAATTAATTGGATGAAAGGAACTGATTTCCCCGCCGCTGGCAGGGGAAAGAAGGGATATTGTGCTGTATCACCAATTAACTCCGTGGTTACTGGTGCGAGTTGACTTTCGCCCGACAACTGGATTTCTCTACGGGGTGTTTGTTCGCTGACTCGTGGCCCCGCTGTATCCCCACCGGAAGCACTGCGGGAGGAATACATATCGAACACGTATCGTGCGACAGTCTCCGCCGATAACAGCGGTGCGATTTGTGAGGCGCTATTTGTCTAGCCCCGCAAGTACGTACGCTGCTGCCCAAGCGGACGAGAGACAAGCTTGCCATCGTTCATCACGGGTATATGTCACTGGCACTATATCCACAGCATTTTTTCTCTATCCCCATGCTACTACACCGACCGCCAGAAGGGCGTCGTTCATGGTCCGTGGAAGAAGCTATGCACTCGCATCTAGGCCAATTTCTCACTATTCGTGAATGTCGCTACACAAGTCAATTATACCCCAAGGGCGCAAGGGAAGTTGCTCGGTTTACAGACGTTATCGTGTTTTGTGTGGCAGCTGATCCCTGTCATCCTTTCCTAGACTCGCCTTTGTCTTCTGCTAGTCAGATGCCTTACGAGTACAAATTAGCCTCTTATAAATATTCACTGCCTCTGACGGCAGGATGTGTCACTGACTTAGACCCATGGTGGCACACCGTTGACTGAAACTGTGATGCGCGCACTGGCACAACAAACCCACAGAAACCGTCATCCGATACTGCAGAACAAGCCCAAGAACAAGCATAAAATGAAAATGATGAGGAACAAGCTACTCACTCGAAAGTTGGACGCACAATATCCCTTCTGGGCAACTTTCTAATCAGATGGTGGACGGGTGCCACGAACGTGAATTTGAGGCGTAGGGCTCGCGGTGAGCGTAAAGCACTCAAACCCCAGTTGCACCTTCAGCAAGCGCTCCGCTGTCGCGAAGACCTATCTAGATGGAGATCATACACAAACACCTGCTCCTGGACTGGTCCCATCTCGAATTGCATAGTAGGCAAGCACATGCACGAACGGACGAAGCCGAAAATCTTGCGACCCGAGGGAGTGTGAGGCTGATGACACACAGAAATCAACAATAACCCCAGTAATAATAAAAAAGGAATGGGCGAGTATTGAAACATCACTTTTACGCGGTAAATTGTCGTCGGAGTAGTGAGGAAACACCGTTATATGGATGATGATGATACACTGCTGTCCAGGCACTTTGAGACAACGCTCAAACGCGCAAATGACCTGAGAATGTCTCTACATAGACTTGAATGTATGGATCCGAGTCTTCGTGAAACCTTCTCTGCCCATTTGCAAGGTTCTACGGCAGACCGAGCCGTTCCGGGCGAAGGAATGGGAATGCCGTCGTCCCTCAAACTTCCTCGAGGTAGCCTTGCACAATGAGGTGCTCAATATCGGCTCGGCGTACCATGAACCTCTGCCCTTTCCTAAAGTCGATCGTGCCCAGCTCCGTCTCAATAACGCCGCAGTCGCGCACAACGCGCACGAGCACATGGAGATCCCGCGGGGGATGCGTGATCGACGCCGCAACGTCGAGCTCCGCCGAAAAGTCGCCGCGAAAGTCCATGACGGACGCGTTGTACGCGCGCAAAAAGTCGACTTCGTGGGGCGACAGGCGCGCGCGCAGGTCGCCGTCTGCGAGGAGGGCTGGGAGCGCGCCGCCGAGGGCCCAGTACGCGTCTTTGAGGCGGTCGAGGCGATGCGCGTGGTAGGCGAGCAGGCAGCGCTTGTTGCGCAGGACGGCGGTCTGATAGAGGAGGAGCGCGGGGGCGTCACCCGTGAAGGTGGCGTCCCCGTTGGCGGCCTGCGCGGCGATGGCGCGGTCGATGAGGTCCTCGAGATGGCGCTGCTCGCGGATGACGGTGCGCACGAGGACGTCGTTGTATTTAAGTAGGGTGTCCGCGAGCGTCGACCTGCGGGATTCTTGCACGAGTTGTGTGGCCAGGTCGCCGAATTGACGTGAGTCCGCTGAAGCCATGATCACGGTTCGGCACAGCGGCACAACGGGAGACGATAGGCCCGCAAGGAATTACATAACCGTGACTGTGAACCTTCTCATCTCCCACTCATTGAGAGTGCCATGGGCACGGCTCGATACGTATCCAATTCCGGCGGACCTTGGCTCACACTATGTCTTCACGATTCGTGAAAATGCATATTATTAAGGGACACCATGGTCAGGGAAGTTGACAGTCGTCTGCCGTGACCTAAACCTGTCCCGCCGATCTCCTTTGGACTGCTGGGGCGAATGCGTACGATAGGGCCTTTGATAAACTCGCGATCATCTGGTTAAACTTTGCCGGCATCCTGTGGAGCCTTATTACATGATTGATCCACCCAGTCGGTCAATCTCTGAACCGGGTGGGTGATTCCTACGGCGATCATTGAAACTTGTACATTGGAGACACCCCAAAGGGAGAGTTAACCAGTACAAGGTACCCAGCCCGGTGTGTTAGCTATCATAGTCCTGGCCATGGATCAGTGGGATCATGGCATTTGGAAGTGAAGTGGAGAAGGGCCTATTGGCTCGCTCCTCTACACATCACTCGTGGACGACGCCGAGATAAATAAAATTGGTGCTTGCGCTACAACTGTTATCGTGCGTCTGATACCGCTGTACTCACCTGGGCAGCCGTGCGGTCAGACGGAACGAAGGCGTGGTCGGAGCAGGTTCCACGCCCGGAAGAGGACAGACATTCGCCAATGTACCAGTAGGCGAGGCGGTGCATGACAAGCGACCCATGTGTCCAGAGCAAGAGGCAAGCCGAACAATGCTCTAAGCAGTTGTCGCTGCTTCCCCTCCAGGCTCCAGCTCTGCTAGTGTTGCGCTTCCGATGCGTCGCTCTGTATGCCGCACGGGTCGCCGCCGCCGCAATGAGAACTGAAGACCCCGATGTCGCGGTTAGCATGCATGGGGGTACGGAATGCCTAGTTGGACACATACAGGATACATGGAAGCTGAAGCAAAGCAAAGTCAAAGGCGAGCGATGACAGTCGGAATATTACTGCAATGAATCATCCGCGTCCCCGTCGGTCTGTCACGTTTAAATTCAGAATACAAGACGTGCCCAAGCGACGAATATATCCAAGTGTCGAGATAAACCACATCTGATCAAGCTTAAATTTGTTTGTGCCACTCCTCTCTCAAATTTGCACCAAATCACCTGAAACAATATGCATTAGGATCACGTTTAAAAGTAGAATAGTGCTTGTTCATTATGTCTGCAGGACATTTCATTCATAATTGCACTGTGCCAGTTCACGCGACCATACAGCATATAACCGAAGGCCGGGGTAGGATACGTGTCATAGGAAAGCTGCAAATCACTGCCATTCGACCAAGCGAAGTACAATGTTGCTTTATTAAGCAGATAAAATATACACAGGGAAATGCCCTACTCACGCGCGCACTCTGCGCCAGTGAAGAACATGGGCGGTATAGTGAGAGATAGTGACCGTTAAAGACAAGGAAAGGGGTATGATTAGCGAGAAAGCCAGGCCAAAGCAAGAGCTGTATGGACTGACGATATGATGAGCTAGTTAGATAAAAAACAAAAAGGGCTACAGTGAGACGAGGACAAGGTAGGCGATTCGTAAAGGGCAAGTCAGATATAAGGCTACACGTTTGAGGAATACCGAGACGCGATTCAAAGGATACAAAGTATGAGATTGCTTATAAAGGTTTTTGGTTGGAACTGAACTGAGTGTCCGCCATGACGGGGATCCCGCTTATCAAAAAGTTCGTGGGTAGGCAAGGCGGTGAGGAGAAACTTGAAGCAAAAAAACGTGGATTCCGGCGGTATCTATGCATAGGCGATGTACGACATTTGCGGGTTGCGGTGACGTTTGCTCATTCAGAATTCGTTAATGACGTCGTTGAAGGCGAAACCGGTATCCACAGGGACCGCGATCGGCGCTGCGATCGACAGGTGAACCTGTTGCTGTTGAGGCTGCTGTTGTTGCTCTTGAAGTGCGTCGGCTAACATTTGCTCCGAGATGTCAAATGAAAGCGGTGGCATCTCCGGTACGAAGTAGGACAGGCCCATATCCAGAGGGATGTTAAAGTTTGCGAGACCGTCGGTGTACGCGGCCATGTCCACATCTAGATTCGCGCCAGCACCCTTGGTCTGCGTCTGCGCACAGGCTTCAAACACGCGGTGCGGCTGCGTTGCATGCATGGGCAAGGAGAAGTCCGAGGGAGCAGGTGAAGCTGAATAAGTCGACGGGGGTGTCGTGCTGGAGACCTGAGAATAAACGTTCAAGGGAGCCACCGGTGCGTATGCGTTCTGTGAATCCATGGAGGAAACATTCTCGAGGGGTGAGATGAACAACTCCTGCGGTGAGGCGCCACTTGGGAGGGAGCCGAACATAGAACCAAAGTCCTGGATTATCACCTTTAGTGGTCAATGTATTCACCAGTACAAGAAGCAACTCACAAAGGACGGATCCACATGGGAACTTGTGCCCGGGAACGCATTGTCTAGGTACGCGCCATGGAAGAGAGACGCATTGATCTCGGGCATGGGGGATGGCTCACGAGGAATGGTGAACGGTTCAGCCCAGGAGCGATAGAGCGAAGGGACAGCACTGGATGGGCGACGAGGCAGCGTATGGCGAGGAGGGTTCATGTGCTGAGGAGAATGAGAACGGGAAGGCTCCACGAAAGGCAAAGCAGGAATAGCAATGGGGAAGGAGTTGGGAAGAGGGACGGAAGAAGGACGACGAGGGAAGTTATGAGGGGTCGTAGAACGCATGTGATCGAGATGCTTTACGGCCGCGGCGAGTTCCTCGCCCTTCATTCCCTCAAGAAGCAGCTGGGCGACATCTTCACAGCGCTTCTCATCCTCAGCGGGGATGACCGTCTTGAGCTTCTTTTCCTTGTTCTTATTGTGCACCGGACGGAAGCGATATTCCGGGTACATCTGCTTGTGCTCGGCCTTTGCATGTTTTGCTTTGATCTCCCAGACACGCTTCTCCTCCAGAGGAAGGGCGCGCCAGCAGTTACCTAAAGAGTCATAGCGTGGGAATGAGCGGGATGTGAGATGAAAATGATCTGATGTTGGAAAACTGACCGATGATCTTGGAAAGCGATCCGTGGTTGGTTTCGATAGAACCGGGGACGTGCTTCTGACGGACAAAGTCCGCACGGAAAAGCATAAAAGCGTTGGGTGGACGCGGGATATAGCCCTGAGACCGGCGCTTGCCAGGTGGGCAGCGTTTGCGGGATGGAGGGGCTGGAGTGGCAGAGGGAGGGAAAAGGGCAGAACTGGGGGACGAGGGATCCGAGTCTAGTGAATCACTCTCCGGTTCAACGAAGGTGACGGGAGTAACGTTTGGAGCGAAAGTAACGCCCTTGGGGGACGGCTGGCCGATACCATAATTACCATGCTTGAGGGGGTTTACAGAGACTGTGGGGAAGAAAATGAGGTAAGAAGGGGAAAAGACGGATGGGGGTTTTAGAGATAAGACTTACGGAGAGCGAGAGAGGAACGTCTACGACGTGAGGTGCGAAGTGCTGGCATATCTAGCGAGTCATGAGGGGACAGCATGGTGAGAGATCGGGAGGGGCATACCTAATTGAGCGAAACAAAAAGATGGGAAAGGATGAGGGAACGAGGGAGAGTGAGGAAGGGACACCGGGACACGACTCTTATTGTTCTCTTGTCTTATAGCGAACCCAAACGGGCCTTTTAAGCCTTTACGTCCTTCCGCGTTCGGTCCCTTGTACACATTTGCTTTGACTGCACTCCCTCCCTCCCCTCCTCCCTCTCCTCCTCCCCGTCCGATCCCACCCACTCTCCTTCACCCCTCCTTCGACCCCCTCTCACCCCCCTCCCTCACCTCCCCTTCCTCGAGAAACTCGTCGAGGGAAATGTGGATGAAGCATCCGGTGGTGCCTTTGTCACCTTCCTGATTTGGCCACTAGTTTGTGTCCCTTGTCCCTTCCAACCTTCCATCAGAACAAATCCGCCCATTTTGGTCCATTCATCACACAACAGTACGCCCTTACGCGTCCGTCCCCCAACCGATCCATCCAGTTCCCTTCCCTCTGGGGTCTCCCTTACGGAACTCGCCGCGGACATGTCGGTGCCAGTTTACAAGACGTCTGATATCCTCTAGATCTCTTGCGTCTACAGTACGCTCGTTCCGTGGACCAGACTCGGAGTTCGTTCATTCTGACCCGTCTTTTTGCACAACTCAAGTAATACCTCTACAAGTCCCTCGGTTCTCCACCACGTCTACTTGCGCCCGCGCACTTCTTCCCGTTTTCCCGACCGCTCATATTTCCGGCTAAGGACACCCAATCCGCGACGACCACTATGTCTTGGCTTTTGGCACGAGGCCGTCCCCATCCAATGAACGCCCATCGCTTGACACGGCGCCTAACCCACAGAACCGCCACAATTTTCAGCGCCAGTGTCGGGCATTTCCACACGCGCGCAAAGACGTCTGGAGCATCTCACCCCACTACACACTTTCGCCTCTGCAACGATCTCAGAATCATCATCGCCTCGTTAGCATATAGCCCAAGAGGATGCCCTTCCCGGTTTGCATAGCGATCCCTTGTACACGACGTTCTCAATGCTCGCCTTAATAGTCCCGAAATACCTTGTTCTAAAGCAAGCCCTCGAATCTGAACCTTAATAAATGTGATTTCATTCTATCGATGTGGCTGCTGCCTCCCCTCGTTACCCCTCGCTACGACTTGATCCACTCTTCTCCATGTCTTTCTTTTCTACACAAGGCCTGTTACCGCTCTTGCCAACCATTGATCTCTTTCGATGACTAGATCACTGCGCTGCTCTCTTCTCCTTCACAAACGGCACCTCTATGCTTACTCGCTCTCTCTCGCTCTCACTTCCCGGAGTCCATCTGTCTCTGCGAGCTATCTTCTCTCATATATAGCATCGACCATCGTGTGGAGAAAGAAAGACCTGACTTCGTAATCGGGGACAGGGACCAGATTGACCCGTTTGTAGCGTTGTGGTCTCAGTTGTGAGGAAATTTGGGGGGGAGAAGGTTGCAAAAAAACAGGTCATAATTCATTTCGCATTTCGCGCATCCATACTTCCCATATGTAAAACAACACTGCAGAAAAGAGTAACTGAATGCGCAAACTGGTGTTTCTCATTCAGTGTGAGCGGCGGACCAGGGCCTCTTGTCTAATTTACGTACGAAAAGCGTGTTTGAATTCTTGACTTCAACTTCGTCGCCGTCCGGAGAAACGTGAAATCACATTGCTGAGAACGAACAGGGTTACAGCCATGACACCACCTCGACCAATTAATCCAGAAGTTGTTACTTACT
>Ga0137394_10000221_pt1 | contig 39647 bp, 37 predicted proteins | sample czobulk116metaG_FD_108278 | JGI IMG/M metagenome (GOLD analysis project Ga0137394, IMG submission 108278) | Vadose zone soil microbial communities from Angelo Coast Range Reserve, California, USA - czobulk1.16 metaG | ecosystem: Environmental > Terrestrial > Soil > Vadose zone | place: USA... | reverse complement strand
CGGAACCAGAGAAGCCGAGGGCAAAATCACGTGTGCCCTTGACTTGAAGAAGTCGATGTATTTCTGGCGAATTTCGCTTACGGTCATAATGCGCGCGTTCCAAACAAAGATAGGCTGGATAACAGGGATCGGCAATGGGGTTGATCCGGCAAACTGCGGCCGGCTACCGAAACTGCCCTCGGTCCGGCAGTCCTTGACTCAACACAGGAGCTGGCAGCTCAAGCCTGGGCTGATTGCCATTGCGGTTGGCGGTTGCATCACGGCCGCATACGTGGGGCGGCCCACGCGTAGCGTCCGCCGCGTGAGCGGCTTCGTTCAAACGCCGAAGGGTTTACCTAGCGTGAACTCACAAGGACAGCAGTGCACCAACAACTGACCGACAGTGGTAATTGACTCTCAGTTGGATTAGAAATATTGTACAGATGTTCCTTGGATCTCGTCGAAACTGACATTCACCCTCTGGCGTCACTGCGAAAGAGAAACTCATGGAGCGAGAACTCGCATGGATGATCTTAGTGATGGTTGGCGTCTTCGTCATTCTCTTATGCTCCAAGGTGGTGCGGACAATGATGAGAGAAGCGGTAATGCACCCCAAGGAGCGATGCAAAATAGAGGTCACTAAGAACGGAATTACCGTTACACCGCAGCAAACTACAATTGGAGGAGATAAGCATGGCCGAAGTTAGCGATAGCGCCGTGGCTCCTACACACTCGACTACTCTCACAGTCACCCTGTCGCCAATTTTCAAGATGGTTTTCCTTAGCGTGCTCGGCATAACAGTACTTGCCATGTTTATAACTTGTGCTCTCGTTGCGGTTCACAATGAAACGGATCAAGGTAAAGCACTGTTTGAATTATTCGCATCGGTGACGAAAATGGGATTTGGTGCGATGGTTGGATTGCTTGGTGGAAAAACGTTCTGAGCACAACATTGCACCACTCGGCTCATGCCGTAGTGTTTATCAATCGCACGACATGGCTCTTGAGATCGAAGAACGCGTCGCTGAGTTCATCAATGCCCATCGTGTAGCCCGGCTGGCAACGGCTGATGCTGTGGGACGACCAGCCGTGATTCCCATTTGCTATGTGTTTGATGGGACGTCGTTCTATTCCGCGATCGATCAAAAGCCTAAGCGCGTTGATCCAATGCAGCTTCAACGGATCCGAAATATTCGAGTCAATCCAAACGTGGCACTTGTGATTGATGACTACTCCGAAGACTGGTCGGAACTTGTCTATGTTCTTGTCCATGGAGCAGCGGAGATCATCGAACCCAATGAATCGGTGTCGGTTGAGCAGGCGACCGCTATTGCCGCGCTGCGATTGAAATATGAGCAATATCGCTCGATGGCGATCGACCGGAATCCCCTCATCAAAATCGTCCCGAGCCGGGTGCGGCTCTGGTCGGCAGTACCCTAATGTATGATCACACAGCCCGCGCCTTGCGTTTGCCCGCGCCTTTGGCGTCTTCCTCCTGCCATTTATGGGCAAGTTCATCGAGCTTGTCGAGAGCTTCGCCGATTTCCTGCATCCGCCTGGTTAAGCCGTAAGTCACGGCAGGCGGGATTGTCGGCTCGTAGTGGCGATATATAAACCCCTTCTCTTCCAGGTCCCGTAATCTTTCGGTCAACAGGCGCGACGAGATGCCGTCAATCTGGCGGCGAAGCGCGCCGAACCGCGTCGGTCCGGACGTGCTCAGAACCCATAGGATGTGCATCGTCCACGGCCGGGTCAGAAGTTGCAGCAATTCGTGAGTAGGCTTCGGGCAACGCGGCGGAAGTTCCTGTGAGCGGCGCATGTAATCATCTCCTCACTTACTTACTTTATAGTGCCTACTTTACAAACACAACCAGTTACTTAAAGTAAGTATCAGGAGGTGATCATGGCTATTCGTTCCGTTTCTCATGTCATCAAAGGCATCCCGACGCTGGAAGGCGGGGGATTTCTGGTTCACAGGCCATTTCCTTCCGGCGCATTGTCTGATTTCGATCCATTCCTTCTGCTCGACGAGATGGGGCCGATGGATGTTCGGCCGGGCGAAGCCAAAGGCGCTCCGGATCACCCGCACCGCGGCTTCGAAACAGTGACGTACATGTTGTCCGGAAGCTTCCGTCACAAGGACTCACAGGGACACGAAGGAAAACTCGAGTCGGGCGACGTGCAATGGATGACTGCGGGCCGCGGCGTTATTCACTCAGAAGAGCCTTCGAAGGAATTTCAACAGACCGGAGGAACGCTTCACGGCGTGCAGCTCTGGGTCAACCTTCCGAAGACGGACAAGATGATCCGGCCGCACTATCAGGAGATTCCAGCAGGAAAGATTCCCTCCGCCCGGACGTCTGATGGAAACGTCGTAGTGCATGTCGTGGCGGGTGAATCGCTCGGCGTCCAGGCCGTCATTGAAACGCGCACGCCGATTTTCTATCTGGACTTCAGGCTCGAGCCAGGAGGCAAAGTCGTTCAGCCTGTGGCGCGCGATTTCAATGCATTTGCCTACGTCATTGAGGGCCCGGTCTTGTTCGGCGGTCACACTGCCCATGTCCAGCGCGGCAACATGGTTCCTTTCAAGAGAGATGGTGATGAAATCCGGATCGAAGCGCCGCGTGAAAACCAGTCACCAGCTCGCGTGTTGCTCATCGGTGGCCGGCCGCTGAACGAACCGATCGCGCGTTATGGGCCGTTCGTCATGAATACGCCGCAGGAAATCCATGAAGCCTTCGAGGACTACCGCTCCGGCCGAATGGGTTCGATTGATTTCTGAGACTACATAAGGAAAAGGAGAATGTTCATGGATACCGGGATACTCATTATCAGAGTGGTTTTTGGTTTGGCCATGGCGGGCCATGGCGCCCAGAAACTATTTGGCTGGTTTGGCGGATATGGCATCAAAGGGACGGGCGGATTTTTCGAATCTCTCGGATTTCGTCCTGGAGCCGTATTTGCAACTGCCGCAGGTTTAAGCGAAATGGGCGGAGGCCTGCTGCTTACCGTTGGACTGTTTACACCACTCGGCGCGGCTGCCGTTCTGTCGGCGATGCTGGTCGCGATGGTCAGCGTCCACTGGAAGAACGGATTCTTTGCGGCCGGCAATGGGATTGAGCTGCCGTTTCTCTATGCCGTCGCGGCAGTGGGCATAGCCTTGACGGGAGGGGGCGCGATTTCTCTGGACAGGCTGCTGGGCCTGAATTTCCTGGTCGAACCATACGTCGTTACCAGCTTGCTGGTAGTCGCGGTTTGTGGGGGCGCCGTCACGCTGAGCATGCGCCACGGTAGTGCCTCGGTACCATCGAAGTCTTAACAAGCCCCGATTATTCATAAATTCGGCTACATGGGGTACCAGGGGTGGCAGTATTGCGATTACTGATTCCCCTCCTTAAAAGAGCGTGTTGCAAAACCCAAAGGAGAAGGGGGGAAGAAACCACAAGAAGCACAAAATGCACAAAAAGGCGCAAGAATTTTTGTGCTTCTTGTGCTTTTTGTGGTTACGTCCCCTTCCCTTCAGAGTTTTGCAACATCCTCTAAAAAGGAGGGGAATCCGTTGCTCGAATTCTGTTACGCGGTAAAACCGCCTCCATCGACCGCTCACATTTTCTTTCTTCGCTCGTCAGAAAGTAGTGGATCGGGCGAGAACTGATAAGTTCCCGGCCCCGGCCAAAATCCCTGAAAAATCTACATATTCGGCAATAGGAGGTATTGCTATGTTCACCGGAATGAAAAAACTCAGCATCGTGTTACTTCTCGCAGCGGCTTGCCTGGCAATGCCGGTAAGCGGGATGGCAAGCGGGAAGCAGTTGCAGGACCCCACGCTGCATCGTGGCCATACGACGGCTCTGATCGCTGATGAAGTGCGTCATCAGCTCGTCACCCTGCCGTATTACGACGTCTTTGATTGGCTTGAAGCCGAAGTGCTTCCGGATGACACGGTTATCCTGAGTGGGCAGGTTACCCGGCCAACTCTCAAGTCGGATGCCGAAGCTCGGGTTCGCAGCCTCGAGAGTGTTGCGAAGGTCGTGAACAAGATCGAAGTCCTGCCGCTTTCGACCATGGACGACGAGATCCGGCTTGCGACGTATCGAGCGATCTTCAGTTACAACAGCCCGCTGTTCCGATATTCGGTTCGTGCCGTTCCGCCGATCCACATTGTCGTCAAGAACGGCCACGTCACACTCAAGGGCATCGTTGCGAACGCGATGGACCGGCAACTTGCCTACATGGCCGCACGCAATGTGCCGGGAGTGTTCAGCGTGGATAACAAGTTGATGGTCGAAAACAACAGCTAAACCACAGTTTTGGCCGTGGAAACCAGGGGTCGGACCCCTGGTTTCCCTATTTGCGCTCTCGACTGCTTTTCTTCACGCCTTGTTTCGGACACAGAGGATTTAGCGGACAGATCTCGCATTTCGGTTTTCGCGCCACACAGATTTCCCGCCCGTGTCTTTGGATCAATAGGCAATATTGAACCTTATCCTTGTCCGGTATGAGTTGCGCCAAATCCGTTTCGATCTTGTCCGGATCGGTATTCTTTGTTAAGCCAAGGCGGTAGGACACGCGCGCGACATGCGTATCCACGCCGATCGCGGGTTTACCAAACGCATTTCCGAGAAGAATGTTTGCGGTCTTGCGGCCGACTCCAGGCAGCGTGAGCAAATCTTCAAGCTTATCCGGCACTCGGCCGCCAAATTTCTCGACGAGAACCTGCGCGCAATTCTGGATGGCCGCTGCCTTTTGGCGGAAGAAACCTGTCGATCGGATCTCTTGTTCCAGCACAGCCCGATCGACACTCGCCCAGTCCTTAGCCGTCCTGTACTTTTTGAATAATTTGGCTGTCACCTGGTTGACCCGCTCATCCGTACACCGTGCCGCGAGAATGAGCGCGATCAACAACTCCAGCGGGTTGGAATAATTCAGGGCCAGCCGCGTGTTCGGGTATGTTTTTTTCAGGATCTTGATGATGTCTTGCGTACGTTTCTTGCGTGACTGTAGCGATCGGAAAGCCATGGCATACTTCTTTCATGGGCAAAGACTATGAGCAACGAAAATGATCTCACCGGCGGATCGGACACCCTGCCTTCCCGCCTCTACCTTCCCAAGCTGCAATGTCCTCCTGCGACGATATTCGAGCACCTGCTTGGCAATTTCCCGCATGTACCTCCAGGCACCTGGCGTGCGCGAGTGTCGCGAGGTCTCGTTACGCTCAGCGACGGCACGACGCTGAGGGAGGATTCTCCCTACCGTCACGGTCTTACCGTGTTCTACCGCAGGGAGGTTCCATCGGAGCCGGCCCCGGTCGAGGAAGCCCAAATCATTTACCGCGACGAAGAAATCCTCGTGGCGGACAAGCCGCACGGGATGCCCGTGACGCCCGCCGGAGAATATCTCGAGCGCTCGCTGCTGGTCGGCCTGCAGAGGAGCACCGGGCTGGCCACTCTCGCGGCGATGCACCGGCTCGACCGGGACACCGGCGGACTTCTCCTTCTCACGATTAAGCCGGCCGCCCGGGGCTGTTACCACCGGCTCTTTGCCGATGCGCTGATCGAGCGGGAATACCTTGCGGTGGCACACATCACAGATGCCCCAAACCGGAACCATTGGCGCGTGGAGAACAGGATGGAGTCGGGCGAACCGTGGTATCGACAGCGGATCGTTGATGGTCCGGCCAACGCAATCACAGAAATTGAACTGCTCGACGTGCGAGGAAGCGCCGGGCTCTTCCGGCTCGTTCCCAAAAGCGGGAAGAAGCACCAGCTCAGGGTTCACATGGTTTCCATTGGATTCCCCATCATTGGCGATCCTTTCTACCCGAACATTAGAGAGAAGCGGGAAGGAGATCCGCCGCTGCAGCTTCTCGCGAACCGATTGGCGTTCATCGACCCGCTGAGCGGTGTGCCACGAAGCTTTACGTCTGTAAGGCGGCTGTGGTTTTAAGAGCCATGCCGCCGCACCGAATTTGCCCCTCGCTTCAGGCGGCGATTACATACTCACTCTGAACGAGGCCGCTGGCGTAGTGCTGTGTCCGGACGTGCCGGAGGGGAATGTCGCGTTCTAAAGCGCCAAAGAGCGGGATTCCTGTGCCGATGAGCACCGGAACGCGTGTGATGATGAAGCGTTGAATGAGCCCGGCCCGTAGAAAACGCTGAATGGTGATCCCGCCATCCACGTAAACATGGCGGACGCCGCGAGCCTCGAGCTGGGAGACAATTTCGGCCGGGTCCCCCGACATGTGCTCCACCACGGCCCCGAGCGGGGCCGTGGCGAGCGTGTGAGTGCTGAGTACGAAAACGGGTTTCTCACCGTATGGCCACGTATCGAACGCCAATACCGTCTCGAAAGTCTTCCGGCCGATGACAAGCGCATCCACCGTGGCAATGAACTCATCGTAGCCGTGTGGTTCGCCGCCGCCGGGCGGCAGGAAATCGAGCTCACCATTCACTCGAGCGATGAAACCGTCGAGGCTGGTGCCGATAAAGACCGATGCCTTCACTGCAAATCTTACCTGGGCCGCGCTGGAGCCGGTCTGGCGAATTTCGCAGCGTCGATCGGAACGTTCACCTGCGCCTCGCTCAGCTCAGTGGTTGCCTGCCCGTCCGTCCAGGTCGCAGTCCACTTGAAGGGTATCTTGACGCCGGAGACCTCGCGATAATCACTGTAGTCCGTCTGCGTGGGAACGCGGCCGACCGGCGTGTCCACATAGCGCAGCGTCCGCAGCAGCAGGCCGGTACTGTCGTCGAAGTAAAAGTTTACGGGCGGCTGTCGTGGGTTGGTTCCCTGGACAACCCGCACCTCGCGATCGTTGATGGAAGTCGAGCCGACGCGCCATTGAGCAAACAGCTGTTTTATCCGTGCCTGTGCTGGAAAAGACAGGACTGCATCGATCTTGGCTCCATCGAGGTTTCCTCCGGTCAGCGTCAACAACGGAACCGGTTTGTCTGATGCCGCGACCCAGGCTGCACGGCCGTCGTAGACCCTGGTGCTGTCTCCGATGCGGGGACGGACGATCGTGGCGCGCTGCGCCGGAGCTTTGGCAAAGACTTCCACAGGAACCTTCGTTTGCTCCGTGTCGAACCCTATGTAAGTCCCCTTGCCTGTAAAGCTGGAAAAGTTGGCCAGCCGCTGGGTCCCGCCGAGCGCCTGGATATACTTGTCGAAAATTTGATCGGCGGTCGGTCCTCCGGAAACGGGAACGATTTCAACTTCATTCGCATCTTCGACAGGCACAGAGTACTGCAGGGCTAGATTCGGAACGACCTTGGGGCGCAGATCGCCGCGATGGCAGGTGTAGCAGCTCACATTGCGCACTCCCGCGAAGTTGTCCTTGTTGATGGTGTTGACCATCGACATCATCCTGCGCGCAGTCCGTTTCAATGGCGTGTCATCGCCAAACCTGTCCCAGCTGCCGCTGCTTTCCGGAGTATGGCAATCAATGCAGTTCAAGCTCAGTGCGGCGGCAAACATTCCCATCGTGTCCATGAATTCGTCGACGGGAATCCCTTTAAGGATCTGGACGTTCTTGAAGACTTCTTCCGCCATCTGCGGTCTCGGCTGCTGCCCGGCCTGGCCGCTTGCTAACACAACGCCCAGCAGGCACACAGCCACTGTTCCCATGGTGCCAACAATCATTCGCCTCGATCTGAACTTCATGTTGCCTCCTTCATTGCGGTGTGCGGAAGTATGGAGCCCGTCGACCAACCCTTCATTCAGCCGCATAAATTATTGATTGGAAATTCCATTTCGGTCGCGAGAGCGGCAGTATACGCTTGGATGTCTTCACAGGGCAATGTTCAGGTCCCCGAAACGTGGAGCTAAATAGCTCGACCCGAATTCCTGTATGTGATATATCCAGACGGGTTAACAGAAAGCTTCATTTCAAATTCGAGCGGAAACAGAAGACCGTGGGGCCGACATTTGAATATGCCTGTCACGAAGGAAACCGTGGCATAGCGAACACACTGGCGGGAACTCGAGCTGCAAAGACGAGGCCCGCCGAACCAGCTGCGAAGAAGGTATCCAAATAGAATAAGGAGAAACCAAATGCGAACAAAGCTAGCCGTTGTGATTACGGGTGTTGTTCTACTGCTGGCCGCGGTGCCGGTGTGGGCGCATCACGCATTTTCGGCCGAATTTGACGTCAACAAGCCGCTCACTATAAAAGGAACTCTGACGAAATGGGAAATGATCAATCCTCATTCGTGGTTCCATATCGACGTGAAAGGCCCGGACGGCAAGGTCTCTGAATGGATGATCGAAGGCGGCAGCCCGAATACACTGATCCGGCTGGGAGTGACCAAGTACACAGTGAAGATTGGAACGGAGCTGACCATCGACGCGTATCAAGCGAAGGAAGGAACGAATAAAGCGGTCGGCAGAAATTTCGTGTTACCCGATGGGACAAGGCTCTTTCTAAGTGCCAATGGGACGATTCCCTCGGCGCCGGGTTCGAATCCGGAGAAATAGGGGCACAACAAGAATAGCCGCGAAGGCCTAATTCGGGGACAAGATCTGACCAATGCTCAATTCCCAATGCTCAATTCTTATCGGATGAGAATTGAGCATTGGGAATTGAGCATTGGTCATTTTTTTACGCTCTATCGCCCGAGTGGCGCAGCCTGGTTCACGCGAGGGAGCAATTCGCAGGGTGTCGGATTCCACTTCGAGCCATCGGCCTCGCGCTTGAATTGCGAGCTTGTGATGTAGGGTTGCGACATGTAGGTGGGATCGTCGACGATTGTCTTGACGATAAGCCACTCGGCTCCGCCGGGTCCGGGCACGCGATCGATATAGTCGGTGACGACGGCCTTCTCACTGACCGGCACCCCGTTCATGCGCAGATATTGAGCGCGGAGGTTGGTCGTCACAACCTTCAGGCCTCCGATCTGATTTAGCTCCGCACCCCGCCCGCCGCGGCTACCACGACTGCCCGCTGACGGATCGTCCGCAGTACCACCGCGAGGAGGCTGCGGTGGAGGCACGTCGATCCACTGACCAATCGCATGGCCCTGCCAACTGCGTTCGCCGGGCTGTTTCGACTTGTCGAAATACACAGTCCGGCCTTGCGTGCCGAGATCAAAATCCATCTTCAGCGTGGAATCGTCGAGCCATGTAATATGCACGCGCGTTGGCAGCCGGAAGATGGCTGCCGCGCCGAACGGCTTGCATTGATTCCCGCTTTTGACGTCGGCGTCAGGGTCCCAGGCCCTCGCAAGTTTGTCGCCGTCGGTATTGAGAGGAACCGCGATGAAATCTCCCTTTGCGGGCGTGACAAAACGCCACTGCCAGTCTTCGGTGACGACTGAGGCCCAGTAACCCGTCGGATCGAAGGGCGCCGAAACGCGCGGCGCCAGCACGGGCTGCGGCGGCGGGGGCGGTCCCTGGGGAACCTGCGCTGCAATCACGATGGCGACGAGCAGTGCAAACGTGATCAATCCACAACCTCACCGGGCTTGCGGCCCCACGTGAATCCATCGGACGGCCGCGTAATCGTCACCATGAGCATTCGATGATCTACCGGATTGCGGCCCGGGTTGGCTTCGATAATCACGTGATCACCGACCTTGAGCGTCTTTCCATCGACGCCGGTTCGAGACAGTGAGCTGGCTCCGCCCCATTCAACGGCCCATCGCTGCATCTCGCCCTTGTCGTCTTTAGCCATTACGTGAACGAATGAATGCGGACTTCGAATGAGGACCTGCGCCACCTCTCCTTCAATCGTCACCTTCTTCCCTCCCTGGTACACGGCTGCCTGGGAATGGTGGGCAAACAGGCGAATGCCCGAAATGGTCACGAGGGTGACAAGGACAATCAGCACAGTACGTTTCATGAATCTTCTTCTCCTGAAGGTTCGATTATCTGGATCGCAAAGTCTTATTGACATCGCGATACACGGCCTCGATGAACATCGCAGGTGTCCAGGCCGGGTTCGCGAACACTCCATCGAAATCCAGGGTTGGCTTGCGCGCCTTCACCTGCTCGAGCGTCATTTCCTTCTTTGCCAGGTCCAGGATCCGATCGCGAATGATCGTCATGAAGTTGCGGTAATCGTCGACATCGGATTCGTTGCACAACCGGCCATGGCCCGGGATCACTCGCGTGCCGCCCTGCTCATTGAACTCCGGAATCGTGATATCGAGAATCCGGTTCAGTCCGTCGAGCACGCCTTGAATATTGCCGCCGCGCTGGGCGTCGATGATCGGATAGCTGTTGGTGACGAACAGGTCGCCGGCGCTGATCACATCGGACCCCCGGAAGAACACCATCACGTCGCCATCGGTATGCCCGCCCGCCTGGTTGAAGATCTCAATCGGTTCGCCGTTAAAGAACAGCTCCTTCTTCTCGGTGAAAAACGAAGAGGTGGGCAACGCATCGTCCGGCGCCGGCGCCGGCGTCTCGCCTTTGGTCACGCCGTTCATCCTGTTGAGCGTGGTCTCGTGCGCGATGATCCGGACCGCGGGATTGTTATTGCCGCCGCCCCCGCCTCCTCCGCCGCCACTGCCTTGCCTCGCTGCTCTGGCGCTGGTCTCCGCTTTCTGGATGGCTGCATTCCCGCCCGTGTGATCCGCGTGGACGTGCGTGTTGATGATGATTCGAATCGGTTTGTTTCCGAATTGTTGCCGGAGCTTCGCGAGAAGCTTGTCCGCGAGGTTCGCGGGACCCGTATCCACCAGCAGAATTCCCTGGTCACCGACCTGGGCCGTGATGTTGATCTCGCCAGGCAGGTGGATCATGTAGACCTTTCCCTGCACCGGCAGCACGCCAATCTCGTCGCTGCTCTGGCTCTGCTGCGCAAGGATGAGCGGAGCGAATGCAAAGAAGAGGACCCAGCCGCGAATGAGGCGAATGACGCCAAATGGGCGCGTCAAGCATCCTTTGATGCGCCGATTTGGCGTCATTCGCGTCATTCGCGTCTGGGTGCTCATCTATTAATGGCTGCGCCCTATCGGGCTTGCATTCGCTCCGCTCATCTTTTAGATTTCATCTCGCTCATCATCCTTTTGAGCTTGATGAGATATTCCGGATAGATCGTCTCCTTGCCGCCCTGAGTCGCCTCGAACGGCAGCCCAAGATCATTTGCAAACTCGGTTGGGAGTGTGTCCAGCGGAAAGCTCGGCACATATCCTTTCGGCCAGGTGACGATTTCGTCCACGATCTCGTTGCCAAGTCCTCGCGCCCCGGTGTTCTGGGACGGGTTCAATTCGAAATCGGTGGTTCGAATGAAAGGCTCCTCGAGATACACGGGATCCTCGGTGAACTGGACGTGAGTCAAGTGAGTGCCGTCGCGTCGAATGAAGTATTCGGTCACGATGGACTTGACGCTGGCAGGGACGCCATTGCGCCGATGGTAGCCGTATTTCATGTGCGTGGTGGTGACCTTCAGCATGCCCCGTTCGCAGACAGCAGTCGAAAAGCCGTCCCACGTGAATTCCGCGTACTCCGGCGGTGCCTGGCGTCCATCGGTCCAGATGGTCCGGTCGGCACGGCCATAAACGCCCATCAGCTTGTACCCGAGGACTTCTCCATCTTCATTCGTAAACTTCGTCATGCGAAAGTTCGGTCCGGGTCCACGCATGAAGTATTGCGGGGGGTGCGGCAGCGCCTGCTGCGTCGTGAGCGACAGAATCGAGGCATCCCAGGTTCTTGCGAGTTGGCGAGCCGCATCATTGATCGGAAGGCCGGTATAGTCGCCGAGGTGTGTGCCCAACAGGGCTCGATCTTCCCAGTCTTCTCGAGACCGGGCGCTCCATTCGCCGGACATGTCACACGCGTTGCCGGTGCCGCTCGGCGGAGCCTGGGCAAAAGCGGGCGCGTTCCCGGCCAGGATCGCCAGGAGAAGCAGCCAACTCGCAATTTTCATTTTCTTCATGGCTGCGCCCTATCGGGCTTGCATTCGCAGCCGCTCATTTGTTTTTCTCAATATCCGGAGCGTCCGGATTGGACGATCCGACAAACAGCTTTTTGCCGTCAGTGAACGTCACGATACTGCCGTTTGCCCGAAGTGCCCCATCCTTGGCCTGATAACCTTCGACGAGGATCTCCGTGCCCGGCAGCAGGGAGTTCTTGGTCCAGCCCCGCCGGAGCAGCGCGTTTGGAGCGGCGAGTTCAATCATCCAGTTAATGACTTTGCCATCAGTGTCAGCCACGTCGATATTGACCCATGCATGGGGATTGATCCATTGCATCTTCGTGACCTTCCCACGAAACTTGACCGGCTTGCTCCCGTCAAATTCCGCCGCAAATGCATGGTGTGCCCACACCGGCGCCGAAACTGTCAGCAGAACAACAACAGCAACAATAACTAAAAGCGATTTTCTCATATGCCTCCCGACTGTTATTTTTTGTTTGCCTCATCGGCTCGAGCCGCGCTCAGGATATTGTGCAGAGCGTAATTGCCCTCGTGACATGCATACTCAAAGTTCCGGTAACCGGGCTCCTGCGTGATCGGGAATGAAACAGTCCATGGTCTTGTGTACGTCTGCGGATCATCGATTGTGACTTCGTATTTGATGGTGCTCGCATCCAGGCGTGTGAACCGTTCGACGAGTTTCAACGCCTCGGTGTGTGTTACGCCGCCGCCGTTCAGACCAATGCCGGTCTTATTCGTGAAATTGGTCGTCTCGACAACGAGCGTGGCGCCTTCCCAATGGCCGCGAGGATCGCCCATGTATGTCCGGATGTCCTTACCGGCGTGCGGACGACCATCGAGAGGAACGATGCGGGCTTCGTGAATCATTTCGGTGAGAATGGTCACAAATCCCGGGCTCTGCACGATCTCGGTTCCGTTGCCGTAGATCACTGGAAATATGGAACCCGTGACTCCGCGCGTAATGCAGCGATCATAGAGACTTCGGTCTTCCGGACCACCGGGATTGCCCTGACGGACCTTTTGAAGTTCGGCCTGCCGCTGTTGCGCTTCGGGCGTAAGCGCGGGCATTCTCCCGTCCGGCGGATCGACAATCAGTGAAGTCTGCCTGGGCGGTCTTCTGGCACGCTCGCCCCAGTGTCCCGGAGGATTCACTGCGGCCTTGGCATTTTCCGCGACGAATTCCTGGCTGTCGGTCTCGGCTTGCTTCTGCAGCTGGGCTTGTCTCTGAGCAATCTCCTCGTCTGTCGGCGCCTCGCGCGTTCCCACCTGGGTCGGCCGCTGCATTGGTACGCCGATGTAGTCGTCGCTCGTCCACGTTCCCTGCAGATCCGGATCTCCCCACGGTGTCTTTGGCCCGGTCCAGATCTTCGGCGTCGCCTTCGACGCTGCTTTCGGCGCGGGCTTTGGCGCCTGTCCGAGGATGGCGATCGGCACAAGGGCCAGGATCGCCATTTCTAATGAAGCAAAAACGCGATTTCTCATCATCTCTTCCCTGGCCCTTCCTTTACTTCTTCGGCTGCCTGCGGAGATCGCCATAAAGTAATTCTTCGGCAAACTCCACGCATTTGAACTCCGTGAGTTGTGCGTTCTTATCCAGGCGGCGATAGAGAGGCAAGCCGATCTTCCAGGGGCGCGTGAAGACCATCGGATCTTCAATGGTGGCTTCGTAGTTGATGACATCAGGATTGCGGAAACTGTATCGCTCAACGACGTGTAACATCTCGCTGTGGAAGTTGCCGGCTCGGTCGAACCATGTCTGATCATTCATGCCCGTAACATCAACGACCAGCGTATCGGCTTCCCAACGCCCGTTCGACCATCCCATCCATGTATCGGTCGGCGCCTCTGTCGGCTTGCCCATGTTGACGACGCGATTCGACGTCGCATACTCATAAGCGATCGCGATATTGTTCGTTCCCTGGACAATTTGAAGCGGATACGGCATGTACGTTGCGCGGGGCACACCCGGCATGTAGCATTTGACCTCCGGATCCAGCTTCCACCAGTTCGCTTTATTCTCTCTCTTTTTCGCTAATGCTTCCGGCCGGTAAGGAATCTCACCTCCCTCGACGATGCCCTGGCCTCCGGGAATCGCACCGACGGCTCCAAGTTGAAAAAACGGCCCAGGCTGCGCTATGTGATCCTGAATGTCCCAGTTGGCCGTCGTCATCGATTGCCACAGACCGGTGAAGTTCGGTTTGCCATTGGGCAGACGCGGTATCCGCTGCGCCTGCGCGGCCTGACCGAACGCGGAATTCGCCGCAAGAGACAAAATGAGAACAGCTAACGCACGAAACATCAAACCTCCAAATCATAAGCTCGGAACGCGGGCTAAAGCCCGCGACTACAGTGGAAACAGGCGTTCCCCACACTGTAGTCGCGGGCTTTAGCCCGCGTTCTGAATTAGCAAACGTACCCCGGGTCTTATTTGGGTGCGTCGGCAGAGGACCCGCCGAGGAAGAGCTTCTTTCCGTCAGGGTAGGTGATATCTCTGCCGTTGACCCTGTTGGATCCATCTTTCGACCTGTAGCCGTCCACGAGGATCTCTGTTCCGAGGGGCAACGAACTCTTTGTGAATCCCCGGCGGAGCAGAGTATTCGGAGTACCGCCTTCAACCATCCAGCGCGTCATCTTGCCATCGGGTTCTTTCACGTCGATGTGAAACCACGAATGGGGATTGATCAGCTCGATTCTCGCAACCGTCCCCCGCAGTTTGATCGGCTGGTTGGCATCAAATTCCGCCGTAAAGGCGTGGTGCGCCAACGCGGGAACTGTAGCGGCAAGCAGCGCGATGCCGGCAATCATGAATAACTTTGTTCGCATAAGGTCTCCTTATTATTTACCACCGGAGGCTTTCTTTTCCTCCGCACGGGCCCCTTTGAGTATGCCCTCCATGCCGTAATTTCCCTCGTGGCACGCATACTCGAAAAGCGGATCCGGAGTTTTCTTCATGGGAATCTGGGCTGTCCACGGCCTCGTGAATGAACTCTCATCGTTCGCAGTGAATTCATAGACGATCGTGTCCGGCGATGTGCGCGTGAAGCGTTCAATGAGATGCAAGTTCGGGCCTGATCCTCTGAAAGCAGTCTTGTCGGTGAAATTGGTCGTTTCGACGACCAGAGTGTTGCCTTCCCAGTGGCCGCGGGAATCGCCCATCAACAGACGGACATTCTGCGGAACATGCGGCCGTCCATCCAGAGGAATGATGCGGGCGTCGTGGATCATCTCGACGAGAATCACGACGTAACCGGGAGACTGCACGATTTGATAGTTGTTGTTGTAGCCGCCCGGAAGCATGGGCGGTCCGGCAGTCGGCCAGAGAATGCAGCGGTTGTTGAGCGACAAATCCGCGGGGCCATCGGCGGGATGCAGCCTGCGGTATTCGGCGCGGGCAGCCTGCCTTTTTTGTGCCTCAGGTGTTAGAGCGGGGATCTTTCCGTCGGGCGGATCGATGATCAGCGACGTTCGGCGACTCCCGACGATCTTCGATCCTCGTTCGAACCAGAATTCGTTGTAGGCACCTGCGACATCGGCCTCGGCAGATCCAGTGCGGCGATCGCGATTGCCCTGTTCGAGCAGGCGCTTCTCATAATCCGCAGCTTCCTTTTCAGTAAAGAATTCTTTTCCGGCAAACTCAGCGGGCCGCTCCAGGGACGTAAGGGTGGCGGTTGTCCAAACTCCCTGAAGGTCCGGCTGGCCGTCCGGCATATGTGGCGGAGTCCAGGGTTTAGCGGTCTGCGCAAAGACCGCGAGAGGGATTAACAAAACTAACGCGCATGCTGAAAGGCAGAATCGATGGCTCATTTGAATCCTTATGACTGCTTGAACAAAATATAGCCGCGTAGCGGCGACAGAGTGTAGCCCACGCGCCAGCGTGGGGACCCGGTAAACCTCGATTTTACGAGCTCCGCAGGAGCGAAAGATAGTTCTGAAGAATCTTCCGTCCCCCTGGCGGGGCTAACCTTCAATTGCAACGCATACCCCAACCCGGATAACGGATTCCCCTCCTTGCAAAGGAGGGGTGGCTGCGCCATCAATAAATGCTGCGAAGCCACCTTTGAAGGCGCAGACGGGGTGGTCGCTTGCGTACCATGTTTCAAGACGCATTCCGCTACGTCACTTGTGAGCGACCACCCCGTCCGCGCCTTTTCGGAACGGGAACATTTCTTTACTGGCGCGGCCACCCCTCCTTTTCAAGGAGGGGAGTCCATTTTTCCGTGCCCGGTCTCTCACTTTCGAATTGGGCAACACGCCCTGGCGCGTGGGGCTACAGTACTGCCGGAAACTATTGCGATCCCTTCTTCGCGGCTGCTTCGGCGGCCCTCTTCTCTTCGGCTCGAGCACCGGCCAGCGTATTCCTGACGCCGTAATTTCCTTCGTGGCAGGCATGCTCAAATATCGGGCCCACGCTCGTCTTCAGCGGAAGCGCCGCGGTCCAGGGTCTCGTCCACGTCGTCTCATCCTCGACCGTAAATTTGTAGTCGATATTATTGGCGTCCGTGCGCGTGAACCGTTCCGTTACCTTCATGTTCTGGCTGGCCCCTCGGAACGGGTTCTTCTCGTTGTAGTTTGTCGTTTCGACAACCAGCGTCTCGCCCTCCCAACGGCCGCGCGAGTCGCCCATCCACTGCCGGACGTTTGGCGAAACATGCGGACGCCCGTCGAGGGGGATGATGCGAACGTCGTGGATCATCTCGGTGAGAATCATCACGTATCCCGGACCCTGCACAATTTGATAATTGGCGTTGTAGCCGGAGTTCATCATCGGCGGTCCGGAACCCGCCATGATGATGCAGCGTGTGCCTATCGGCATGTTCTGCACGGCGTCGGTGGTGGGCCCCATTCGCCGCCTCTCGGTTGCGCGGTCGGCTGCTCTCTTCTGTCCTTCAGGTGTGACGGGAGGAAGTTTGCCATCGGCCGGATCCATAATCATTGAAGTCCGCATGCTCGATGCGAATGTGGACTGGTTGCGGTCGAGCCCGAACTGAGTGAAATCATAGTGCACGTCGGCTACGGTGCCGGGCTCCGTTTGCTCGGTTTCGCGTTCAGCGGCACGCTTTTCAAGTTGGACCGCTTCCTCTTTTGAATAGAACTCTTTGGTGACTCCATTGGGCCGCTCCAGCGGCACATAGGTGGCGTTGGTCCAGTAGCCCTGCAGATCCGGTTGTCCGTCGGGCGTACGTGGCGCCTTATAGGCCTTCGCCGCGGGCTGCGCTTTTGCTCCAGTCGCAGGCGCCTGGCCGGCAACAGAGAGTGTTGCAAGCAAGATGATGGTCAGAATACATATCGAAACGAGAAATCGACGACTCATCTGCATTCTCCTTTTCTTTAGCGTCGGGCCCACCATCCGAACTCCCAACGCCCTTCATCTTCACCTGCTGGTGGTGGGCTGCTTCCGTAAGTGGCCGTAGATCAAGTCTTCAACAAATTCCACGCACTTGAATTCCATGATTTGAGCATTTCGTTCGACGCGGCGATAGAGCGGCATACTGATCTTCCAGGGCCTCGAAAACGTCTGCGGGTCCTCAATCGTAGCTTCATAATTCAAAGTGTCGGCGCTTCGTGCGGTAATGCGTTCGACAACGTGCAGTTGGTCGCTGTGGAAATTCCCTGCCCTGTCTAACCAGCTCTGGTCGTTGAAACCGGTGCTGTCGATGACCAGCGTCTCTCCCTCCCAACGACCGTTCGACCAGCCCATCCAGCTGTCCGCGGGCGCCTCCGTAGGCTTACCCATGTTGACGGTGCGCACGGCTCCAGCGAACTGAAAGGCCATCATGATCACGTTCGGGCTTTCAATAATCTGAAATGGCATACCTTGGTACATGGCGCGCGGCACGCCGGGCAGATAACACTTGATCTCCGGATCAAGGGTCACCCGCTTCTCAAAGTTTTCCTTCTTTTTTGTCGCCGCCGCAGGCAGGTAAGGGATCGGACCTCCTTCAACAACACCCAGCCCCGGGGGAGTCGCGTCCGCGGCGCCAAGTGCGAGCACGCGGCTAAAGCCGGCCGCATGGGCCTCGAGATCCCAATTGGCTTCGTTCAACGCCTGCCAAATGCCGTTCAAGTTGGGCTTGCCATCCGCTGTTCGGGGTGCCCTGTATGCCGGCGCGGGTGTCTGACCAAAGTACGTCGTGACAGCCATCAAGAGGCCGGCCACGATGACCGTAGAAATCGTCCAAATCACAAAGCGGTTTCTCATCTGATCGGTCTCCTCTAAACCCAATGCGTTTATATGCTAAATGCCAGTTTCTTTGGGGAAAATAATCTCTTCAAATGAGGTTGAAGTCAATTACCATAACGTCGAACACTATAAAGAATGAATCCGAGACTTCCGGCCATCTTTCTTGTCCTCTTCCTTCTATGTCCTGTCGTTCCGGCAGAAACCCTTCCGCAGCGGCTTAGTGATGCGGAATTCTGGCAGATGATCGGTGATTTTTCCGAGCCGGACGGCTATTTCAGTTCGAATAACTATCTGTCCAACGAAAATACCTTCCAGCGGGTGATACCCGCACTAAAGTCCACAATCGACCCGGGCGGAGTGTATATCGGAGTGGGCCCGGAACAAAACTTCACTTACATTGCTGCCCTCGAGCCCAGGATTTCTTTTATCATCGACATCCGCCGCCAGAACATGCTGCAACATCTAATATATAAGGCGGCGTTTGAACTCTCCGAAACCCGTGCGGAGTTCCTCTCGCTCCTGTTTTCAAGGGCGCAGCCGGCGGCGCTGGAACCCCGATCCGCTCCAGAGGATTTGTTCGAGGCATATCAAAAAGCAGCTTCCGACAGAGACCTTTACGAACGCAATCTTCAGGCGATCACCAGACATCTGACCGAAGACCACCATTTCGCTCTGACTTCCTCGGACACTGAAAACATCGGGCGCATCTATCGCGCGTTCTTCCTTGCGGGACCGGACTTGAGTTATTCGTTCATGGCGGGTCCGCGGCCTGGGCGGACGCCAACCTATACAGAACTGATGACGGAGACCGACGGTCAGGGCCGCAACTGGAGCTACCTTGCAAACGAAGAAAACTTCAAGTTGCTCAGAGACCTTCAAGGCAGGAACCTCGTGGTGCCGATTGTCGGCGACTTTGCGGGACCGAAGGCCATCCGCGCCGTCGCGCACTATCTGGAGGAGCACGATGCGCCGGTCAGCGCGTTTTATACTTCGAACGTTGAGCGATACCTCTTCGAGGACAACCTCAACTGGAGGACCTTTTACTCGAATGTGGAAGCGCTTCCCGTTGATGCGAAAAGTACTTTTATTCGTGCAGTCCTGAATGCGCGCGCATATTCCAGTCGCCGCCGAAATGCGATCCGATCGGTAACGTTGCTCTCCTCCATTTCGGAACTGCTGAACGGAGTCAAGGAAGGCCGCATCACGATATACGAGCAACTGAACGCGCTATCGCGCTAACGCTTCGGAGGAATAATGTTTCTGTCGATCGCAATCTCTCTCCTTCTGACACAAGCCCAGCAAACCACACCGCAATTAAGGGGTTTCCGAACGGCGCCTGCTCTATTTCAGCAGAACTGCGGCACATGTCACGGAACGCAGGGATCGCCGTCCATTTCCGCGTTGCAGGAGTACACGCCGGAGCGTCTGTACGAATCGCTCACCATCGGGAAGATGAAAGAGCAGGCGGCGAACCTGACTGATGTTCAGAAACGGACGATCGCGGAATTTCTCGCGGCACGCCCGAGCCGAACCGCAGCCGGTGACATGAAGAACATGACGAATCGCTGCTCTTCGAATCCTTCAATGACCGATCCCGCATCGGGACCCGCATGGAACGGGTGGGGCGCAGGGTCGCAGAACGCGCGATTCCAGACTGCGAGCGCCGCAGGCCTCTCAGCCGATCAAGTGCCGAAACTGAAACTGAAATGGGCTTTCGGTGTTCCGAACGCTGCCGAAATGCACTCCCAGCCCGCAGTTGCATCCGGACGCGTGTTCTTTGGAAGCGACGCCGCGTACTTGTATTCCCTCGACGCAAAGACCGGGTGCGTTTACTGGTCGTTTCAGGCGGACGCCGGCATACGATCGGCGCCGATCATCACGGCGATCAAGGGTCAGGCCTCGACCGGGTACGCCGTCTACTTCGTCGATGTATTGACGCGGGTCTACGCTCTCGACGCGCAAACCGGCAAACTTTTATGGAAGGTGAAGGCCGGCGATCACCCACGCGCCAAGAGCACGGGCTCTCCTACCGTCTATGACGGGCGCATCTACGTTCCTGTTTCCTCGATGGAAACGACGACAGGCGCCGTTCTCACTTATGAATGCTGCACGTTCCGCGGCCACGTCGTCGCCCTCGATGCAAACACGGGCCGGCGAATCTGGCGGACGTTCGTTATCCAGGAAGAGCCGAAGCCCCGAGGAAAAAACAAGAATGGAGTGACGCTGTGGGGTCCCTCCGGCGGATCCGTGTGGAACGCGCCAACGATCGACGCCAAACGCAAACGTCTCTATGTTGGAACGGGCAACGCTTACACGTCGCCTGCTGCCGAAGGCACGGATTCCGTCATCGCGATGGAGTTGGACACCGGCAAAATCGTGTGGCAACACCAGGAGTACAAGGGCGACGCGTTCATCAGCGCCTGCCGGGCCAGCGGCGAGCCGGGCGACAACTGTCCGGACAAGCTCGGCCCGGACTACGACTTCGGAGGATCCGCGCTGATTCTTCACACGCGCCCTGATGGCCGCGATGTGCTTATCGCCGGAAGCAAAGGCGGCGTTACCCTCGCACTCGATCTGGATCAGAACGGAGCCGTGCTTTGGAGAACGAACCTCGCCGACCGTCCGCCCTCGGCTGCAGGCTTGATCGTTTTCGGCGGCGCCTCGGATGGAAACACGGTGTACTACGGCTTGAATCAGCCGGGCGGCGGCGTGGCTGCCGTGCAGTTGTCCGATGGCTCGCGTAAATGGACGACAACGCGGATGGCACCCAATGGACAAGGACATCCTGCGGCCATCAGCGGGATTCCCGGTGTTGTGTTCACACAATCGATGGACGGCATGCTGCGAGGACTCTCCACGGCGGATGGCAAAGTCATCTGGGAGTACAACACCGTTCGAGAGTATGAATCGGTGAATGGCGTTCCGGCGAAAGGCGGTTCCATGGGTCAGGCCGGAGCGACGGTTGCGGGTGGAATGCTGTTTTTGGGATCAGGCTATGGCACCGGCAATTCGATCAACGGCAACGCGCTCCTCGCGTTCGGGCCGGAATAAACGCGGGCTAAAGCCCGCGACTACATTGCTTGTCCCGGTAATATTGGTTGTCCGACAAATATCCGTGTCCCGGGGAACATTCGTGGTCCGGGGGATAGTCGTGGTTTCGCAATTCAAATGTAGTCGCGGGCTTTAGCCCGCGTTCACCGCCAGGGGGAACAATGAATCGTCTGTTTTGTGTTGTTCTAATCATTCTCTTGTTTGTTTTCGGATGTGCGTCAAATCCCGGTACAGAAACGAAGCAACCCTCCCCATCCCCCACTCCAGCCCCCACAATGGCCTCCCCGAACACGGAGGTTCCGGCCAAGTGGACCGCAACCGAGGGTATCGACACACCGGAAAGCGTGTACGTGGATTCCGCATCCGGCTTCATCTTTTCATCGCAGATCGTGGGCATGCCCGGCGAACGCGACGGAAACGGTCGCATTGTAAAGCTGAGCTCCGATGGAAAGGTGATCGACGCAAACTGGGTAAAGGGACTCAACGCGCCCAAGGGGCTGCGGAGCGCCAACGGCAAGCTATGGACTGCCGACATCGATGAAGTCATCGGCATCGATATCGCCAGCGCCAGCGTTGGACCACGCATCAAAATCCAGGGCGCACAATTCCTCAACGACGTGGCGGCCGGCACCGACGGAACCGTGTACGTCACCGACATGATGGGCAACAAGATCTACGCCATCAAGGACGGCAAAGCATCCGTATTCGCCGAGGGCGAAGACCTGGAATATCCTAACGGTCTTCTCGCGGAAAACGACCGGCTCGTGGTTGGAGGCTGGGGAAAACCCGAAGCCGACTTCACAACCAAAGTCCCCGGACATCTCTTCACGCTCGATCTGAAGACAAAGAAGAAGACGCTGATTACTCCGAATCCAACGGCCAACATTGACGGTCTGGAGAGCGATGGAAAAGGCGGCTACATCGTCACGGACTATGTTGCCGGCAAGCTTCTCCATATCACGGCCGGCGGCGACGTCCATATGCTCAAACAGTTCAAGGCGGGAACAGCCGACATTGCATTCGTGCCTGCGGAAAATCTTGCAATCATTCCCCATATGAACGAAAACAGGATCGCGGCCTACAATATTTCGCAATGAACTGACGATACGCCACACACAAGGAGGCGTTATGAGATTGCGGTTCGCTTTTTCGATTTCCATCACGATGCTGTTGGGAAGCCTATGGCTCATGGCGCAAGTGAAAAACTTCCGCCCCGTCACGGAGGCCATGCTGCGCAACCCCGCTCCCGGCGACTGGCTGAACTGGAGGCGCACGGACAACGGATGGGGTTACAGTCCGCTGAACCAGATCAACCGGCAGAACGTTCATCAAATGCAGCTCACATGGTCGTGGGCGATGGACGACACCGGGGCGCAGGAAGCGACACCGCTCGTCTACGACGGCGTTATGTACCTGCCGAACCCGCGAGGCGTCATTCAGGCGCTGGACGCTGCAACCGGAGATTTGATCTGGGAATATCGTCCCACTGCGCGCGCACGGGAACCCGCTCCGCGTCCCGCGGGCGGCGGAGAGCAGAGTGTCATTCCGCGCCTGACACAGGCGCCGGCCGCAGGTGGTGCGGACGGCAGAGGGATCCAAAAAAACATCGCCATCTTTGAGGACAAGATCTTCGCAACCACCAACGAGGCGCACATTGTTGCCGTGGATGCGAAGACAGGAAAGCTCGTCTGGGATACAGCGGTGGCTGATCCGAAACTGGGGTACGAATACACGGCCGGCCCGATCGTCGTTCGCGGGAAGGTGATCGCGGGAATCTCGGGATGCAGCCGTTACAAGGAAGACGTCTGTTTCATCACCGGGCACGATGCGGCCACCGGAAAGGAACTGTGGCGCACATCCACGATTGCTCGACCCGGTGAACCCGGCGGAGACACGTGGGGCGATCTGCCGCTGGCCTTCCGCGCAGGCAGCGATGCGTGGATCTCCGGCAGCTACGATCCGGAAACCAATCTCGTCTATTGGGGTACGGCGCAGGCCAAGCCATGGGCCAGGGTCGCTCGCGGAACCGACGGTGATGCGCTCTATACCAACTCGACTCTCGCACTCGATCCAGACACGGGCAAAATGAAATGGTATTACCAGCACCTCCCGGGCGAGACGCAGGACATGGACGAAGTATTCGAAAACATCCTGATCGACGCCGGCGGACGCAAGTCGCTCTTCAAAATGGGCAAGCTTGGAATTCTCTGGCAGCTCGATCGCGCGAATGGTGCGTTTATCCGCGCCACCGATCTCGGCTACCAGAACATCGTCCAGGTCAATCCGCAGACCGGCAAGGTCGCGTACCTTCCCGGCAAGATTCCTCGAGTCGGAGTCGAGGTCGATATGTGTCCGAGTACTTCCGGATTCAAAAGCTGGCGGGCGATGGCCTTCAATCCTCAGACGAACGCGTTGTACATCCCGCTGACGCTGAACTGTGAGAAAGCCATTTTTGGCGCCGGTCCGCAGCGGGTTGTGGGAGGCGGCGGCTCCGGGTCTGTGGGACGCACGGACTACAAACATCCTGAATCCGAGGGGAATCTTGGCGAATTCCTCGCCATGGACATTCGGACCGGAAGGGTCTTGTGGCGTCAACGCACACCCTCGCCTTCGAATACTGCGGCGCTCTCGACCGCAGGCGGTCTGGCGTTTGGTGGAGACTGGGATCGGCACATGTACGCCTACGACGCGGCCACAGGAAAGATCCTCTGGCAAACGCGCCTGCCAACTTCCGCTCAGGGTTTTCCGATCACATATCTCGCAAAAGGAAAACAGTACGTCGCGATGCCCGCAGGAATTGGCGGCGGCAGCTGGTCCACGCTGATCACGCCGGAATTATCTCCGGAAATTCGACGCCCGAACTCCGGGAATGCATTGTTCGTTTTTGCTCTGCCGTAACTGTAGCGGCGGTCTATGACCGCCGGAAAACCCGGCGCTCATAGAGGGCCGCTACAGGGGAGAATCAGGCACGCATCCCCGAATTCATGTCCGAGGTAGCCGATCTCGGCGGCGTGACGCCAGGCGCGTCTCAGTGCGATTTCGTCTGCAAATGCACGTAGCAGGCGGAAATGACTTTGAGAGGGTTCATGGATGCCGGTCAGCAATCCGTCCACAATGCGTGGAGAGAAATCCTTCGTGATGACTAGTTCAGTCAGCCCGCGGCCGTTACTCAAGTTGCCCGAATGTTGAGCGGCGCATCCCTCGAGCGCACGCACCACCGTTGTGCCGACGGCGACAACACGCCCGCCAGAAGCGCGCGTCGATTCTATTGCCTCGACAGTAGACTCCGGAATTTCGAAGCGCTCCGCCAGAGGCAGTAATGCATCCAGATCTTCATCACCGGTGGCGCTGAGACCGGCGGCGTGCGTGAGAGAAGCCAATCCAACACCCTTGCGCCGCAATGCCAGAAGGATTCGCCATGATAGCGCTTCACCAGCCGACGGCATCTCCACGGCCCAGGGACGCGCCGCATACACCGTTTGCACAGACCACAGGTCCAGATCGGCCGCCAGGTAGGAATACTGAACCGGTTTGCCGTAGGCGTAGAGAGCGGTCCACAGATCTTCGCCGCCTCGATTGAAACGGACGGTTATCAGGCGCGGCGAGTCCGGAGAGACCTCGACGACTTCCATCACCAGGCTCTCACTGATACGCAGGACCCAGCCCGGCGCCACTCCCTCCGGCGGATCCCGGAGTTCCGTCGGAGTCCTCCAGTCCCCCGCTCCAAGAAGGGCCGCCCTCCACGTGGAGTCTTCGACCTGACTTTGAAGACGAATTTCAGCTCCCGCTCCGGAAGGCATCCGCACCCGCAATGATGCGGGGAGAGTGGCCGCGTCGTTGACGACCAGAAGATCGCCGGCACGCAGAAACCGCGGCAGGTCCGGCATCAGAGCATCTTCAAAAGTTCCGCCTTCGGAATCGAGCACCAGCAGGCGCGCGGCATCTCGCGGCGTGCGGGGCTCGCGCGCGGGTATCACAGGACCCCCACACCGGAAGCCAGGACTCGCGAACCCGTTTGAAAATCGCCGGCATGACGGATGATGTCGCATATACGATCCGCCACGTCTTCAGGCCTCGACAATGTTGCCGGATCCGCATCGGGCATGGCGTCGGCATGCATCCGCGTATCCATCTCTCCGGGATCGATGCTGAGAAACTGAATACCTGTTCCTTCGAACTCTTTGGCAAAGATCCGCATCATGTGATCGAGCGCTGCTTTTGAAATGCCGTACGAACCCCATCCCGCATACGCTTCGACAGCCGCATCCGAACTGATACCGATGACCAGGCCGCGCCCGCGCAGCGCCATTGCGCCCGCAACGGCCTTGACCAGCCGGAACGGCCCGATGAGATTCACCTGAAGAACCCGCTCGAGATCCTCGCATTCGGTATCCATCAACAGCCGCAGAGGCACGGGGCCGAGCGTGCTGGCATTGAGAACGAGAATGTCGATGGGGCCTGCCAGAGCCGCGCTTTGTCCGGCTATCGGGTAAATGGCAGATTTGTCGCCGACGTCGGCCGCGATTCCGTGAGCCTCGCCGCCAGGCGCGCGAATCTCGAAAAGCGTTTTGTCCAGTTCCTCGCCATGACGTGCAATAAGCGTTACCCGGGCCCCCTCTCTCGCCATCGCGTTCCCTAACGCGCGTCCCAAACCTCGACTGCCGCCTGTGATCATTACGGAAGCGTCTCGGATTTCCATATTCCCTCCTCTCATGACTCGAATTATCGTCTTGCGCTGACAATAAATCATCGGCGTTGCCAATTTATTGTCGGAAGGCTATCGTTTTGACATGAGCAAACAAATTGCGACGAATCTTGGAAACAATGTCCGGCAGTTGAGGGAGGCGCGCCGGATGTCGCAGGAACAGATGTCCCAGCTCGCGGGTATTCCCAGGCCAACCTGGTCGAATCTCGAATCCGGCAGCTCCAATCCGACTCTCACCGTTCTGGTCAAGGTTGCCAATGCTTTGCAGGTGCCTCTTGAAGAACTCATCGGGCCGGAGCGCCAGAGTGTGAAACTCTATCGCGCGGATTCGTTGCCCGCGCAGCAGCGTGGAAAAGTGCGAGTCCGGGGCTTATTGCCGGAGTCGATCGCCGGCCTGCAAATCGATCGAATGGAGTTTCCATCCGGAGCCTACATGACCGGCGTCCCTCACACTCCAGGAACACGCGAGTACCTGACCTGCGAAATCGGAAAAGTGCAGCTGAGTGTGGCGGGGACCGCCTGGGAATTGGACTCCGGTGACGTGCTTGTTTTTCGCGGCGACCAGAAACACGCGTATCGAAATCTCAGCTCCGGCACAACGGTAGCCTACAGTGTCGTCGCGCTTGCCCCGGTCGTGGAATAGAGCTCGGCGGACGCCTGCGTGTTCAACGGCGGAGTACCGATCGCATATCCTGGGCTGCGCCGCTCCAGATCGGCGTACATCTCGTGGCCTGAGTTGCGCGTTGGACGCGACCAACTGACATCTCGTGGCGTGAGCTGTGCGTTGGACGCGACCAACCGACATCTCGTGGCGTGAGCTGTGCGTTGGACGCGACCAACTGACATCTCGTGGCGTGAGCTGTGCGTTGGACGCGACCAACCGACATCTCGCGGCGTGAGCTGTGCGTTGGACCCGACCAACCGACATCTCGTGGCGTGAGCTGTGCGTTGGACGCGACCAACCGACATCTCGTGGTCTGAGTTCACTTCTGCTCTTCCTTTCCGGTATGAACGCGGGCTAAAGCCCGCGACTACATTTGGGATCAACGTTGGGTCTGAAACGTTGGGTCTGAAACGTCGGGTCTGAAATGTAGTCGCGGGCTTTAGCCCGCGTTCGTGACAAACGGCTTTCGCGAACCGCCCTTCAGGCATATTATTTAAATGGAGTTATCATTAGAAACACCATTGGATTTATAGACTCGACCGTTTAGTATTTCCCACGTGCCAGAAGCCAACAAAAGGCCACCGGGCAGGCCGCCGGGGCCAAACCTATTCGGAATCCTGAAACCTTACAGAGGGTTAGTGTCCCTGCTCGTCGTGATGACGATCCTCGGAAACAGCCTGAACCTGCTCGTTCCCAAGCTCATTTCGCGCGCCATCGATTCGTATGCCCAGCAGAATCTTGTTCTTACAACGTTCGCCATCGAATTTTTCGTCGTCGGGATCGGCATCTTCGTTTTTGCATATCTGCAGGCCCTTGCCCAGACCTACGCCTCGGAGCGGGTTGCGCGAGATCTGCGGACGAAGCTGGTGGCAAAGATTTCCACGCAGGACCACGCATTCATTCAACAAGTCACTCCAGCAAAGCTGCTGACGAATCTCACGTCCGACGTCGACGCCGTGAAGATGTTCGTGTCAATGGCGATTGCCTCCATCGTTTCTTCCATATTCTTGATTATCGGTGCGAGCATTCTCTTGCTCTCGATCGACTGGAGGTTGGGGCTGGGCGTCCTCGCCATGCTGCCGATCATCGGCGTCACGTTTTCGGTGGTGCTCGGGAAAGTGCGGAAGTTGTTTGTAAAGTCTCAGCAAGCGATCGACTGGCTGAACAAAGTCATCAATGAAAGCATTCTGGGTTCGGCGCTCATCCGGCTGGTGAACTCGCAGCAATACGAATATGAGAAGTTTGTTGCGGCAAATACCGAAGCCAGGACCATCAGCCTCAGCATCCTGCGGTTGTTCGCGAGTCTCATTCCGGTCATTATCTTTTGCACGAATCTGGCGACACTGATGATTCTGACGCTGGGCGGCCGTTTTGTGATTCAGGGTTCGATGACTTTGGGTGACTTCACCGCGTTCAACAGCTATCTCTCAATCCTCATTTTCCCGGTCATCGTGCTTGGATTCATGAGCAATGTCATGGCTCAGGCCGGCGCATCCTACGGCCGGCTGGCAATGGTGTTGCACGCGCCGGATAGAAAAGAAACCGGAAGTCTGGTGGCGGAATTACGGGGAGACGTCGCTGTCCGCAATGTTTCGGTCAAGCTGGGCGAGAAGAACGTGCTCAAGGACGTTTCTTTCGAGTCCAGGGCCGGCACGAGAACGGCGGTCATCGGTCCCACTGCAGCCGGTAAGACGCAGTTGCTTTATCTGATGACCGGACTGCTCAAGCCGACGGAGGGAAGCATTCAGTTTGACGACACAAATATCAACGATTACAGCAAGCAATCATTGCATCTCCAGGTGGGCTTCGTATTTCAGGACTCGATCATTTTCAACCTCACACTCCGGGAGAACATTGCCTTCAGCAAGACAGTAAGCGATGAGGATCTCGAAAAAGCAATTGCGACGGCCGAGTTGAGAGACTTCATCGATTCACTGCCGCAGAAACTCGACACGATCGTGTCCGAGCGGGGCACGAGCCTGTCCGGCGGGCAAAAGCAACGGATCATGCTGGCGAGAGCACTCGCGTTGAATCCGAAAATATTGTTGCTCGACGATTTTACGGCGCGCGTCGATAGCACGACCGAGCGGAAGATTCTCGAAAACGTTCGCCGAAATTATCCAGGCATCACATTGCTGTCCGTGACGCAGAAAATTGCGTCGGTCGAGGATTACGATCAAATCATTCTCCTGATGGAGGGAGAGGTCCTGGCATCGGGAACGCATAAACAATTGATGGAAACATCACCCGAGTACGTCCAAATCTATGACTCGCAACGCAGCACCAGTCACTACGAACTACACGCTTAACAAGGGCGATCAGCAGCAGCAATCGGCGGCCATCGGCACCGCGCTGAAACGATTAGCCCCATTGTTAAGCGACGAAAAGCGAACGGTGGCGATGGCTTTTGTAGCGATGCTGGTCACAAACGGATCCGGCCTTCTTGGCCCCGCAATCATCGGCCGCACGGTAGACCGGTATATTCAAAACAGGGACTTCAACGGCGTTCTCATATCTGCTGCGATTTTGTTCGGCGTATATCTTTGCGGCCTGCTCGCAAGCTATTACCAGACGCTGGCGATGGGCACCGTCGGCCGAACGGTACTTTTCAAGCTGCGCAACACGCTCTTCACCAGGCTCCAGCAATTTCCGCTGGCATTCTTCAATCAAAACAAAGCAGGCGACCTGATTTCAAGAATCAACAACGACACGGACAGGTTGAATCAGTTTTTCTCTCAAGCACTGGTGCAGCTTTCAGGAAACCTGTTCATGATGACGGGCGCCGCTATATTCCTTCTTTCGCTCAATGTTCGATTGGGTCTTGCGGCATTGGCGCCCGCTGCGGCAGTGTTAATACTTACGCAACTGCTTTCGGGCTGGATCAAACGCAGGAACCTCAAAAGCCTGCAGTCGCTCGGCGGCATGAGCGCCGAGATTCAGGAAAGCCTGAGCAACTTCAAGGTCATCGTTGCGTTCAATCGTCTGGATTACTTCCGGCAAAAGTTCGACGAAGCGAACGAGCGGAATTTTTCAGCCTCGGTTGCCGGCGGTATTGCCAACAACATCTTCATGCCGGTGTATGGGCTCGCGTACAACATGGCGCAGCTCATCGTGCTGTCTTACGGCATTTACATGATTGGCGCCGGCCAGCTGACCGTCGGTTTGCTCATCGGATTCCTGTTGTACGTGAATAGCTTTTATCTGCCGTTGCGGCAGATGGCGGTGCTCTGGTCGTCGTTCCAGCTTGCGCTGGCTGCGCTCGATCGCATTTCCGAAGTGCTGGCGCTGGAGTCGAACATGCCCGTCATTCCCGCCACGATGGCCGCATCGGATGCGCTCCTGGAATTCGACAAGGTTCAGTTCAGCTATCCCGGCGGAAAAGAAGTCCTGAGAGATGCGACCTTCACGCTGGAAAGCGGAAGAACCTATGCCCTGGTTGGTCCGACCGGGGGCGGCAAGACGACAACGGCATCGTTAATGGCGCGGCTTTACGATCCGACGGGCGGACGAGTGTTGCTCAACGGAGTGGACATTCGCTCGTATCAACCGGACGAGCGCGCCAGGAAAATCGGATTCATCCTTCAAGAGCCGTTCCTGTTCACCGGCACCATCCGCGATAACGTTTTGTATGGAAATGAGCAATACCGCCAGTATTCCGACGAGCAATTAATCACGCTGTTGAACGAGCGAAATGTGGGCACACTCCTTTCCCGATTCGAGCAAGGCCTCCAGACCACAGTTGCGGCTTCCGGCGACTCGATCAGCCTGGGACAGAAACAACTCATCGCTTTCATGCGGGCTGTCCTAAGGGATCCGGAAATTCTGATTCTCGACGAGGCAACGGCCAACATCGACACCGTTACCGAACAACAACTCGAACAAATTCTCGACAAACTGCCTTCTTCCACGACAAAGGTCATCATCGCGCACCGGCTGAACACGATTGCCAATGCGGATGAGATCTTCTTCATCAATTCGGGCGAGATCATCCCCGCCGGTTCCATGGAGCATGCTTTGGATATGCTCATGCACGGCAAAAGAGTCAGCTAATGGGGATGCGTTTACCACGTAACAGTGAAATCGGTACCGGTCGGTTCGAGCCCAGACTGAAGAATGCAGCCGCGGAGCGGCGTTAGAGTGTAGCCCTGGGCGCAAGCCCGGGAGCAGGGTGTCGTGTTGGATTCCAAGCCCCGAAGGGGCGAAAGAATCTCTCGAATCTTTCGCCCCTTCGGGGCTGAGTCGTTTAGCCGCACAGAACCCCGGGCTTGCGCCCGGGGCTCCACTCTCACGCCGCTCCGCGGCTGGAATTTATGAATAATCCGGGCTAGCCGATTTGCACCGAAAAGATGAAAAATGGTATAGCCCTTAGCCATCCTGCGACACTCGGGGAGGAGGCCACGATGAAAAATCGGCGAGAATTTCTCAAAACCGTAGCAGCTGCTGCCGCGACGGCGATGGTACCCGTGGGCGTGTTCGCACAAGGACCCCGCGGGCGAGCCGGACGCATTGACGTTCACCATCACATGATTCCCCGGTTCCAGCCAGGCAACAACCTCCGGGAGTGGAGCCCGGAACTATCGCTCGCCACGATGGATCGGCACGGCATCGCAACGTCGATACTCTCGGAAGTGCAAATTCCTGAGTTTCTCAATGACGGTTCGGAAAAGGCTCGCGCCATGGCGAGGCAGTTGAACGAATATGGAGCCAGGACCGTCAAGGCCTATCCAGGGCGCTTCGGATTCTTTGCTTCGATCATGCTGGCCGACGTTCCGGGAAGTTTGCGGGAAATCGAATATGCGTTCGACACATTGAAGGCCGATGGGGCCGTCATCAACAGCAGCGCGGCCAGGAAATGGCCGGGCGATCCTTCTCAGATGCCGATCTTCGAGGAGCTCAATCGGCGCAAAGCGGCCGTGTTGATCCATCCGAACACCCAGCCGCACTGCTGCACCAATCCTCCGGGAGTTCAGCCTTCCATGACTGAATTCGACTTCGACATGAACAGAGCGGTTTTGAGTCTTCTGCTCAATGGCGTAATGACCAAATGCCCGGACATCAAGTTCATTATTGTTCATTCAGGAGGAACGGTTCCCGTAATGGCCGGCCGGGTCCAGGATCGCGTTCCGAAGGACCGTCCGGACCTGTACCCAACCGGAGCGCTCGATAAGCTGAGAGGCTTGTATTACGAGTGCGCCCACGGGAGTTTCCCCTGGGTTATGGCCGCGCTGCGGGCGTTCACGCCCACGTCTCATATCCTGTTCGGCACCGACTGGCCGATGGAGGCGGCGGAATCCACAACGCGAGAAATTCCAGGCCTGGGCCTTTCAGACGATGTTCTCTACGCGATCGAGCGCGGAAACGCCGAGCGCCTATTCCCACGTTTCAAGGTGTGACGGTGTCCAAAAGGTCCCCCACCGGCCTCGTACTGCTGTCGCTCGCCTGTCTTTTCTTCAACTCGGACGCGTCAGCCACACAGTTCAGGCGCGCCCCCGCGACTGCGCTGCGGTTTGAAATCTCCTTTCCTGCGTCGGCAGGCACTGACCCGCTCGACGGCCGGATATTTCTGTTTATTGCCGATAACAACCGCCAGGAGCCGCGTTTTCAAGTCGCAGAGTCCGGCGTGAACTCGCAACAGGTTTTCGGCGTCGATGTCGATGGATTGAAACCGGGCCAGGCCGGAATCATCGACGGAACGACGCTGGGTTACCCAACCGAATCGCTTGGCGAAGTTTCCCCAGGCGATTACTTCGTTCAGGGACTCCTCACTAAATACACGACATTTCATCGCGCGGACGGTCACGTCATAAAGATGCCGATGGATGAAGGTGAGGGCCAGCAATTCAACTCAAAACCTGGAAGTCTCTATAGTGCGCCCCAACGCCTCCACATAGATCCGGCCTCCGGAGGAGTGGTGCGCATCAGTCTCACCAGAATGATCCCGCCAATCGTTCCTCCGAAAGACACGAGATGGGTTAAGCACGTTCGGATTCAAAGCGAACTCCTGACAAAGTTCTGGGGGCGACCAATGTACCTGGGCGGAATCGTCGTACTGCCGGATGGATGGGAGTCTCATGCTGATGCGCACTATCCCCTGCTCGTCAATCATGGACACTTCTCGTACGACTACACCGCGCTAAGAACCGAACCGCCGTCACCGGGCATGCGGGCAGCGGCCCGAACGCGCGCGGAAGCCAACTACCGGTTCTATCAGGATTGGACATCCGGGAATTTGCCGCGAATGTTAATCCTCCTGGTCCAGCATGCGAATCCTTATTACGACGATTCGTACGCCGTGAACTCTGCGAACGTCGGCCCTTACGGCGACGCTATCAATCAGGAACTGATTCCTTACATCGAAAAACAATTCCGTGGGATCGGACAAGGCTGGGCGCGCGGCACGTTTGGAGGGTCCACCGGCGGTTGGGAAGCGCTGGCCACTCAGGTTTTCAATCCGGACATGTACAACGGCGCGTGGGCGTTCTGCCCGGATCCGGTGGACTTCCGCAAGTATCAGCTCGTCAACATCTACGACGACAAGAATGCGCTATGGACGGAGGGTCCGTGGACGCGGCTTCCCCGCGGTGAGATGCGGCAAACGAACGAACTCATTCTCACCACGATGGAGAATGAGCAACGCCGCACGAATGTGCTTGGAACGCACGGCCGCTCCGGCGAACAAATGGATATCTGGCAGGCGGTTTGGGGGCCGGTCGGGAACGACGGCTATCTAAAGCCGATCTGGCATCCGTACACAGGCGTCATCGACCATGAAGTCGCGAAATACTGGCGGGACCATTACGATCTGCGCTACATCATGGATCGCGACTGGAAAACACTCGGCCCGAAGCTGGTCGGAAAGATCCACGTCTTTGTCGGCACACGGGATACGTATTACCTTGAACTCGCAGTCAAACTGCTCGAACAGTCTCTCGAAGCCACAAAGAATCCGTACTACGCCGGCTCATTCGACTACGGCCCCGACCAACCGCACTGTTACACGGGAGAACCGACACTGCCGGCGGACATCGGTTCGTTAACGTCAACTCAACGAGTCATGACACAGGCCGCCGCATGGATGATGAGGACGGCGCCCAAGGGCGCCGACGTGACGAGCTGGCGTTATTGATCTGAGGCCTTTATCGCGGGAGCCTTGCCATCAACCAGTCGCGGATTTCCGGTAACTCGATTTCAATGTCGATCGTGTGGGCTTTCCGATACTCGCGATAATCGATCCTGAATCCACCGTCGATCAGGATGCTTATCTGCGCGCGAGTGTTTTCCACCGGCAGGATTTCGTCTTGCGTCCCGTGTGTGACGAGCCAGTCGCCGCTGTTGGCCTTCTGGTTCATTTCTTCCAGCAACATCCTGGGATCATAGGAATAGCCGCTGATCCCAATGTAGCCCGCGAGTCGATCGGGATGTCGAGCTCCGAACTCGAGCGTCAATAGACAACCCTGAGAGAAACCCATCAGAAGGGTTTGCTCCGGCGCGTATCCGGAACGCTTCAGCTCTTCAAAAACCTGACCGAGGACCTTTCGGGACTGAAGTATTCCCGGAAGCTGACGCGGAGGAAGGCTGTACCAGCTAAAGCCGGTGTAGTAACGATTTGGCGCGGTGAGCAGGAGGAAGTTCAACGTGTCGATCGCCAGCGCATCTTGCAGCCAGGACATACCTTCGTGTGAATCTCCCCGGCCGTGCAAGACGACAACGACTTGTTTTGTCGGCACACGGGCGGCCTGCCAAAGGTACACGAGGGGGAGGTTCATCGTTGTGATTGCACCGGCATGATTTTACTACCGATGTATGTGCTCGCCAGGCCGATGTGTCGGCCCGGCGAGTCCCATGGAGAACGCTACGGTATGTTCTGGAGGCCGTTGACGGACAGCGGACTTCCATTTTGGGAATTAAAGAAGATCTGGCCGGAGGCGGACTGTCCGAAGAGCATGAACTGGGTATTGTAGCCGCCGCCGCTGACGATATGGGGAAATATCAATTCGGATCCGGACATTTTCACCGCGTCATTACGTGGTGGAGTGGTGGTGATCAGAAAGTCCCCGCGCTCGTTATAACGGCCGCGTAAGCCTGTCACGTTGATCGCAGTAGTGGCGGTCGCCTTGAGGAAACCCCGGAACGACGAGGACAAGCTCGGGAACAGTTCGCGGACAAAACGCGCCAGTTGACCATTGGACGGCACAGTAACCGGAACCGATGGCAGGGGAGAGGATCCATCCATGTTGATGAGCTGGAGAGTCACTGAGACTGGAACCGTGGAAGGATTCGCCAGGGCCAGCCCCGAGTCAATGGAGCCAATCTGAGAGGCGTTGCCGGATACTTCGGCATACATTCGAAACGCAAGCCCGGCAGGTAAGGCGGAAACACCGGCTTCACTGACGGTGACGCCCTTGCTCGTGAAAGAAAAGATGGTAATCGCATCGGAAGCAGGAGCGCCGCCCATGGGCGTGATGTGAACAGAACCGACCTGCACATCCGGGTTGGTATTTCCCGTGACCAGACGAAGCGTGGCACGCGGTGGGATCGAGTAATAAGTCGTCGGGTTGCTGTTGCCGTTGACGGAGATACTCAGAAGCGGAGCCGTATCTCGATTTATTCCGGGACCGAAGAACTGGACCATTTGCGTGATGGGGAAACTGAAAGGATTGGTCAGGACAATCTGAGTGGTCCAGCCGCCGCCGTCGGCAAACTGTGGTAGCACCTGCAAGGCGGTGCTCAAACTGGTGCCGGAAGAAACCGGCAAAGTCGTCACCAGGAACTCCGCGCGCTCGTTGGTAAAGCCGCGCAAGGCAATGACTCCGACAGGAACCGAAGAATCGAAGCTGAATGTACCGCGTATGGGCGGCGGGACGCCAAAGGGATTCTCGTTCAGAAATGCCGCAATCTGACTCTGGCCGGCGAGATGGAAACTGCCCTGCTTGAAGTCGATGCCATTCGTGTCGGTGAACCGGAACTCAATCACAGCGTCGACGGACGTGGGATTGGCAAAAGCAATACCGGTGTTGACGGGACCGTTCACGTCCATATAGATCCGTCCGGAAGAGATCGGAGCAGTTGCGGGCACTCCGGCCTCGGTGACCAGCACACCGCCGGGCCGGAATCCGAAGATGGCCAGACCAGACAGGTCCGACGCGCCGCTACTGGCTTGAACGTCGGCATGACCGACAGAGATGTAATCGTTGCTGCTGGTCATTGTCCACGCCTGCCCGCCTTCGGCCGCAATCGAAAACGGCGTGCTCGGACGCTGCGGCACTGGAGGCGGAGGGGCGCCACCGCCTCCTCCGCCACCACCGCCTCCGCCGCCGAAGGGTGGAGCAGGGTTGTTGACGGTGACGTATACCGGCGCCGATGAGGTCTGATTGCCCGCTGCGTCGCGAGCAACGGCGGCGAGAGTGTAAGTTCCATTTGAGCCTACCGCCGTGTCCCATGAAACCGAAAACGGCGCGATTGTATCCTCTGCTCCGAAATCGCCTCCATTGAGCTTGAATTGAACGCCCACGACGCCCACATTGTCCGAAGCCGCTGCCAGAGCTGTGATCGTGCCGGAAACGGTGGAACCGTTAACCGGATTGGTGATCGAGACGGTGGGCGGTATCGGATCGGTAACAGCATTGCTCGCAGTCACCGTTACAGCCGTGGCCGTTGTGGTGTTGCCTGCGGCATCGCGAGCGACAGCCGTGAGTATGTGCGAGCCGTTGGAGGCGCTGGTGGTGTTCCAGGATACTGAATAGGGGGAAGTCATATCCTCGGCGCCCAGATTCGCACCGTCCAGTTTGAACTGAACGCCCACGACACCCACATTGTCCGAAGCGGTTGCCGAAACCGTGGTCGAAGTGCCGGAGACTGTCGCACCCGAGGCCGGCGCCGTCATGGAAACCATCGGCGCCGTCGTGTCCGCTGGTGAGGAGACGCTTTTGAATCCTCCGGTGATGCGCCATCCAGGGTTGGACGTCGCGCCGTCGGTCTCGTAGGCCCCGACGTCAAAAGGGGAGACACGGTTGTGCGCGTTGAAATCCAGGCTGGGTGCATAAGTACTACTTGCGGTTCCAATCAAAAGTGAACCCGCCCTGGGCCAGAAGTCCATATTGGCGGGATCGACAAAGGTATTTGCCGAGGTTCCGCCGTTGATGAACGCCGAACCATCGATTGTCTGGTCGGATCCACCTTCAACATAGTTTCTGACAAATGTCCCCACACTTCCGGTAAGACTCAGACCCGTCTTGCCCGGCGAGTAGATCGCGTTGTTGGCCAGAATCATGTTGCTGGTTGTGGAATTCCACCGCATGAAGACGCCCTGGTTGTTGTTGTACAACGTGTTGTTCACGGCGGTGACGTTCTTCATTTGCGAGACTTGCGAGTGACCGTACAAGGAGAGTCCCGTGCCGCTGTTCATGACAATGTTGTTGCGAACAATGGCATCGGCGACCGCATAGATGCCCTCCAGCGCGTTCCAGACCACGTTCCCTTCAACGATGTTCACCGGATTGCTGCCGGTGCCATAGACGAAGATTCCGGGATAAGCGCGGTTGTAGACCACGTTGTCGCGAATGATATTGGAGTGCGAACCGACCTTGACTTCGATGCCGTCCCCCTGCGTGGTTCCGGGCAGCGAATCATGGACCCAGTTCTGTTCGATCAACGAATTTCTCACGACGCACGTGGCGTTGTTACAACCCACGTACATGCCTTCACCCGTGCCGCCGCCGATGCCGGTGTTGTAGATGTGATTGCGGCGGATGGTCATGTTGTTCATGCTGTTTCTGAAATTGATCCCGACATCAATGTCGTGGATCACCAGGTCTTCCAGCGTGACGAAGGAAAGGCTCCCACTCATGTTGACGCCGTCTCCTCCATTACCGACAACCTCCAGCCCGCGGATCGCCAGATAGGTGGTCGAACCTTCAATGTTGATCGTGTTCTGAACGGCGGCCGAAGCCGGGCGGGTAATCAATGGGCGGGACTCGCCGGCTGCGCCCATGATCGTAATGGGAGCGCTGGAGGTGCCTTGCACCTGAATGCTCATCCGGTTGGTTTCGTTGTAAGTGCCCTGATGAACAATCAGCGAGTCGCCAGGCATGAGGCTCTGCGCTGCTGCGCTAAAGACGTTGGTGCCCGGTTGGATTTGCACCGTTCTGCCGGTCGAGGAAACGGTCACGAGGACAGCCGAGGAGGTCGTGCTGTTTCCTGCGGCATCTCGAGCGACGGCGGTCAGCGTGTGCGAGCCACTGGAAGCAGTGGCGGTGTTCCAGGATACCGAGTACGGAGAAGTCGTGTCCTCGGCACCGAGGTTCGCGCTGTCGAGTTTGAATTGAACGCCGGCGACCCCCACATTGTCGGAAGCCGTGGCCAAAACTGTAATCGATCCCGAGACTGTCGATCCATTGGTGGGACTCGTGAGGGAAACTGTCGGCGCAGTCGTGTCGGGTGTCGAAGCATTGTTGACCGTCACGGTCACTGGCGTGGACGTTGTTCGGTTTCCCGCCGCATCCCGGGCGATCGCTGTCAGGGTATGCGGGCCATTAGCGGCGCTTGTCGTAGTCCAGTTCGTCGAATACGGAGAAGAGGTGTCTTCTGCTCCCAGATTGGCACCGTCGAACTGGAACTGTACACCAGCAACTCCCACGTTGTCTGAAGCCGTGGCCGATACCGTTGCCGTTCCCGAAACTGTCGCACCATTCGCGGGAGATGTAACAGACACCGTAGGCGCCGTTGTATCCGATGGCCCTGGAGAGGGTGCAGGTGCGGAAATCGGCTGGGTCGATATGATCAGATCGTCGTACCACGTATACGCAGTCGGATAGGTTGCCGACGGACTCTTTCCGGTGTTGTATGGAAGCAACCAGACCTTGCCGAACTTCTGATTTGTGGCCGGGTCATCCGCCGTCAGGTTATACGGACCATAATTCAAGGCCAGCTCCACCGGTTGACCGTCACGGCCAATCCACAATTGGATAAAGCTGTTGGTGAACTCATTATTCACCCGCGGTCCGGTCTTGATGTGGACCTGGAAGGTCATCCATTCGTTTGCAACGTATCCGAAACAGTTACCGGATGGAGGGAAGAAGCCAGGAGGACTCTTTTGCCCTTGCGAGTAAAGGCAATAGGGCGCCGGCCGGGCATTTTGGAGTTTGAAATCAATGCTGCCGAATTTTTCGTTAAAGGGATCATAAGGTCCGTGAGACGTTGATCCCTTGCAGGAGTTGTACATCTGGGGGAAACCGCGAGTGTTCGTGTTCTGAGTTACCGTTTCTAACGCGGTACAGGAGGAATAGCAAAGGCCGTTGGCGGAAGTCGAAGAGGAGCATCCGGGTTTGTCGCCTGTGCCGATGATCGATTGTTTCCAGCCTGCGCCTCCGCTGTACACCGTGCTAATAAATTCGGGCGAGAAACGCTGGCGCCATTGAACGTAGAATTCGGAATTCTCACCGAACTGCACTGAAAGATCGTCGGAAAAATTCGTAAAGTAGCTGCCCGATGAATCGGCAGGTGAATTGGAAGGAATTGTGAACAACAGCGAACTATTGCCCGAGGCCTTGATCACAGGATCCAACTGCGGGATCGCCGTCCCGGGCATCGTGCCGTGGTTGTCACCAAATGTGCCGGCAATGTCAGACGCTTGATCGAATCCAACGCATCGGAGCACGCCCGGAGCGGCGCAGAGTGTCGCGAAGTCCGATGGTGCACCGCCGCCACCACCACCAGCACCGCCACCGCCATTGCTTACTGTAACGGTCACGGGAGCAGAGGTCATTTGGTTGCCTGCAGCATCCCTTGCCAGAGCGGTCAATACGTAGGAACCATTAGTGACAGCCGTGGTATCCCAGGAGATCGAATAAGGCGCCGATGTGTCTTCCGCTCCCAGGTTCTGGGCATTGAGTTTGAATTGGACACCTGCAACACCCACATCGTCAGAAGCGTTCGCCGAAACTGTGACGGTGCCGGACACGGTCGCTCCGGGACTGGGACTCGACAGCGAAACCGTAGGCGGAGTGATATCTGGTGGCGGCAACGGCGCTGGAGGCCCCCCGGCGTACTTGAACAGATGAACTCTGCAGCTGCTGCCATCGCATGACGTGAACATGTGTACGCCGTATGTCGAGATGCTTGCGACCGATACGCCAAAGATCGGATTCGCTGCGCCTTCAGATACGGAGTTTGTGAATACTGCCGAAGGTATCG
>Ga0137394_10000220_pt1 | contig 39668 bp, 28 predicted proteins | sample czobulk116metaG_FD_108278 | JGI IMG/M metagenome (GOLD analysis project Ga0137394, IMG submission 108278) | Vadose zone soil microbial communities from Angelo Coast Range Reserve, California, USA - czobulk1.16 metaG | ecosystem: Environmental > Terrestrial > Soil > Vadose zone | place: USA... | reverse complement strand
GCCGGCCGCCGGCATCCCCAACGCGACGGTGGCGTTCACGCTGCCGGCGACGGGGACGTACTACGTGCGGCTCTTCAACGCCACGTACACGTTGGTGGCGACCAGCACCACGGTGACCGTGCCGTAGCAGAGCAGACCTCGGTCAGCTTCCCGGTGTCGACTCGGTATTCATTGCGGCTGCGCGGTCGCGTGCGGAACGCGATCCAGAGAGGCCGAGTCGCGGAGGGAGACAGCTGATCGCGCGCAATGCGCATCGAGGCACATGTCGCAGTTTGTGAACGTGCAACGACGGCGCGACACGTCGAAGTGAAACCGCCCGCACAATCCCGTGGCGCGCTCGCGTAATGGCGGCGGTCACCGGATGCGCTTCGGCGGCGACAGCAACAACGCGCAGGCAGCGCACGTCGACCGACCGATCATCAATAACGTTTTCGCAAGAGCACACCCTCGCCACTGATTGGGCACTGGGCCACCCGCTTGGACCGGTCGCGCCACGGGGCCCCGCACACGGATTTCGCGTGCCTCGAAAGCCGTAAGTTGTTGACTGGATGCCTTCAGCGGCTTGCTGCAAAGATTTCATCGAATGCGCCGCCGGCGGCGACTCCCGCGCCTTCAAAAAGCAGACTTTTCTCGCGCCACAGGCAGATACGCCGGGTTCGCATCGATGTATGCCGGTCGGTAGCAGCGACTAAAGCTAATGAATACAACATCTTACAAATACGTCCTGTGACGGTCGTGTCGTGGAGAGTCATTTGCTGAGTTAACCCCCGGTGAACAAACTGCGCGAAGTAATCGCTGAACAGTGGGAGTACCGCGAGTTGTTGGTCCGGATGACGTCGCGCGATCTCTTGCTTCGATACAAGCAAACAGTCATGGGGTTCGGGTGGGCGATCTTCATGCCCCTCGTGAACACTCTGATCTTTTCGGTGATCTTTACGCGCGTCGCGGTGATCGACGTCGGGCGTCCCTACCCTGTGTATGCCTTCTGCGGCCTCGTCGCGTGGAATTTCTTCTCGTCGGCGCTGCGGTTCTCGGTCACGTCTCTGACCAGCAACCCGAGCCTCGTGACGAAGGTGTACTTCCCGCGCGAGATCTTCCCCTTCTCGGCGGTGCTCGTCTCGCTCGTGGACTTCGCCGTGTCGGCGCTGGTGCTCGCCGGCCTGATGTGGTGGTACCACGTGGTCCCCGGCTGGTCGCTTCTGCTGCTGCCGCTCGTCGTTGCAGTGCTGGTGCTGTTCACGGCGGCGACTGCCCTCATGCTCGCGATGGGCAACCTGTTTTATCGCGACGTGAAGTATCTGTTCGAGATCGTCATCGCCGTCTGGATGTTCGCCACGTCGGTGGTCTACCCGATCGGCCGAGTCGGCGGACGGCTTGGGGCGGTGCTCGCCCTGAATCCGATGACGCACCTGATTGACGCGTTCCGGGCAGTGATCCTCGATGGGCGCGTCCCGGATCACGCCTTCGCGATCACCACGGGTGCATCAATCGTCATGTTCCTCGCCGCCTGGCTGTCGTTCCACGCGGCGGAGTTCGACTTTGCGGAGAACCTCTAAATGGCCGCGGTCGTCTTCGAGGGGGTCTGGAAGAAATTTCGCCGTGGCGAGCGCCACGACAGCCTGCGCGATCTCGTGCCGGCGCTGGTGTCGCGCCTGGCGCGGCGCAGTCCGGCGCAGGGACTGGCCGACGAAGAATTCTGGGCAGTGCGTGACGTCTCGTTCGAGGTGCGTCCTGGAGAAGCGCTCGGCATCATCGGGCCCAACGGCGCCGGCAAGTCGACCATCCTGAAGCTCCTCACCAAGATCCTGCGATCCACGCGCGGTCGGATTGAGCTGAACGGACGCGTCGGTGCGCTGATCGAGGTCGCCGCCGGCTTTCACCCCGATCTGACGGGCCGCGAGAACGTCTATCTGCAGGGCGCGATCATGGGAATGGCGCGCGCCGAGATCGCGCGCAAGTTCGACGCGATTGTCGACTTTTCCGGCGTCGAGGAATTCATCGACACACCGGTCAAGCGGTATTCCTCGGGCATGAATGCCCGCCTCGGGTTTGCGATTGCGGGACACCTCGACCCTGACATCCTCCTCATCGACGAAGTGCTGAGCGTCGGCGACGTCGGATTCCAGGAGAAGTGCGTCGCGCGGATGCGCGAGCTGCTCGCGCGAGGTGTCCCGCTCGTGTTCGTCTCGCACAATCTTTCGGCTGTCGTCGAACTCTGCACGCGCGCCATTCTCGTGGAGCGGGGGACCGTGCGGTTCGACGGCCGTCCCGCCGAAGCGGTCGCGGAATTCCGGCGCGCCCGGCGCGACCCGATCGCATCGGGGGCACAACCCGACACCGATGGAATCCGGATCACCGACGTGCAACTGCTGCAGGCCGACGGCGACTGTTCGCCGCTGTTCCACACGGGCCAGCCGATGACGGTGCAGGTGCACTATCACGCGGGGCGACCGGTCCAGCGCCCCCACGTCGCCATCGACATCCACGGGGTCGACGGCATCTACTGCGCGGGCATCAACACGCGCATGGACGACTACGTGCTCGGCACGCTCGACGGCGACGGCCGCGTCGAGCTCGTCATCCCCAAGCTGGCCCTGCTGCCCGGCTGCTACACGATCTCGGCCGGCATTCTCGATGCCCAGGGAATTCGTCCTCTCGATCTTCAGAGCCGCGCGTACCCGTTCTCGGTGGTATCGGAACGGCGCGATTTCGGTTGTGTCTATCTCGAGCATCATTGGCGCCATGACGCCGGCCTCGATGCCCGGTCACCAGGTGAGACGACGGTTGCGCCCGTCGCGTGCGCGCCCCGACGCCTGACGGCTGCGATCGCGGGCGTCGGTGGAGCACGCACATGATTGCAGCCGACGTTGTCCTGGGTGAGAACGTCTCGATTCCGCAGCCGGCGCTCGTGAATTTGTACGGCTGCCGCATCGGCGAACACACGCGCATCGGCGCCTTCGTGGAGATTCAGCGCGGCGCCGTCATCGGCGGGCACTGCAAGATCTCGAGCCACACCTTCGTGTGCGCCGGCGTCACCATCGAGGACGGCGTATTCATCGGCCACGGCGTCATGTTCATCAACGACCGATATCCGCGCGCCGTCAATGCCGACGGCTCGCTCCAGAGCGACGCCGACTGGGAACTGATTGAGACCCGCATTGCGCGGCGCGCCTCCATCGGCAGCAACGCCACGATCCTTGCCGGCGTGACGGTGGGCGAGGGTGCGCTGGTCGGCGCCGGCGCCGTCGTCACCAAGAACGTGCCGCCCGGCGCAATCGTGGCAGGCGTGCCCGCGGCGATCGTCGGCACCGTAACGGATAGCGTGAACCGCGCGGTCCATCCGCGCTGAAAGGTCGAACTCTGTGATTGGCGTAGGCATCATCGGATACGGATACTGGGGACCAAATCTCGTCAGAAACTTCTATGAGCAGGCCGGCTGCCGCGTGGTCGCCGTCAGCGACCTGCGATCGGGGCAGCTCGAACGGGTCCAGGCGCGCTATCCGACGGTCGAGACGACGACGGACTATCGCGACCTTCTGCGGGACTCGCGGATCGACGCGGTGGCGATCGCCACGCCCGTCTCGACGCACTTCGACCTCGGGATGCAGGCGCTGCGCGCCGGCAAGCACGTGCTGGTCGAAAAACCGATGACGCTGGATGTCGACCAGGCGGTCCGCCTGGTTGACGAGGCGGAGCGCCGGCACCGCATCCTCGCCGTCGATCACACGTTCGTGTATACGAGCGCCGTCCGCAAGATGCGCGAGCTCACCGCGCGCGGCGACCTCGGAGACGTCTATTACTACGACTCGGTCCGTGTGAACCTCGGCCTCTTCCAGCACGACGTCAACGTGGTCTGGGACCTGGCGGTTCACGACCTGTCCATCATGGACTACGTGCTGCCGGTTCAGCCGGTTGCCGTGACGGCGAGCGGCATCGGGCATGTGCCCGGCGAGCCCGAGAACATGGCGTATGTCACGCTCCATTTCGATACGGCGGTGATGGCGCACGTGCACGTGAACTGGCTCGCGCCCGTGAAGGTGCGGCGGACGCTTCTCGGCGGCAGCCGCAAGATGATCGTTTACGACGATCTGGAGCCGAGCGAAAAAATCAAAGTCTACGACAAAGGCATCACGGTCAATGGCAATGGCAACGGCAATGGCGCCGCCAACGGTCAGCGCTACGAGATGCTGGTGGGCTATCGCGCGGGCGACGTCTGGTCGCCGCAGCTCGACATGGCGGAAGCCCTCGGGGTCGAGCTCAGACAGTTCATCGCCTGCATCGAAGACAACACCACTCCAACCGTCGATGGCCACGCCGGCTTGCGCATCGTCCGACTGCTCGGGGCGGCGACGCAATCGATGCGCAGCGGCCGACCCGTCGAGCTCTTCACGAACAGGTGCTCAGTATGATTCCTCTCGTCGATTTGCGTGCGCAGTACCTCGGGATCAAACGCGAAGTGGACGCGGCCATCGCTCAGGTCATGGACACTGGTCAGTTCGTGCTCGGCGAAGAGGTCGAAGCCTTCGAGCATGAATTCGCGCAGTACTCAGGCGCCGGCAGCGGCATCGCGGTGAACTCCGGCACGAGCGCCCTCCACCTTGCGCTGCTCGCGGCGGGGGTCACGCGCGACGACGAGGTGATCACGGTTCCGTTCACGTTCGTCGCCACAGTGGCGGCCATCGGCTACATCGGCGCGCGGCCGATCTTCGTCGACGTCGATCCGGTGACATTCACCATGGACGTCAGCCAGCTCGAGCGGGCCATCACCAGCCGGACGAAGGCGATCCTGCCAGTGCATCTGTACGGCCAGTCGGCCGACATGGACCCGATTCTCGAGATTGCCGCGCGCCACAACGTCGCCGTCATCGAGGACGCATGTCAGGCGCACGGCGCGGCGTACAAGGGCCGGCCGGTCGGCTCGCTGGCCGACGCGGCGTGCTTCAGCTTCTATCCGGGAAAGAACCTCGGCGCGTATGGCGAGGCCGGCATGGCCGTGACGAGCAACCCGCAGATGGCTCGCACGATGCGGATGTTGCGGGATTGGGGCCAGGAGCGCAAGTACCACCACGTGCTGAAAGGCTTCAATTACCGGATGGAAGGGCTGCAGGGAGCCATCCTGCGAGTCAAGCTGCGACACCTCGAGCGGTGGACCGAGGCGCGGCGACTGCACGCGCGCGAATACGCCACGCTGTTGGCCGACACTTGCATCAAGCCGCCCGTCGAAGCGCCGTACGCGCGCCACGTGTACCACGTGTTTGCGGTGCGATGCGGCGATCGCGCCACGATGCAGCGGATGCTCCAATCCAACGGCATCGCGACCGGCATCCATTATCCGGTGCCGGTCCACCTCCAGCCGGCCTACGCCGATCTCGGGTACGCGCCGGGTGACTTTCCGCAGGCCGAGCGCGCGGCGAAAGAGGTGCTGTCGCTGCCCATGTACCCCGAGCTGTCGCACACCGACATCGAGCTCATCACAGCCGCCATCAGGCAGGAAGCCTATGTCATCTAAACCACGCCTCGTCGCGGCGGTGCATGGCCGCAAGCGAACGGCGGCCGATCCCGCGTTCTTCTACGCACTCGCAGAGTGGATGAAGACGCAGTTCAATCACGACGGGATCGTCGAACAGTACTCCCGCTACATGCATGGCGGCGACGTCATGAATTCTGCGATGCGGGCGGTCATCTGGCGCGCGATCGCGCGGCGGGTCGGCGCGGGGCTGCAGGTCGGGGAGGGCGTCGGGTTCAAACATCTCGAGACCTTCGAGGTTGGCGACGGCGTCTTCATCGGCGCACAGGCGTACCTGCAGGGGCGCTTCGACGGGACGTGCGTCATCGGGAACAACGTGTGGATCGGACCGCAAAGCTACTTCGACGCGAGGAACCTCGTCATCGAGGACCACGTCGGCTGGGGGCCCGGCGCCAAGGTGCTCGGCTCATCACACACCGGTCTGCCCGTCGACGTGCCGATCATTCAAACCGATCTCGACATCAAGCCGGTCCGGATCGAAGCCTGGGCCGACATCGGCACGAATGCCGTGATCCTGCCTGGCGTCACCGTCGGCCGTGGCGCCATCGTCGGCGCCGGCGCCGTGGTGACGCGGGATGTGCCGGCGTTCGCAGTCGTCGCCGGCGTGCCGGCGCGGTTCGTCCGGTGGCGCGATCCAGAGGCGGCGCACGAGGGACCAGTTCAGGGGGAGGCGATGCTCGAATGGACACGCTGAATCTTCGCAACACTCGGGTGCTCGTCACCGGTGGTGCAGGTCTGATCGGCTCGCATATCGTCGACCGGCTGGTCGCCGAGTCGGCCGCCGAAGTCGTCGTGCTCGACAATTTCGTCCGAGGACGCCGCCAGAACCTCGCGTCGGCCATCGCGCGCGGTCATGTAACGATCGTCGAGGGGGACATCCGCGATCGCGCGATCGTCGATCAGGTGATGCAAGGGATCGACGTCGTCTTTCACCAGGCCGCGATCCGCATCACGCAGTGCGCCGACGAACCGGCGCTCGCCATGGACGTGCTCACCAATGGCACGTTCATCGTCCTCGAAGCGGCGGTCAAGGCGCGCGTGCGAAAAGTGATCGCCGCATCGTCGGCGTCGGTCTACGGCCTGGCCAACAAGTTCCCGACCGACGAACAGCATCACCCATACAACAACCGGACGCTGTATGGGTGGGCGAAGGTCATGAACGAAGGCCTTCTACGGACGTTCCACGAGCAGTACGGGCTGGACTACATCGCGTTGCGGTACTTCAACGTGTACGGCCCGCGCATGGACACCCACGGCGCCTACACGGAAGTGTTCATCCGCTGGATGGAGCAAATCGCGTCGGACCGCGCGCCGGTGATCTTCGGCGACGGCACGCAAACGATGGACTTCATCAACGTCGAGGATGTGGCGCGGGCCAATATCCTCGCGGCGAGGGCGCCGGTCACCGACGAGGTCTTCAATGTGGGAACGGGCAACGAAGTGTCGCTGAGCGAGTGCGCCGAGCTGCTGCTCGCGGCGATGGAATCGACGCTCAAAGTGGAGTTCGCGCCCGCGCGCAAAGTCAATCCGGTGCCGCGCCGGGTGGCCAGCACGTGGCGCGCGCAGGAAGAGCTCGGGTTCCAGGCGATCATTCCGTTCGACAAGGGCCTGCGGACGCTGGTGGCGTGGTGGCTGCACCAGCGTGGAAGCATGGTGTTCGCGTGAGCAGCCACACCGTCGAGCGCACGACGATTCCCGTGGCGCGGCCGGTGCTCGGCGAGGCCGAGCTCGAAGCGGTTCGCCGCCCGTTGACGACCGGATGGCTGACGCAAGGGCCCGAGGTGGCGGCGTTCGAGCGCGAATTCGCGGCGTTCGTCGGCGCATCGCACGCCTGCGCCGTCTCGAACTGCACGACGGCGCTCCATCTCGCCCTGCGCGCCGTCGGCGTGGGTCCCGGCGATGAAGTGATTACGGTGAGCCATTCCTTCATCGCCACCGCCAATGCGATCCGTTATTGCGGCGCCGTGCCGGTGTTCGTCGACGTGCAGTCCGACACGTACAACGTCGATCCGGCGCGAATTGAGGCGGCGATCACGCCGAAAACCCGCGCGCTTCTCGTCGTGCACCAGCTGGGCATGCCCTGCGATCTGGCGGCGATCGTCGAGCGCGCGCGGCGGCACGGGGTGCCCCTCATCGAGGACGCGGCGTGCGCCGCTGGCAGCGAGATCCTCTGGAACGGCCGCTGGGAGCGGATCGGCCAGCCGCACGGCGACATTGCGTGCTTCTCCTTCCATCCGCGGAAGGTGATGACGACCGGCGACGGCGGAATGCTGACCACGGCGAACGCGGACTGGGATCGCCGGTTCCGACTCTGGCGGCAACACTCGATGAGCATGAGCGACACGGCGCGCCATGCCTCGCGCCAGGTCGTCGTCGAAGAGTACACGGAGCTCGGGTTCAACTACCGCCTGACCGATCTGCAGGCGGCGGTCGGCCGCGTGCAGCTGGCGCGCCTTCCGACGATGGTCGCGCGCCGTCGCGAGATCGCGCGGCAGTACTACGAGCGGCTGTGCGACATTCCCGACCTGCAGCTGCCCTGCGAACCGCCCTGGGCGAAGAGCAACTGGCAGAGCTACTGCGTGCGCCTGCCGATTGGCGCGGATCAGATCCGCGTGATGCAGTCGATGCTCGACGAGGGAATCGCCACGCGGCGCGGCGTCATGTGCGCGCACCTCGAGCCGGCATTTCGTCACGAGCCCTGGCGCGAGGACGAACCGGGCAAGAGTCTGGCGGTCAGCGAAGAGATCAGCGCGGACGGGCTCATCCTGCCGCTCTACGTCGACATGACGGACGAAGATCAGGCTCGAGTAGCGGAGGCGCTCGGCCGCGCGCTCCAGGAGGAGGACAGAGCGCTATGTCCGTAGACGCATCCCCACGAGACGCCGAACCTATAGAGCGGCCGATCACCGACGAGGCCGTTCAGGAAGCCGTGCTGCAGGCGATGCGGTCGGCCAATCTGGCCCGCGATGCCGCGACGCAGCTCCTCGTGTCTCCTGACGCGCCGCTCTTCGGGCCGGATAGCTCGCTCGACTCGCTCGGCCTCGTTGCGCTCCTGCTCGATATCGAGGAGGCGCTGCAGGCGCTCGGGTGTGACGTGGTGTTGAGTGACGAACGCGCGATGTCGCAGAAGCGCAGCCCGTTCCGTACAGTGCAGTCGATGGTGGCCTACATCGGCATGATTGCCCGCGGTGAATGAATGATGGCACCACGCCACGTCCTGATCACCGGCGCCAGTCGGGGCATCGGCAAGGCTCTGGCCGAACATTGCCTCGCAGCCGGCGACTGTGTCGTCGGGTGCGGGCGAACACCGTCGGCGCTGTCGCATGAGCGCTACCTCCACTGCACGGTGGATGTGACGGATGGGGCGGCGGCCAGTGGCCTGTTCCGCGATCTGAGAAAGCGGTTCCGGACGCTCGACGTGCTGATCAACAACGCGGGCGTCGCCGGCATGAACGCCATCGCCTTGACTCCGCTCGACGCTGCGCGCCGCATGGTCGAGACCAACTTCCTCGCGCCGTTCAATTTCACGCGCGAGGCGCTCCGCCTGATGCGCGGGTCGGCAGCCGCACGGATCGTGAACGTCAGCACCGTGGCGGTGCCCATGCGACTCGAGGGCGAGGCCGTGTACGCGGCATCGAAGAGCGCGCTGGAAACCTTCACGCGCATCGCCGCGCGCGAGTTCGCGCCCTTCGGCATCACGTGCAACGCAGTGGGGCCATGCCCCATCCGAACGAAGCTGACGGCCGGTGTGCCTGACGCGAAGATCCAGGCGCTGATCGATCGGCAGGCGGTCCGCCGCTGGGCCGTGCCGGCCGACGTCGTCAACGTCGTCGAGTTCTTCCTCCGGCCGGAGAGCAGCATGATCACCGGGCAGGTCGTGTATCTGGGAGGCGCAGGGTAATGCTCGACTGGCTGTTCGATCGGATGCGGGAGGCAGCGAAGCTGCCCGCCATCGCTGTCGGCGAGCAGGTCTTCGATTACCGGGCGCTGACCGATCGCATCGCGGACTGGGAGCGGCGGCTCGCCGATTCGGGGATCACGGGGAAGGTCGTCAGCATCGAAGCCGAATACGGAGCGGATTCGGTGGCGGCATTTCTGGCTGCGACAAACGCGAGCAACATCATCGTGCCGATTTCGCACGCCTCGCGCGCGCATGCCGACGACTTCCTGGCCATCGCCGAGGTGGAGTACCGGATATTCCCGGAACGGCGCGATGGAAACATCGCCGCGACCGGGCGTGTGGCCTCCCACGATTTCTACGCGACGCTCCGCCGCTCGGGCGCGCCGGGACTCGTCCTGTTCTCGTCCGGGTCGACCGGCAAGCACAAGGCCGCCGTTCACGACCTGAGCGCGCTGCTGCGCAAGTTCACGGTCCGCAGGCATTGTTACCGCACGTTGGTGTTCCTGCAGCTGGATCACATCGGCGGCGTGAACACACTGCTCTACACGCTGGCGAACGGCGGCGCGGTCGTGGTGTCGGAGGGCCGCACGCCGCGCGCGGTCGCGGAGGCCATCGTCCGGCATCGAGTCGAGCTGCTGCCGACATCGCCGACGTTCCTCAATCTGCTGCTGCTCTCGGAAGAGCACCTGAGGAACGACCTGTCGTCACTCAAGCTGATCACGTACGGCACCGAGCCGATGGCCGAGATCACGCTCAAGAAGACTCATGCGGCGTTTCCCGGCGTGCGGCTCCTGCAGACCTACGGCCTGAGCGAGCTCGGCATCCTGCGGTCTCAATCGCGAGGGTCCGATTCGCTCTGGATGCGCGTTGGCGGCGAAGGGTACGAGACGAAGATCGTCGACGGCCGGCTGTTCATCAAGGCGCAGTCGGCGATGCTCGGATATCTGAACGCCCCCAGCCCGTTCGATGCCGACGGCTTCTTCGATACCGGCGACCTTGCCGAGGTCGATGGCGAATGGCTTCGAATCGTCGGCCGCAAGAGTGAAGTGATCAACGTGGGCGGCAACAAAGTGTTCCCGCTCGAGGTCGAGAACACGCTGCTGGGCCTGGACAACGTCGAGGACGTGGCGGTGCGCGGCGAACCCAATCCGCTGACGGGCCAAATCGTGATGGCGACTATCACGCTGATCCACGACGAGGATCCCGCGCGGTTCAAAACGCGGATGCGGCTCTACTGCCTCGACAAGCTGGCTACCTACAAGATTCCGGCGAAAGTGCGCTTCGTTGGGTCCGTTCACTCAGAACGCTTCAAGAAAGTTCGGGCAGCCGCCAGCCCGATGGACACACAGGCGTGAGACCCGCGGTTCGTCGCGCCATCAAGCGCAGCCTCGACGCATGCTGCCTGCCCATCGTCGGACCGGCCGTCGCGATGTGCCTGTTGGAGGCTCGACTGAACGAGCGGGCCGACGCATGTTTCACGTTCTGGGCCCAGACGTTCGCGCTCGTGCCCGGTCTGCCGGGTGTCTTCGCGCGGCGCGCCTTCTATCGCTGGACGCTCGAGAGCTGCGGGCGCAGCTTTTTCATCGGCTTTGGCGCGGTGTTTACGCACCGCAAGGTGACGATCGAAGACGGCGTGTATGTGGGCCCCTACGCCGTCATCGGGTCGGCGGCGCTCCGGCAAGGGTGCCTGATCGGGAGTCGATGCAGCATCCCGAGTGGCGGCGCCCTGCATGCCCTCGACGCCAACCTGCGCTGGATGCCGACCGACCTGAGCAGGCTCCGGCGCGTCGAAATCGGCGCGTACGCGTGGCTTGGCGAAGCGTCGGTGGTCCTCGCTGATGTTGGCGCGTCGACGATGGTGGCAGCCGGCTCCGTCGTATCGACCGCCGTGCCGGCGGCAATCATGGTCGCGGGAAACCCGAGTCGATTCGTGCGACGCCTCGGCGCCGTCACATCCGAGAAGGAGGGGCACCCTGTCGCGTCCGCCCTGTAGGTTCGTCGACTGGATGAAGGCGATCGGCATGTGCCTCATCGTGTACGGTCACATCGCCCACGCCACGACGGTAGGCCTCACGCCGCCGGTCTATCTGAAGCAGTTTGGCGTCGCCTTTTTCCTCTTCTCGACCGGGTTCACTCTCGCGCGCGAGCGCAGGAGCGTCGTCGAAGTCCTCTTCAGGCGTCTGTTCCCCGTGTACTTCTTCGGGCTTTCGGTCGCAGTGCTGATCGCCGTCACGGGCGCCATACGAGGTTCCGGTCTCGCGCTCAGCAACTTCCTGCCGTTTGCCGCCGGAGCGAACATCCTCTTCGACAACTTTCCCGCGAACCCGACGACGTGGTACATCGGGACGTACATACATTTTGTACTGCTCTGGGCGTGGCCGCTCCGCCGCATTCGCGTTCGTGGCTGGATGATCGCCGTCGCCGTCGCGATGGAGATTCCAATCCGCGCTCTCCTGATTGCGTTCGCCGGCCACTACGTGGCGTACATGCTGCTGGTGAACTGGACCGCGGTGTTTCTGCTCGGCATGGCGAAGGGCGCGGAGGATGAGCGGGACGCAGCCGACAGTCCGATTCCATATGCAGCTGCGCTGGCGCTTGGCCTGGTCGCCTGGGCCGCCGCGATGCGGCCGCTCGGATTCGATCCGACATTTCCATTCATGACGCTGAGTCGCTGGCCGGCGACGATCGGCCTGGTCGTCGTGTCCGCGGCCATCTCGCTGCTCTACGTTTCGACGACCCGGCTCGTGTTCGAGGCGACTCGCCGCGTCGAGGCGCCGGCGCCCGTCAGGTTCGTCGCACGAAATTCGTTGATCATTTTTCTGGCGCACATGCCCGTCTTCTTCGCGCTGCACCCCATTCTCGTGGGCTGGGGGCTCACATACTGGGCCAGGGTCGGCGTGCAGTGGGTAATCTGCGTGGGTGGCCTTGGCGCCGTGTCGGAAGCGATCCACGCCGTCATCAATATCGATCGGCTGCGCGCCCGGGCGTTCGAGATGTTCACCGGCAGGCGCCGGCCGCAGGTGGACGGAGAGGCGCTCGCGTCGTGAGGAAACATCCTATGAGTCGCGTCGATGTCATCGTTCCCTGTTACAACTACGGCGATCTGATCGAACAATGCGTCCGCAGCGTGCTCTCGCAGGAAGGCGTCGACGTGCGCGTCCTGATCATGGACGACGCATCGACGGACGGCACCCAGTCGGTGGGCAGACGGCTGGCGGCGGACCCGCGCGTCGAGTATCGACGCCACGAGGTCAATCGCGGCCACATCGCCACGTACAACGAAGCGCTGGCGCTTCTCACCGGCGAGTACTGCGTGATCCTCTCGGCCGATGACCTGCTGACGCCGGGCTCGCTCATGCGCGCGACGAGGCTCATGAATGCGCATCTCAACGTCGGGCTCACCTTCGGCCACGACATCACGTTCAGGCTTGCGCCGCCGATCGGCGCGGCGCGCCAGGCGCGCTGCTGTGGGCACCGGATCCTGCGCTATGGCGAGTTCCTCCAACGCTCGTGTCGCCTGGGCCATACCGCCATTCAGTCACCGACGGCGGTCGTGCGCACGACTCTTCACCGTCAGATTGGCGGCTACCTGCCGGAGTTGCCTCACAGCGGCGACACCGAGATCTGGCTGCGCATGGCTGCGCATTCCGACGTTTGCGAGCTCGATGCGGATCAGGCGTTCCGGCGCCTGCACGCGAGCAATATGAGCCTCGGCTACTCCGCGGTTCGTCGTCTCGAAGAGCAGAAGAAAGCGTTTGACGTCCATTTCAACGCCTATCGCCATGTGCGCCCGGAGATCGCGTGCCTCGAACCGATGCTGAGCCAGACGATTGCGGAGTCGGCATTCTGGAGCGGTGCGCGCGCCTTCGAGGATGGTCACGTCAGCACCTGCGACGAGTTTCTCGCGTTCGCCTCGGCGACCTGGCCCGGAATCGGTTCGTGGGATCCGTGGCGCCGGTTCCGCTGGAAGCGCCGCGTCGGGCGCGCGGGATTCTGGCTGCTGGAACAGGTGGCGGCTCGAGTGCGGCACTCGCTGCCGGCGCGATTCCGTGATCAGGCCACCGACCGGGCCGGCGTCGCGTTCAAGTGACGGGTATGACTGTGAAGCCTTCTTCTGAAGTTCTCGAAGTCCTGATCGAGCTGAACAGCGCCGACATGCGGATCGGCGCCGTCAACGACGCACTCGACCTCGCGGAGCTGGCATCTCCCGCGGCCGTACGGTTCACGCTCTGCGGTGCGATGACCGACGAGTTGCGCGATGAAGCGGCACGCCGTGGCGCCAGGACGATGGGAGGCCGCAGCCGGACGTTTTCGCGAAGCGGGCTGCCGCTCTACGCGGCCGACGTGTTGCGGTGGACCGGTCGGCTGCTTGCGCGGCGGCCGGATGTGGTCCACTTGAACTACGCGGACTACGGCGCCTCGCTCGCGTGCGCGGCTCGCCTGTGCCGCATCCCCGTAGTTGCGCGGGCTGGACCGTTCATCGCGAGCAACCCCTCAAATCGGTGGGTCGCGGCTTACGTGGGCAACTGCCGCGCGCACGCCGCCGACCTGCTCGACTCACCGCTCGCCGATCGAGTCGTGGTCACCGGCGACCTGTTTCGACCCGACCGCGTGCGGTCCACGATCGCTCTTGAAAGACCGCTGCCGCCCAGACGCACCGGTGTCGCCCGGGTGGTGTTTCTCGGTCAGATCGTGGAGCGCAAGGGCCTGCATGTGCTGATCGAAGCCTTCGCGCGTCTCCGCGTGTCGTGCGAGCTGCTGATCGTCGGCGGACACTGGAGCGCGCCCGGCTATCCGGAGCGCGTGAAAGCGCTGGCGCGCGACGCGGGGCTCTTGGGACGCATCTGCTTCGAAAACCACCGGCAGGATGTGGGCGCCGTCCTGAGCACGGCGGACATCTTCGTGCTCCCATCGTTGAGCGAGGCGAGACCGCGCAGCATCATCGAGGCGATGTCGCTCGGCATTCCGGTCGTGGCGAGCGAGGTCGGCGGCATCCCGTCGCTGGTCGTGCACGAGGAAACCGGGCTCCTGGTGCCGCCCGGCGACGCCGCCAGTCTGGCGGAGGCGCTCGATCGACTGGCGCGCTCTTCGTTTCTGCGCGAGCGCCTGGGCGAGGCGGCGCGGTGCCGCGCCCACACCGAATGCCGGCCGGAGCGGACGGCGTTCGAGTATGCCGCGCTATATCGCCGCCTGGTGGCCGAGCGGTCCGCGGCGTCGTCAGGGACGCGAACCATGGCACGGGTCAGGAGCTGACGTGGCCGAGACGCTCCTCGAAACACTCCTGCTCGGGCAGGCGTCGAGCACGACGCCGTCCCCACGGTGTCGCGTGGTGGTCGGCGGCAGTCCGGTGCGCTTCAATCTCGAGACGCTCCACGACGCCTTGAACCGCTCGAGAGCCGGGGACTTCGTCGCTTACGCGGTGACGCTGGAGGCGCCGCCGCTCCTCAGGCTATGCACGCTCGTCACCCTGGCGCTTCGTCTCCGGCGCGCGGCGCGGATGATCGAGCGCAACGGCGGGGCGGCCGTCGTCAGGTATGGAATCGATCCGCGTCTCGAAGCGCCCACGTTCGTCTACCAGTTGGACTGCGCCGCGTCGCAATATGCCGATCGCTTTCTGCGTGCCCGCGGCTCGGGCGTGGCGTTTCGGCGGCTCGCTGCGCGGTGCTTCGGGTACGACCCGGCGCTCGGCGCAGTTGTCGTGGTGGGTAGAAAGTCATGATGCAGGACATCGTCTCGCTCGTCGACCACCTGGTGCCGGGTCTGCTGCAGGGACCGCGGCCGAGCGTCGCCTGCGTCTGCACGACCCGACCGAAGTATCTCGTCTTCGATGGCGACAGCACGCGGCCGGCGTGCGTCGTCGAGTTCGGTGACGAGTTGCGGCTGACGCGGACCGATCAGATCCTGTCGAGGCTGCAGTCCAGGATGCCGCGGGGCAGCGTTCCCGTTTCGCTCTGCTGCACGGAGTTTCAGGACGGCAGGTACGTCCATATTCAGGAAGGTCTCGGGGGCGTCCCATGGTTTCGTCTCACGGACCACCTCGAGACGCCGGCAGCGTGGGAGGCGTTCCTCGGCCGCGCCGTCGCGGTGATGCACCGCCTGCACGAGGCGACGCGCGCGATGCCGGCATGGACGGGGACGGTGGACGTGGCGGCGGAGCTGGAACGACAGGCTGCGACGTGCCGACGGAGCGGTCCTGCTCTCAACGACCAGGTGTTCCGGCGCGTCGCTGAATGGAGCCAGGCACTCCGCGACCGTGTCGGCTCGATTCCCGTATGTTGGCAGCACGGCGATTTCTCGCTCAACAACCTTCTCGTGTCCGCCGACTCGGTGGCAATCATCGACTTCGAAGAGTTCGGCGGCACTCAGGTGCCGCTCCATGATGCGTTCGGCCTTGCGCTGTCAGTTCCGTTGTCACAGGACGGTCGCTGTCCGCTCTCGATACGCGAGTGCATCGCCGAGTGTGTCGAACAGGCGCGGGCGGACGAGGGGATCGAGACGGCGCATCTGCCTTCGCTCCTGATGCACCACCTGCTGTGGCGAATCAACCAGTGTCAAGGCATCGAGCGACGATCGCGGCTGCGTGAGACCGTGCTTGGATGGGCGCGCGAGCTCGCCGACGCCCCCGAAGCGTTTTTCGCGGGGCATGCGGCAACGGCGCCGCACTGACAGTCGCCGGCGTCACCGTTTTTTCTGTTTCGCTGATCCACTTCGCAATCGATCGGGAGCCTGCGTCTTACTTGAGCAGGATCTCGACGGCCGCGATATTCCACTGATCGTTGGCCGGCGCGGTAGCGTTCACCACGACCTGCGTGCCGGCGCTGCCGATCGCGCCCGAAACTGCCTGGACCCCGAACGTGTCGCCGGTGCAGCTGTCGACCTACTGATGCACGCTCGTCTGATTCGCGCCAAGCGTCCGGCCGACGGCCCTGTCCCAGTCGTTGCCGACGCCGTAGACGAGCGAGGCCGCTTTCGTCGTCATTGATACCGATGGAGCGCCGCTCGCCGCGCTCCCTGCGACGGAGGCACCCGCGCCGGCGGCATTTCCAAACGCGACAACGGTCAGAGACTGATCGTAGCCACTGAACCTCTGCGTAGACCTGACCGTGACGTTCGATAATTGGGTCGCAGCTGGTGCCTGCCAAATCTCCGACGTGCCAAGCCGGCCGTTGGAGCGTTTCACCGGCGTCCAGGTGACTCCTGCGCCCGAGATTGTCACCGATTGCCCTCCAGACGTGGGGCCATCGGACGCAACAAACGCCACCAATAGATCGCCCGGCGCCGGAGTACCGAACGCTGCGGTCGTCCGCGTGCCGCGCCCGTCGCTGAAGATCACCCTGTCGATGGTCAACGCGGTTGCCGACGTCACGGTGAGCGTCATGCCGTTGCTCGCCTGGCCGTTCACCGTCACCACTACCGGCCCCGCGTCGCGCCGCCCGGCACCGGCACGCTGATGCTCGTGTCGTTCCAGGTCGTCGGCGTCGCCGTTCAAGGTCACCGTACGCACCGTCGTCCCGAAGTTCGTCCCTGTGATTTCCACAGCCGTTCCCACCAGACCCGACGCCGGCGACAGCGCCGTGATCGGCGGCGCGTTGCTCACCGTTACCGTGACGATTGCGGAGCTCGTGTTCCCGGCGGCATCGGCAGCAATCGCCCAATCGAATGCGAACCATTGGGGACCGTCGTCGAATCCCAGGTCAGCCCGTAATGAGTGTTGATGACGAACAGGCGGATGTTCGAGCCGGCTGCCACGCCCAAGAAGCCCGGCGCTCTTCAACGATTGGCCGGAGGCAAAGGGAGGCGGCGCCGAGACGCCGGCCCAGGTGTTGGAGGTCGTGTTATATGTGACGGCGTCAACGCCGCTGCTTGTGGCGTTGCTGCGACAGACGGGTGGGAAACGTCAGCGCTTGATCGGCTTCTCCAGGACGAGGACGACCTGCCATGCGTACCTTCTCGTGAAGGGCGCCACGCGAAAGAGCGTTGAGTCCGCAGCCTGCAGCGCCCCGAGCACATTCTTGAAGCAGCTGCGGCCCTGGAACGGCGTGGCCATCAGCGACTGCAGCCCGAAGTATCGCGGCTTGACCGATGAGAAATAGGCGCGGGCCAGGGCAAGGTCGTCCATGCGGAGCGGGTGTTCGTCGACCGTACGGAGATTCGGCGTCAGCCGGCGATACAGGTTGATCACGGGATTGTGGCCGAGCGGTTCGAGGAACGCAGCGGTTCCTCCCGGCCGCAGCACACGGCCGAGCTCGTTGAGGGCACGGCGCAAATCGAGGTGATGCAGGATGGCCGTGCCGCAGATGAGGTCGAACGAGGCGTCAGGGAAGTCCAGCGTCTCCGCGTTCATCCTGAAGTATTCGGCCTGGTCGACTCCACCCAGCTTCGCCGCCTCACGCGCCTTCTCGATGGCGACGTCGGACAGATCGATGCCGACCACTCTGGTCGCCCCGTTCCGCGCGAGAAACACAGAATGACTTCCCGTCCCGCATCCGTACTCGAGGGCGGCGCCGTTGCGGCATCGCGACAACAGCACGCTCTCGTACGAAGCACGGCTTTGGTGCGTCGTGTTGTAGTACTTGTCGAGCGTCTTTCTGGTGCCCTCGCTGAAGTACTTGTTGTGCGCCTCGCGCTCGCGGGAATAGCGGGCCGCTTCACCCGCGGCGAGCATCGGCTCGGTGTCCGCTGCGGCGTCTCTCTGAGGGGTCGTCGTGCTCATGTCTGTCGCTCCACTCCTGTCCATATGAACCGCGCGCTCTGACGGGCGATCGGCTTCACAGCGCGACCGCGGCCGGTTCCCGGCGGCGCTCACGAGCCGGGCCAGGCGAGACAACCGCGGATCCGGCGCTTACCGACGCGTCACAGGCAATCGGCGTCACTGATGCGCTGTCGCACCATCGCGCGAGCATCCACACCGACCAGAGGGCCTGGCCGTGATTCGCGCGCCCGGAGCGGTGCTCCTCGAACAGTTGCCGAACGCGCGAGATGTCAAGCAGGTCCTGCACGCGCGCCCCCCTCTGCAGAACGTCGTCGTTGAACACGTTCGCCCACGGACCCGCGATCCACTCGGCGATTGGCGCCGAAAACCCGTGCTTCGGCTGCGTCGCGAGCTGCGGGGGCAATCGGCGGCGCGCCAACTGCCGCAGCAGGTACTTCGGCCTCAAGTGGGGCATCTTCCGTCGGCGCGGGATCCGGAACGCGAGCTCGAAGAGACGATGGTCGAGCAGCGGGCAGCGGACCTCCAGCCCGTGCTGCATGCTCATCCGGTCGACTTTCACCAGCACGTCGTTCGGCAGATATAGGTGCATGTCGGCGTACTGCGCCCGCTGCACGGCGCTCGACGAGCCGCATCGCCTGTACTGGGCGGTCACCACATCGTAGACGGCGCTGCCTGACAGGTCGGCGAGAGGCGGCAGCCCGAGCAGCCGGCGCACCTCGCGCGGTCTCACGACGCACAAATCGGCGTAGTACGCCTCGGCCGGATCGCGCGCGATGTTGTCGAGCAGGATGCTCCATCGGAGCCAGCGGGGCACACCTGGCGTTCTCGGCCAACGCGCGGCGAGCCACCTCGCTGCCGCGCGGCCGGGCGCGCCGGGGACGAGCGGTCTCGCGATCGACTCGATCGCATGGGGAACGTAGCGCTGGCTGTATCCCGTAAATGCTTCGTCGCCGCCGTCGCCGCTGAGAGCGACCGTGACATGTCGTCGCGCCATCCCCGACAGGTGCAGCGTGGGGACGGCCGAGGCATCCGCGAACGGCTCGTCGAAGGCGTCGGCGATGCGACCGAGCACTTCGTCGAGACGCGGCTCGATGACTTCGACGTGGTGCCGCGTTTCGAACCGTGCGGCGGTCAGCCCCGCCGCCGCCAGCTCGTTGTGCGCCGCCTCGCCAAACCCGACCGACGTCGTCGTCACGCCAGGTCCGAGCGCCTCCGCCATGAACGACACCACCAGGCCGGAATCGATGCCGCCCGACAGGAACGTTCCGAGCGGGACCTCGCTTTCCAGCCGATCGGTGACGGCTATGCGCAGCGCCTCCTCGACCTGGTCTTCGAGCGCCGCCCCGGTCGCCGGATGATCGTCGAACCGCTCGATGTCCCAGTACCGCCGGATCTCGATATGGCCGTCACGCAGGCGCAGCCAGTGCGCCGGGGGAAGGCTGCGCACGTTCTTGTACACCGTGTCGGGCGCGACGAAGTACCCGAGCGACAGGTATTGTTCGAGTTGGGGGAGATTGATGGTCGGATCCCACACCGGACTCGTTCGAATCGCCTTGATCTCGCTCGCGAAGTGCAGGGCGCCGCCGAGCTCTGCGTAGTAGAGCGGCTTCTTGCCCAGCCGGTCACGCGCCATGAGCAGCTCGCGGCGCCTGGTGTCGTACACCGCGAACGCGAACATGCCTTCCAGCATCCGCACGCAATCGGTGCCGAACTCTTCATACGCGTGGAGGATGGCTTCGGTGTCCGACGTCGTGCGGAACGTGTGCCCACGCTCGACGAGCCGCCGGCGCAGCGCCCGGTGGTTGTAGATCTCGCCGTTGAATACGATCCAGCACGACTCGTCCTCGTTGGTCATCGGCTGCGTGCCACCGGCGCGGTCGATGATCGCCAGTCGCCGATGGCCCAGCGCCACCGCGTCGTGGGTGAACACACTCTGACCGTCCGGACCACGATGGCGGAGCGTGGCGGTCATCGCGCCGATGGACGCCCGCAGCTTCGGATCGAGCACGCCTTCACGAGCGACGACGCCACACATGCCACACATGATTAATTCAGCAGCCGGCGGTACGCCTGCGCGTACTCGTCGACCATCCGCTCGATTGTGAAGGCGGTCTCCACGCGGCAGCGCCCCGCCGCCGCCAGCGATGCGCGCCGCGCGGGATCGGCCGCGAGCCCGAGAACCGCCGATGCCAGACGATCCGGATCGCGAGTCGGCACCAGGACGCCGGTCGTGCGATCGGACAGGATTTCGGGTGTGCCGCCAACCGCCGTCGCCACGATCGGCACCCCGGACGCCATCGCCTCCAGAATGGTGAGGGAGATGCCTTCGGTGAGCGAGCTGCTCACGTAGACGTCGGCCGCCGGAAGCAACGCGCGCACGTCGGATCGGTATCCAGTGAGGTGCACCGATCCCGCAACGTCGCGGCGGCCGACACGTTCGGTCACCCGGTCTCGTTCGGGGCCGTCCCCGATGATGACGAGCCGCGCGCTCGCCGCCTGGCGACGCACGATTGCAAACGCGTCGACGAGCGTCCCCAGGTCCTTGACAGGGTCGAGCCGCGCGACAGTCGCGATGACAAACGAATCGTTGTCGAGACCGAGCGTACGCCGGGCCCGCCGGCGATCGTCGGCCGAAGGCGGCGTCGCCGTGTCGATGCCGTTGTGTATCACGCGGATGCGGCCCGCTGGAAAGCTCGCGCTGGTCATGTACTGCCGGAGCTCGTCCGAGACGGCGACGATCCTCCCGTCGAACCGGGACAGGATGGCGTTGGCGAGGCGCCGCTTCAGCGGCGTCGGGGCATCCGAGAAACGGCCGTGCTCCGTGTACAGCAGCTGCAAGGCCGGGTCGCAGTACTTCGCGATGCGCCCGTAGACGAAGGGCGAATACTGATGGCAGTGCAGCAACCCGATTCCGCGCTCTTGCGCGAGGCGCGCTATCTGCCATCCCAGTGCCGGACGAAACCCGGGGCGGCGGCGCAGGGCGATCACCTCGATGCCGCGCGCCTCGAGGTGTGCAGCCCACTCCCCCTCGTCGTCGAGGCAGCAGACTGTGGGCTTGAACTCGCCGAGCGATCGCAGGCAAATCTGGATGATCAGGCGTTCCGTGCCGCCCGGCGTGAGCCGTCCCACCACCTGCATGATGCCCGGCCTGCGCCGGGATGCACGGTCGGACACTATCGGTGCGCTGTGCCGCGCGCCCTCCCAGACGTTCGCCGACGCTGTCGCACGCATTGCGGTCACCGGTGGCCTTCCGCGTTCATCGCTCGGTAGGACGGCACCGCGCGAAAGGCGAGCGGCACGGCCGCGCCGAGCGGCGCGACCGGCTGCGCGACGGGCTCCTCGCACAGCTGTGTCGAAATGCGATCGAGCGCGGCAACCATTCCAAACGTCAGCCACGTGAGATCGTTGTACGCCAGACTGAGGAACGCTCCGCCGATCGCAAAGCCGGTCATCGACGTGAGAAGTCCGTTTGCCATCGTCAGCAGGAACCGCTTCACGTCCGGGGCCATGTTCTCGTTGTTCGCTCGAACCCGGACCCGCATGCACGCGAGGTAGGCGTACGCGAAGATCCCGAGCCAGACGATTGCGCCGAAGTACCCAAGCTCCGCGAGCACTTGCACGTGGCTGTTGTGAACGGCGCGATGGTGGCCGTAGCGTCCGAACGAGAAGTCGAACCTGTCGTATGCGGCTTCGTATTGCTTCAAGCCGACGCCCAGCGGGTGCGCCGCAACCATCAGCAGGCCGACGCGCCAGAAATGCGGCCGGCTCTGCGCTGATTCCCGAGCTCCTTCCGCGTCTTCGTGAGTTTCCTGGTTGTAGGTGCGGATCGTCTGTAAGCGGTCGAAGTACCTTTGCGGAATGGGAACGACAGCCAGGAAGAGCGTGATGAAGACGACCAATCCCGCCATCGCCGTGAAGCGCCTGCGCTGCAGCAGGATGAAGGTCAGCACCGCGGCCGACAGCGCCACGAATCCGCCGCGCGAGTATGTCCCGATGACGGTGAATGCGCACAACGGGACCGAGGCATAGAAGGCGCGCCGAATCCACTTGAGCAGCGGACCCGAGTACACGAGGTCGATGTTCTGCGCGCTGACCAGGAGCAGTGGCATGATCATCACCGTCCCCAGCGCATAGCCGTTGTTGTCGACGAATGCCCCGGAGAGCCCCTGATCGAACCGCGCGCGACCGGCCGTCAGCATGAACATCAGGCCGGCCTTCGATGCATGGAAACCCATCGATCCACAGATGACGGTGAGGACTCCGAACAGTTTTTTGGCGTCCCCAGCGAGCGCGACGACCATCATGCAGGAAAGGACGAGGCGGGAAAAAACATCGATCCAGTTCCAGCCGATGTCCGGACGAACCGCGTCGCTCTGGGTGACGATGCTCGATCCCACCAGGAGCAACATTCCCAGCGTGATCGGGTTCGTGATGTTCGGCAGAATCCCGGTCGTGACCGAACGAACCATGAGCACCACGCCGAGCACCATCGACACGCGCAGGCTCGTGATGTCGATCCAGAGCCAGTCCTGAGGACGGAACAGCGCGAACCACAAGTACATCAACAGCGCCCAATAACTGCTGGCGAGGGCAGCCACCAGACCCGGCACCAGAATCGAAAGTACAAGGAGACTGCGCAGCATAATCGGCCGTTAAGCAGGCCGGCGTCCCCATCAGAGGCAAGGATGTCGCCATCTCCCGCGCCCCGCGCCAGCATCTTTCCCGCCTTGCAACAGAACGAATTCAGGGAAAGTCACGACTTGACACGCGGGAAGGTCGCCGGAGAGCCTCAAAAGTCTCCCTGGGCGATGACTTTGGTCTTTCTTACGACTGACAACCTGCCTCGAACCAGGAAGCCGCGTCCGCGTAACCCGTCTACAACCATTGCGGCTGGCCGGCAGGAGCCAGTCCAGGGCGAGAGTGCTGCATCATTGCTGCCCGGCGCATCTTTTGCCCTCGAGTCTCTGCGCAATCCCCGGGCGGCCTGTCCTGGACCCAATTTTGGATAGCTTTATCTGATAGTGCGAAACTCGAAACGACGCGTCTGCCTATGGGCGCTTCGCGTCCTGACGGCATGGATAATCGCGGGACCTGTCACGCAGACGGCGAGCGCGAGCGACGCGGTGGCCACCTACCGGCTCGGGCCAGGATGGGCGACCTTTGGCATTGCTCTCCCGCCGACCGCCGCGGCAAACGCAGTCCAGGTCGGAACACTGCCCACGCAGACCGATGTGAAGGTGCGGTGGCCGGACGGCTCGATCCGGTTTGGTGTGGTGTCGGTCCGCGTAGCCAGTGGCGGCACATACGCCATCGCGTCAGCGTCTCGAACGCAAGGGGAGTTCGCGCCGACGCTGCCACCAGCGTCGGTGACGTTCACCATCGGCGGAAAACCGTACGTCGCGAGCCTCCCGAGCGTGTTGACCGACAGCTGGCTGGCTGGGCCGCTCGTGTCTGAACGGCGGGCCGTTGTCGCGCCTGGCGGACATCCGTTTCTGCGCGTGATCTTCGATGTGCGTTCGTACACCGGGGGCGGACACCGGGTCGACGTGGCGGTCGAAAACTGTCTCGATGTCGCCGGCGCTGATTCAGTGACCTATGACGTCGTTGTCACGGTTGGCGATGTGCGCGTGTATTCGCAGACCGGGGTCAAGCACAAGTACCTCGCACGCTGGCGGAAAGTTTTCACCACCGGCGGCCTGAAGGAAGCTTCGGTCGCTCCTGACATGGCTCCGTTTGTCGCAGCCAGGGCGCTGCCGCCTTTTCTCGCCACCGTTGCTGCGCCGAATCGCTCGACGACCGGCAACGGCGTCAGCGGGACCGGATTCGGCATCCTCGGCTTCGGCGATCTGACCGTGCCGATGAACGCGCACTCGGGCCGTCCCGAGTTGGCGCCGTATCCGGACTGGACCGCGCAGTTCCTCGTTCACAAAACGGCGCCCCTGCGCGCCTACATGCTCCTGCACGGCGAGCTGGCCGGCAGCTGGGGCGTCCACGTCAGGAAGCCTGACGGATCGATGCCCAGCATCGACGCGAGAGGCAGCGCGTATTACTGGCTCGATCCGCGATGGAGAGATCCGGGCAACATGTCGGACGGTTTCACGGGACCGCTCGGTCATCTCGAGAACCGCGCCGAACCTGGAGACATCGCGCATCAGCCGTCGCTCGCCTTCGTGCCGTATCTCGTCACCGGCGACCGCTTTTTCGCCGACGAAATGGCGTACTGGGCGAACTTCTGCCTGATCGGATCCTTCGCGTCCGACGACAACCGCAAAGGCGCACAGGGACTGCTGATTGGCAACGAGGTCCGCGGCATCGGATGGGGCCTCCGCAACCTTGGCGATGCCGCCGCCTACCTGCCGGACACCAGCCCCATGAAGGCGTATCTCGCGGCCAAGGTGATGAGCAACCTCGCGTATCTCGATCAGTACGCCAATACCTTCGTTTCGGGTCCGCTCCAAACGCTGTTTCCCAACCGCCGACCCGAGGATGGCAATGCGCCGTACCAGCAGTACATGTGGATCTCGTTGTGGGAGCAATCGTACGTTGCGTGGGCCGTTGACCGCGTCATGCAGCATGGTCAGGTGACGCCGGGGGTCAACTTCGCGACTGCGGGCGCGACAATTCGCAATCGTATCGCGCGTCTGCAACTCAACCTGTTCACGCACCCACAGTGGCCGAAGGACCATGACCGGCAGGCGCCCTACCTGCTGGCGGCCGCCCGCCGGTCGAGCGATCGGCGGATCACCTACTTCCAGACTTTTCTGGAGATGGCCGCCGCCACGTTCTCGGTGCCGACGCCGAGCCAGCCCGATTTCGTCAGGCCGTTTGAAGGCTATTACGGGCCAGAAGCGCGCCTCTTGCTGCTCATCTGCGAGGGACTTGGAGACGCCAAAGCGACCGAGGCTCTCGACGGCCTGATGGCCGATGTGTCGAACAACGTCAAGATGATCGACGACCTCAACCGGCGATCGGGCTGGGCGATCGCCGCGGACGGCGTGAACCCGGGCGCTGCCCATCGCGCGCTTTCACTGCGGCCAGCCGCCACGGCGCGGAAATCACGCTGATGCGGTCTCACGCTTCCTCCATTGCCGCGACGGCTGATTCTGCTTCGAGCGAATCAGCACAGGATCGCCGTTCTCTGCTCGCCGTCACGAGCCAGACGCCGTGGCCGCTCGACTCGGGCGGGCACCTGCGCACGTACCATCTGCTCCGGACGCTTGCGACGCGGTTCGACGTGCGCCTCGTCACATCGTCGCGCGCTCTTGACGGAACGGAGCGCGAGGCGCTCGAGCGTGCAGGCGTCCAGCCTCGACTCGTCGCGGTCCCGCCGCGGACGGCCGTGACCGAGGCGTTGAAGGTCGTGATTGCCGCGGCCAAGCGAGAGCCCTACGTCATGTTTGCGCGGCATCGCCGTCACGCTATCGCACGGGCGCTTCGCGAGGAGTCGAGGCGCCAACGGCCAGACGTGGTCTACCTCGATCACCTCGATTCGCTCGCGTACGCCCGCATCCAGCCCGATGTGCCGCTCGTCGTGGACATGCACAACGTTTACTCGAGCCTCGCCGCTCGATCTGCCGCCGAAGCGACGGACGCCATTCGCCGGCGTTATCTCAAACGTGAAGCAGCGCTCATCGCGCGCATGGAAGAGCGCGCCGTCCAGCTGGCGGACACGATTCTTGCCGTCTCGGACGACGACGCGCGGTATTTTTCCGAGCGTGGCGCGAAACGTGTGGTTGTTGTGCCGAACGGCGTCGACTGCGACGCTTACGATCGTCTTGGGGATGCCGCTCGAACCGGGCCGCCGACGATCTTATATGTCGGTTCGCTCGCGTGGCCGCCCAACGCCTCCGCCGCGCGCTTCCTTGCAGACGATGTGCTGCCGGCCGTTCGCCGCCATGTGCCTGATGTGTGTTTGACGATCGTCGGGAAGGACCCGGCACGCGATCTGCTCGCGCTGGCGCAGCGCGACAGCCACGTTCACATCGCAGGACACGTCCCCGACGTAGCCCGTTACTTCCGCGAGGCGCACGTGTTGGCCGTTCCGCTGGAAGCCGGCGGGGGCACGCGGCTGAAGATTCTCGAAGCGTTCGCCGCTGGCCTCCCGGTCGTCGGCACGCCGGTCGGATGCGAGGGGATTGTCGCGAACGACGGAACCCACTTCATCGTCGCCGAACGGTCCGAGTTCGCTGCAGCGATCACCCGGCTGTTGCTCGATCCCGATCACGGCCGGCGGCTTGCGGAGCGGGCGCGACATCTTGCGCGCGCGCGTTACGACTGGTCGGTTGTCGGAACGCTCGCGTGCGACGCGATTGCCGGCGCGGCGAGACAGTCGCGAACCAGCGCCCACGCCCTGCCCGGGCTGGCCATTCACACGAGCGTGACGACACGATGATCAACGAGACCATTCGCATCCTGGAGTTGAGGAGCGTCCGCGGCACGGGCGGCGGACCGGAAAAGACCATTCTGCTGGGTGCGGAGCGCGCCGATCGGCGCCGGTTCGCCGTCACGGTCTGCTACATCCGCGACCGCCGAGACGGCACGTTCGGCATCGGCGAACGCGCGCGGCGTATGGGCATCGACTACGTCGAGATCGCCGAGCGCAGCTCGTTCGACGCAAGGGTCTGGCCGGCGCTTCAGCGCGTGGTCCGCGAGCGCGCAATCGACATCGTGCATGCGCACGAGTACAAGACGGATCTGCTGGCGCTGCTGCTCGCGCGCACGGAAGGGATCATTCCCCTCGCGACCGCACATGGATGGACGGGGCACAGCCTCCGCGAGCGGTTGCTCTATTACGCGCTGGACAAACAACTGCTCCGCGCATATCCGCTCACGATCGCCGTATCGAGCCAGATTCGATCGGAGCTGCTTCGCCACCGGGTTGCTCCGGACCGCGTGCAGGTCGTCCTCAACGGAATCGATCATCGCGCGTTCCGACGCGATCGCGGCGCCGAATCGGACGCCCGCAGGAATCTGGGCGTGTGTGACCGCGAGATCGTGATCGGCTCCATCGGCCGCCTCGAACCGCAGAAGCGGTTCGATCTCCTGATCCGAGCCTGCGCCACCCTGAGGGACCGCTGGCCGGGGCTGCGACTGTTCATTGCCGGCGACGGCAGCGAACGGGGCGCGCTGGAGGCGCTGGCGGCGGGATTGTTGCCCCCACACGCGTATCGGTTGCTCGGCCACAGGGCCGACGTCGTGCGGCTTCACCATGCGTTCGACCTCTTCGTCCAGTCGTCGGATTACGAAGGCACCCCGAACGCGGTACTCGAGGCAATGGCGCTCGAGACGCCATTGGTCGCGACGGCGGCCGGCGGCACCGCCGAGATCGTCAACGACGCCGAGCAGGGGCTCATCGTCCCGTGCGGCGACGTGAGCGGCCTGGCTGTGGCGATCGAGCGGACCCTTCTGGAGCAGGATCTGACTCCCCAACGCGTGGCCAGCGCTCGACGTCGGGTCGAAACGTCGCTGTCCTTCGACCAGCGCGTCGCCACCGTCGAGCGGATCTATGCGGGGCTCGCCGAGCGGTACCCGCGACCGGCGGGCCGGCGGGTGACGGCAAGGTGCGCGTGACCGCCAGAGAGATCGTGAAGGCGGCCGCACGCGGGGCATCCCACATCGCCGTCCTGCCGCTCCTCCCATCGTTCGTGATCCGTTCGTCACTGTTCGGTCCCGATCGCGCCGTCGAGTCGTCCATCCAGTGGCTGTCGCTTGTTCCGGGGCTGATCGGCCAGTACCTGCGCCGCGCATTCCTCGGCAAGTCGATTGCGAGGTGTCACTACACGGTCGTCGTCGAATACGGCACCACGTTGTCGCGGGCCGGCACGCGCCTCGATGAGAACGTCTACATCGGGCCCGGCTGCCATCTGGGTCTGGTCCACGTCGAGCGTGATGTGCTGATGGCGGCCGGTGTCCGCGTGCCGAGTGGTGCCATGACGCACCGGATCGACGACCTGTCACGACCGATACGGGAGCAGGGCCGATCGGAACAGCTCGTTCGCATCGGCGCCGGGTCGTGGATCGGCGAGGCCGCCGTGATCATGGCCGACGTCGGCGAGGACGCGGTGATAGGCGCCGGCGCGGTCGTCACGCGGCCCGTACCGCCACGGGCGGTCGTGGCAGGTGTTCCGGCGCGGGTACTGCGAATGCGTGGTGACGGGGTCCCCCGCGCTGTATGAGAATCCTCGTCCTCACTCATCGTTTGCCGTTCGCACCCAACCGTGGCGATCGCGTGCGCGCCTATCACATCGTCAAGCTTCTCGCAGAGCGCGCGGACGTGCATGTCGTGTCGCTCGTCCACGATCGCGAGGAAGAATCACAAGCCGACACGCTGCGGCGTCTGGGCGTCCGCGTCTCGACTGCTTTCGTGCCGCGCGTCCGCAATCTGGCGTCTGCCGCGCTCAAACTGCCGACTACCGTGCCGCTGACCCACGCGCTGCTGGATTCGCCTGCCATGCGTCCCGCGCTCGTTCGCGCGACAGAGGCATGGCGTCCAGATGTGGTCCTCGCGTATTGCTCCGGCGTCGCGCCGTTCGCCTTGGCGCCGCCGCTGGCCGGCATCCCGCTCATCATCGATCTTGTGGATGTCGATTCCGCCAAATGGGCCGCCTTCGCGGAGGCGGCGGGGTTCCTGCGCGCGTGGATTTTCAGACGCGAGGCGCGGCACCTGGCGGCGTTCGAGGACCGTGCCGTGCGGGGCGCCTTCGCCGCGACGGTCGTGAACGAGAGAGAGCGTGAAACGCTGCTCCGTCTGTGTCCCGACGCCGATGTGTTCGTGGTGCCGAACGGCGTCGATGTCGAGGCGCTCTCACCGCAGGAGCCGCCGGTCGCCGACGACCGGGTCGTCTTCGCCGCAGTCTTCAACTATGCGCCGAACGCCGACGGCGCAGTCTGGTTCGCCCGCCATGTCTGGCCGCGCGTGCGAGCCGTTCGGCCCAACGCCCGTCTGACGCTTGCCGGTTCATCGCCGACTCGCGCTGTCCGGCAGCTTGCCGACCGTGACGGATCGATTGAAGTGACGGGAAGCGTCGCCGACATCCGCCCCTACCTGTGGCGCTCGGCGATAGCCGTTGCGCCGATATTCCAGGCGCGCGGAGTTCAGAACAAAGTGCTCGAAGCCGCGGCCGCCGGTCTCCCGTCAGTCGTGACGCCGCCCGTGTGGGAGGGACTGCCGAGAGAGGTTCTCAAGGCCTGCCGGGTGGCGGACAGCCCTGATCAGTTCGCCGCTCGGGTCCTCGAGCTGCTCGCGCTGCCTCCAGCGGTGCGACGCCGAGAGGCGAGCGCGCAACTCTCGCAGCTGGCGTGGCCGCGGCGCCTCGCCCGCATGATGGAGCTGATCGAGAGCACCGCGGAAAGATCCTCCGCGATCGCCTGCGCGCGCTGACGAGAAGTGACGTGAAATGCGCGTGCCGGCCGCCGGCTGCTACGGCACGGTCACCGTCGTGCTGGTCGCCACCAGCGTGTAGGTGGCGTTGAAGAGCCGCACCTGGTACTTCCCCGTCGCCGGCAGCGTGAACGTCACCGTCGCGTTGGCGATCCCAGTTGCCGGCAGGGTCTGTGCCCCGTTCAGATACTGCCATTGCCGCACGGTCCCGGTCGCGTCATAGAGGCCGACCCAGTCGCCCGGCGTGCCCGGACCATTGGTCACTGTCGCCAGCACCGAGCCGCCGACGGTGCCCGTGGCGGCGCTGAGCGTCACGCTCGGCACCGTGGTCGTAATCGACCCGCTCGTCGCGATCAACACATAGGCGGCATTGAAGAACCGGGCATGATAGATCCCGGGCGTCGCAGGCAAGGTGAACGGCACGGCCGCATTGACGATCCCGACAGCGGGCAGCGTCTGTGATCCGTTCAGATACCTCCACTGCAGGACGTTGCCGCCCGCATCGTACAACCCTACCCAGTCGCCTGGCAGTCCAGGGCCGTTCGCGATCGTCGCCATCACCGTGCCCCCGGCGCTGCCGGTCGTCGCGCTGAGCGTGACGGTCGGTACCGTCGTCGTGATCGATCCGCTGGTCGCGACCAGCGTGTAGGCGGCATTGAAGAGCCGCGCCTGATAGGTGCCCGGCCCCGTCGGCAGCATGAACGTCACCGTGGCGCTGGTGACCCCGGTCGCCGGCTTCACCTGCGTGCCATTGAGATACTGCCACTGCACTGCGGTGCCGGCCGCATCGTAGAGCCCGACCCAGTCGCCCGGCAGTCCGGGGCCGTTCGCGATCGTCGCTGTCACCGTGCCGCCGGCGACGCCGGTCGTGGCGCCGAGGGTCACGCTGGGCGCCGTGGTCGTGATCGACGCGCTCGTCGCCACCAGGGTGTAGGTGGCGTTGAAGAGCCGGACCTGGTAGATCCCCGGCGTCGACGGCAAGCTGAACGTCACCGTGGCGCTGGTGACGCCGACCGCCGGCTTCACCTGCGTGCCGTTGAGATATTGCCACTGCATGGCGGTCCCGCTTGTGTTGTACAGGCCGACCCAATCGCCCGCGTTGCCCGGCCCGTTGGCGACCGTCGCCATCACCGTGCCACCGGCAGTCCCGGTCGTCGCGCTGAGCGTCACGCTCGGCACCGTCGTCGTGATCGATCCGCTGGTCGCCAACAAGACGTACGCAGCATTGAAGAACCGCACCTGGTAGGTTCCCGGTGTCGCCGGCAGCATGAACGTCACCGTGGCGCTGGTGACGCCGGTCGCCGGCTTCACCTGCGTACCGTTGAGATACTGCCACTGCACGGCGTTGCCTGCAGCGTCGTACAACCCGACCCAGTCACCCGGCAGGCCGGGGCCGTTCGCGACCGTGGCCATGACGGTGCCGCCGGCGGTGGCGGTCGTCGAGCTGACCGTGACGCTCGGTGCGCTGACCGTGATGAGCACGCTCACCGTAGCCGTCGTGTAGTTCGCCGTGTCGCCGGGCGTGAACGTGACCGCCAGCGACTGCGCCGCGCCGGCCGGCAGCACCGTGCCCGCGGGCGGCGTATACACCCACGTTCCCGGCACGCTGGCCGTCGCATTCAACTGCGTAGAACCGAGTGCGGTGCCGACGATGATGGCGGCCGGCGTCGGCCACGTGACGACCGGTGTCGCCTTCGACACGGTGATCGCGACCGTCGCAGTCGCCGCGTTGTAGTTGGCGGTGTTGGTCGGCGTGAACGTCACCGAGAGCGTCTGGCCCGCGCCCGCCCCCAACACCGTTCCACTCGCCGGCGTATAGACAAACGTCCCCGCCACGGTCGTCGTCGCGTTCAATTGGGTTCCGCCAAGCGCCGTCCCGTAGCTGATCGCCGCCGGCGTCGGCCACGCGATCACCGGTGTCGTTTTCCCCGTCGACGCCGCCACGACTTCGACCGCCGCGAAGTTCCAGCGGTCGGCGGTCGGCGCCGTGTCATTCAGCTGGACGACAGTACCGGCGATGGCGACCGGGCCGTTGTAGTTCTGCACCCAGTACGTATCGCCGCTGCCTGTGCTCGTCCACTGGTGCGTCATGGATTGATTCGCGCCCAGCGTCCGCGCGACTGCGCTGTCCCAATCGTTACCCACTGCATAAAGAAGCGAGCCGGCGGCTGTCGTCGTCAATGACAGGGAAGGTGCGCCACTCGGTCCACTCACGCTCGCCGAAGCAACCACGCCGGCCGCGCCCGAGAACGTGACGACCGTAAGGGACTGCGTGTAGGTGGCCACCGACGGAGTGGACGTGACGCTGATGCTCGACCGCGCCGTCGGAGAGGAAGCCTGCCAGATGTCCGCGACGCCGGGCATTCCGTTCGCGCGCGTCACGCGCGTCCAGGTGAGGCTGCCGCCGCTAATCGTGAGGCTCTGGCCGCCTGTCACTGGACCGGCGGCTGTGGCGAACGCAATGACGAGATCGCCCGCAGCCGTGTTGAACGGCCCTGCCGACACCGTGTTGGTGCCGTCAGCGAACACCACGGTACCGACGACGAGGCTTGACGGTGGCGGTGTGGCGAGAGTCGTGAACGTGAAGTCCCCTGACGTCGCCGTGTTCCCTGACCCGTCGGTCGCCCGGACCCGGTAGTGGTAAAGCGTGCCGGCGGTGAGGCCGGACAGCGCCTGGCTGTGGCTGGTCATGAGCATGGTATCGAGGGCGGTCAGCGTCCCGTACGCCGTGCTCAAGCCGTATTCCACCTGGTGATAAGACGGCTCATTCGTCGCGAAGCTGATGGTCGCGCCAGACGATGTGAGATTCGAGCTCGCGACGCCGCTCACCACCGGCGGCGTCGTGTCGGAGGCACCGACCGTTACGCTGGCGGTCGCGGTCACCGAACTGGTGGCGTTGGTCGCCGTCAAGGTGTAGGTAGTCGTCGCCGTCGGGGAGACGCTCTGCGTCCCGGAGAGCGCCACGGCCCCGATCCCCTGGTTGATGCTCACGGTGGTTGCGTTGCTCGTCGACCACGTCAAGGTCGCTGCGGCTCCCGCCGTGATCGAAGCCGGGGACGCGCTCAATGTCGCAGTGGGCGCCGATGGAGGCAGTCCATCCACGACCAGCTGCTTGATTTCCTTCAGCTTCTGCACGCCCAGCCAGCCTTTCAGGCCGTACCCGTCGTACGTGAGGGCGATGCCCGTGGAATGCGTCGTTGGATCGCCCCCGTTCGCGTACGGATCGCTGGTCGATGGATACGTCGTGGTTCCGTGCGTGTAGTGGACTCCATCCGACAAGAACCGTCCCGGCCACTGCGAGAACGGCAAGCGAGCGAGCATTTCGTTGTTGAAGTCAATCAGCGGCAGCTTCTTTGTCTGCGCATACTGAATCAACGCGGTGTTGTATTGATCAACCATCAAGTTGAAGGCCGCATCCGTCCGGTAGGAGTACGTGATGATGATCGGGACAATATGCTTCGAGATCAGGAGGTCAACCATCCTCTGGAAATCGGGGAAGGAACCAGGGTTCGCTCCATCGAGGTTGACCTCGGGAATGGCGAACTGCGCCTTCGGAATCGAGCTCAAAATGGTCGTCAGATTCAGGGCGTTCGGATAGGTCGCGCAATCCTGGAGTTTCTGTCTCGCAGTGGTCGGGTTCGTATCGGCAGGCATGGACGTTCCCATGAAATCCCATGCGCCCAATCCGTCGCCGACGGTGTAACTTCTTGCCGAGCAGATGTAGGGAGTCGCCAGAGTAAACCCATCGATGCTGTCGATGCTCTGGGGCGACAAGCCCGCATGCATCCAATTCGTGATCATCTGATCTTCAGCGGTTTTGCCCGCGCCGGTCTGTGCCCACGCGCCCAGCGCCGGGTCGCGCGTCAGTGAATCGCCGAGCCACAGCACCAGACCGGAGACTTGTCCTGATCCGCCAGCAAGAATGGCCTGCGCATTCGCAACCCATCCGCTCGGCCCACTCTGCCAGGCATCGTCGTACGAGTTGGCGCGATCCTTGTTGTTGCTCGTCGAGGTCGTGACCGTCACTGTGGCGGTCGCCGTCACCGAGCCACTGGCGTTCGTCGCGGTCAACGTGTAGGTCGTGGTCGCGGTCGGGCTCACACTCCGCGTGCCCGATGCCGCGACAGTCCCGATGCTCTGGTTGATCGAGACCGTGGTCGCGCCGGTTGTGCTCCAGGTCAGCGTAGATGCCGCGCCCGAGGCTATCGAGGCCGGCGCAGCCGTCAACGTCGCCGCGGGCAGCGAGGCCGATGTGGTGGTGAATGTGAAGTCCCCCGACATCCCCACGTTGCCTGCCGCGTCGGTCGCGCGAGCCCGGTAGTGGTAGAAAGTACCAGCCGTGAGGCCGGAGAGCGTGTGGCTGTGGCTCGTCATGAGCATGGTATCGAGCGTGGTCGCCGTCCCGTACGTCGTGGTCGGACCGTATTCCACCTGGTGATACGCAGGCTCGCTCGTTGTAAAGGCGATCGTTGCGCCGCCGCTCGTGAGATTGGAGCTCGTTACGCCGCTGATGACGGGGGGCGTCGTGTCCGCCGTTAGAGTGAGCGTCACTGTGGCGGTCACCGATCCAGTCGCGTTCGTCGCCGTCAGGGTGTAGGTCGTGGTCGCGGTCGGAGAGACGATTCGGGTGCCGGAGCCGGCGACCGATCCGATGCCCTGATTGATGGTCACGCTGGTGGCGTTCGTCGTGTTCCACGTGAGGGTCGAGGACTGGCCAACCAGGATCGAGGTCGGTGCTGCGGTCAGGGTTGCGGTTGGCGCCACGGGACCCGCCGCGGCGATCGGGCACGTGAGACCGCTTACTATTCCGGTTCTTGTCGCCGCGGTGCAGCCGGTGGGCGGTCTGGGCAAGACGGACGTGGTGCTGTGGTAGACTTGGAAGTTGTCCGTGGCGACGCCGTTGTAGGCATACACTCGGACTTCATCCAATTTGCCAAGGCACTCCGGCGCGTTTGCCACATCGCGAACCATCGAAATGCTGCTGAGGCTCCTTCCCGGCGGCGCGTCGAATCGGGTATTGCTGATCACAACCAGCTTGTTGTCCATCCAGCAGCCGTTGACCGATCCGGCCGTCGGAACGGCGACGTTGACGTAATTCCGCAGGTAAGAATTCTCGATGATGAGGTTCGGCTCTGGACCGAAGCCGGACTCAGGGGCAGTGATGCCTTCCTCCATCCCCTGGATATCGGAATTGCGGATGATGATGCCTTTGGAGGAATAGTCTGCGAAATAAACACCGTTGCCACAGCACCGACTGAGTGAGTTGAAACTGCCTCTAATCTTGAGCCCGTCGAACGTGACTTTCTGGGCGGGATACATGTACAAGGTCTTGTTGTAGACGTTCCACAGCTTCAAATCTTTGATCAGGGTTTCTTGCGCGTTTGCGTAGGGCTGAGGATCCTGCGTGCTGACCCACCAGAGCGTGAAGCCGCCTTGCATGGCCCCGTACGCTTCGTTGTTTTCGAACTGGAGGATCGGCATGTTGTTGCCGTTCTTGGTCGTAAACTGGCCGGCCACTGTGGTATCGGCGCCCTTGAAATTCGGGATCGCGACATTGCCCAGATACCGGAACTGGTAGGCATATCCATTGGCGGCTTCGGCGGTCGGATTCTGATAATTGGCGGCCACGTTGTTGCGCACGTAGTTATTCGGGCCCCGGAACCAGAATCCCACGCCCTCGGTGCCCAGCGCCATTCTCGCCTCGGACACGGAGTCGTTCGGCTCGCCCATCCCCCGCAACGCAAAGTTGTGGTCGAACACGTTGAAGCTTTCCGATCCATCCTCGGTCGCGATCGCCGCGCCGTTGTAGTTGTAGACCACGTTGTCCTGGATCAACCCGTAGCTGGAGGCGTGAACCGTGATCCCCCACTTGAACTGCGTTTCAATCGAGCTCCCATCCACCGCGTTCCCGACCATGCTGAACTGGTAGCCGTTGGCGGGCGTCGTCATCGGCCCCATCAGATGATGGGCATGGTACGCGTAGCGGCCGATGTGATTCGTCGTGTTGTCCAGAGGCACGTACTTCGTGCGCCCGAGGTCCTTGAATTGAACGTAGCGGACATCGGTATCCGCCATGTGCACGAAGATGGTGTGCCCTCGCGTGCCGGTGGCACTCTCCGAGCGAATGACGGCATTGCGGGTCAGATTGCCGACGTGGGGGAGAAATTCCAACACGCCGTTCAAATCGCGCGCGCCGAGGTGGTCGTACTGCAAGGCGCTGTTGAGCGTGATCGTCTTGCCGTCGGCGGAGATGGCTTGAACGGTCCGCTCCTCCCACTGGTTGATCGCATTGATCCAGCCCCCGCCGGTGACCTCGCTCTCCTTGATGTGCCGTGTGTCAGGAAGGACGAGCTTGTCGCCGGTCTTCCATCCGGAGACCGCTTCCGACAGCGTCAGCGTGGTGCTGCCCGCGCGCGGCTCAGTGGCGAGCCGCGTGAAAGTGGGAGTCTTCACCGCCCCGTGCATCCGGAGTTTGCCAAGCACCTGAAGCCCGGTGCCGAATTGATCGGGGTCGGCGACACTGCCGCCGAAGGGACTATTCGCGATGACGATTTCGGCGGTGACGTTTGGCGTGATCGGACTGGCCGCGGTGCCCATCTCCAAGGACCCCGGCGGGCCCATGGGCGCCGTCCCGGTGGGCATGACCATGTCGTCGGGCATGACCATCAGGTTGGTGACCTTGAGACTCGTGTTCACTGTCGGGTCGAAACGGAGCGTGCCATGCACCGCGACCGTGTACGCCACGGCCGTGATCACATCGATCGTCACCGTGTGTCCCGGCAGGATCTGCACGACTGAGTTCGCAGTCGGAAGCTGACCGCCCTGCCAGGTCGACGCACTGGACCAGGTGCCGCTCTGCGCCGTCAAGACGTTCGGCCGCGACGTGTCCAGCGAGAAATCCGGGATGCCTTCCGCAAGCGTGGCGGGTGGGCTCGCCGCGGCGGCAGCCGCTGCCACTCCAGCTGGCATCATCATCGGATGCGTGGCTGGCGCTGCGCCGATCCCGCTCGACGGCGCTGCCGCAACTGTGGGCACGTTGACGGCAATATAGGACCAGTCGGTCGACTGCCAGGTCCCGTTGATCTGTGAGGAGATCCGGACCCAGAGCGTGCGGCCATCGGCAGGCAGCCCCGTCACTGTGGCTGACAGGGCGAGGCCCGCCGCGCCGGCGTAGAGAGTGGTTCCGCCCACCGTGGTCCCGACATCCAGCTTGTAGCTGGACACGCCAATGCCGGCGGTCCACGTGAACGTCTGACCGCTCGAGGTCAGCGTCGATCCCGCCGCGGGGCTGATCATCTGCGCCGGACTGAAAGTCGGCGCCGAAGTCGAGGCGTCCGGCGGCGCGAAGTCCAGCGCCCAACCCGCACGTTCGCTGAGATCGGGCGCTGTGCCCCACGTGGGCTGCACGCCGAGGAACGGCCAGAGGTAATCGTAGGCGGCCTGCGCCCCCGGCCAGCCGCGCTCGATGCCGATCATCAGGCTGAGGCGCGCGTCGGGACCGTAGAAGCCGGCGAAGGGGCGCGCGTTCCCCGCGGTGCCGCTCCAGATCTCCGCCAGCGTCTGAAAAAAAGTGAGGCGGCCGGCGGTGGGCGTGCCGACCGCAACGAGAGACGGCGCGGCCTGCGCGCGCGGATAATCGGGATCGCTCGTGAAGAGCTTGAGCTGGAACCGCGCGATCGCATCGCGATGGACTACTCCGCCCGTGAAGCCCAACTTGCTGGCGCGATCGAGGGCATAAGCCAGATCGTTCTGCTCCCACAACGCGATGTACTGCGGGCCGTCGGGCCGGAGGCCGGTCCACATGATCGTGTTCGGATTCGTCCCCGCGTTCTGCGCGGTGGCATAGGCGTCGAGCCACCGCAGGTTGTTGAGGAGCTTCTGCGACAGATAGGCCTTGACGGGCGAGGCATCGGGATAGAAGGCAGCCGCGTCCGCCAGGTTGCGCAAGGCCCATCCGATCCCCCGGACTTCGTTGCGCTCCAGAATCCCCTGCGCCCCTCGAATGCCGTCGCCGGGGTCGGTGTGCAGCATGCCGTAATTCGCCCAGAACGCCATCTCTTCGGCGTAGTAGCGATCACCGGTCAGCAAATAGGGCACGTAGGCCAACGACGGCTGGTGCGCGTTGTCCGGAATGAGCGCCGTTTGTCCGGCGCCGGGTGCAGTCGCGGCGTATTCGACCAGCGGCAGCGGCGTGCCCTTGAGATAGTCGAGTCCGCCGGCCTGCGCGCGGGCGTCGTACCACAGGGTGGGCCGCTCGTCCATTGAGATCAACCGTTCAGTCCCCACGCCCTTCATCGCACTGTCGTCCGATTCCCGCACGTGCACCGGCCAGGACCCGGACAGGTCGCCGTTGGCCAGCACGAAGCTCCGTTGAATGGGATTCCTGTGCACTAGATAGCGCGCGGTCCAATCCGGAAACGGCGCCAGCTCCGGGCGGTCGGTTTGATCCGACATGTTCGCAACCAGCGCGCCCTCGCGCAGGATGTCGTAACTCGAACCGGTCGGCGCGCTCACCAAGGTGGCGACGAGCGAGAGATACGGCGGCAGCGCGCTGGCTTGATTGAATGGCGTGATGTCAGGCGTCACCGTCGCCAGCCGCGTCGACGCGATCTCGAAGACCTTACGCCACCGCGTCAGGTAGAAATGCTGCACGGCGCTCTTGCTGAACAGCGCCTGGCCGTTCACCACGATCGTGACGTCGTAGGTGACCGTCGTCGCACCCGTCGTGTCGAGCATGTTCTCGACCGAGACGTCTATGCGACCCTGGCGGTCGCTGTACATGCGCGTGTCGAAGTTGACGCGCAGAAATGGGTGCGCGCCGCCACCTGAGGTGACTGGAGCCACCACCGATCGGGTTTCAGACACCAGCGGGCCGGACAACCAGATGTCGGTCGCTGGTGTGCTTGGCAAAGTCGCCGTGTATGTGACGCCGCCGAGGATCATCGTCACCGAGGCACTGGGCAAGGTCGGCGTCAAGACACCTGCCGCAGGCGCAGCTGAAGTGATCGCGTAAGTACCGGTCGCGGGAACGTTGGCCGTCACGATGGCAAAGCGGATCGAACTGTCCGGCCACCGACTCTTGATGTCGGTTTGGGTTGTCAGATTCCCGACCTGCAGTCCCTTCGTCGCCGCGCCTTGGGGCACGGCTTCTCCGAACGTCACCCAGCCTGAAGTCAGACCAATTGTGGCCACGGCCGGAGTCTGCGCGCGGAGATGTGAGGAGGCTCCGCACGTCAATATCAAGAGTGCAACGAAGTGTATCTGCGTGAAGCGCGACGTCGAAGTTCGAGGCTTGTGACCGTCGGGCTGTTGGGTCATCGTGATCTTCAGGGGGCAAATCCTCGGCCATCCGCAGCTCATTCGTGCTCAACCCGCGTGCGCCAAGGGGTTCCGGTTGTCGGTTGTGCGTACAGCACCGCGCTCAAAAGCCGGGAAAAACACGGTTTCTGTACGGATTCCCACGGATCTTGAAGTGTGCCGAGCGCGATCATCCGAGCGTGCGTGTTGAACACGAATCTGCTGTCTGAAATTACTCGCCTGTGAAGGAGTTGCTCGGCGCCGCAGCGGAATCGAATGACGATTTCAGAAGGGCAGGCGCGGGAGCATCCGCGAGATCTCGGAGCGGTGGAGCGCAAAACGAGATCCGATCTCGTCGTACGACATGCCGCGGACAACGGTTACGCGCGGAGAACGGTCGCCGTGGACGTGGAATGCGCAGGTGGGGCCGTGCATGAACTCATGACCATCGGCGGCTGATTGAACGACGTTCAGTCAGAATCAGAGTCGATCGGCTGGAGTGAAGTGGTTTCAGGCGGCAGGCGAGTGCACCATGTTGCTTTTCTGCCGGACGCCGGTCGAGCACGACTCGCGGGATGCGCGACGCGCAAGCCCGTGGACGGCGCGTCTTGTGGGGGGAGGCGTGGTTGGCGCGGTGCGTCTGACCCCTTTAGTACACGCGCTCGTCGCCTTATCCATGCGAAACGGGAATGTCCAAGCGATTGGGACGCACGACGAACGACACTAGGGCACGGTCACCGTGGTGCTGGTCGCCACCAACGTGTACGTGGCGTTGAAGAGCCGCACGTAGTACGTCCCCGTCGCCGGCAGCGTGAACGCCACCGTCGCGTTGGGGATGCCGGCGGCCGGC
>Ga0137394_10000219_pt1 | contig 39720 bp, 37 predicted proteins | sample czobulk116metaG_FD_108278 | JGI IMG/M metagenome (GOLD analysis project Ga0137394, IMG submission 108278) | Vadose zone soil microbial communities from Angelo Coast Range Reserve, California, USA - czobulk1.16 metaG | ecosystem: Environmental > Terrestrial > Soil > Vadose zone | place: USA... | reverse complement strand
CTCTCACTAAACATAATAATAAATATAATAAAAAAAGAAAAAACCACTGAAAGAAAAAAGAAAAAAAAGAAGAAAAAAAGAACGGCGGCGGGGGGGGGGGGGGGGGGGGGGGGGGGGAGAATCTACTACAACAGAATCTTGCAAAAAACTGCGGTAAGCGAATAAGTAAATAAAATAATAGAAATGCGTGGATGTGTGTGAACGGCCGCTGTTCCGAAGCGTTATTAAATGTATCTGTATCCCTACACCTCGGGACGCGAGGGCTCCCTTCGCATGGGTTTCGTGCGCCTCCGTGTCTTGGTCGTGCCCTTGACCTTTCGTCGTTTCGCCTTGGGCTCTGCCGGCGCAGACGGGCCTGGCTCCGTCCTCGCCGCCTCCGACCGGGACGATGTTTCCGCTTCCGTCTCCGCAGCTGCGCCTCCGGTCACGCGAGGAGAGGGAGACTCCTCGTGCTCCTCGTCGTCCGAGAGGCCCTTCGGGTTATAGCCGAAAAACCTACTATCGGGATAATCGTCCCAATGGATGGTGAGGCCTGCCTTGCGACGCATTCGTACACGCTGCGAAGGGGTCGGCATCGCTTCGTCGAGGGGAATGACGAACGGGTAGCGCTGCTCATCCGGGAGGTCGTTGTACTCCCTGAGCATGGCGAACTCGACGGGGCTGAAATGGCTCCTGACTTCGGCGAGCGTGAGCCAACCGATCTTGATGAGGCGGAAGAGTGCCCTGGGCGTCACCAGGCCGTAGTTCTTCGCCGGGTTGCGCATGTGCCAGTCGGCGGCGATGAGCGACGGGACGGGGTCGAACACCTCGGGCGCCTTGCACGAGTTGGGAAAAGGCTCGTAGGCAAAGTCACGTACTTTGATGCCTGCTGCGTGGAGGGCCTCCATGCGTTCTTCGTGTGTGAGGGGCAGGTCCAAGGCGATTTCTGTTGGGACGGGAGAGACGGGGTCGGCATGAGGGCAGGAGGATGGCTCGATATTATCGATAGAGGTAGTATCATTGGGATTAAGGGTGAGATTAGGTCGTCGTATTGGTGGAGGTGTAACTGGTGTTGAGGGATGGGCCGCGCCAGTGGCGAGTAGAGACGATGTACCTCCACACGTGGGGTTTAGACTCGTAGACGATGGACCCGCAGTCGGCCAAGAGGCATGTTCTGATACATCTTCATGGCGTCGCTTTCCCAGCGATGAAGAACCATGGACAGAACTGGAGGGGGCTAAGGGGGAAGAGAGGGGTGTGTTGACGACGTCAGAGGTTGCATCGGTCATCACAACGTCTTCGTTGGAAGGACGAGATGGAGATACTGGACTAAATGTGTTCAACAGACGACGTAATTGCATGACTAGGGGCTGTCTTTGTGAGGTTTATGTCAAGCTGTTGTTAAAAAGGGACGAGAGCGATGAGGGGGCTTTGTTCCCTGAATGATTGATGATGGGTTGACGAGGAGAAAAGATGTCACGCGCTCAGGCGGTTGAAAGTGCGGCTGTTATATGTCTCAGACAGATGCACTTTGTTGTTTGTGGTGGTGGAGAAAAAAAGCGAATACAATTGTGGATGGATGGAGACACACTGGCACAATTGTGGAGGTAACCGTAGTCTTGTGGGGGAGAAAAGGGGGCTGGGCCAAGTGAGTCTCGCTTTATATAGCTGAAACACGTGTTGGGAAAGGCCAGATCAGGCCATCAATAAGTAACGCCTTGTGGCAGTAGGAGAGCCTGTAGGGGTGAGGCAAGTGACTGTGTCGCGTGCAAGTGCCAACGCGTTTTATGACGTACCGGCACGCATTTGTCATCATTTCCATATTTGATCGGTTCTCGGTCCCGAACATCCGGTCACCAACTCGGCTCCGAGACAGAGCGATACATAAATTTCGACCTGCTATATTTTAGCGAAACACGAACAGAGTTATTACAGAGGCCAGGCATCACTTCGTGACTCGCCAGGGAAATCGTTGGGCAACATGTTTGGGGATACCACGGAACTACGACGCCACTTCGGATCCCGACCGGAGATGAAGCATCAATTGTTGCCATCCGAACACCAGGATTGGATTCAGGAATGACCGCATGACTACCGTAAAATCACCGAGAACGCCATCAATGGAATGCAGCGCATTACGTGAGCTCCGAGCATGGATGGACGTCGCAGGGGGAACTTACCACGACTAGAACAAGAACAAGAAAATAGGATAAACACACAGATCTGCTAGCAGAGATTCCCCATGGCACCTCGTACAGTGGCGGTCCTCGAGCGTTTACGCGTTTACGACTCGAGTTCCACCGGAAGCCCCTCCTCTTTCCACGCCATGAACCCGCCGACGACGTCAGTCGCATTCAAAAGCCCGATATCCTGCAACGTCGCAGCCGCCAACGAACTCGCCAAGCCCTCTTGACAAATGACGATGACCCTGAGATCATACCGCGTCGCGATATCGAGACGCTCCTCGACGCATCGCGGATCAAAGCGCCACTCGAGCAACATGCGCTCCACGACGATCGCGCCGGGAATCTGCCCGTACTTGGCGCGGTACGCCGGCGGACGGATGTCGACCAGTAGCACGGGCACCCGGATGTCCGCATCGCGGAGTTCCCCCAGCGCCTGTCGCGGCAGCAAGCGGTGCAGCCGCGTGCGCGCCGTCGCGATGAGCTCGTCGATGCCGCGCGAGCCCGGCGGCGGCCGGGAGGGGTCGACGAGCTCCTGTGCGCACTTTTGCAACACGTCCCAGAGCGCGGCCTCGTCGTACCCGTTCCATCCGAGCCCGCGCACCCGCCCGAGCCACACCGTGCCCCCATCCGCACTTGTCCTCGCACTCGCACTCGCACTCGCGCTCGTGCCGTCGTCCTGGTTCAGGCCTGAGCCAGACGGAAGCGGCGTGATGTACCCGATGAACTTGGACGTCGTGAGGAGCGCCGCGCGCTGCACCTTTGCGGCGTCCGTGCCGCAGATGAGCAGTGAGCTGTCGCCCGTCCCCGTCGTGGCGACCGCGACGAGGTATGGCTTTTCCTTGAGTCCTGGGCCTGCGGGGCGCCCGGCGAGATGCGACGCGACGAGGCGGAGGAAGGCCCCGTCGTCGCTCTTGGAGAGCGTCAGCGCGACGCCGTACTGCGTGTTGTCCGCCGTCTTGAGCTTGCGCATCAGACGCACCGCGACGTGCGCGGCCACTTGATCCCGGACGTTGTCCAGCGTGCGCAGGGTCGTCCGATCGTCTTCTTTGAGGTCTGCATGCGAGAACACGGGAGTCGTGATGGAACTGGTTGAGAGAGTTTTGCGGTGGTAGGTGGCGCCGAGGTCCCCGTCGAGGATGATGAGTGGGACTGGGGAGACGCCGTAGGAAGTTGGGGAAGACTTGTGTGCTGAGGAGGAAGACATGGGTTGGTAATGATGTGGACAACGGCCTTTGCGGTCGTCCTTGCTTTTAAGTTATCAGGTTCGAGGGTCGAGGGTAGAGCATAACCAACTTTGTGGATATCTTAGCGCTGGCACTACATCTCCCGTGCTTCCCCATTGGAGTCTCTGATTTTTGTAAAACCCACGACACTACGCCGCCCATGGCTGACACACTTCTAACCGATCTCCATGTCCGGTATATCCAGAATCTAGGAAAAGTACGAATTCTCTTCGCGAATCGAACAGCCTCAGCTAAGAACGCGTCCACAGCACAAAGATGACTTGACATACCACACGACATCGCACCTGCGGATGAACGCGGTCTACTGGGGTCTCACCGCGCTCTGCATCATGAAACACAAGGAAGCGCTAGATCCGGAGGAAACAATAGCGTACGTGATGAGCTGTTGGGACGAGGAGGCAGGTGCGCCCCGCCATCACTCAATCAAATCACTCACCCCTCTCTCTGTTCCGACTGACACAAGCCCTTAAACAAAGGTGCTTTCGGCGCGCACCCAGGACATGACGCGCACATCCTTTCCACGCTGAGCGCCATCCAAATTCTAGCGACGCACGACGCCCTCTCGCGCCTCAACACGCCTCGCGTAATCGACTGTCCGTCCTCTCCCTCTCCCTCCTATCCTCGCTTACCCAAAGAAAACAAAAAAAATACCAGTCATCCTAGGCCTGCAACAGCCCTCGGGCGTCTTCGCCGGCGACGCCTTCGGCGAAACAGACACGCGCTTCCTATACTGCGCCGTCTCGGCCCTATCGCTCCTCGGCGCGCTCAACCGGCTCGATCGCGCCCGCACGGTCTCTTACCTCGCCTCGTGCCGAAACTTTGACGGCGGCTTTGGACGCGTGGCCGGCGCCGAGAGCCACGCCGCGCAAGGTGGCGCCTCTTTTTTGCCCATTTGTTTATTTTACTGCGAAGCGAGATGCATGACGATGACATGTGCCTTCCTTTTTCTGTGCAGTGTGGGTGTGCACGGCAGCGCTGGCGATTTTGGATCGATTGGACGTCGTCGACGTGCCGACGCTCGGGTGGTGGCTCGCGGAGCGACAGCTGCCCAACGGCGGCCTGAATGGGCGCCCGGAAAAACTCGAAGATGTGCATAATATCAAAACATATATATCATCCGTCGCACACGCTGATCCTTCGCCGATTGCAAACAAACAGGTCTGCTATAGCTATTGGGTCCTCTCCTCCATGGCGATCCTGAACAAGCTCACATGGATCGACAGCTCCGCGCTCACGCGGTTCATCCTCTCAGCTCAGGTATGTGGAGACAGACATTGGTCCGCCTCTCGGACTGATCCACGTTAGGACCCCGAGGGTGGGGGCATCGCGGACCGGCCAGGTGACATGGTGGACGTGTTTCACACGGTGTTCGGCGTCGCCGGCCTTTCTCTACTCGGCTACCCTGGGTTGGACGACCTTGACCCCGTGTATTGTATGCCGGCGAGTCTCATCGAACGCATGGGGCTTAAAAAGAGCTGGAAGGCACTGCCACGGCGTTCGGCATGACGATTAGCCGTATCATTGTGAGCCTTGCATGTTTCCCAGATTTCGAGCAACTACTAACCTCCTCATTCAGACACGGCGCACAGTATGTACATGCATTCACATTACGACTTGATAGAAAGAACGACCCTCCGTTCTCCTTCGACCGAGTTGGTAAAACCTACTTTCAATTTGGCCGTGTCCGTGAGAGGACGCGCATCTCAGAGCAACAGTAATAAATAGGCCCGGTCTCAATCCAGCAAAGGTAGCGAGGCCAAGGGATAAGTAAAAAGCATTGGTATGTCATGGTACAGTACCTGGCGTCCGCGAATCAAAACCATCGTTGCGACTCACGGGGGAAAGGGGGCCAAGAAAGAGCAAACTAAAGGGATCTAATTTAAAGTGCTGTGCAGGAGTGTGTGTGGCTCTACGAGAACTTCCACCTGTGGTTACAGTTTGTGCAACTGTTTAGAAGGTCAGTCAAAAAGCAGATATCGAGGGTGGAACGGACGCACGTGACAAAGGTCTGTTGATAGGAAAAGTCAGAACGATCTCCAAACCGAAAAAAGAGAGACCACATACGGTCATTGGTTCGTCAGCGCTCCGCGTCTGGGCTTGACGGTAACGACATTTCCTCTGATGTGATAGAGTGGTGAGGGCCAATACGAAAGCAAAGACCAGTCGTCCTACCTGTTTGCACCGGCCACACTGGAAGGCGTCTGTCTCTGCCTGCTGGTCGGCCGCTCCGAGCGACAAGAACAAGTTGTCTTCCTCGATCTTCGCATCAGCTGCCTTGCGTTCCTCAGACGCCATTTCCTGTAAGACCAAAGGTCTTAGCGCTAAATTGTTCAGAAATTGTCGCCAGGTGGAAGACAAACCTGGCTGGCCATCCTCGCAAACGTCTGGGCGGGGATATCTCCGGCCGTGACGCTTCGGCGCAGGCCAGGATTGTTCTTGTCCTTGAGGTTCACGAACAACATCCGTATCTTCGCCTTGTACGTCGCCGTGGTCCCTTTGAAGTCCTTGCATACGGTCTCCTCCACCGTGCGGGCACGCTGCAATATGAGGTCGGACGCTGCGGCGTGATCGTCAGTGGAAGCTTAAGAGGGTCGAGGGGTAAGAGGACAAAGCGACGCACGGAAGCCGGATTCGAGGGCAAGGGCGTCGTAAAGCATTTCTATGCACTTGTCACGCGTTTTGTCGCCGGTGATCGACGTGCTCACGCCCTCGCTCTTAGCCGTGCGGGCGCCGTTGTTCGATGCGCCCGCCGTCGAGGCCGGCACGGACGCGATCGACTGTTTGCGTGAGGGAGGAGCTGGATGAGTGAGAGGGCCCAAATCAGTTCAGGAACGCTGATCTTCATCAAAGAAACACGACTGGAAAAAACAAAATGTAAATTCGCGTACCTGTTGCGGGTTTCGCCGCACCCTTGGAAGCGGTCCCGGCAGCCTGCTTCTCCTTGTCCACCACCGTCTTCCAGGCGCGCACGATCTCCTTGGCGAGCTCGGAGACGTCTTTCGCGGCGTGTGAGCGCAGTTTCCCGACGGCGAGGCCGGCTTTGCTCTCCTGCGACGACGGATAAGAGGGACAAGGGCGTGAGTGAGCGCCGTGGAAACATCACAGGGACCAGTCATGACAGACCCTTAGCACGGCTTCGGTGATTTTGGCTTCCTTCTTCAAGACCTGTAGGATGTCGACGATCTCCTGTAGAGAATAATCAGCAGATGAATCAAAACGGATGAAACCGTAGGAACGTACCTTGTCGGATGATGCTTGCTGCAACGATTTCACGAGATGCTTTAGTTCGGCTATGTCTGACATATTCTACGGCCGGTGTCTTTATCGTTGGATCAAGCTATCTACGTACACCGTCTGTACGGTACTTTGTGCCCGTGTAGAGCTCTGCTAATGGCAGATGCAAACAAAGGTGCAACGGCGGCGACTTCCCCAGACACTTCGGACCAAATAGATGTCAATAAGCCTTTCCCATGTCCCTACATCCATCACCCTCGTCCTCAACGTCGTCCAAGGAGCACAGACGCGAGTTTTGGGGTTGGCTCAGCTATGCCTTTGCCAGCGAGGTCTTTGTGATCGTCTCCCTTACTCTCTTCCTCCCCATCTGTCTCGAACAGTTCGCGCGCGACAATGGTTTTCTCCTTCCGGACAAGACGATACCCTGCTCCTCCAGCCCTGCACCCCCGGTGGGCACAACGCAGGAGGATCAAGCTAGATGCGTCGTCAAACTAGGCTGGGCCTGGATTGACACTGCAAGCTTCAGGTATGTGGGGTTTCGTATCTATTGCCTATCCGAGCTGCCATAGATCATTGACTGTTATGTAGCCTCTATACATACTCCCTTTCCGTTGCATTGCAAGCCTTGACAGTAATTTCCATGGGTGGAATTGCGGATAGAGGTGCGCTTTTGCACCCAGCTTCGATGTCCTCCCTCACTCAATACCCTAAAACCAGCCTCCTTCCGCAAGCCGTTGCTATTTGGCTTTGCCGCGCTAGGCTCCCTTTCTTCCCTCTGCTTTTTCCTCCTCCCATCTTCGTCCCCCATCTGGCCCCTCTCCGGACTCCTTGCCGTCTTCGCGAATATCGGATTCGGCGCATCCATCGTCGTGCTAAATGCATACCTTCCACGTCTCGCCGCGTCTTCCTTACCCTCTTCAGATCGCGGCGATACGGAGAAGCTCTCGCGTGCGACTGCTCGCATATCCTCACTCGGCATCGCCCTCGGTTACACGGCTGGCATCTTGCTCCTACTATTCACATTATTCCCCGTCCAGCGCGCAGGAGGGTCCACGGATTCGCTTCGATTCGCCATTGGCGGTTCTGGTGCATGGTGGGCGGTATTTTCTATACCTGCTCTTCTGCTTTTGCCTGGAGCGAGTGGATTTGAGGAGGTTGCCCCGATCGTCAGCGTGACAGAGGAGAGCGAGGGTCTACTCGCAAACGAAGCCGGCTCCGAGGTAGCAACGGTAGTTGCGCCTGAATGGTCTGCGCGGAAAGAGGTGGTGGATGCGTGGAGGAGGTTAGGCCATATGTTGCGTTGGCAAAATATTCGACGGCTACGCAACACGTTCCGCTACCTCGCCGCGTGGTTTCTCCTTTCCGATGGTATATATCCATTTCCTCGACAGCGTCTGCTATGCTGACTCCTTTTCGTTTCCAGGGTTCACAACGCTCACCTCGACGGCGCTCCTTTTCGCGAAGACAACGCTTCACATGCCACCGAGTTCACTCGTGCTCGTGGGCGTTCTCACACCGAGCGCCGGTATCCTCGGCGCACTCCTGTGGCCGATTGTCCAACGCCGCCTCCGTCTTACGTCCCTGCGCGTGCTCGTGCTGCTCGTCGTCGCGGCCAGCATCATTCCACTGTATGGCGTCATCGGACTGCTCGCGCCGCCCGGCGCACGGTGGGGCCTGCGTGTCCCAGCGGAAATGTTCATATTCGCTGTGTATTTTGGTGCGCTGTACGGCGCATTCCAGAGCTACGCGCGAGCTTTATATGCGGGGATCATCCCGCCCGGGGAGGAGGCACGATGGTACGGGCTCTTCTCCATCACCGACAAGGTAAGTCTATTAATTGGTCATGCACGGATGGGCCGAAGTTGATTTGGCGTGGGGCGCAACAGTCCTCGTCTTTTATAGGTCCTCTCGTCGTTGGCCTCGTGGCTGACCTGACGGGCAACATCCGATACGCGTTCCTCTTTCTCGTGGCCATGCTTTGGGCGGCGCTTCCGGTGCTCGCCGGGGTGGACGTCGAACGTGGCCGCGCTGATGCGCGTGCCTGGTCATCCATCGAGGACGACGGAGACGAGGCGGAAGGTGGCATTGCCCGTTAACAGGATCCCGTCGAGGGATCGGGGTGGGGTTCAACTTTTCTGCGCGTTGAGTGACATTGCAGTACGTCGGAAGGCAGTGAATGTTATTGGGTTAGCTTCGGTGCCCAAGTGGGTGGCAGATCGATGGCCTTGCATTTGCCGCCTCCACGAGCGCTGCGCCGCAGTATCATCAATGATGGAAAGGACGGTCTCCATTCTTGATGCATCGAGGCCCTCGTGGTTGATGCCGACGCTACATATCATGAAGGCGTCTAGTAGAGAGTTGGTACAAGTATAGATAGGACAAATGCTGTACCTCGTGTCACATCGAATTATCGAACTTTTCACTCTGCAATGTCACATAGTAGTCCTCTATTCGTAGCAATAGGTGGAGTTCCGGTGTTCGTGAACGTTATAGTCAGGCGAGTCGAGGAAACAGTGAGCGCGAGTGTGTCCTTTATATACTGTACTAAAAGAAAAACGGAGCTCAGCACTTGGGCTCATGTATGCTCGAGCTTTGGTCACAGGAATGACATGCTATACTATGTGTCACCGCAGTTCACGAATCATGGATGGATAAAGGAAAGAAAAAAAACTCGTTTGTTCCTCCAGTACGACCCTAGAACACGTATCGCGTGAGCTGCATGAGAGGCATCCAACTGCCTGCGGAAACGTGAACAGCGCCAATGATCTTGACGTGGGTTTGGTTGATACCACGCGCCCCGATTCCCCATCTGGTGTTAACCTGGTCACGGACCATACATTGCTGAAGAAGCTCGATTAGTGAGGGGAAATAACGGAAAAGGTGTAAACCTCACGTTGAAGAACTTGTCGACTGACGTGGCGACATGCCTCATGAAACGACCAAGCGTGATTGGATTCCGTGCATAGGTCTCGTCCCGCGTGGGGATCTGGCGCTTCCAATAGCCATAACCAGGCCACTGTAAAAAAAAAGATGAGAAACATGGATGAGAAACATCGCGGCTAGTATGATGGTATGTGCGCTCACATCGATCCGGATGTGTGTGCTCGTCAATCCCCCGAGTAATGCCTCGCTATCGCGGTTGCAAAGATCGCGATCACGGCCCTGAAGGATATCTGGCAACCAGAAGCCAACTCCACCGTTGAGGTGAATGAAGAAAATGGGAAGTTGAAGCTTGGCTTCGGCAACGTGGCGGCGAATGTCGACTTCGTCAGCTGGGGTCCATCGCCGCTGAGGTACAACGGCGCCTTGCGTCACCTTGATGTTGAAGTCCAGTGGCAGGAGCCAATTCTGGCATGAAAGCCCTGACGATGGTGACGGTACAGTGCGCATGATATACCATACATCTTGTGCGTACGATATATGATAATGTTGCAGGAAGTTGGGAGTTCCGAGTAAATGTGCGAAGAAATCATGTGCCTCCTGAGGAGAAAATGTACTGGAAATAAAGCCATCGATAAAGAGGTCATTGACTGAGGCAGGGGCATTCCTATTGCGAGGCTCAAAGTGGAGACCAGGAGGTGGGTCCGTTGTTGCACGTTCAAGTACAACCCGTACAAGAGAGTCCTCTCTACGAGGCGCATGCTCCTGCGGCGGCTCACCGGCTTGGGCGTGCTGCAAGGGCAGTAAGGTGGTTAGCCAGAATGTTCAGGACTTGCGGAGCATCGGTCCCCGTACCTGGCGTGAACTATCAACCGGAAGACCCATATGGGCTAGGAGTACGGGCCGCCCTGCAACTCGGCGTGCCTCGATGAATGAGGCAAATGCATCAGCATCCCTGCCACTTTGTCCTGAAGGACATACGAGCTCTTTCAGATCATGTAGTAGCTCCAAAGGTGCTTCTCCATCCGATATTAGACAGTGAGAGAGCTCCCCAACGAGACTACTGGGCACACTGAGGGTCTTCACATTGTTAAACGGCCTAAGAAGTTCACGCCACTGAGTGCGATCGTCCTCGTTGTGTGGCTCTGGCGATTTCAAGCTTCCATTATAGTCGAGAGTAAGATGCTCCACCGCAGAGTATAGTGTTCCGGGCTCATTGAAAATTTGGGCCGCGGCTGCTACTTGCCAGTCGAGATGTCTGCAGCCTACTTCCATGACAAAGGTACACACCCTGACCTCCTCACTGGGATACACACGCACCCGAACCGCCTCCTCACGGAACGTGAGTACGGCACTGCCGAGCCTGAGATTCTCTGCATTGTTCACGAATTGCAGGAGACGTGGGGTAGAAAATACGAGCTGGTTAAGGAAGGTGATTTGGAGCCTCTCAAGGAGAGGGGCGGTGATGTGAGGAAGAAGTGCCTCCAAGTAAGCGCTAGCACCTTTGAACCCCAAATAGCGAAGGTTAGGAAGCGTGGCTCTCGTCACGATGGGCACATGCAACGAATCTCTCTCGATGTCACGGTTGTGGACAGGGGAATTGAAGGAAAATGTGAGTGTCTCCAGTTGCGGTATGAGTGAGAGATGTCGGAGTAAACTTTTCGGGCGGAAGTAGGCGGAGGGATGGATATTTTGAAGCACGAGTGTGACGAGAAGCGTGACCGTCGTAAGCAATGGAGATCCGATTGAAAGGGCAAAGTTTGTCAGGAAGAAATGCCGTAGATGTGGTGCTCGAAATGCTTCAGGAAGTACCAAGCCCGTATTGTGTTTGGTTGGAGGCCCAACAAATAGATACTCCAAGATCGGAAATTCCTCGTCCATCGTCATGATGAGCCCCCGCAACTTTGGAACAGGCAACTCGAGGCGAATGCGACGTACGCGATCGCGTTGCTGGAGCGCAAGGACTATCCCCTCTTTGTCTTCTGCAGTGACGTCATGACCTTTGTCGATGTAATCGATGATGAGCGGAATGCGAGGTGAATGTACAAGCATGTCCGCTATCGGCGTTCCATGTGTACAATAAAGACAGAGACCAAGATAAAATGTCGATCCAAGTACGAGGTACCTCCATCTTCGGCAGACATGCGCGAGTTTGTACCACCAGCGTTCGCGGTCCCATTCTCTTCTGTGTAAGGTAGTGTGACGCCTGCCAGGGTCGTCACTCTCGTTTTCGTCTAATAGGAGCACAGGTCGGTAATGGTAAAATATGTTGAGGAGCGAATCGTTGTCGAGGACGTGGATAGATTTAGTACGTGGTCGGTTTAAGTTGCCCGCGCGCCACTGGCATCTTTACTCCGTGCTTAAAACACTGCTTATCATATGATAAATGTGGAAAAGAGCGTACGTGAACATGAGAAGACGATGCACGAGACCTTGGCCGAATCCTTCAGGCGACGTGTGGGGGGTAGGCGACTCGGAGGATATATGCAAACGGAGCGATCAATAACAATGGTGTGGTTGGATTACTAGTACTAGTAGTACTAGTAATAGGACCAGTTTAATTGGGCTCGCCGCGCCCGACCGGTGATCGGCCCGGGGGGCCCGGCCTGTGCCCTACGCAGACTCGGAATCCGATAATCGGACAGACTTGCACAATAGACAATACCATCAGTCTCAAAGGGCCGCTGTGCCTGTCCTCCTTTAACATGCTGTGCGTCCTTGCGAGGTGATGCTTGGTGACTACATCCACATAGTAGGACCAAGTAGGTACAGGCCGACGCCGGCCGTACAGCACTGACAGCTACTACTAGTACTACCTCCGACGGACGATGATCACCCACTTTCCATATACACTTTCTTTTATTTCTCATTTTATTACTTTTGCTAGCTACCCGTCTCTTTTTCCTTCGCGCTCTCTGTCTGGACCCTCCCCCCCTCTCTGAGCATAGGTAGCATGCTTTGTAAGTAGCTACTAGCTACCGGCGGCAGCCTACCGCCTCTGCTATCATATAACCCGTGCCGTCTTGTTGTAGGAAGGCTTCTACCCAGAAGTTCTCCCCTCTGTCTGTGTGACACATTCTCAGCGCGGGAAACTACTCCACCCCCTTTCTCCGCGCCCTCGCTCTCCCTTTCGGGATCGCGACCCGCCTCGGACATCAGCTCCTTCCGAACTCACAGCTAGGCCCTCACCGGCTCTAGCCCTTTCAGCCCATTCACAGGGTCGTAAATCAAAGATGTCAACTCGCCCTCTCGGTTTCTGCTTCAGTCCCGCTCTCTTGAGGCGTGATGTTTCTGGGGAGGGGTCTGGGGCAATTGTTCCGCGCTTGGGTTGCGCTGCAAGTATCCTTCGCAGCGCGTCGGAAGGCGCATATGGTATAGGTCGCAGTGTGGGCGACGGTTCTACATAGCTTAAACGGGCGCGCCGTAGTTTCTTGCCTCCACAAGCGCTGCGCTGCGTTACAACTGCAATAGCATTCAGTCCACGTGCTGGGGAGGGCGAGTGTTTTCTACTTAGGTTTCACCTCGTTGGCGTCTCTAATATTTCCCCTCCCTCCTACAAGTTTCAAGAAACTTTGAAGGAAATTGATACTTCTTGTCCCTGAAGAATTGGGTCCACTCTTGGCGCGTTGATGGCAACGCCACAGAAGACGAAAGCATCGACCCGACCGAGCTTGTACACCTTGTACACGTGCATTTCATCAGACTGCGGTGGCACAGACTCGGAGCTTCCGAGAGGCATAGCGCAGAGTGTCAGCACGGTAATGTCCTGGTCATTTACTAGTAGTGCTAAATCAGGTGGGTACTGAGGGATTGTATGGGTAGTTACACCTAACCAACTTGAAGTAATATGGCACGCGAACCCATCCTACGAGTCTATTCTATGGTCCATAGTGTCCAGTACGAAGTCAGCGCTCTGAGAATACCTAATGAGGTCCGAGTTATCTAGCATTAAGTCCATTGACGAAGGAATCATGAGTAAGATTCGGGTGACCGAGAGACGGTGAGAAAATTAGTCTAAAGTAAATAACCAGTGAGCTGGATAATAGGCATCCAGCAACCAGCAGATACATGCACAGCACCGATCACCTTGACATGGGGTCGCGTGATATTGTTGGGCCCTATTATCCACCTGGGATCGGCCCCGTGGCCGTTTGCAATGCATTGCTAAAGAAGGTATTCTATCGATGACGGTGATTATGGAAGAAGCGAGAAGCTCACGTTGAAGAACTTGTCGACGGAAGTGCCAACGTGCTTCATGAAACGGCCGAGTGTGATCTGATTACGTGCATGGGTCTCGTCTCGTGTGGCGATCTGGCGTTGCCAATCCTCGTAGCCTGGCCACTGTGACGGGAGTCAACTAAACGTAAATGAGAATCATCACGGCTACTAGCTCACGTTGATGCGAATATTCGTGGTCGCGACTCCCCCAAGTGATGCCGTACTACCCCGGTTGTAGAGATCACTATCACGGGCTTGAAGGATGTCTGGGAGCCAAAACCCAACCCCACGGTCCCCACCATTTTGGTTGATGAAGAAAATGGGGAGTTGAAGTGCAGCCTCTTGGACGTGTCGGCGAACGTTGTTCTCCTCTGCTGGAATCCATCGGCGCTGGGGCACGACTGTACCTTGAGTTGCTTGGACGCTGAAGTCCAGCGCTAGCGGCGGATTCTGGGTTGAAACCTCTAGCGATGGTTGGTGAACATGGAGAGGCGCATTCTGCGTGATAAGCCACACTCCTTGCGAATAGGATACGTGATAGTATCGCAGGAAATCCGGCGTTTTGAGCAAGAGGGTGAAGAAAACGTAGGCGTCTTGAGGAGAAAACATGTGGGCGAGAAACCCGTCCACAAGAATGTCGTTGGGTGAGACAGGGGGCTTCATATCGCAAGAATTTAGATGGCATAGTGACGGGCATGAGTCGGCCCTCTTACCTGGGATTCCATGCTGGATGGCACTCAAAGGTCGGTGATGAGACGAAGTTCGAAGGGTGAGTGAAAAACGACGGCCCCTCCAGAGGAAATTCCACGATAAATACCTCCCCCCTTCACTGTATTGCAAAGCACGACGACGACGGTAAACAGTGCCAGTAGGGGAAGCTACTGCGTCCTGACAACCCGACCCTCACCGACAGGGGGTCGCATATCCGTCGTTCGACTATATTGCGGAGCTAGGTGGGTAGGGGAGGCAAGGAGGAAGCCAAGACGGGATATCCTGGGACTGTGCCCACACTTGAACAGTTTGGGAGTATTTGAAGGCTGTTAAAAGTAAGAAAGTGGCCCATGCATCGCAAGCCAGGTCCGAAGTCCGTTACCGACATTCTCGAGTGGTCTTTGCTCAGGCTCTTACAATAAGATACGCTTAGTGAGCCACGCCGATAGGCAGTATAGGTGGACGTGGCTGTATCGTCGAGCGCAGTCGAGCGGCATCAAACGAGCGCGTGGATGTGTACATATGTGTTGGTGGATGTGGATGATATGTGCGATGATGGCGTCAAGTGAAAGACACGCGACTGACACGAGGGTCTGACACGTGGGGAACTGCGGGAAGATCGGAACACCAAGAGATCAACAAAACAATTGTGTTAGCACACCAGAGATTGACTCCATTCCTCAAGACGACAAGGCAAGGAGTGACGTGGATGTGGGCTGCACGGAGATAGGTATGGGCGAGCGCATGGGATGGGCGAGTAGCTGTGGATATGAAGGCGAGGGAGGCTTGGCGGCAGAATAACTAGTAAATACACTCGAGGACGGCATCATAAATTTCGACGATAATTGCGGCCGCGGTTGCGATTTTAGATGAATTCGCTTCGGTATTGCTTTGCTTATTTGTCGCGAATACCGGCGGTACAGGATGAGAGAGATGAGATGATAGCTAGGCCAGCGACTGCCAGTACTAGTGTACGATTAAGGAGCTTGACGTATGTGCGAGCAGTCCGATGCCAGTAAGACGATCCGCGAACGTTTCATCGTCGGAGTCTCTGCTTTCATTTTTGGTCAGCGTCTAGTACAAGTGAATACTGCATCCATCTGTACCCGTCGAGAAGACAGGACCAAAGCGCACCCGAGGTAGCTCTCGCTCGTCATCGTCGAGCTCTTGTGCTCGAGAAGTTATTGAAATGATTTGCCAAAGCTTGCATTCTCTTTTTTTTTTTTCTCTCGCAAGAAACAGTAGACACCATCAAGCGATCCTTTCTTGTGACGAAAGTAGCAAGTTGCTCACTGGCAGCAGGAGGACAGCGGCTCGGACGCGTACCCAAATTAATCGCGGGGCATTCGTCCGGTCACGTGATTGGTTGGCCAATGGCTGATTATGCAAGACACGGTGTTGCCCAAGGTTGTGATCATGATCATGCTTCTCATGTTTCATGCTTGGGCGGCGCTCGTACTCGCCTGGGTTGACATAGAACGTCTGAGGGCTGACGCACGCACCCGTTTATACAGCGCGGGTGATGGGCATAGGGCAGGAGGTCCGGTAAATGAAGAAAGTCGACATGCCCTCCTGGTTTCTGCCAGTGGCCGGGGGCGCTCCCATCATAGCATGCCCTTGGGCTGTGATATTTCTGGAGAGAAGGAGGGGAGGTGTTGGCATCAATTGTTCCACGCTTGCAGTATCATTACACCTGTTCGGAAGGCTGGTTTGGTGTTGGTCCCGACGAACCAGGACGCGGGCGGTGGGTCTATTGCTCTGTACGATCGCTGGTGCGATGTCGTTTATTCCCTCCACAAGCTCTGCAATACTCCCCTCCCCCCAGATGGAAATGATCACACCGCCGGCGTGTCCTTTACAATATTCCCCCTTCCTACTATGAGTTTCAAGGAAGGAATATGGCGCCTCTGCCAATCATTGAAGCACCAAGTCTATCCTTGACGTTGAAGCCAATAGCGACGCCGCCGAAGACGAAAGCATCTAGCGCCTAATACGCATGGCGCTGTGTGTTGGCCCACCCGTGTCCCTGGTCATTCAGTGGTAGTACTAATTAGGTAGGTTCTGTGATGGCGTAGGATGTATTATGGGTACGTTGCTCTGGGATGCCTAACTAAGTAACAGTAGCCCGCAAAACCACTCTAGGTCTATTCTCGGTACGAAGTCAGCACTCTAATCTCCGCTCTAGTAAGACCTGATTAAGTCCTGTGTACCATCCATCGAGGTCGATTAAGGAACCAATTTTGAATCTAGCACTAAGGGGCGGAGAGATGGTGTGCATGTTTATTTGACCCTAGAGCACGTAGCCAGTGAGCTGGATAAGAGGCATCCAGCTACCCGCAGATACATGCACGGCACCAATGACCTTAACATGGCGTTGCGTGATACACTGGGGCCCTATTGCCCATCTGGGATCGGCCCCGTGGCCATTTGCCATGTGTTTCTAGAGAACTCGATCAATTAACGGTGATTACGGAAGGTGCCAGAAGCTCACATTGAAAAAATTGTTGACGGAAGTGGAAACGTGCTTCATGAAACGACCAAGAGTGATTGGGTTCCGTCCAAAGGTCTCGTCTCGTGCGGGAATCTGGCGCTTCCAGCTCTCATACCCTGGCCACTGTAAGGGGAGTCGAGGAACGTAAATGAGGATCATTGCGGCTGCGATTGAGTATGTGGGCCTACGTTGACGCGGATATGAGTGGTCGCTACTCCTCCGAGTGATGCCTCGCAATGCCGGTTGTGGAGGTCATAGTCACGGCCTTGAAGGATGTCTGGAAGCCAAAAGCCAACCCCACCATTCCGGTTTACGAAGAAAATGGGAAGCTGAAGCGTGGCCTCCGTGACAAATCGGCGAAAATCGACCTCGTCGGCTGGGATCCATCGCCGCTGGGGCACAACCGTACCTTGAGTTCCTTTGATGCTGAGGTCCAGGGGTGGCGATGGATTCTGGGTCGGGACCCCGAGCGACGATCGCTGCACATGAGGCACATTCTGCGTGATATACCACACCCCCCGGAAGTAGGATACGCCATAGTATCGCAGGAAATCCGATGTTCTGAACAAGAGTGTGAAGAAAGCATTTGCGTCTTGGGTAGAAAACATGTGCGCGAGGAAGCCGTCCACAAGAACGTCGATGGATGTGACAGAGGGCTTCATATCACAATGGATTAGACAGAATGGTGCCGGGCATGAGTCGATCTTCTTACCTGGTACGGTTCCATGTTTAATGGTAGGTGATAAGACAAAGTTAGAAGGGTAACCGTTAAAACGACCCCATCGAGACGAATACAGGATAAATACCTCCCCCCTTCACCGGATTGCAAAGAGTCTTGTCGACGACAGTAAACTGTGCCGGTAGGGGGTATTACCGCGTCCCGACAACCCAACGCTCACCGGCAGAGGGTTGCTATTCGGCGTTGGAGTGTATTGTAGAGCCGGATGTGTAGGGGAGGCAAAGGGGACATCAAGACGGGAGATACTAGGACTGTGCCCACCTGAGAGGTTTAGAAGGCTTTGAAGGCCGTTAAGTGTAAGAAGTCAACCACGCATCGCAAATCCGGTCCAAAGTCTGCTTTACCCGACATCCTTGAGTGACTTTTTCTCTTTTCGGATGGGACAACATACGCTAGGTGAGTCAGCCTGATGGGCAGGATCGGTGCATGTACCTGCGTTATTGGGCGGTGTCGAGCGATCTCAAACGGGTGAGTGGATGTGTACGTATATGTATGTGGATGTCGATGATTTGCGCGATGATGATGACCAAGACATGCAACTGACTCGAGTCTGACACGCGGAGAACGCGCGGAAGCACAGAATGGGGATAACAAGATCAAACAAACCTAGAGATTGCCTGACTCAATGACTCTGGAACGGACCCCATAACTGGGCGACAGGAAGAGCATAGTGTCCGAAGCGCGTACAAAATTTGTGCTATGATTGCTACGCCGGATGGCGAATTGAGCTCAGAAACGTGTGAACCACGAGCGTTACAAGGCCAGCGGCAATCGGAGATACTGCAGAAAAGGCGAAGTTAATCGGGATGAAGGGGCATAGTATTAATAATCTAGCACCGCAAATACACTCGTCCAGCCATGATTAGCCTCTGAAGCATCTTAAATGGCTTTGCAGGGCAGATGCTGCACACCTGATCACATTTCAGGCACGCGAAAATAGTCCCTTTCAATTTGTCTTCTGCGCTACGGTGACATCGAGCTGTCAATGTAGTCGATATGGGAGCGCACCTGAATTCGAACAAACGAAGTTACGAAGCTATGGATTCAGGCTGATTCTTTGGGCACATCCAAAGGCGAGATTTTTCTTTGGTGGGGGGAGGGGAGGGCGTTTATACTCGCCGGGGCTGATTGCGCCGACGGGGAATATCGGAAGCCTGATCCACGTGCATGTTCATCCAGCGAGAATGACGGACATAAGGCGGGAGGTGGCGTCGCCCAATCACAGGGTCCGTAAAATGAAGAATGTCGACCCGCCCTCTCGGTTCCTGCTGCGCTTCCATCTTCTGTGCTGCGGCATAACAGGAGGAAAAGGGGAGAAGAGTGAAAGGGGGAGGTTGGCGAAGGTTCGCCATTTGCGGCGCGTGGGAAGGTTGGTAAATGGGTGGAAGCTTGCCAGTGGCCACCGTGAGTGCCTCCCGAATGAAGACGAGTGTTTCTACTTTGTTTCATACGGTTGGCATCAGCCCTCCTACGAGTTTCAAGGAATGAATATAGCACTTCTGATCTCTGAAACACGCTGCACGAAATTCGCCCTTGAGGTTGAAGAAGAAGGCGACGCCACAGAAGACGAATGGATAAGATAAATGCTGTACTTATAACTTCTCTCAGATTGTGATGGCATACCGTACAGCCCCTACCTGATACGCATGGCGCATGTATTGGCTCCGAGTCGGCAGTGTCCTTGCCAGGTTGGTCATTTACTTGTAGTACTGTATTTAGGTAGGTTCTATGGGTAGCGTAGAACACATTATGGATAAGTTGCTCCGGAATAACTAAGTACTTGTAGCACGCGAAACCATTTTACGAGTCTAATCTACTGTTCGTAGATGATCCATGGTGCATAGTGTCCGACACGAAGTCAGCGCTCTAATAATACCTGATCAGGTCCGGAGTATCTACCATCAAACTTGAAGTCTAATGAGGAAGGAATCAAGAATACAGTACCAGTGATGGAGATATGATGTGCAAATTGGCATGGAGCTAGAGCACGTAGCCAGTGAGCTGGACAATAGGCATCCAGCTACCCGCAGACACATGTACAGCACCAATCACCTTGACATGGCGTTGCATGATACACTGGGGGCCTATTGCCCACCTCGGATCCGCTCCGTGGCCATTTGCCATGCATTTCTAAAGAAGGAACTCGATCAGTGACGGTGATTACGGAAGACGCCACAAGACTCACATCGAAGAATTTGTCGACGGAAGTACCGACGTGCTTCATGAACCGACCAAGCGTGATTGGATTCCGTCCAAAGGTCTCGTCTCGTGCGGGGATCTGGCGCCTCCAGCTCTCATAACCTGGCCACTGATGGGTGTGAACGAACGTACATAAGAATCATTACGGTTAGTATTGAGTACGTAAACTCACGTTGATACGAATATGCGTAGTCGTGACTCCCCCAAGTGATGCCTCGCTATCCCGGTTGTAGAGATCACGATCACGGCAATGAAGGATGTCTGGTAGCCAAAAGCCAACCCCACCATTCCGATTTACAAAGAATATGGGAAGCTGAAGCGTGGCCTCTGTGACAAATCGGCGAAAGTCGACCTGATCGGCTGGGATCCATCGGCGTTGGGGCACGACTGTGCCTTGGGTTTCTTTGACGCTGAAGTCCAGCGCTCGCGACGGATTCTGGGTCTGAATCCCTACCGACGGTCGCTGCACATGAGGCGCATTCTGCATTATATACCACACCCCTCGTGAGTAGGTTACGCGATAGTATCGCAGGAAACCCGGCGTTCTGAGCAAGAGAGCGAAGAACGCATTTGCATCTTGGGGAGAAAACGTGTTAGCGAGAAATCCGTCCACGAGAACGTCGCTGGCTGGGACAAGAGGCTTCATTTTACAAGGGTTAGACAGAATCGTGGCTGCATGAGTCGATTTTCTTACCTGGTACGGTTCCATTTTGATGGTGCCCAAGGGTCGGCAATAAGACAAAGTTGGAAGGTTCACTGATCCCTCCACTGGGACCACTCCGGGATAAATACCCCATGCCCCCTCACCATATTGCCAAGTATTTGACGACGATAGCAAACGGTGCCGGTAGAGGAGTATTACCGCGTCCTGGCAACCCAACGCTCACCGGCAGAGGGTCGCATATTCGGCGTCGGACTGCACCATACACCCGAGTGTGTAGGGAGGCCAAGATCCACGGAGGAAGCCGATATACTAGGACTGTGCCCACGGCTGGGCCGTTTAGGAGGAATTCAGGGCTGTTAGCTGTAGTACGTTGACCACGCATCGCAAGGGTCCAAAGTCCGTCCCACGTGTCCTGACCTTTCCTCTGTTCATATTCAGAGATGGGAAGCCACACGCCGAGTGTGAACCAAGCTGTTGGGTAGTACAGGTGAGACCTGGCTGTGCCCTTGAGTGCGGGCGAACGGTGGCTGCGGTGTCAAAAGAATGGGCGGTTCTGTGTATACATGTCGGTGGACTCCGATGTATATTGATTCTTGTGATGATGATGATCAGAGGCAGAGGTCAAAGACACGCGCCTGCCACGAGAGTCTGACACGCGGAGAACTCGCGGGAAGCGCTGAAAGGGAACAACAAGGCCAAACAAGGTGTCCCGCCACACAGCGAATGACTCATTTCCATCCCCTCGAGACGAGCGAGCACCTGTAATTCAAGATACTAGCTGCAGAGCTGGTCCTCTGTCCAACAGAAAAGAACGAGAGAGCTCCCTTGCGAGTGCCCTAAGCGCAACTATGGTTTTCACATTGTCAAACCACCTAAGTTCGTGCCCGCATGATGGCGTGAGATCACGGCTGGTCCCGACGACTTGAGGCGCCCTCCATAATTGAGCGAAAGATACTCCCTTAGAGTATAGTGTCCGGTGCGTATTCAATATTCGTGATGTGATGGCCACCCTCCAGTTGAGGCATCTGCAGTGTAAGGTCGGATCATGCATGGGGCTCGGAAACGACTCAAACGAGTCAAGCTCCGGATCAGGCACGAGTATCGTAATATGACGAGGACCCTAGCAATGGTAAGTAATGGAGATCCAGAAAAGTTAATCAGGATGAAGTGGCGTAGGTTGTGGTGCTTAGAATTGCTTCGGGAAGTACCATTCCCGCCACTGGACGCGCATGGCCGGAAGGCACTTTTCGCCCTATTGCCACCACTGCCGGCAGTTTGCACCAACATGGGACGAGCTTGTCGAGGTATTCCAGCACTGCTACACTGGAAATCCCCCCGTCCATGGCTATGATTAACCTCTGAAATTCGGAACTGGAATAACAAGGCGGATGCTGCGCACCCGATCATATTTCTGGAGCGCAAGAATTATCCCCTCTTTGTCTTGTGCAGTGAGATCATGATCTTTACCCTCGATGATGAGCGGAAGGGGAAGTGAATCATTGTGCGAGTATGTCTGTTACACGAGGCGTAGACGAAGATGGGCATCTGACCCAACTACGTGATACCGCCACTTTCGACAAACGTGCGTTCGCGACCCCATTCTCTCCCCTGTAGGCTATGGCTGTTGTCAGTCTCGCCCTCTTCCAAGAGAACCGGTCATTGAAAGCCGCGTCAAACCGTACCCGCTAAGAATAAGACATATGAGTATCCTGGGACGGAGTAGAAAAATAGCCAAAGCGCACCCGAGATGTCACCTCTCGCTCGTCGTTTTGTGCATCAACCTCTTGTGCTCGAGAAAACTTGGGAAATATCAACGCGAATTTTTGACGTTTTGATGAAAGTACAGTGAGTAAGCAAAACAAGGCTGACCAATCACTCGGTCGTAAGGTCACGTGGTTGATGGTCGCAATTGGCAATTCTCTCTTTCGTGCTTCACGCTTTACTGTAGTAGCTTTAGTGCTCGTACTCACCGGACTTGACGTCGTACATCGGTGCGCTGATGCGCGCGTGTGTTCACCCAGAGAGCATGGACATAAGGCGTGCATCACGCGTTCACAGGGTCCGGTACTTATCATGATTATAAATGAAGAATGTCACAGTCGACCCGCCCCTTAAGTAGTTCCTGCGGAGCACCCACTCTCTTAGGCTGTTATTCCGGTGGAGAAGGAAGAGAGGAGTTTGGGTCAAATTTTCTGCGTTTGCAGTATTATTTGCAGCGCGTCGGAAGGCTGGCGTGGCATTAGTACCGAAGCGGGTGGCGGGTCAATTACCCTGCTTTCGTGTCCGTGCAGCGTGGTTTACCGCCTCGGCTCCACAAGCTTTGCAATAGTCTCCATGCTGGAGATGGCGAGTGCTTCTATTCCCACCGTTGGCCCCTACTCTACAATATCATCCCTTCCTCCCATGTGTTTCAAGTGGCGCTTCTGGTCCTTCAAGTTGAAGCACCCAGTCTGCCGGCCCTCGATGTTGAAGTCAATAGCGATGCTACAGGCGGCCCTGTACGAAAGCATCGAGGAGGCTGAGATGATATACAATATGTAGGATAGATTCTGTTCTTTCCCTTTCATCAGAATTGGGTTGGCATATCCCTGGTCATTTTGTCGTACTACTGTAGTACTGTATTAAGTAGGTTCAGTTCTGTGATAGCGTAGAATCGGGGATGCCTAACGGTACGAGGTCAGGGCTCTATTTATATCTATATCTAACTCGAGGGAATCGACCTTGTATACAGTACTAGTGAGGGAGATGAAGAGACGGCGTGCAAACTGGTATAACTCTAGATCACATAGCCTGTGAGCTGGACAATAGGCATCCAGCCACCAGCAGATATGTGTACGGCACCAATGACTTTGACATGACGTTGCGTCATACGCTGAGGCCCTATAGCCCACCTGGGATCGGCTCCGTTGCCATTCGCCGAACATTCCTAAAGAGGGATCGATCAATTACAGTGACTACGGACGAAGCGAGACGCTCACATTGAAAAACCTATCAAGGGAAGTGGCAACGCGCTTCATGAAACGACCAAGAGTGATTGGATTCCGTCCAAAGGTCTCGTCTCGTGTGGGGACCTGGCGCTTCCAACTCTTGTAACCTGGCCACTGTGGGGGGAGTCGACGAACGTAAATGGGGGATCGTTACGGCTAGTATAATGTATGGGGGGCTCACGTTGATGCGGATATGCGTGGTCGCGACTCCGCCAAGTGATGCCTCGCTATCCCGATTATAGAGATCATAATCACGGCCTTGAAGGATGTCTGGAAGCCCAAAGCCTACCCCACCATTTCGGTTTACGAAGAATATGGGAAGCTGAAGCGTGGCCTGAGTGACGTGTCGGCGAACGTCCTCCTCGTCGGCTGGGATCCATCGGCGTTGGGGAACAACTGTGCCTTGAGTTCCTTTGACGCTGAAGTCGAGCGCTGGCGGTGGATTCTGACTCGGAACCCCAGGCGGGGATCGCTGCACATGTGGCACATTCTGCGTTATATACCACACCCCCTGCGAGTAACTTATGCGGTAATATCGCAGAAAATCCGGCGTTCTGAGCAATAGGGCGAAGAAAGCATGGGAGTCTTGAGGAGAAAACGTGTGGGCGAGAAAGCCGTCCACAAGGACGTCGCTGGCTGGGACAGGAGGCTTAATATCGCAAGGTGTTAGGCAAAATGGTCCCGGAATGAGTCTATGTTCTCACCTGGTTCTGTTCCATGTTCGGTGGTGCTCAAGGGTCAGTGATAAGACAAAGTTCGAAGGTTACTGATAAAACGACCGCTCTGCCGAGACGACTCCAGAATAAATACCTCCTCTCCCACTGTATTGCAAAGCATTTGGACCACAACAGTAGACGGTGCCGGTAAGGAATATTGCCGCGTCCCGAGAAGTCAACGCTCAGTGGTAGAGGGTCACCTACGGCGTCGGACTGTATCGTAGAGCCGGGTGTGTAGGGAGACAAAGAGGAACCAAGACGGGGAATACCAGGACTGTGCCCACGGCTCAAACCGAGAAAACCGAGGCTATTAATGGTATTATGATACCCATCGCAATGGCCCAAAGTCCGACCCACCCGCCGGCCGGGAGTGACTTTCCCTCTGTTCAGAGATAGAAAGCCAGCCGCTCAGTGAGTCAGGCTGTTGGGCAGTACAAGTACAACAGGTGAGACCTGTGTCCTCGCGAGCTGTGTCAAAGAGTGGGCGGACATGCATATGCATGTCGGTGGATTTGTCGATCATCATCAAATGTCAAAGGCACGCGACGCACACGAGTCGGTAAGTCACGGGAACTTTAAGCTGTGCATAACAAGAACAAACAACGGTGTCGCGACCAGCTGAGATTGCGTCACCCAACCCAACAATCAATATGGCTCAAGACGAGCGAACACCTGTAGGTCAAGTAGTCACGTTGCCGAACAACCAAAAAAAACACGCCACCCACTGCGTGAGATCGTGCTGATCCCAGCGACTTGAAGCGGCACCTGAAATCGAGACGAAAGATACTCCCGAAGGGCCAGGCCCGTAAAGCATATTGTCCGGAGCGCATAGGAAAACTTGTACTGTGATTCTTCTAGTTGGAACGTCTACGGTGTAAGGTCGGGAAACGAGTCTAACACGAGATGACGAGATCCGCGGCAATCATAAGGAATAGCGATCCTACTGAAAAGGAGAAATTAATCATGAGTGGCGTACGAGAAGTAACAATCCCGGATTAATTGCTCATGGTCATAAGGTATTCCAGCGCCGCTGCACCGGAAACTCCATGATCGTCCATGGCCATAGGTGATGCTATGCACCTGATCAAAAGGGTTGTGGAGTGAATGTGAAGGCGTAGACGAAGATAGGCATCTACGTAGTATTGCCAACTTCGGAAAATGTGCGAGACATTGCGCATGTAGGATACGGCTGTAGTCAATCTCGTCGTCGTCGAAGAGAGCCGGCTAAGAATGATAGAATATGGCCAGAAACGACGGATCATCGTTGAGGACTCGGACGTGGATAGATCATTATGTTCCCCGTGTATTATCTTACTCCCAGGCTGATAAACATGGGCGAAGGGAGCGCACCTGAATTTAAACAAAAAAAGCAGTGGACCAAAGCCGATTCATTTGGTGGATGAAAGGCAAGGGGGGATGGTACATGTCAGAGGGGTAATTGTTGACGACGGCATTGATCAACGGTTGGCGCCTAAGACTGAGTACTGAGGCCTAGTACTGAGGCCCTGAACTGTGCGCCCTGTCATATATGTCATACATCGACAGTACATCGATTTTCCCACCACTCTCTACACTCTAGACCCCTGAAGTCCTCCGCCCAGCTGAACCCATTGCGACTACTACCGTCCATGCCTCCACCACATGAGCTCTGATCGCATCAATGTGATCGACCTTTTCGGAGGACGTTAGAACTGTTCAAATGCGGGGCCCCAGTGCGGCCATGGGTTTTAGAGGTGGACGTCAATGACATAAGGGGGAGAGGATGTGAATGTGGGCAGGTGTTTAAACCGAGTGGGTGTTCGTCACAATGAAACAGAATGGAGGCCCACGGCGGTAGTATGGCAGTACGCGCACGACCTGGGGCAGCGAGGGGGATGAAGACGGCCTTGTGAGCTCAGTTCCGTCTACACAGTGAAGTGCAGTATAAGCATCTTTACCGTCCCCCAAACGACCACAAAAGCGCACCACGTTCTCTACCGAATCTTGAAGGACGGGTTTTCTTCAACAAAAACGCGGTTTCCGTACTCTCCGACAGCCTATACCGTATCTTATGTTTTTGTGCATCACCATGCTGAGCACGTCCAGCGCATTTATTCACTAGCCGTTACAGCGACAGCTTGTCCCAGAACTGGAAAATGAGCAGGACTATCATAATGGACTTTGTTGTGAGCGACGCGATGACGACGAGGCAAGTTTGCCCTCGCCCCCATTTGATCCGTTGACCCCCTGACACTGTCTCGGTGGTCCCCTGATACCCTGCTGATTCACTAATTCACGTCGGAGTTGGCCGAATATATTACGTTTCGTTTCGTGGACATGGACACATGATCGATGCAATGCAAAATGATCGATGATCCACGTACTTGTACCCATCTCACGGTTCACGGCGAACTTCTTCACGTACAGGCGACGCGGGCCGCTTGCACTCTAACGGGTTGAAGTCAAACGTGGGCGGGCTATGTACGCCTAGTCATTCAGGCGAGAATGAGGGATTTAACACTGCGACGGAAGGTGGCGTTGCCAGATAACAGGGTCTGATGGCCGATGTATAGCGTTCTCGTTGGGGTGCGAGGTCCCCGGAGGGAAGGAGGGGGAGGGATACAGTAGTTTAAAATTTTCTGTGCTAGGTGATTGTCAGTGTGGCGTCGCCGCGTCTGTCCTGAACTGAGCGGTGGGCCGGCGGTCTTGTTCACATGGAGTTACGACGGCGTCGGCAGCTGCAATACCGTTACCCAGGGGAGGACGACTATTCAGGCCAATTCAGGTCTCACCCGTAAGACATCCACTTCTACGGGTTCCAAGGAACGATGCGACGCCTTTGGTCCCTAGTGCACTCCGTCCACCCCTGGACGCCACATGACACAGTCATCGACGAGAGAGAGGCCTGTGATGCAGAACTCCAACATAGACGCTGTACTCCCGGGCCATTACATGGCACTACCTATGACATCGCATACAGCTCCCTGATACACATGGCACACTGCGTCAAGTCATTATCGTTCCTATTATTGTAGTAGTACTATGCGGGTGTTGTGGTAGTCACAGGTGCAGAACGAATTAGGGTATGATGCACCGGAATGACGAAATCTACTACATGTCCATAGCACAGCAAATCCGTTGTAGTGTCCGTGGACTGTCCATACGAGTCAGCCTCCTAATAATACCGTGGTATATATCCTCAAATGTCCCGTCTAGCTGAGAGTTCCTCTGTGGAGGGTAAAAGAGATGCAGAAAGTATGTGAAGGGCATAAGATTCTAGAACACGTATTGCGTGAGTTGTATGAGAGGCATCCAACTGCCTGCGGAAACGTGAACAGCGCCAATGATCTTGACCTGGGTTTGGTTGATACCACGCGCCCCGATTCCCCATCCGGTGTTGACCTCGCCACGGTCCGTGGATTGCTGGAGAAGCTCGATCAGCGACGGAGATTACGGAAAAGGTGTAAATCTCACGTTGAAGAACTTGTCGACTGAGGTAGCAACGTGTCTCATAAAACGACCAAGCGTGATCGGATTACGCCCGTAGGTCTCATCCCGCGCTGGGATCTGACGTTTCCAATCGCGATAGCCAGGCCACTATGAAAAAAGACGGCAAACAGATGAAAAACATCGCGGCTAGTGTAAGAGTGTGTGAGCTCACATTGATCCGGATGTGTGTGGTCGTCCTTCCTCCGAGTGGTGCCTCGCTATCACGGTTGCAAAGTTCGCGATCACGGCCTTGAAGGATGTCTGGCAGCCAAAAGCCAACTCCACCGTTTAGGTGGACGAAGAAAACGGGAAGTTGAAGCGTGGCTTCCTCGACGTGGCGGCGAATGTCGACTTCGTCAGCTGGGGTCCATCGCCGCTGCGTTACAACGGTGCCTTGCGTCAACGCGACGTTGAAGTCTAGCGGCAGGAGCAAACTCTGGCTTGGAAGCCCTGGCGATGGCGGTGGTACATTGCGCATGATATACCACATCCCTTGTGCGTACGAAATATGATAGTGTTGCAGGAAGTCGGGAGTTCCGAGTAAGAGTGCGAAGAAATTATGTGCGTCCCGAGGCGAAAATGTATTGGAAATAAAGCCATCAACAAAGAGGTTATTAACCGCTGCAAGGGTCTTCATATCACAGAAGGTTAGAAGGCACAGTCAAGAACGACAGAGGATAGGTAGACTTACCTGAGATGGAGGCATGTGTGACAAGGGCATTCCAAAGGAGTGATGAAACGACATCCGCAGAGAAAAGCGTCTGATAAATACTGTAGCCCTGTACCGCAAATACATTTTCCTTCGGCCTCGAGTTGTATGTGGCTCCGGCGTGTGTAGGGAATCCAAGGAGAGGACTAAGACCGGCTACGATAGGGATACGAGGGCCGACAAGGACCGCGCCCACAGGAGAGCAGTTTGGGAGTAATGCGGGCGATTAAACATAAGATAATTGTAAAACATTGTCCAGCATAGCAAATCCAATCCATGCAACATAGGCGAATGGATACGTGCCATCGGCGAGTCATATATCACTCCCGTTTGAGTTAAAAAGTTTGTGGTGACGCGGTGTATCGATTGGACGTGAGCGCGTGAGCTGTCAATGCGGGAGGAAAGGAGTGGACGGTGCGGTGTTTGTTGTGTGTCTGTGTGTGTGCGTGTGCGCCCCTTAGATTATGATTATGATGGCAAGTAGTACGTGTATGCGTGGGAATATCCTGACATTCACACGGGTACAGGTCACGGGGCCTCAAACAAATAATCAAATCTGTCACGTGCGTTTAACTTGAACCAGAACCACCGCTCAACGCTCAACCCTTTCCCCCCAGTCGCGATGGCGGAGCCAGAGGATTCAAAGCCCAAACTCAATCTCATTATCAACCACACCGGTATACGTGCGTCCTCTCTCCTATCTCTATGAAAGACGAGCTTGTGGATTGTGCGTACAGAGGTCACAGTAAAAGTGAAGACGAACATGCAATTCAAAAAGATTTTTGAGGTTGCCGAGGTCCGTGCAGCTCTCTCTCCACGTAGCCGCGCTCGCTGACCTTTCCCCTTCGCCCAGAAACGATTCGGTAAAGACCCTGGTGCGCTCATCTCCCGCCACACTCAAGTGGCAAGATGATAAAATTGAAGGAAATGACCTCGAACGCGTGCAGGATCGCTACGATTTGTGTACGAGGGTGAGCGACTGTCTCCCACCGACACCCCTGCGGAGGTATGTTGCTTCTTTCCCGGTTTCTATTGATTTTCCTGACGCGTATCCGCCTGCCATACAGCGCTCGATGGAGGACGGGGATATGATTGATGCACATCTGCAACAGGCATGCACTTGGCCCCTTTCTCCACTATCACCGCTGATCGGCAAATCTATCTAGCTTGGTGGTGGCTCACGCCATCTCTCATGATATATCCATGCCGATCTGGAGTGTCAAATCAATCTACATGTGTTCCCTCGGTTCTCAATGTTGTGTTGTACCATCTACTTACTACCCAAGACACGATCGTGCTTAATTCGGTCCTCGAATCGGCCACTTTGGGCGAGACCATGATTCGTACACCCTCCGAAGGTAATGAGACGTTTGATTGAAGAAAGGTTAAGAACCTTGGCTCACTAGCCCTCACGATTCATTCAACCCTGTGAAAGAATCCGCATCGGTGAGGCTGACCGGGACCTGCACTTTGGCATCAATGGCCCGTGCTGACGTCACCTGTCAAAAATTTCTCGTACATTGCCCCATTTCCAATAGTATAGCATCACGGCGGAAGACCCTTGCGTAGTGCCCATCAGTTTCAATGGATGAGTTGAACGTAGCCCCGGGCACTCCAACTGGCACTATCATACCAAACTATGGATCAACACGCGCAGCTCATCCGAACTCAAGCTGTGCACGCATATACAAGCACGCAACATGGCACCAGCGGAGCCACAAAAACAACGTGGTGGTGGCGTGCCATGGATGAAGTAGTGCCCCCGTCTCCCTTCCTCCAAAAGGAGTCACCAGAAGCAGAAGCATCGCCATGCGTACAACAACCGAGTGGGTGTATGCACCGGATGAAATTAGGGGCCGCTAGAAGTCACTAGGGATCAATTAAACCAACTGAGGGATGCAGAGAACCCTGACAATCCACAAGTAGGCGGAACCACAAGAATGGAGGGCTGTGACTGCCACAAGTCCATCAGCCTCGCTCGCACGTAGCTGTAAACCTCGTAGTTCCTCGTACCACGGACGGCGGCGGCGCCACTAGAGAGAAGCCAGGCGTGCAGCTGGGGCATGAAAACAAGGCAGTTCTCCACTGCAAACCAGTGAATGTTGGGGGGCTCCCTACCATTTAGCACCACCGGATTCAGCATCGGCAACGACCCCATCCCGTCTGCGGGCTCGCGCTAGACGTCACAGGACCCGGAAGGGGATAGTCGAGATGAGCATCGGCAGTACAATACTGGCGTTAGCCTCGCAGCCCCCGGCGCACTGGTACAAGACCGCGAGTGTGGAAGGAGTAGACCGGCTCGGCCGGGTCTCTGCCCCGAGAACGTGAGGTGAGGACTAATTATCGACTTTGGGGACGAATCGGTAGTGGTCCAATTAACAAAGGTGGGGAGGGAAGGGGCGACTTATAACCTGGCGATAGGAAGAAGACAACACAAGCGGCGTGGGGCGTGGGCGGTGGCGGCGGCGGCGGCGGCGGCGGCGGCGCACACGTCAGCGTCACGTGCCCTCAGCTAATTGGCCCACGCGACCGGGGTCTCGACCGCCGTGATGCGCCGCGGCGGTAGTAGCGCCGAACCACCATCCGTTTGCGTTTTGCATCATCCTATCATAATTTCCTTCTTGGCTTCCTTCACGAGACTCAAAGCTCAGAGGATAGACACCGAAATGGAAGTCGAGTAGACATAAATCACCCAACAGAGGTCATTTATCCGCGGTTTCCGGGCCCCTTCGAATTGCAATGACTCGGAAGACGCACAGCTGGGAGTTCCCGACAAGCTGAGGTATGTACAAGCGCAAGTCTAGAAAGGTAAAAATGGGGTGTAACGCAACACGATCTGTCTATAATGGGAGGAATTACGGGTCAGGGGAATATTGACAGCGGCCATGTGCGTTCGTTCGTCTGCTCAAGTTGGGCTTGAGTCAGCATCACTGGAACTCGGCTCGGCAATCAGGAACCTAAGGTGCTGAGACCAGTGATGGGTGTCAGTAGGTGCCCACAATGTGATGATTTATATACCCCCGCGCGGCTGGGACGCCGCGCAATGAGACGGTGAGTTTCTGCCATGTGCCACAGCGATTGGGCGTGTAGCCAAGTGGGTATTGCCAAAAAACGCGGAGCAAGTGCCGAGGAACGGCTCTTGCGGGGGAAAACATCGCGCTATGAGCTTGAAGATGCCCAACGGCCACAGGAGCATCTGCCTGTGCCAGTGAGCACCCTTGCGCTTCCGGTCTCATGCAAGCCCTCGCCAGCGAGGCACGGTGTAAGTTGGACTAGGCGCACCCCTTTTTGCAACCGGATGACGCTGATCTACCATGTGGTGATCACAAGTGGTTACACGTTACACCATTCGAGTGACTCGACCTCCTCCGCGCCTTGGCTGGAGAGAGATCTAGTGGGACTATCGGGCAACTCGATTCGATCGCACAGTACCCAATCTGGTGGAGATGCCTCGATGCACATGACACACTGCGTTTTGAAAATATGAAAGACTCAACAATTTGAGGGAGAAGGAACCGGACATAGCCATTCTGACACAACCTCAGTTCTGGTCGGAACGGGTGAAGCGACCACGATTACGTGTCATCCTACCATATTCCCGTATCACCCACCCACGGACGTGATTAACAAACATCGGAACTAGCCCAACCTGGGATACGCGAGACAGGATAACCCAAAACAACTATGGACCTAGCCCAGCCCTGAACGCCGCTCCGATCGAGAGCTCACCGAGCCCATATACGCGAAGAACAGAAGAAGGCAACAGCGCCAATTGAAGCCATGCCCCAGGAGAAGGATAATCACTCGGCGCAAATCCTGCATGCACTGGCGCTGGCGTACGTGTCGCAGTATATTTACACGTGTACCGTGTACGGCCCGCTTCCCTAGAAAACTCAAATCTCTTGGCCCCGCTGACCAGAGTCACAACTGTCCAATGGTTCGACAAACCGAGGATCGCATAGCAGAAATATGTGTCAAGTACGAACAGGTGAGCTGAGATTGTGCAGAACAAACCCTAGCTGTCGAAAAGCCTCGCAGAGAAGGAAAAGTGACCCAGACGCCCAGTCGGCGGAGACGCGACCAAGCTAGTTTCGTCTGTATTCGCAGCGCTGTCTGACTGTAGCCTGCGCATGTCGAAGGGCGCCAAGAGGGTGGGCGATGACTTCCAAAGTTGCGAAGAAGTGCAAGGTGCCACTGGCAGTGAATCAGTGATCCCACAAGGGCAATCTAGTACGCCACCGTGACCGTAGCTCTGACGTCATGACGTTTCGCCTCCGCTTCCCCATCCCCCTCAGAGCGCTCCCCACTTGAACCCTATCCAGCATCAACAAACAAGTATCTATGGAGAATCCAGTAGCTGACATCTCGAAAGTCGTGCACATGCTTGCAACATCAAATTCTCCTGACATTCAGCAAAATGCCATTCGAAGGTGCGTGCTTTGCGGTGCCCTCCTATGCTCGACTCGTGCCCGTTAACATCAAATGGTGGGGATGCTAGGTATTTTACTAATGATGCTAGCTTTCGTCACCCGATGTGTAGTGTGGAGTCTGCACCTAACTCGCGCGAGGGGATACTTGGCCTTTATCAGTGCGTCTCTCCGCTAATAGTGCCTGAGTCCTTCTAGTATCGGCTAAGCAGCACGAAGATGGTATCGTGTCCTGTCAAAGAAGGTTGATCTTACAATCGTTACGAGCAGCACGTCAACACCACCTCCACTTTCATCACGCCCAAGCTAACAGGCGCGTACTATAGCATATGATGTCGAAAAGTCAACCCTTTTCCTTGACCTCTCGGAGGTATTTCACCTGAAATACTCGCCATTTCAACCTATGCGCGTTCGGTATAATTATGTCCACCCCCTTTTCGTTCTTCGTAGACGTCGATCTTCTGTATATCCTACAGTCGCCTGACCCGCTTGGTACTCCGCGAAGAAAGCGGCCGTTATTACATAGCCTCTCAGGAAGACTTTTTTCACCCAGAAGTGAGCCTGTCTCTTCCTTCTGTTTCGCGTGGGGATCTTATATCATGTCAACCCGTGTCGCGTGATCTGGACACAGGATCTTCTTGCGACATTTTTACCGCCACTTGTTAAGCTTGTGGGCTGCAGTTTGCGTATTGCAGGCTTCGCATACGGTTTATCTGCGCGCCTTGCACAGGCAGCGTTCAGCGTGTGGAGACCTCATTAGGACATTTAAGATATTGTAGGATCAATTCAATGTCGACATCGACAAGTAACTGAATGACAAGCGTGAGATGCTTAGATCTTGGGGATTATAGTCGCTACCAGATTACCTACGTTCATTCTTTTTCCCATAAGCTTCTCGAATTGCGGATGCCATCCCACATCCGTAAGAACCATGTAAAGTGTATCTTCTTGGATGTCTCCTATTTTTCGGATCGCTAACTTCCTCTGCTTAACGTCGGCAAAAAGCTGGTCCGATCTGATACCTTTCATACGAGAAACTATATGCTTTGACGCCACCCTTTGCCCTGCGCGGTCAGTGGAACCGAGAATGTATAATGCGGGACATTCGAATTTTCAAAGCGCTGCCATCTTCCTCACGGACCCCACCCCGCTCCCTAACTGACCGTGTTTTCCAAACCCGGTCCCGAGTTCATCATCGCCATCATCGGTGCAGGGTGGGTTCTTCATCCTGGATACCATGACATGTGTGGTCTCAGACCACATTCGGATTCACGGCTTTGGGGGGACTCGCAGTCGCGATCGAGCTGAAGACGAAATGGGGGTTGAACAGCTTTGTGGTTAGTTTGGAAGCGCTGCGATGAGCGGAATACGATGCTCCCTACGAGTGTGGTGCTGATGTCGGAGGAACGTGGAGAGTAAGATGCCTCGTGCCCAGTGACAATGTCCCAGCCGCGCTAACCCAAATTGGCTTATAGGGTTAACGTACCCTGTACGTTTCCCTCATAGTCAAGCGAGCCTCGTGCCTCGTGTTTTTTTTTCAAGGCTGTGCCTCCGATGTTCTCGTTCACTTCTAGTACACCCTCTCCGCTGACCCGGAGCCGGACTGGAATTACTCGCATGGCACGCAGCCAGAGATCTTGGAATACTCGCACAGTGTCGCCGATAAGTACGGCCTGCGTGCCCACTGCCGGTTCCACACGTCCGTCGACAAGGCCAAGTAGGACGCGCGATGTGCGCACGAGCGAGAAACGGCCGCCTGTCCTACACGACGGCCCTCGTGTCTGCCATCGGCGTACTCGTCGAGCCTCGCTTCCCGGACCTCAGGAGAATCGAGACTTTCGAGGGTGATGCGTTTGCAGTTCATCCCGATGATATCGAAGGACCCAACTGTCGCCGTGGTGAATTTCGCACGCACGCCGATGCCCTCCGTAAGTTCTTTCTCGGAGAGAAAATTTACGAAAAATTATACAGTGAAAAAATTATACAGTGACTCATACCGTCCGTTCGACAGCCGCTCGTTCCGTTCTCATGGTTCGCAAAATGGGCATTTGCCCACATTCCGCCCGTGCAGCTTATCTATCGCTTCATGATCTCGCGACAAGAGTGCGTCTTATGTGTGAGGTAATAACCGCCTCGGTAAATCACGGACACAGGGTACGTACGGTAAACTAAACCACCGTGACGTTCCGTGGTTGATGCTTCGGGCTTGTGTAAGGCTTCCGACGGAGAAGTACATAAAGGATACGGGCCGTAATGGCCCGGGATACCTGCCAAGTACCATCATTACAATGATTCCGGAATATCGTGCGCACACCGTGACTGGCAGACATTTTCATTTTCACTTATCGGACAGCCTTGGCTAGACACCGTATATGACGTTTGGATGCAGGCGCGTTGTGTACGATAAAGGGTATCTATCTTCAGTCTTTGAACCGTCCGAACGTCCGAGTCCGTCTCACCTTCGAAAACATTTCACACTTCGAACCAGATGGCGTTATCATGGAAACGGGTATTCACTTCTTTGGATCCTGAGGCTTGACATAATTGCTTATCGCTGACAGGCGAGAAGGTATATGCTACAGGCTTCATAACTGTATGTACTTTTGCTCGTTAGACAGTAAAGCGATGCTCATGGTGGGCACGGCATACATGGGCAGCACACTGCCCGTCTAACTGCGATGGCCATCTTCTTCAATTGGTCATAATGCCAGTGAATTTCTCGGCTCATCACACCCTGCCCTGCGACTTCGTGCCTTCTGCTGCAGAATATCAGTTCTGAATATGATGCACTGGCACGCGCGTGCGTCGCCACCTGCAAGGTGAAACAATATCGCAGCGCCCACGCAGATGCATGCCGAAATCGGGACTCGTGACGTTACGCCTCACTCCATGTTATGGTCCTAAAACCGTTTCGTGCCGCGCCACGGCCACGACACGACTTTTTTTCTTCTTTCTCTGATGCCCCTGTAGTCACTGTCGTCAATCTCGACGTCCCAACCAAGAACTTAACCTTTGAGTACATGTGATATGTAGTCTCCTTGCTTCGCCTGCGCCGTCGTGGTGCGGGTACATGTGGTCTGGGACGCCCCCCCGCCCGGGCATCTAGGATAGGTCGCGCTGTCCCACAGCGACTTCCCCCGTAGCCGCTCCGCCACAACGAGTGGAAGTGGAAGTGCACAAGACCTACGAGGGCAATCCGCGCAACACAGCTTCTGATCTAATGACTGCACCATAGAACTTTCTATGTTTCAGTGACAAAACATTCAGGTCAAGTCGTCACTAAATCATGACTATTGGGCGTCAGTAGCGATCATCGATGTTCAATTCAGTCGGTTGAATGATGAATGATGAATGCAATGATTGATATCAGTGTCAATAATCCAGTAGTGGCCCGGGTGTTCCAAGTTGGCACACCAAGTTGGCACAACTGTCAGCCACGCCACTCTACCGGTATGGCTAGGGCAGGAAGTACGAGCCTTTGTTTAATACGCATATAACCTTATGCTCTCCTCGATATATCTAAATAACTACCATCAGGGCCTTGCACGCGACCCGCCTCCTCCAGTGAATCCACTTCAACCCAGAGCCATCCCCCCCAACTTAGCGGTTTGAGATGGTCAACTTCCACGATTTTGCTGTACTTGCGCTCGATTTCTGTGAGTATGAATGGGTTTTCTGTTTCCGTCTAAGCTCAAAAATCCCACGTGGTCCTCTTTTCAGCGGCCCTCTCGAAGCTCAGTCACACGTTGGGTGGTCTTTACATGTGAGGTTGCATTGCGCGCGCCCCTTGCGGTCTCATTTGGTGCTATGGGGCTCCGAGTCGGACTCACGCAAATCTATAACGCCAGATGGGAGTTCTTCACGACTCTTGACCACGAGTGGCATGTCATCAAAGGACGTGTACGCTACTGATGGACGATATGGGTATGTATTCAAATTTGACGGGCTCTTTTGGGGGGACACCGTCTTCTTCCCTGGGACTGACTTTCTCCTTGTCCCTCCGGTAGATATACTCCTTTACGCGCCTCGCCACGTTCATGGCTGTGGTCACGGAACTCGTCACCCTCAACACGACGAACCCAACCAATTGTCAGGTGTGCCCGGTGTCTTGCATCCACCTCTACACCCAGATGTTCAAGTTTTGACGACCCAAAGTTCTTCATCATCTCGTCTTTGGTGAGCATTTCATCGAATTTCGTCCTCCCGTGCACCCCAATGGGACCAATCCTCGACAAGGGCCTTCATAGCTTATCTCCTAATCTTTCAGACCTTTGGATTCAGTACCTTTATCCTTTCTTCTTTATTGATCGTACTCCGCGTGTACGTTTAAGTCTTCTACTCTCCCTCTTTTCCCATATTCCAAAGGAGACGCTCATGGGCATGTCACATCAGAATCGCTATCTGGAACTGGAATAAGGGCATCATGGGGCTCGCGGCCATTCTATGGGTGACCAACGCCTCATTGATCATCCATGGTAAGTCACTCTCAACCCATTCCGCAGACAAACCGGAACCCTATCAAATAATGCCTTTTACCAGGTATCATTCGGGTAAAGACTTGCTCCCAAATATTTTGGATCTTGTATGCTCAACACTGCTTAGATCGTCCATTCTGCATGGATTCCGGGTCCGGTGAAAGAGGTCTGCAGCTTACCCGACCTTACGACTATCAAAAAAACATTCGTCTTCGTGTTGATTACCGACTTTGTCTTGCTGGTCTCAATACTCATTGGCATGCTTCGCCTGCGCTATCATGCTTTGGGCACACGTGGTCTTGGACTCCTGCTTTGAAAACAGGTGGGGTGCTGGTGGAACTTGCGCGGTCGTGGTTCTCTCCATCCGCTAATGTAATTTCTGGCTGACAGGGCCTCATTTGGCTCTTGATTGCAACCGCAGCCGAGGTCCCGCCAGCGGTACGTCCAACTGGTTTTCTGATACACACTTTTTCACCGACCACTGTAACTGTCTGCATTGTAGGTGCTCATTTGCTTTGGTCTGAATTGTAAACGTTTCCCTTCAATCCAACATTATAGTACCTTAGATCGACTGTCTTGCCGATTCCAGCGCCGTTTGACGGTGTATGTTCTTCGTTGCTACGCTCATGAAGGATACTAATTATTCTTATGCGTCCCTGCAACACAGATGTTCACGACGACCTCGCTGATTGCGATCTCCATCGCCTCGACAAGAATGTACCGCTCCCTCGTGAACTTTGGCGGCTCCACCCAAATGTATGCCATTCTCCATTTCCATTATGTCTCCGCGCTCACTCAGTGTGATTGATGTCACCGCAGCGTGATGGACCCCGGACCCCGGACCCGCAGAATACGCCACGGTCATGAGGACTCAACGTTCGAAATCGAAACAACTGACACCGTGGCCACGTCGCCGGAACGAGTGGAGATGGCCGTGCGCACGAGCCACGAGGACTATCCAAAATCATCAAGGGACGAGAGTGTCGTATGCATTGGCCCGTCGTCCTGGGAAGTTGCTGTGTGACGCGCCAGGCGGTCAGAGCCTTAATCATGATACGGAGAGCGGCTTGTCAAAATGAGTCCCCGGGTGGAAAACCTGAATTTAAGAAAAAAATCCCAGCCACTATTTGTGTGCGTAAAGCACGGTATATGTTATCGAGGTAACAAGCTTCTTTCCGACGCCTCCGAGTCCTACTAATTACTCATCAACATGAGTTTGAAATGCTTGATTTGGGTCGCCATAACTTGAACTGCATGCGTGGATGATTGACGCCCGATCACAATTCACGTTGCTGAAGTGCAAGAACATTTAGCCATGATTTTTGTGTGCTGTACCATATATGAGCCTCTATCTGATGCCATTGGGGTCAATCCGATCAAGGCTGCACCGTGAGAAGAGAGAGCGGAAAAAGCCTGTGCGGTAGAGAGGATGCTGGCGGAAGCCGCAGTGTTGCTAGTGGACCAAGTGGGAGTAGAGTTCATGGAGGTTACGACTTATCAAGTGAAGAGTAGTATTTTCAAGGATTAAGCCGACTGAGAGATTCCATCGCGCCGGGCGTCTCGGGCCGTCCATGCGCCCCTTTTGGCCCCGCTACCCGGCTCAATTTGATAACCCCACCCCCAGAGCCTGAGATAGCTTTGTCTCGGTCTTGCGACCTTGCCGTCTCCACTTATGTGACCACGGCATCACAATTCTACATACAAAATAATACCACTTCTTAAAGCGCTCAGCTAACTTGGAGCGATCAAGATGCCGGCTCCTCGCTGCGCCACTCCATTCTGCTGTTTCTGTCAGTGGCACTGTGACGGCTGTCTACCTCTGAGCTCTTAAGGTGCGGTTTTGTTTGAAATGCAAAATTATAGATATTTAATTTTGAATAGAGGCTGTCAAGACAGGACAGGTTAGGTCAAACGTTTGCGGAAGCGGGAAGACAAGGGTTCGGAAGGTCTGGTATCAGATCCAGACTCACTGACACGCAGTGCGGCCGCCATTCTTCGAGACCCAAAAATCAGAAAGCAATTACGGCCTGCCAAGGAGACTCTCGGAGAAGGTGATGTGATCATGTTGGAGATTCAGGCCTATTCAGGCCCCACACAGGCTGGCACATGCAAGCGCACAATGATCATGTGGCAAAGCTCGATGATGGTGTTGTGTTGGGACGAGATGGGTATCCACATGGGAGTGGGAAAGTGGTAATCCAAGTTATCTGCAATTTTACTTCATCAGCGTGGAGACGCGGGGCGTATATGAATTACACGGTACTACGAGTTCTGGGTCTGCATTATTCATTGAATAATAGAATTGTGAACTACGTAAAGCACACAGCTTGGTTGGTTGGTCAGGTCAGACACAAGTCACGCAACCAAGTCTTAATCGTCGTCCGTAACCTGCT
>Ga0137394_10000218_pt1 | contig 39720 bp, 32 predicted proteins | sample czobulk116metaG_FD_108278 | JGI IMG/M metagenome (GOLD analysis project Ga0137394, IMG submission 108278) | Vadose zone soil microbial communities from Angelo Coast Range Reserve, California, USA - czobulk1.16 metaG | ecosystem: Environmental > Terrestrial > Soil > Vadose zone | place: USA... | reverse complement strand
GCTTCGGCCCGGCAGGTCCGCCGTCGCGCTTCCGGCGCGCGCCGCCGATTGCCGGTCGCATGCAGGCGCCGCCAGGGCCGTCGCGATCGCGAGCGGAACGATCAGGCGCACAGTGGAGATCGATCCATCGGTTGCACCAGGTTAGACGGACAGACGGTTGTAGCGGCCGGCATCCTACCACGAGTTTTTTCTGATAGAGTCCGTCGCGGGAGGCTTTCGTTCCATGCATGCTCGCCGCACACTCGCCCTGAGTGCCGTCATCGCCGTGCTCATCGGGTTGCCGCTTGCCGCCCAGTGGCCGATCACGGAGAAGCTCGATCTCGATGCGATCTACCGCATCAAAGAAGAAGGGCTGCAGCGATCGAAGGTGATGGAGATTGAAAGCTACCTCACCGACGTCTACGGGCCGCGGCTCACCGGGTCCCCCAACATCAAAGAAGCCGCCGACTGGGCGCAGAAAACGATGAAAGACTGGGGCCTGGCGAATGTGCATCTGGAAACGTGGCCGTTCGGCCTCGGCTGGCAGAGTCAGCGGTTCACCGCGAACGCGCTGACACCGCGCGCGTACCCGCTCATCGCCTACCCGAAAGCATGGACACCCGGGACAAACGGACCGGTCACCGGCGAGGCCGTGATCGCCGTCATCAACAACGAAAAGGACCTGGACACGTTCCGCGGCAAGCTGCGCGGCAAGTTCGTCCTCGCGACGTCAATGCGAGACGTGACGCCGCAGTTCACGGCGCCGGGCCATCGATACACGGACGCGGAGCTTGCCGATCTCGCGAAGCAGCCGGAAGTCGGCGGCGGGCGGGGCGGGCGCGGCAACCAGGCGGGTGCGGAGTTCACACGCAGGAGGACGCAGTTCTGGGTCGATGAAGGCGTCGCCGCCGTGCTCGACATCAGCCGCGGCGACGGCGGCACGCTGTTCGTCCAGGGAGGCGGATCGCGCAACCCGAAGGATCCGCCGTCGCCGCCGCAAATCGTGCTGGCGGTCGAGCATTACGGGCGCATCTGGCGGACGCTTCAGAAACAGATCCCGGTCACGCTGCAGATTGACGCCGACAACAAGTTCTACGACGCCGACCTGAACGCCTTCAACGTCGTCGGCGAACTGCCGGGCACCGACAAGGCCGACGAGGTCGTGATGATCGGCGCGCACTTCGACTCGTGGCACACGGGCACTGGCGCGACCGACAACGCCGCCGGGTCGGCGGTGATGATGGAAGCGATGCGGCTGCTGAAGGTCACCGGCGTGAAGCTGCGCCGCACCGTTCGCATCGGCCTGTGGGGCGGCGAAGAAGAAGGGCTGCTCGGCTCGAAGGAATACGTCAAGGCCCATTACGGCGATCCGGCGACGATGCAGCTGAAGCCGGAGCACGCGAAGTTCGCCGGCTACTTCAACGTCGACAACGGGACCGGTCTCGTCCGCGGCGTGTACCTGCAGGGGAACGAAGCGGTGGCGCCGATCTTCCAGCAGTGGATGGAGCCGTTCAAGAACCTCGGCATGAACACGCTGTCGATCCGCAACACCGGCGGCACCGATCACCTGTCGTACGACGCGGTGGGACTGCCCGGTTTCCAGTTCATCCAGGATGAAGTGGAGTACGGCTCGCGCACGCACCACTCGAACATGGACGTGTACGAGCGGGTCCAGTCGAACGATATGATGCGCAACGCGATCATCGTCGCGTCGTTCGTCTACCACACCGCGAACCGCGACGAGAGGCTGCCGAGGAAACCGCTTCCCAAACCGCAACCGCCGGCTGCCCGCGGCACGACGCAACCTTGATGGCGATACTTCATGGCTGATGGCTCATGGCAAGGCTCGATGGTCCGTCATGGTCCATATGCCATCAGCCTTCAGCCATTAGCCATTAGTCATGATTTCGTCCGTATTTCTGAGACCAGTCGCGCAGCTGTGCTTTCCTCTCGCGCGCCTCGGGAATCTGGTCCAGCTTGTCGCTGGCCCACGGCAGCCGGTATGTCCAGTTGTGGTCGCTGACCGTGGCCGGCTGGTTGATGCGATCACTCCAGCCGAACACGTCCTGCATCGGCAGCAGCAGCAGATCCGACCCGGATGAGAACAGCGCTTCGAGCAGGATGTCGCGAACGCCGGCGTTGTACGCCGCGCGCGGAATGTCGGCGCCGTTCGACAGCCGCCGAATGGCAGGCAGCCGGCTGATTTTCTTCCGTTCGTCTTCCGGCGCGCGCTCCCACCAGACAATCAGCGGCTCGGTATCGTGCGTCCCCGAGGTCGCAACCGAGGTGGGCGGATACTCGGACGGATCGCGGAACGGCTGGCCGTCAGTGTGCCAATGCCGTTCCCAGCGGAATACGCGGTAGCCGGGGACGCCGAGCCGCGCGAGCGATGCGCGGACGAAATCGGGCACCGTCCCGAGATCTTCGGCGATGATTTCTGCGCCGGCGCCGCGGAACACTTCGAGGAGGCGCTCGCCCTGCGCGAGCTGCGACGGCTCGTCCGGCGGCGAGAAGAAGCCGTTGCCGCTCGGCTTGAGCTTCCCGTACGTGCGATAGAAGCCGACCAGGTGATCGACGCGGTAGCCGTCATACAAATCGGCGCTGCGCCGCGCACGCTCGCGCAGCCAGTGATAGTCGTCGCGCGCCATCACCTCCCACTCGTAGAGCGGCATGCCCCAGTCCTGCCCGGTGGCGCTGAAGGCGTCCGGCGGCGCCCCGACCGACACGTCGAGGCGGAAGTGATGCTGGCGCGCCCACACGTCGGCGCTGTCCCCATCCACCATGAACGGCAGGTCTCCAAACAGCCGGACGCCATGCGAGCGCTCGCGCACGCCCCGCCACTGCGTGCCGGCGAGCCACTGGAGGTACTGCTGAAACAGGACTTCGTCGGCGAGCTCGCGGCGCGCGCGATCGATCGCGGCCGGCTCGCGCCGCTGGAGCTCGACGGGCCACTCGGTCCAGGGCCGCTCGTGCTCCCGCGCGTGCAGCGCGCGGAAGAGGCTGTAATCTTCGACCCACCAGGCCTGCTCGCTGACATACGCGCGCAGCGCGCGGCCGCGCTCCGTCTCGCGCCGCCATTCTTTGTCGAGAAAATGCTGGAACGCCGCCCGCAGCGCCGCGAGCTTCAGCTGCCGGACCGTCTGATGATCGATGCGCGGCGCCGCCCTGACCAGCCGCAGGGTGGCGCGATCGGCGGACGAGAGCGCGTCCTCGCCGCCCAGCGCCTGGAATTCCGGCACGCGCGGGACCGCAATGTAGACGGGATCGATCGCCATGGCGCTGATCGCCGAGTAGGGCGACTGCTGGCCCGGCGCCATCTCGTTCAGTGGCAGGAGCTGCAGCACGCCCTGACCGGCGCCCGCCAGCCACGCAGTGACGGGTTCGACATCGCCGATGTCGCCCATGCCCCAGCTGGCCGTTGACGGACACGAGAACAGCGGGATCAGCAGGCCCGAACGGCGGCGGCCGGTCGAGACATTCACGGCCGGCTCACGCAGCCATCCAGGCGCCGCAGCACGCGCCCGATGCCGTCGGCAAACGGCGCTTCCGGCGCGAGCAGACTGACCACGAGGAACGATTCGCGCGGAAAGTCAAAAAAATATCCGGGATGCGCGAGCACCCCGTCAGTGGTGAGCAGGCCGACGACCAGTTCATCCTCCGGTTCGAACGACGGCACGTGGAGCACCGCATACCAGCCGGCGTCGCTGTCGAGCACCTGACACGAGGGCACGCCGGCGACCGCCGCCTTCAGCCAACGGTAGTTGGTCTTCACGCGCGCTGCAATCTGCAATCGAATCGCCGTCCCTCGTTCGAGCAGCTCAGCCGCTGCCACCTGTACCGGCGTCGAGACCGCCAGGTAGGAATCGCAGATGTGCTCGAGGCGCTCGAGCGCGGCGCCCGCGAGCGCGCCCGATCCGGCGACCGCCACCCATCCGAGCTTCACTTGCGGGAGCCCGATGGATTTCGACAGTCCGCCGAGCGCGAACGCGAGCCCGGCGTCGCGCCCGGCCACACGGCCGGCCGTGGCCGCGGCGCCCGCCTCGAGCTCGTAATCGGCGAACACTTCATCCGCGATGATCGCGACATTCCGCGGCGTGCAGATCGCCGAGAGGCGATTGAGCTCGCCCCCGGTCAGAAATGACCCTGTCGGGTTGTTCGGGCTGACCACGAGGACCGCGCGCGTCCTGGACGTGATCGCTCGCTCGACGCTCGCAAAATCGATCGCCCACCGTCCGTGGATGTCGAGGTCGTACGGCCGCGTGACGACGAGATCGAGACGCGTGAGGTGATCGAACAGCGGATAGCTGGGCCGCGGCGCCAGCACGTCGTCGCCGGCGTCGGCCAGCAGCTTGAAGAGCAGCGAGTAGGCGTCGCTCGTGCTCGCCGTCAGCACGATGCGCTCCGGCGGCACCATCAACCCCTGGCGCTCGTAGTCGCGCGCCACGGCCCGCCGCGCCTGCATCGCGCCGAGCGGCGCCGGCTCGTACTGCAGCGCGCGCGCATCGGCGAGCGGCGCGAGCATGTCGGCTGGATAGTCGAACCCCGCCCGCGTCGGGTTCGACTCGGTGAGGTCGATGAACGGCCGGCGCTCGGAGCGCATCGCCGCCACCGCCGTCGCAAGGCGATTCGCTGCCAGCTCCCGGGGAACGCGGTTAGAGAACATCGCCGGTTGGCAGAATTTCCGGGTTCATGCAGCGCGACCCCTTCAGGCGCCGAGGTCAGGATGTCAGTATTTGGATGCTCTCGATGACGTCGCCTTCGAGGATCTGATCGACCACGTCGATGCCGTTCAGGACCTGCGCGAACACGGTGTATTGGTGGTCGAGGCGCGGGTTGTCGACGAGGTCGATGAAGATCTGCGCGTCGCCCGTGTCGTGACCGCGCGTCGAAATGCCGACCGCGCCTCGCACGTGCGGCCACGTGCCGACTTCGTCGCGCATGAAGCTGGCGTCGCCGACATATTCGTTCGCGCCGGGACTGCCACCCTGGATGACGAAGTTCGGCACGACGCGGTGGAACGTGAGGCCGTTGTAGTACCCCGACTCCGCGAGGCGCGCGAAGCGCAGCACGGCGGCCGGCGCCTGCGAGGTGAACAGGGCGAGCTCGAACGTGCCCACGCCGCGGATCGCGACGCGGGCGCGCGGCGCCGCAAGCCGGCGCAAGTCGTCGGCGTTGAGATCGGATTGGATCGCGCCAACGCTCGTCTGCCGGGGGGCGGACCCGCGTGTCCGCCCCGCGCCGTCGCGCCCCTGGCCGGCGCGTGGGCCGGCCCCGACGCTCGTCAGCGCTCTTGCAATCGCGTCACGCGCGTCGTGCGAGTTGTCGCGCCCTTCGGCGATCAGCCGCTGGCGCGCGGCTTCGAGCGCTGGGAGCGCCTCGTCCTTGTGCGGCGTACCGTCGAGCGCGAGCGCCGAGGCGCGCACGACCTGATACCCCTGCCTCGAGAGCCCGAGCACGTAGGCGGGATCGGCGTCATGGCCGGCAACCTTTCGCAGGCCGTCCACTGCCGCTTCGCTCACGTTGTCATCGTCGTCTTTCGCCAGACGGTCGAGCGTCTTCCGATCGCCGAGCTGAGCCGCGGCGCGCGCCGCGTACATGCGCAGTTGCCAGATGCGCGAGCCGGTGAATTGCGGAAGCGCCACGGCGCCCCGATCGGGCGCGGCCGTCGCGAGCGCGACGAGCGCGTGCGCCGCGCGGTGCCAGGCGCGTGGCGATCCGGCGTCGGATGGATCCGTCACGGCACGCTCGAGCGCCGCCGCGGCGTCAGCCGAGGCGCCGCACGCGCCAAGCTGATCGAGCGCGGTCATCGCGACGTGGAGATCGCGGTCAGTGACGGCTGTCAGCGCTGCGGCACACGACTCGGCGTCGCCGCGGGCGCGGAGGCTGCGCAGCGCTTCGAGCCGTACGGCCGGCGAGTCGTCCACGCGGCCGAAGGTCAGCACGGTGCGCGTGTCATCCAGCGTGGGGCCGGACGCGCCGCTGACCGCCGCCGCCCGCATCGCGATGCGGCGGACCTGCGCGTCGGGATCGTGAGACGCCGCACCGACGAGCGTCGCCTCGACGGCAGACGCGGTAATGAGCGCCTCGAGCGCAAGGCGCCGCACGCGCGCGCCGGTCGCCGCGTCGGTCGGGCCGGGCGTCGCAAGGCGCCGCAGCACGGCTACCGCCTCGCCGCCGAGCGGGCGCAGCTTCCGCTGCGTTCGCGCGAGCGCCTCGAAACCCTTGGCCGCGCCCAGCCGGTCGGTCACCGATTCCGCGCGGCCGGTCATGTCGATCAGCGTGCGCTCGGCGGCTTCGACTTGACCCGCAGCTGCATACGGCAGACGTCCGATGGTCTCGCAGATCGCGGCGCGCACGTCGGGCTCGCCTTCGATCTTGAGGCGCGCGACGAGCGGCGCGACGACCGCGTCGACATCGGGCGCGGCCGCCGGATGATCGGCATCCCAGCCTTGCGCGGCCTGGCCGATCGCCGTGGCCGCTTCCGCGCGGATTTCCGGATACGGATTCCGGAGCGACGGCGTGATGTCGGGAATGAGCGCCGGACGTTCGAGACGGCCGAGCGCGCGGATGGCGGTCCGAACGGTTTGTGCGTCGCCGCTGCGCGCCCCGGAGCGGATGATCGCGAGGTCGCGGGCCGTCGGCGCGCGGCGATCTTCGGCCTGCAACACCGCCAGGCGTGTCGTGCGCGCGGCGTCCTGTGCCCGTGCAACGAAAAGCCAGGAACTGCAGAGGACGCAAAGCGCGCAGAGCAAGGTCCTCTCTGCGACCTCACCGTGCTCCGCGGTTGAACATCGTCGTCTCATCACGCACGCAGATGCCGCGTGGCGGCAGAATACTCCAGCATCTGGGCGGAGAGGTCGAGCGGGTATGCGATCTCGACGTCGGTGATCTCGCCCGAGTCGCCCCGGATGGCTTCGATCCGAGGCATCACGAACCCGGTGTACGACGGCAGTTGCAGCCGATCGACGCGCGCGACGACTTCATCGCGCAGCGTGGGATCGAAGTGCACGCCGTAGGTCTCGAACAGCGCCCGCGCCGCGTCGTAGTCGCCTTCGCCCTTGATCCGCTGCACCTCGGCCAGCAGACGGCCCACGCCGGCGCGAAACGCCTTCGGATCGGTCATGACGTAGTAGGTCTTGCCGTCGCGCCTGCGCACGTCGATCGCCGCTGTGTTCGCCAACAGCCAGTGGACGATCATCTGGCGGTTTCGCATGTGGTCTTCCTCGATTTGTGTCCCCTCGCGGACGCGGCGCAGTTGCATGAGCGCGTTGCGGGTGTAGCTCTCGTACTCGGTGAGAATGATGTCGCGGTGGTGCTCCTCGGGCACCAGGCCGAACGCCACGATCGCGGGATCGGCGAGAAAATACAGCGCGACCAGATCGGCGCGCGATTCTTCGATCGCCGAGAACTGTTCCTTCAGCGCGGCCTGCGGGTTGCCGTTCAGCCGCTCGTCGACCTTGCCGGAGCCGTGGCCGATCACCTCGTGCATGTTGGTCGTCAGCTCGCTCGCGAAGGCGTTCCACTGCCGGGCCCGTTCGGCCTCCTCGGCCGCCCAGGCAAACTCTTCGCGGAACTCAGCAAGCAGCGACTTGTCGTACGCCTCCCTGACGTTCGACAGCGACACCGACTTGCTGCCGTAGCGTTCCCGGATCGCCTGATCGTTCGGCAGGTTGATCCCGACCGGCGTGATCGGCCCCGATTCCCCCGTCTCGACGACGATGTCGATGGCGTTGGCCGTGACGCCGTGCGCGCCTTCCTTCCGGTACTTTGCGTCCCACGGCATGCGGTCCTCGAACCACTGCGCGTGTTCGGCGATGGTCCGGATCTGGGACGTCTTCTCGCGGTTGACGTAGAAGACGAGCGCTTCCCAGGCGCCCTTGATGCTGCGCGCATCGAGATAGACCTCGACGAAGCCGTTGATCGTGTCGACGTTGGACGCCTTGTCCTGCACCCACGCGATGTCGTACGCCTCGCGGTCCTCCTCGCGGCCGGTCTGGTAGAACGTGATCAGCGCGCGCAGCGCCTTCGCCATCGGCTCGGTCGCGTAGGGAATCGCCGCTTCGAGATGCCGCACGATGGCGGCGATCGCCGCGCCGTACCGGCCATCGATGCGGTAGACTTCTTCCTCCAGCCGGCTCCCGCGCTTCACCAGCCGCGAGTTCAGCGGATGCCGTTCCTCGAACCCCTCGAGGTCTTGCATCGTGACGCCGACGTAGAAGTTGTTCGAGCTCGCGGTCAGGATGTCGTGACCGGGGGGCGGCGTCTTGCTCGTGACCGTCGACTCGAACTCGGGATCGAAGAACATCGGGCGCAGCCGCGCGAGCATCGCTTCGACCGATTCACCGGCCTGCAGCGGCATGCGCGCACCGTCGCGCGCGGCCGCGCGCGCCGCCGCCGCGAAGGCGTCCGGTGTGCACGTGAGCACGAACTTGCGCGCGGTGAGGTTGTTGTACGGCCCGGTGTTGATCCAGAACAGCTTCGTATACCGCTCGATTGCGGCGAGCGTCGCAGGGTCGACGTCGGCGCGTCGGGTGAGGATCGCCTCGAGTACGTCGCGCATCTCGAGGTTGTGCGCGTAGCGCTGGTCGTAGAAGATGTCGCGTCCGGCGATCGACGCCTGCGCCAGATGCCACACGAGGATCTTGTCGCGCAGCGGCAGATCGCGGAAGCCGTCGGCGTACAGCTGCACGACCGCGGCCTCGCCGACGCGCTCGAGCAGGTATTGCCGACCGGTCGGGGCCGATGTCGTGGCGGGATCGGGGGGCGTGGGTCCCATCTCTGCCGGTAGCCTATATCACGTCGGAAGGTCGACGCGCTCGTGATGCACGGCCACGTGCACCGGCCAGCGCGCGGCAGCGATGGTCGCGGCGAGCGCGCTGAGCGCCGGCGGCTCGCCATGCACGAGGTAGGTCATGCGCGGCGGGCGTGAAAATCCCGAAAGCCAGCGCATGATCTCGCCGACGTCGGCGTGCGCCGACATCGAGTCGATGCGCTCGATGCGCGCCGCGACCGAGTAGGTCCGGCCCATCAGCTTGATTTCCTTCGCCCCGTCGGTCAGCAGCCGGCCGCGAGTGCCGGCCGCCTGGTAGCCGACGAACATCACGGTATTCTTCGGGTTCGAGATCGTCGCCGCGAGATGACGCAGGACGCGCCCGCCGGTCGCCATTCCGCTCGACGAGATCACAATCGAGGGCTGGCGTGATGCGACCAGGTCTGCCGACTGCTGCGGCGACGCGACAGTCGTCAAACGCGTCGTCGCGAACGCCGCGACGCGACGGAACCCCGGCGTCTCGTGCCGGATACCGGGGCCGGATACCGAGTTCGCAAATCCGGCATCGAGCTCGTTCAGGCGGCTGGAATAAAACTGCAGAGCGCCAATGGCCATCGGGCTGTCGAGGTAAACCGGCAGCACCGGAATCCGCTGCTCTTCCTCGAGCCGCTTCAGCCAATACAGCACTTCCGCGACGCGTCCGATCGCGAACGAGGGGATGATCAGCCTGCCGCCCCGCTGCGCTGTCTCAGTGACGATGCGCCCGAGGCGCTCGCCGCCGTCGTCGGCCTCGTGCCGCCGATCACCGTAGGTCGATTCGAGGAGCAGGATGTCCGCCTCGGCGACCGGGGACGGATCCGGCAGCACCGGGCGGTCGTAGCGGCCAAGATCGCCGCCGAAGAGGATCGTCCGTCCGCCGATGCGGATCCGCGCGTACGCAGATCCGAGCAGATGGCCCGCGTTGATGAACTCGACGGTCGGGGCCAGACCGGGGTCTGACCCTGCTCTGACGATACGCTGACCCTGGCCTGACTCCCACAACGGAACCGGGCGCTCGTACCCGACCGGCTGCAGCTGAGTCAGCGCGCGGGCGGCGTCGATCGAGGTGTAAAGCGGCAGCGCCGGACTATGTTTCGTGAACCCATGTCGGTTTGCTTCGCGCGCATCCTCTTCCTGAATGTGAGCCGCGTCGGGCAACACAAGCGAGCACAGCTCCTTGGTGCCCGGGGTGCAGAAGATCCGGCCCCGAAAGCCTCCGGCCACCAGCCGCGGCAGGTAGCCGCAGTGATCGAGATGCGCGTGCGTCAGCACGACGCCGTCGATGGTCGCGGGGTCGAGCGGCAGAGGCTCCCAGTTACGCAGCCTCAGCTCTTTGAGACCCTGGAACAGCCCGCAATCGACAAGGATGCGCCGGCCGTCGGCTTCGAGCAGGTGTTTTGACCCGGTGACAGTGCCGGCGGCGCCGAGGAACGTCAAAGAGGGTGGTCCGGCCATGGCTCAGGTCCAAGAATATCGGATGGATCCGCCTCTAGCCCGTGACATTCGTAGACATCCCTTCCCGCCATCCCGAAGATTGGCCATCAAAGAAAAGGGGCGAAAGACCGTTGAACCGAAGACCGAACGGGACTATTGTGTCCGGGACCAAATCCCTCTCCATCGGTCCGTTCACGACCCGACGAGGTGATCCAGCAATGGACGATATGAAGATGTCGGAAGAAACGCCACAATCGGTGTCACGACGCGGGTTCATCAAAGGGGTCATCGCCGCTGGCGCGGTCGCCTCCTCATCCGCGTACCTGTTCCGGTCGACGACGCTGCACGGGCAACCGTCGGCGGCGGGCGCCGTCGAGCGCCTGATCACGCTCAACGTGAACGGTCAGGACCGTCGCGTCGACGTGATGCCGCAGGAAACGCTCGCGATGACGCTCCGCTACAAACTGGGGCTGACCGGCACCAAGATCGGCTGCGATCGCGCGGAGTGCGGCGCCTGCACGGTCCTGGTCGACGATGTCCCGCACTACTCGTGCTCGTTCCTCACGCACCGCGCGCGCGGCAGGAAAGTTGTGACGATCGAAGGGCTCGCGGACGCGGCCACCGGCAAGCTGAGCGCCGTCCAGCAGGGCGTCATCGACGAACAGGGCTTCCAGTGCGCGTTCTGCATGCCCGGCTTCGTGATGGCCGCGACCGGCTATCTCAAGACCAATCCGAACCCGACGCGTCAGGAGCTGGCGCACGGCGTTTCCGGCAATCTGTGCCGCTGCCAGGACTACGACAAGATTCTCACAGCGCTGATGCGCGGCGCAGAGCACATGAGGAATGCGTGACATGGCTGACAACAAACTGATCGGCCGGAACTACACGACGCCCGATCTCGTCGCGAAAGTCACCGGCAAAGCGAAATACGCCGAGGACTATCGCGTGGAAGGCATGCTGTTCGCCAAGCTCCTCGTGAGTCCCATGCCGCACGCGCGCGTGAAGCGACTCGACACGAGCGCCGCGCTCGCCATGCCCGGCGTGAAAGCCATTCTCACCGCCGACGACATGCCCGGCGCCGCCACTGGCGCCACGCTCGGCGAAAACGTGCAGGCGACCGCCCAGGCGGAACGCGGCCTCACCAACGAACCGCTGTACTACGGCGAGCCGGTGCTGGCCGTCGCCGCGATCGACGAGCTGACGGCGTCGGAAGCGATTGAAAAGATCGACATCGAATTCGAGCTGCTTCCCTTCGTCGTCGATCCGATTGAAACCCTGCGGCCCGGCAGCCCGAACGCGCGCACACAGGGCAACGTCTGGATGCGCCCCACCGCCCCGCCTCCGGCCGCGCCGCCCGCGCGCGGTGCCGCCGGTGAGCAGCGCGGCGCTGCTGCGGGCGCAGCCGCCGGCGCAGCTGGCGCTGGTCAGGCCAACGCGGCTCCCGGCGCACGCGGCGGCCGCGGCGCGGCACCGGCCGGACCTCCGCCGCCGCAGATTGCTGCCTGGAAGTGGACCGACGACGACTTCGCGCAAGCCGGTCCCGGCCAGATGCCGATCGGCAAGGCGACCGACGAGTGGGCGTTCGGCAACATCGAGGAGGGGTTCAAGAAAGCGGACCTCGTGCTCGATGAGACGTTCATGACGCAGTCCACGGGACATCAGCCGCTCGAAACGCGGACGGCGATGGCCTACTGGCAGAATGGCAAGCTGTTCCTGCACGGCTCGACCCAGAGCACGGTGCAGACGGTCGCGTCGGTTGCGCGCTGGACCGGCATTACGCCGGATAAAGTCGTGATCATCAGCGAGTACACCGGCGGCGGCTTCGGCAGCAAGATCCCGGGCGCCATCTCGATGGCGATTCCGGCGCTGCTCTCGAAGAAAGCCAACGCGCCGGTCATGATGCGCCTCACGCGCGAGGACGAGCACTTCATCGGCCGCGCGCGCCCCGGTGTCCTTGCGCGCATGAAGGTCGGCTTGCGCAAGGACGGCAGGATCACCGCGATTGACATGTACGCGATTTGCGACAACGGCCCGTACGACCCCCAAGGTGACGGACGGACCGCGGGCACGACCATCTCGCTCGCCTACCAGCCGGAGGCGATGCGCTGGCGCGGCCTGACGGTGCTCACGAACACGCCGCCCAAAGTCTCGCAGCGCGCACCCGGCGGCATGCAGGGCGTAGGGATCATGGAGCCGATCCTCTCGAAGGCCGCCCGCAAGCTCGGCATCGATCAAGTGGAGATTCGCAAGATCAACGCGCCCGCGGGCAAGGCGCCGTTCGGACCTACGCTGCCGAGCGGCCGCCAGGTGTACGTGACGAGCGCGTTCGTCAAGGAAGCACTCGACAAGGGCCGCGAGCTCTTCAAGTGGGAAGAGAAGAAGGCGCTGTACAGCGGCAAGCGTCAGGGAACGAAGGCGCGTGGCATCGGCGTTGCCGTGAGTCCGTTCGCCGGAGGCTCGATCGGCTTCGACGGCCTCTTCATCATCAAGCCAGACGGGCGCGTGCAAATCCAGTCGGGCATCGGCAACCTCGGCACGCACTCGGCGTTCGACGTGCACCGCGTGGCGGCCGAGATGATCGGCGTCCCCTGGGAGCAGTGCGACGTCGTCTTCGGCAATACGTCGAAGAACCTGCCGTGGACGTGCGTCTCGGCCGGGAGCCAGACGGCGCACGCGATGACGCGCGCCGCGCACGCGGCGGCAACCGATGCGATCAAGAAGCTGCAGGAGATCGCGGTGAAGGCGCACGGCGGCAGCCCGCAGGCCTACAAGGTCGCCGGCGGCAGAGTGTCGGGCCCCGGCGGCAGCATGACGCTCGCGCAGGCCGCCCAGAAAGCGATCGAGCTCGGCGGCAAGTTCGACGGCCACGATCTGCCGGAAGACATCAACGCCTTCACCAAGACGTCGGCGAAGAACCTCGTCGGTCAGGGCCTGATGGCGGTCGCGAAAGATGCGTATCCGCGCGACGGCCAGTCCCAGTCCTACGTCATCGGCTTCGCGGCAGTCGAAGTGGACACGGAAACCGGCTCGGTCAAGGTGCTCGATTACACCGCGATCGGTGACGTCGGCACGATCCTCAACCCGCGCGGTCTGAAGGGTCAGCTCTTCGGCGGGTCGATGCTCGGCCTCGGCCACGCGATCACCCAGCGGTGGGCGTACGACCAGCATTACGGCGTCGCGCTGGCCCGGCGTTTCTATCAGAACAGGCCGCCGACGATTCTCGACGCGCCGTCCAATTTCATCGGTGACGCGGTCGATATTCCGGATCCCGAGACGCCGACGGGCGTGCGGGGCGTGGGCGAACCGCCGGTCGGCGCCGCCTACGGCGCGATCATGAACGCGATCGCGGACGCGGTAGGCGACGAGATCTTCCGCCGCTCGCCGGTGTCGCCCGACATCATCCTGAACGCGCTCGAGAACGGCGGCAACCGGACGCATGAGGCGCTGACAGCTCACATTTGAGATTGTTGATTGCAGATTGCAGATTGCAGATTGATTGGTCGATTGAACGTGCAATCGGCATTCTGCAATCTGCACTGAGAGGGATGCTATGGCCGTTATTCGCGACGTAATGCCGGTGTTCGAGCTCTTCCAGCCGGCGAGCGTAGACGATGCAATCAAGCTGCTCGACAAGTACGGCACCGACGCGTGGGTGCTGGCGGGCGGCCTCGACAGCATGGACTGGCTGAAGGATCGCCTCAAGAAACCGAAGGCGGTCGTCGACCTGACCCAGATCAAGGAGTTGCACGGAATCCGCGAGACCAACGGCGGTCTCGAGATCGGGGCGATGACCACGATCACCGAGGTCGTGCGGCATCCGGTCGTCCGCGAGAAGTACTCGCTCCTGATGCAGGCGGCCGAGCTCGTGGCCTCGCCGCAGATCCGCAATCAGGGGACGATCGGCGGCAACGTATCGCAGGACACGCGCTGCTGGTACTACCGCGGCGGCTGGAACTGCTACCGCGCCGGCGGCAACATCTGCTATGCGGACACGCCGACGGCGGTGAACCGCGAGCACGCGATCTTCGACGCGGACCGCTGCGTGGCGGTCAACCCGTCGGACACCGCGCCGGCGCTCGTCGCGCTCGACGCCCAGATGGTCATCCGCGGACCGAAGGGCGAGCGGGTCGTGAACGCCGAGGACTACTGGGTCGGCCCGGGGATCGACATCACGCGTATGAACGTGCTCGCGCCGAACGAGCTGCTCACCGCGATCCGCATTCCCGCGACGATGGCGGGCGCGCAGTTCTATTTCGAGAAGGTGCGCGACCGCCAGGTGTGGGACTTCCCGCTCGTGAACGTCGCGTCGGCGATCAAGACGAACGGCGACAACATCGGCGAGGCGCGCCTCGTCGTCAACGCCGTGTCGGCGACGCCGAAGCGCCTGAAGAACGTCGAGGCCGCCATCGTCGGCAAGCCGCGCAATGAAGACACGGCGAAGATGGCGGGCGACATGGCGGTTCAGGGCGCACAGACGCTGCGGCACAATGGCTACAAGGTGCCGCTGATGAGGAACCTGGTGAAGCGGGCGATCCGCGGGTCGGAGGGTGGGACATGGACCTCCTAAAGTGGGGACGGAGTCCATGGGGCGAATGGGTTCTGACCCACGTCTCGTGGAGTCTGTTCTGGGCGTCGCTGTTCGCAGGCGTGCTGTTCCTCGTGGCGCACGCGGGCTACATGCTCTTCTCCGCCCATCGCAAGCGGGGGACGGTTGAAACCGACGCGCTCGAGGCCGCCAACAAGCATCTCCCGCCGCAGATCGAGCGGCACAACCTCACCGCGCGGTTGTTCCACTGGGTGATGGCGGCGGCCATGTTCGTGCTGCTGTTCACCGCGTTCCTGCCGGTGGTCGGGGTCAAGTTCGCCTGGGTGCAGTGGCATTGGATCGCGGGGCTCGTGCTCACGGCCTCGATCCTCTTCCACATCGTGCACGCGACGTTCTTCCTCGACTTCTGGTCCATCTGGGTCGGCCCGAAAGACATCCCGGAGATGAAGGCCGAGCTCCTGCGCGAGTTCGGTCACGACGTGCCGGGTCCGAAGCCGGGCAAGTACCCTCTCGGCAATCGCCTCTATCACCTCGCCATCGTCGTTGCCGGGTTTGGCGTGGTCATCACCGGCTTGCTGATGATCCCGCGGATCCGGACGGGGCTCGTCACGCGCAACCCGTACTATCTCAGCGACGTGACGTGGGGGCTCACCTACGTGGGGCATGGGCTTGCCGGCGTCGGACTGGTGGGCCTGGTGATCGCGCACGTGTACTTTGCCGTGCGGCCCGACAAGTGGTGGATCACGAAGTCAATGATCCTCGGCTGGATTACGCGCCGTCAGTATCTCGAGCACCACGAGCCGAGCCGCTGGCCGGTCAGCAAGGCCCCAGGCGCCGCGAAGGCCGCGAAGCCCGCGGGCCAGGCGTGAGCGCAGAGGTTCTCGCCGAGCTCAACTCGCGCATCGACATCATCGAGGAGGCGTACGAGTTCATGCTCGCGTACGCCTCCCAGGGTCTCTCCTCCGATCAGGGCAGCGACACGGGCCGTCAGGCGCGCGAATACCTGAAGCGCTGCGACACGGCCCTCACCGGCCTGGGCGCCTTTCTAACGGGATTCACCGAGCGCCTCGGCCTCGAGCCGGCGTCGCCGTACGGAGCGTTCATCGATGTCGTCGACCGCGATGCGCGCAACGCGCAAGCCGCGCTGCAGCTCGTGCTCGCGCAGCCGGCGATCAGCTCGCAGCTGGTCGACAATCTCAACGCCTCAATCCATCTTCGCGCGCTCCTCACCGATCTGTTCCTCATCGACGAAGTTCTGAAGAATCGCCGATCGGGCGATCGCTGATCGCCGATCGAATCGCCGATCACCCGATCGCGAGATCGCCGATGCTGAGACACAGATGTTTGTGGATTTCGTGCGTTTCGCGGAGGCGCAATTCAAGCGAACAACCCGACCTGCCCTCCCGTGTGCCAGAACAGCACCGTCTGGTCTTCGACGAACTTCTGCTGGCGCGTATATGCGATGAGGCCGGCCATCGCTTTGGCGGTGTACGTCGGATCCAGAAAAATCGCTTCGGTCCGGGCGGCGAGCTCGATCGCCTCTCTCGAGGCGTCGGTCGGCACGCCGTAGCCGTCGCCCACGAACCGATCGTCGACCTCGATAGCCGTACCGCGCGAGAGTGCGTCGGGATCCATGTCGAGCAGATCGGCGATCCCGCTGACGATGGCGCGGACCTGTGATTGAAGCGCCATGGACGACTCGTCGGCGCTGATGCCGACGATGCGCGTCGGCAGGCCCAGCAGGCGGCAGCCGGCGACCAGGCCGGCCTGCGTGCCGCCCGACGAGGTCGCATGGACAATGACATCGGGTGGCGGCATCTGGCGGACGAGCTCGGCCATCGCGAGCACGAAGCCGAGCGCCCCGAGCGGCGTCGAGGCGCCGATCGGGATCGCGAACGGCCGCCGCCCGTCGGCGCGCAGGCGTTCGGCGATCTCGAGAATCATCGGCGCGCGCGCTTCGCGTGATCCGACGTAGACGACTTCGGCGCCGAGCAGCGCGTCGAGCAGCGCGTTCGCGGTCAGCCGATCGGGCTCCGCGCCGTTGGCGACGAGCACGGCGCGCATGCCCAGCTTCACCGCGGTCGCGGCCGTGGCCCGCGCGTGGTTCGACTGGACGCCGCCGGCCGTGATCAGCGTGTCGGCGCCATCGGCCAGCGCGCACGCGCCGAGGAGCGCCAGCTTGCGGACCTTGTTGCCCCCGAACCCGAACGCGATCGCATCGTCCCGCTTGATGAGGAGACGGGGCCCGCCGCCGAGCCGCGTCTGCAGACGCGGCAGCCGCTCCACGATCGTCGGCGCCGGCACGAGTGGAAGCGATGGAAAGCGCGCGAGCGTTTCGCGGAGCGCCTCAGGGGTCACGGGACTGTATAGTAAAGCAAGACAGAAATGAGAAGTCAGAAGTCCGAACCCCAACTCTGGACTTCACGTTTCCGACTTCTAACTTCTGACTTCTGACTTCAATGGATCTCCTGTCAGCCCTCAGGTCCGGCGCCTCCGTCTTTGCAGCGGAGCTGCGTCCGCCGCGCGCGGAGCTCGCGACCGCGGAAGGCATGGACGCGTGGATTGACACCTATCACGCGGTGCGCCGGCTGACGCGGCAGGGCACGTACGTGTTCCTCACGGACAGCGCGGTGGGCGCGAAGGAAGAAGACAACCTCCGCCATCTCGTCACCAATCTCGGGAACGACGTCCCGCGCGAACGGATCGTCCCGTTCCTGACCTCGAAGCATTCGCTCGAGTTCTGCCTGTCGTACGCGGAGCGGGCGCACCAGAATGGATTTCCCGCGCTGGTGGTGCTCGGCGGCGACAAGGCCGTCGGACCGCCGCGGTCGGTGGACCACGCCTGGCAGCTGCGCGCGCTGCTGCGGGACCGCGACCACACGCTCAGGCTCGGCGGCTGGGCAAACCCACATGCCGACCCGGAGCGGCAGGTCGATTACCTGGCTGCCCCCACGTTTCATGCCGAGTTCTATCTGACGCAGGTCGTCAGCCATCATCACGCCGACGAGGTGTCGCGATTCGTGCGAGCAGCCGCGCATCGCGGGCTGGCGCTGCCCGGCATCTTCGGCGTGTTCTTCTACCGCAGCGCGAACGCGCGGACGCTCGAGGCGCTCAGGAGCTTCCTGCCGGTGCCCATCGAGGCGCTCACGCGGGAGTTTGCCGCCGGTGCCACTCCCGAAGACGTCTGCGCGCGGACGATTCGATCCCTGATGGACGCCGGCGCGCGGCACTTCTACATCAGCAACCTGCCGATCGCACGCGCGCAGCAGGCGCTCGCCACCGTTCTCGAGAAAGTTGGAGTGACGGCATGACGACACGGGCAGGATGCGTCGGACAGGCAGGAGCGGCAGGATGTGTGGTGCTTGCGCTGGCAATCGTTGCGCCTGCAGGGGACGGCCTCAAGGCCGTTCCCGACGCGCTGCGCGCCGTCCCGCTGGACGCGCGACCACACGCGCGGCTACACGCGCAACAGCAGGCGCCGCAACAAACACCGCTGCAGCGGCTGCAGGCGTCAATCGAGCGCACCACGCGCAGCGTCAACGCGACGTGGGGCATCTACATGAAGTCGACAGAGACGGGCGAGGAAATCGTGATCGACGCGGATCGTCAGATGGAGACGATGAGCACGATCAAGATCCCCCTGATGGTCGAGGCGTTGGAGCAGATCAAGGCGGGCAAATTCAAGCTGTCCGACAAGTACACCTTCGTCCAGGCCGATTCGCAGCCCGGCACCGGCACCATTCAGCGGCTGGACCCGGGCGCGGTGATGACGATCAAGGATCTGATCACGATGATGATCATCGTGTCGGACAACACCGCCACCGAAGTGCTGTTCCGAATGGTCGGCGGACCGCAGGCGGTCAACGCGCGCATGGACGCGCTCGGCTTCCACAGTACGCGCGCGATGAACGTCCCCTCGCGGTGGTTCCCGGCGCTGACCGCGGCGCCCAGCCGCGACGCCTTCGCGCGCGAAGGGAAGCATCCGTTCGGCTTGTCGACGCCGCGCGAGATGGGGCGGCTGCTCGAGCTGATGGAGCGCGGCACGCTCGTGGACAAGCCGTCGTCCGATCTGATGCTGCGGATCATGCGCGGCCAGCTGTATCGTACGCGCATTCCGCGATACGTGACCGGCTACACCATTCCTCACAAGACGGGTGATTTTCTGCCCTATGTCGGCGACGACGTCGGCGTGCTGGAAGCCCCCGGAAAGACGATCATCCTCACCGTCTTCACGGGCAATCACTTCGGTTCGGCTGACATGCTGGAGAACGCGATCGGGCTGGTCGCGAAGGATGTCGCCGACTACTTCTCGTACCGACAGTAGCGCCCGCGTCCCTGAATCGCGCCGCCGACGACGACGACAGGGCCGGCAGCATGCCGCCCGTCGTGGTCGTCCATCAGCCCTTGAGCGGAGTCGTCGCGGCGCCGCGCGCGGCGCCGGTGCCGACGGCCGGCTTCCACGGCGTGCGGAACACGAAGCGCACGCTGCCGATGTTGATCGTGTCGCCATCGGCCAGCTGCTTTTCGGTCACGCGCTGGCCGTTGATGAACGTGCCGTTCTGGGAGCCGAGATCCTTGATCGTGAAGCCGCGGGCGACCGCGGTGATGACGGCGTGATAGCGCGAGACGCCCGCGTTCGACAGACAAATCCGGTTTTCGTCGGATCGGCCGATCCCGTTGACCGCGGTCAGCGGATACTCTTTCGGGCCGGCCGGATCCTCGATGACGACCGCGGCCGACGCAAGCATGATGGTCGCGCCCTCCTCCGCCTCGGGGGCCGGCGCCGGCGGCGGCTGTTCGGGGGATGGCCCCGGCACCTGCGTCGGCGCCTCGTCGTTGACACGGCCCGCGGAAACCGCTTGCGCGACAAGGTCGGCGATCGGTTCCGCGACGCGTGTCGCGCGTTCGTCATCCGGCGCGACGGCTGACCGCGGTTCCGGCGACGGGGACGCCGGGTGTGAGGCGTCCGCGTCCTTCTGCGCGACGGCGGCCGGCTTCGGTTCCAACGTCGGAAGCGCCGCGGTCTGTCCGGCCGCCGGCCTGGGTTGTGACACCGGCGCCGCCGCTTGCTTCGCCGGCGGCTCGGGCGCCGACGCCGGTGCGGCGGAGGGTTCGGTGGGCTCGAGCGCCTCAGGGGAGCCCAGCGCCTCGATGAACCGCGCCCCGCTCGCATCGAGCTCCTTCCGATCGGCTGCGCACTGGTCGAGCACGCGCTGCGGATCGTGCAGCTTGTCGGCGAGCTCGATCTCGCTCAGCTCGCCGACGGCGTGGCGGAATTGGAGCTCGTCTTTCTGGAGCTGCGCCTGCTCGTGAGTGCGGCCGAGCGCGTCGACGAGCGCTTTCAGCTTGCGGTACTCGGCGCGCGCCTGGTCGCGGAGCGGCGCGCTCTGCTGCTCGAGCGCCGCCGCGCGCCGGGCGTAGTCCTCCACGACGCGCTTGTAGACCGCCTCGCCCACATCCTTCTTTTTTTCTTCGGCCTTCGCGCGGAACTCGTTGATGCGTGTGTGCTCCTGACCGATGGCGATCAGGCGATCGAGACTCGACACGTCGATGGCTTTCAGCGCGTCGAGGACCAAGGCGTGCTCGGAAGACCGGCCGCCGGAAGCCGCCTCGGCAGCCCCGTTTGTGGGCTTCATGGACTCCTTGGGACGAAACACCTGCAGCCGACCGCGCTGAGCGGGAACGCTACAGTATCACGGCTCCGGCGACCGTAGGATTTCTGGTACGCTGAAAAGGTATGGCTGCGTATCTCGACCACGTGCCCCTCTCCGGCATCATCCGCATCCGCGACATGATGTACTCGGTTGCGGATCCGTTCCGTCTCGATCAAGGCGACGTCAGCTTCGACGCGCCCGACAGCGTCAAGTCGGCGATGACGCGCGCGATTGCGGAGAACAAGTCCCACTACCTGCAGACGACCGGCGTGCCGCGGCTGCGCGAGCTGATCGCGGCGAAGCTCCGGACCACGAACCGCATCCCGATCGACGATCCGGACGAGGTCCTCGTCACGCACGGTGGGATCCACGGCCTCTACATGATCTGCAGGGCGCTGCTGGAGCCAGGCGACGAGGTGTTGATTCCCGACCCCGAATGGCCGCCGGCCGCTGGCAACATCCTCGCGGCCAGAGGCGTGCCCGTGGGCTGCCGATTGCACGAATCGAACGGCTGGCGCTACGACCTCGACGAGCTCGAATCGACGATCACGCCGAAGACGCGCGTGCTGTATCTGAACTCGCCGAACAACCCGACCGGCGGCGTCCTCGGCCGCGCAGACGTCGAGCGGCTTGCCGGAATCGCGCGCGATCGCGATCTCTGGGTCATCTCGGATGAAGCCTACGAGGACGTGGTGTTCGACGGTGAACACGTGAGCATCGCGTCGCTGCCGGCCATGTACGAACGCACGATTCCGCTCTACACGTTCAGCAAGTCCTACGCGATGACCGGGCTCAGGCTCGGGTACGTCGCGATCCGGGACGCGACGATTCGCGAACGCGCGAAGAAGATCCTCTTCTACACCGCCAGCAATGTCGCGTCGGTCGTGCAGTTCGGCGGCATCGGCGCGCTCGAAGGTACGCAGGACTGCATCGAGACGTTCCGCGCGGAGCTTCGCGCCAGACGCGACCTCTTCTATCGAGGCGTCAGCGGGCTCGCCGGCGACGTCTTTTCAGGCAGGCCGCCCGCCGGCGCCTTCTATGCCTTCCTCCGCATCAACACCGATTGGGGACGGGTTCACGAGGGTCACAGGGGGCGGGTGTCCACGCCAGGTACGGACGTACACGGTGGACGGGTGTCCGCAGCAAGTGGGGACACCCGTCCCCCAAGCTCCTCGTGGCAGATGGTGGAGTATCTGATCAAGAACGGACGCATTGGCTGCGTGCCGGGCGTGGACTTCGGACCGAACGGTGAAGGCTATGTGCGCTTCTGCTTCGCGCGCGACCGCAAGGAGCTCACCGGCGCCCTGGAGTCGATGAAGCAGCTGTTTGGCGTCACGGTGTGATGACTGGGGACTCGACCAGGACTAGACCGGGACTAGACCAGTTGGACTAGACCGGATTATTCATGAACGGTGACTCTCGACTCGGCACATTCGCTTCGAAAACCGTCTTCCGCAGGCCGGAAAAACGCGGCTCGGCTTATCGTCCGTGGAACGCGGCGACGCCGCCATTAAGGCCGGCGCGCCCTGTCACTGGCCTGCGCCGCGTTTTTCGTGCGACCACGGCGGCCTGCTCCAACGGTTTTCTTCGCGAACGCGCCGAGTCGGCGCCTCCATTGATGAATAATCCGGCCTAGGGACTGGGGACGCTCGACTATTTGAGGTGTCTGCCGCCGTCGATGCGGATCGTTTCGCCCGTGATGAAGTCGCTTTCGAGCAGCGCGAGCACGCCTTTGACGATCTCCATTTCGCCCCCCCAGCGTCCGAGCGGCGTGGCTTCCTCGATGGCGCGCGTTTCCTCGAGGGTGATGCCGGGGGGCGCGAGAATCGGTCCCGGCGCGATTGCGTTGACGAGAATGTGATCGGTCGCGAGCTCGAGCGCGAGCGCCTCGGTCAGCGCGACGACGCCGGTCTTTGCGACGTAGTACGGAACGTAGCCGAGGTACCGGGGCCGCCCGCTCCGCGCAACCCAGTCGCTGAAATTGATGATGCGGCCGCCGCCGCCTGCACGCATGTGCGGCGCCGCGGCATGCGCGCACAGAAACGCTCCGCGGAGGTCGACGTCGATCACCCCGTTCCAGTCGGCAACCGTGAGCTCGCTGAACGCCCGCTGCACGTACACCGAGGCCATGTTGATCAGAATGTCCAGGCGGCCGAAGGTGTCGACGACCGACTGCACGAGCACCGCGGCTGCGGTCGGCTGCGAGAGGTCGGCCTGAAACGTCGCCGCGCGGCGGTTCGCCGCGCGCACCGCGTCGGCGGCTCGATCCGCATCCGCCTTCGAGCGCGCGTAGCTGACCCCGACGTCCACGCCGCGCGCCGCGAGCTCGCGCGCCACCACCTGGCCGATGCGCTTGCCGCCGGTGATGAGCGCGACTTTATCTGTCAGGATCACAAGAACACATGCAACCACGAAGGCACGAAAACACGAAGAAGAAATGATCTTCTCCCCGTTTTTCTTCGTGTCCTTCGCGTCTTCGTGGTCGCGGCAGAATGTCCGCGTGCTGGGTCAGTAGCTGAAGGTGCCAAAAAACGCGGAGCGCTTGTTCGGGTCGCTCCACTTGGTGCCGAGCGCGGCGCCCGTGAACACGTGCTGCGACGCCATCCCGACCGCGGCGTCGTCGACCGACGCGAGCGGATGGAACCAGACCATCGCGCCGCAGGTCGGGTCGTGCGTGAGGTGCTTGTTCACGTCGAGCGACGCCGGGCCGGCCGACACCTGAATCTCGCCGCCGTGATCGGTGAACTGAATCGGCGCGGGGCTGACCTGGACGATCGTGCCGACGAGGCCCTTCGAGAGCTCATTCGCCATCGCGACGAGCGCGAGCTGCTGCGCCGGGTTCGCGCGCTGATCGACGTACATCGCGGAATGCACGGTCGGTTTTTCACCGCCCATCTCCTGCATGCCGAGGTTCCGGTCGCCGGACACGGCCGCGACCACCGACAGCCCGTCGATCGCAATACCGTTGAAGCTGCCGCGATCCACCTTCCACGCGAGCACGGCCTGCTTGCCGACCGTTTCCGCTTCGCTGTTCATGATGCAGCCACCGGTAAAGACTTCGGCCGTTCGTGCCTCGACGTACGCGCCGGTGACCGTGCCTTTGCCCCCCGCCGCAAGCGGGGAGATGGCCAGACCGATCAGCGCCGCCGCGAGGATGGCTCGTTTCATCATGCAAACCTCGGATTAGGATTATAGCTCCGCGCGGTGCGGGCATGCGGGGGGCGCCGTGCGGGGCGCCGGCTGCTTTGAGTGCTCGTACGAGTGTCCGGCTTCAGCCGGACCGGAAAGGTCGTTCGTGGCCGAAAACATTGGCTTCATCGGGCTCGGCGTCATGGGGAAACCCATGGCCAAACACCTGATCGCCGCGGGCCACCACCTCGTGGTGCACAACCGAAGCCGCGCGGCGGTCGACGAACTGGTGGCGGCGGGCGCGACCGCAGCGGTCTCGCCGGCCGAGGTCGCCCGCGCATCGACGGTCGTCATCACGATGCTGCCGGACACGCCCGACGTCGAGCGCGTCCTGAGCGGCGCGGACGGTGTGCTGGCCGGACTTCAGCCGGGCGCCATCGTCGTCGACATGAGCAGCATTTCGCCGGTCGCGACCGAACGGCTCGCGAAGATGGCCGCCGACAAAGGCGCGTCGATGCTCGACGCGCCGGTCAGCGGCGGCGAGATCGGCGCCATCAACGCGTCGCTCTCGATCATGGTCGGCGGCGAGGAGGCGACGTTCACGCGAGTGAAGCCGATCCTCGCGGCCATGGGCAACGCGGAGCGGATCATCTACATCGGCCGGTCCGGGGCCGGGCAAATCTGCAAGATCTGCAATCAGGTGGCGATCGGCGGCGCGCTTGCGGGCGTCAGCGAGGCGTTCGCGCTCGCGAAGAAGGCGGGCGTCGATGCGGCGCGCGTCCGGCAGGCGCTGCTCGGCGGCTTCGCGGCGAGCCGCGTGCTCGAAGTGCACGGCGAGCGCATGCTCATCGACAACTACAAGCCGGGCTTCCGCGCGAGGTTGTATCAGAAGGATCTACGGATTGCGAACGAAGCGGCCGCGGCCAACAGCGTCGCGATGCCCACGACCGCCATCGTCACGCAATTGGTGAACGCGCTGGTGGCGAAGGGCGGGGCCGATCTCGACTACGCTGCGCTCGCCACGGTTTTATTCGACATGGCTGATGGCTAATCGCCAATGGCTAATGGCTAATGGCTAATGGCTAAACGCTGATGGCTGATGGAGGATGGCGGATGGCCTGACGTTCCATGGACCATATGCCGTCAGCCATGACAAGCGTCAGTGCTTGCAACACTCCCGCCCGCCGGTGCAGCAGTCCGGCCGCACCGGATGACCGTCGGGCCCGAACCCGCGCTGCGTCTCGACGCACCAGTACGCCGTCGAATCGTACTTATCGTAGAACGTGAACTCGTCGGGATCGGGTCCGGACGTCACGAACATGCCCTTGTGCCGCAGGTTCAGACAGTGCACGCCGGCCGTCAATTTGGGAGACGTCAGATGATGCATGAAAACCAGTCCGTTCCAGGTTCAAGGTTCTACGTTCAGCTTGTTCCGTTCCAGGTTCAGGTTCGCCGCGCACTGAAATCCTGAACCGGTTCTAGGCCGTCCTGATCCCGGCGGCCTGCATGATTGCACGCTTGACGGCCGTCTTCGCGATCTGCACTTTGTAGGCATTCCCGCTCATCGGCTTCGCCTCGCTGACCGCCGCCTCGGCCGCCATCGCGGCCGTCTGCGCGTTCAGCGGCTTGCCGGCCAGCGCAGCCTCGGCGGGCTTCGAGCGCCACGGCACCGGCGCCACCGCGCCCAGCACCACGCGCGCCGAGCTGATCGTGTTCCCGTTCATCGTCAACACGACGGTGGTGAAGGCGAGCGGCCAGTCGTGCGACTGCTTGTAGCGCACCTCGTAGTGCCCGGTCTTGATCGCCCCCGGCGCCGGCAGGATGACGTGCGTCAGGATCTCCTCGTCCTCGAGCACGTTTTCCCTGAGCACGTTCTGCAGCGTTGGCATCGTGAAGTAGTCCGCCGCCGGAACTTCACGCTCGCCGGCCGGCCCGACCACGCGGAACCTCGCGCCGTACGCGACGAACGGTACCGCGAGGCTCGAGGGATGCACGATGTGGCTGGGCCCCTCGTTGCCGAAGATCGCGTGATACTGGTTCTCGCCGTTTTCGGCGAAGCAGCGGGAGCCGCCCTTCTTGTAGCAGACGAACTCCTCGTTGCGGAAGTACCAGCAGCGCGGCCGCTGGTTCACGTTGCCGCCCACGGTCGCCTGGTTGCGGATCTGCGGCGTGCCGACCTCGCCGGCTGCATGCACCACGGCCGGATAGAGCTTCGCGACCAGCGCGTGCTCCGCGAGATCGACGATCTTCACCGCGGACCCGATCTTCAGGCCGCCGTCCGGCGTCGAGGTCACCGTCGCGTCGAGCCCTTTGACGTTGACGACGCGATCGGGCGTGTCGATGTAGTCCTTCATCCGCGCGAGAAGATCCTGACCGCCGCCGATCGGCAGCGCGATGCCGTCGATCTTCAGCGCGGCGACCGCTTCCCTCTCGCTCGCGGGGTTGACGTAGGCGAAGGCCTTCAATTGGTCCCTCCTGCTTTCTGCTGCTCGATCGCCCCGAGCACCCTGTGGGGGTGCAGCGGCAGGCTGCGAATCGTCGCGCCCGTCGCGTTTCTCACCGCGTTGGCGATCGCCGAAGCGGTCGACACGGTCGGCGGCTCGCCAATGCCGATGACGCCGCGCTCCGGCATGTTGTTCAATATGATGTCGATCGTCGGCACGTCCGACATGCCGGCCAGCAGATACCATTCCATGTTCGGGTTCACCATCTGACCCGTGACGCGATCGATGATGCGGTCCTCGAAGAGCGCGAAGTTGATCGCGGCGATGACGCCGCCGTACGCCTGGCTCTCCGCGGTCAGCTTGTCGACGATGAGGCCGCAGTCCTGGATCGCGAGGATGCGGGTCACCTTGACGATGCCGGTCTCGATGTCGACGGATGCCTCGGCAAACTGCACGCCGCTCGTGCCGGCGCCCGACAGGCCGTCCTCCCACTTGCCGTCGACCGAAATCGGCTCGGTGCCGATCAGCCTGCACGCGTCCTTCCACGCGACGCCTTTCGAGGCGTTGCCTTTCAGGTGAATGCGCCCGCCCTGGGCGACGAGATCCTCGGGCTTCGCGCCAAGCGTCGGCGCAACCTTCGCGAAGAGCTGATCGAGAGCGTTGACCGTCGTGACGCGAATCGCCGGCGTCACCGACGCAGCCGTCGTGCTGCCGCCCGATCCGCCGCTGAACGGATACATCGTGTCGCCGATCTCCGGCTTCACGGCGCTCATCGGGAGACCCAGCGTTTCAGCGGCGACCATCGCGACAATCGTGCGCGTGCCGGTGCCGATGTCCTGCGTGCCGCATTTCACGACGACGCTGCCGTCCGACATGATGTCGACGTGCGCCTGCGAGCCGCGGCCGGCGCCGCCCCATCGATGCGCCGACACGCCCATGCCGGTCTTGATCGGGCCGGGCGCCGGATCGCCGGTCGCGTGGCGCTTGTCCCAGCCGAACGCCTTCGCCCCGCGCGTGAAGTACTCCGCCCACATCGCGTTGGGCGCCGCGGGCGGCAGGTTCCTCATGCGGAACGCGACCGGATCCATCTTCACGCGATCCGCGAGCTCGTCCATCAGGATTTCGGTGAGGAAGCATCCCTGCGGGTGGCCCGGCGCGCGCATCGCGCGCTGCGGGCCGGCATTGATGAAGACGTTCTTGTGCGTGCGCTTCCTGATCGGGAAGTTGTAGATGTAAGGCAGCGGGAATCCGGACAGCGCGCCCGCGCCGCCAGTGCCCCAACTCTGTCCGTCGAACGCCGTCAGCATGCCGTCGCCCGTGACGCCCGCGCGGATGTGCGCGGCGGCGGATGGCCGGTTGCCCGTGTCGAGATGCTCCTCTTTCCGATCGAGCATCAGCTTCACCGGCGCCTTCGCCTGCTGCGCAAGCTTCGCGCAGATGAGGCCCTGCACGTCCGGCGCGAACTTGCTGCCGAAGCCGCCGCCCATGTACTGCGTGATCACGCGGACGTTCGCTTGTGGAATCTTGAGGCCGTCCGCGAACCCGATCCGGCAGGGGTACACGCCCTGCGTCGACACCCAGGCGGTGAGCTTGTCGCCGTCCCACTCGCACACGCAGCCGTGCGTCTCGAGGCAGACGTGCGTGATCACGTGCGTCGAATAGGTCGCCTCGACGATGTGCGCCGCCTTGGCAAACCCGGCTTCCAGATCGCCGGTTTCGTCGGTCGCGCCGGTTTGCGTGTTGCCACCGGGGAACACCGCGGGCGCGTCGGCGGCGAGCGCCTGCTCGACCGACGCGAGATGCGGCAACGGCTCGTAGCGCACGCGGATCAGCCGCGCCGCGTCTCTGGCGCGTTCTTCGGTGTCGGCGGCGACCGCGGCGACCGGATCGCCCTGATACATCACCTGCGCGCCCGGTTCCTTCCAGGCGATCACGGCCCTGACGCCGGGCGCCTTCTCCGCGGGCGAGAGGTCGATCGAGACGACGCGCGCATGCGCGAACGGCGACCGGACCATCCTGCCGTAGATCATCCCGGGGCGGTTGATGTCATAGGTGTAGCGCGCGCGGCCGGTCACCTTGTCGGGTCCGTCGAGCCGCGTGACGGCGCTACCGAGCAGCGTCGGCTTCTCGGGCCACGAATACTCAGCCACGCGCCACCCCCTTCGCCTTCATCGCGGCTTCCATGATCCGCACGAACGTGCCGCAGCGGCAGACGTTGCCGTCGAGTCCCCGGCTGATCTGCTCGCGTGTCGCGTTGGGATGCTTCTCGAGCACCGCGACGGTCGCGACGACGAAGCCCGGCGTGCAGAAGCCGCACATCAGCGCGTCGACGTCGCAGAACGCCTGCTGCACCGGGTGCAGTGCGTTGCCCGTCGACAAGCCCTCCACGGTGCGAATCTGTTTGCCCTGGACCTCGATGGCCAGCGTCGAGCACGCATACACCGTGCGTCCGTCGACAATCACCGTGCACGCGCCACACGTGCCGCGGTCGCACACGCGTTTGTTGCCCGTGAGGTCGGCGCGATTCCGGATCGCGTCGAGCAGCGTCACCCGCGGCTCGATTCTCAGCTCGACCCGCTTGCCGTTGACCATCAGCGTCACCGGCACGTCGCCGGGGCCGACGACACGTGGGCCCGTCTGGGCTTCGGTTTCCGCGGCGCCCGCCGCCGTGACCGCGGTCGCGAGACTGGTCACACCAGCGCTTTTCAAGAAATCTCTGCGGCTGACTGTCATGCGGCAGATGATACTCTGTCGCTGCGGGGACTGGGGACTTGGGACTGGGGGCTATATGCGAGCGAGACGTGACTTTCTGCGACAGGTTCTGCCGGTTGGCGCGGTCGGTATCGCCGCGCTGAAAACCGACTGGCTCGATCGCGTCGTGTCGGCGGGCGCGGCAGTCGCCGATCGTCCCGCGGCAGAAGTGGCGGCCGACGAGGGCTACTGGCGCGACATTCAGCAGGCCTTCACGCTCGACCGCACGATCATCAACCTGAACAACGGCTACACCTGTCCCAGCCCGCGGGTCGTTCACGAGGCGCTGAAGCGGTACCTCGACATGTCGAATCAGGCGCCCATCCACTACATGTGGAACCTGCTGGAGCCCAACATCGAGACCGTGCGCCGGAAGCTCGCGGCCGAAGTGGGCTGCGATGCCGAGGAGCTGGCGATCACCCGCAACGCGAGCGAGGCGCTCCAGATTTGCCAGCTCGGCCTCGATCTGCAGCCGGGCGACGAGGTCGTGACGACGAATCAGGACTACGGGCGCATGCTCGACACGTGGGATCAACGCGTGCGCCGCGACAAGATCACGGTGACGAAGATCTCGTTTCCGGTGCCGACGACGAACCTGTCGGAGCTCACCGATCGCATCACGCGCGCGATCACGCCAAAGACGAAGATCATCCACATCTGCCACATCACGAACCTCACGGGCCAGCTGTTCCCGGTGCGGGACATCGCGCGGCTCGCCCGCGCGCGCGGCATCCAGACGATCGTGGACGGCGCGCATGCGTTCGCGCATTTCCCGTTCAAGATGTCCGACCTCGAATGCGACTACTACGGCTGCTCGCTGCACAAGTGGCTGCTCGCGCCGGTCGGGACCGGGTTCCTCTACGTGCGCCGCGAGAACATCGCGAAGCTCTGGCCGCTGACGCCGGCCGCCGCCAGCAAGACCGACAACATCCGGAAGTTCGAGGAGGTCGGCACGCATCCGGCGGCGAACCACAACGCGATCGCCGAGGCGCTCGCCTTCCATCAGGCCATCGGCATCGAGCGCAAGTCCGCGCGGCTGCGCTATCTGACCGATCGCTGGGTGAAACAAATCGACACGCTCCCGCGCGTGAAGATTCTGAGCAGCCGTGAGCCGAACCAGGCGTGGGGGCTCGCGAACGTCAGCCTCGAAGGCGTCGACGTGTCGAAGGCGTACGACTTTCTGTGGGCGAAGTACCGGATTATCACCGCGGCGATCAAACACGCCGAGTATCAGGGGCTGCGCGTCACGCCGAACATCTACACGACGCTCGAGGAGGTCGATACGTTCGCCGCGGCGATTCGGGATCTGCTGAAAAACGGCGCGCCGGCGACGGCCGCCTGACAGACGAGCCACGAAACAAACGACATCGAACGTCGACGCTTAACCGCAGGAGCCAAAAAACAAACCCTCTGCGCTCTCTGCGATCTCTGCGGTTAAACGTTGATCGCGAAACACGTCAGCGATCGCTTTCGTGCGTTTCCGTGTTGTCGTGCCTTTCGTGCGCCGATCCCTACTGATAGGTGATCCGATACACGCTGATCTCTGAATGATGGTCCTCGCGCGTCCAGGGACGCCGCGAGACCAGCGTGAGGTCCGCGCGGCGATCGAGCTCGGGAATCAGCGTCTGGTACCGCGCACCGTACAACCACTCCCCATGAATCACCAGATATCGGGCGCCGTGTGACTTGATGGCGTCCATCGCGACCTCGTCCGGAAAGTTCTGCATCGCCTTCACGACCTTCACGTACGACGGGGGGAAGAATCCGCTGTAGCCATTGACCAGCGACTGCCAGTGGAACGTCGAGTAATAGAGGTACTCCGGGTCTTCCATGTGGCCGGTCGGAAACTCGAACAGCACCGCCGTGGGGCTGTCGCCGCGATCGCGGGCGATGTCGTCGTAGACCGGCGGCGGCGCCACCGGCGCGTACCACAACGGCAGCGGCCAGGATGCGTACTCGACGAGCATCAGCGCGCCGATCGTGACGAGCACGATTCGCCGCGTCTGAACCGCGCGCAGCCGCTCGGCGATGCGCGTCGCGCCGTACCCCGCGAGCACGGCGAGCGAAAAGCCGACCATGATGCCCATGCGCGCCGGGATGCGCAGCGCGCGGAACGGCAGGAAGTAGTCGTACAGCGCGCGGTAGACGATGCCGTTGAATCCGAGCGAGACGTCGAACGCGAGCAGGAGACCAAGCGCGTACGCCAGCCGCACGCTATAGCCACGAAAACGCGAACACACGAAGGCACGACAACCAGAGCCGTCTCTTTCGTGGTTTCCTGGTTTCGTTGTTTCCTGGCGCGGCGCCGGCCATAACCCAACCATCGCGAGCGCGATCGCCACGAAGCCGGGGAACAGGCGGCGCTCCGGCTGCATGAACCGCGCGAAGACCTTCCCATACACCGCGTTCACTTCGGGGGGCGCCAGGTAGTTCCGCCACGTCGCGCTGCCGTCGGCGACTTCGGCGCGACCGCGCTCGCCGACGACCTTCCGCGCGTTGAGATAGGCCCGCCCCGCCGGCACCGTGACGACCACGAGCACCGCGCCGGCGGCAAGCAGCGCGACGAGGCGGCCGCGCGACATCGCCCGCGCGGCGACGAGCATCGTGCCGCACACCACCGCCATGTACGGAATCAGAAACAGGCCGTAATACATGCACGACAGCATCTGGCACGCGATGAACGCGCCGAGCCGCAGGCCGTCGCGCACGCGTCCGGCATCCAGCAGTCGATGGAATGCCCACAGGGACAGCGGAATGAACTGCGTCTGCTGCAATTGCAGGTGCGCGTAATGATCGATGCGATACGGCGGAAAGGCGAAGACGATGCCGGCGAGAATGGCCGCGCCCACGCTGCCGGTCAGCCGCCGGACCAGCAGCGCCACGCCGACGCCGGAAATCGCGAAGCCGGACAGGAAGACGAGGTTGTAGACGACGATCGCGCTCACGCCGAGCCAGTGCAGCGGCGCGGCGATCGCGCCGGGCACGACGAGGGTTTCGGAATACGCGAGCGTGTTGCGTTCGGGGTAGAAGATGTTCGCGTCGAACAGATGCGCCGGCGCGCGCGGCAGCTGATGCCCCACCCACGACAGGATCCAGGTCACCATCAGCGGATCCCCGGGATCGTGCACGCCGTCCTCCATGTGGAGCACCTGCGGGTACGTCATCACCGCGGTCAGCACGGTGAAGAGGATCAGCGTCAACGCCAGAAACCGCTTGGTGCTCACGCCTGCAATATCTCGATCAGGTCGTTGAGCTCTTCAACCGCGTTCTGGGCCGCGTAGAGAATCGCCCGGCGTTCCTGCAGCGTCGGCGTCCGCAGTTCCTCGTTCTCGAGCCGAACGCGGCCCTCGCGATCCACTTCGACGACGACGGCGTCCATCGTCTCGACGTACAGGTGCATCGTTAGTGTCATCGGAGGACACCGGAGTAACGGGTTCACACAGAGAAACGGAGTAACGGAGATCGATCCCAGGGAGCCACGAACAGCGGATGGGCCGAGGTCGAAGCGGCCGACGCGATCTGGCTGGAGCCCGGGGATTCTGCATCCGTAGTCGAGATGCGCGGCCTCGCCGACGCGGCGCTCAGGAAGAGCATCACCAACGTGTCGAACAGGACTGCCGCACCGGATCTACACGCCGGCGGCTGCGGCGGCCCGCTGTGCGTCTTCCACCCCGAGCACGATTATCGCGTTCGGCCCGCCGTCAGACGCGCCGCCGTACGCGTACTCGACGTTCACGTTGGCGTCGCTCACGAACTTCAGCGCCGGTGCGAGCGCCCCGGGGACGTTGGGCACCGCCGTCACGATCACGTCTCTCTCCGCCACTTTATAGTGATGCTCGCGCAGCACGGCGCCCCCGTGGACGTGATTGTCGACGACAAGGCGAAGCTGACCGCCGGCTTCGAGAGACATCGCGAGGATGTTGACGCGTTCGTCGGAGAGAAGGCTGCAGACCCCCCCCAGCGCGCCCGGACTGTTGCCCAGCCGCAGAGCCAGCTCGGTTCGAATCATGCGGATGATTAGACACCATGGACACCGAGTACACCAAGGGGACAAACGACACAAAGGGAAGGCAACCCCGAGACCGGTCCGGCCCTTTGTGTCCTTTGTGTCCTCTGAGCCGAGCGAAGCGAGGGAGCGAAGCGAGGTGTGCCGAGCGAAGAGGATGGCCTGAGCGGCATGAGGCGGGCGGAGCGGGGCGTGTCGAACGTCGTGAGAGGCCCCGAGAGGCCAGTCATCGGTGGTGGTGGCGCACCGACCGTCGACTGATCCCCCGGGGCCGCGGTGCTGCTGTTACGCCAGCACCTTTATGACGACGCGGCGGTTCTGGGCCCGGCCCGCCTTCGTCTTGTTCGGCGCGATCGGCTTCTCCTTGCCGTAGCTGATCACGTTCATCTTGTGCAGCGGAATCTGGTACTGCTCGTAGAGATACCGCTTCACCGCTTCGGCGCGCTCGAGCCCGATCTGCTCGTTGGTCTTGGCGGCGCCGATGCTGTCGGTGTGCCCTTCGATCTCGAGGAAGATGTTCTTCGGATCCTGCTTCATCTGAGCGACCATCTGGTCGAGCTTCTGCTTGGCCTCATCCGGCAGCGCCGTCTTACCGAACTTGAAGTTGCCCTGGTCTTCGCTGAGGACCACTTCGTACACGAGGCGCTTGTTCGCCCTGTCCATCGTCTCGACCCTGCCGCCGACCTCGGTCGCCGCCGAGTGTGCCGCCGACGCCGCGCTGTTGGCGGCGCTCGCGGCGGTGTTGGCGGTCTGCGCCGACTGAGTGGCCGCCTGTGCCTTCTGATCGACTTCGGAGATGCGCCCCTCGTTCCGGCGCGTGCGCTCCTGCGTTTCCTCGATGGCCCGGCCCTGCGAGTCGACCTTCTCGTTGACTTCGCCGACGCTCGTGCGCACGAACTTCTTTGTCGCGCACGCCGTTGATCCGCCGATGGCCATCACCACGATCGGGATAGCGACAAACAATTTGCGAGACATGTCGAGTTCCTCCTAATGCGCCGTCGGGCTTGATTGCCCCGCGATGTAACCGTTCCGGGCTCGTACCGTGAGATCCTTGTTGCGCGCGCGGACCACGAGCGGATGCCAGCCCGGTTTTCCGCTCGATTCGAATGCGATGAGATATTGATGCCGCAGCTCGTCGACGATCTGCCGCGCCGCGATGCTGCGCTGTCCCGGCGTGCTCGCGACGAAGACGTGTCCGCCGGTCCAGGCGGCGAGATCCGCAAGTGGACCGGTGAAGGCCGAACGCTCGACCGACATCGTCGCGGTGTCTTCCGAGGGGTTGTCGATCGACGGGACGATGCCGAAGATGTAAACCGGCACGTCGATCGCGCTGGCGACCGCCGAGACGTCGGCCGGCGTCATCCGACTGGCGTTGTCCGCGCCGTCGGTCAGGACGACGACCGCGCGCCGCCGTCCTTCGCGCGCGCCCACTCGCCTCGCCGTCTCCGCGATCGCGTCATGGAGCGACGTGGCGCCGAACGGCACGACGTGGCCCATCGAGTCGGGCAGTGCTTTCAGCCCGGCCGTGAACGGCGTCCGTTCGTCCAGGTGCGTGTCGAAGGTGTAGATTGCCGCTTCGTCGAGCGACGCGTTCAGCCAGCTCAGAACATGTCTCGCCGCTTCGCGCGCGTACGGCAGGTGTCCTTCCATGCTGCCGCTGACGTCGAAGAGCACCGCCACGCTGACGCGGGCGACGTCGCGCTGCAAATCCGCAATTCTGCGCGTCCGCCCATCGTCGAGCACTTCGAAGTCGCGCGAGGTGAGGTCCTGAACGAATCGCCCTTTGTGGTCCCGTACGACCGCGGCAATCCGCACCATGTCGACCCCGGCCTTGAACGCCGGAGCCTGGGGAACCTGTCCGTGCGCCCGGACCCCGCTGAGGCCCATGCCCAAGATCATGATTGTTGCGCCGGTGACGAGCGTTCCCCTTATCATCCGGCCCTCGTAGTGCGAAATCGCTGCCATACACGTAACTCGTTGAAAAACATATTGTTATAACTTTTGATGAGGTTGCAGATCGCGTGAGAAATTACGGTCTTCGTGTAAAAATTACACTGGAAGATGGACGCGGCTGGTTTTACCACGGTGTCATTTTTACACTCATACTCTCAGGTAAGATCTCTTGGTGACTCCCGCCAGAACCCAGTCGCACATCCCCTCGGCGGCCCGTGTTCATCGCTTTACTTACGCCATCCGCAACATCGTCGCCGAGGCACAAAAGGTGGAGGCGGCTGGCACGCGCGTGCGATATCTGAACATCGGCGACCCGGTCGCCTTCGGCTTCAAGACCCCGCCGCACCTGATCGCGGCGGTCGAGCGCGCGCTGCGTGACGGTCACAACAGCTACGGGCCCTCGGCGGGCATTCCTGCTGCGCGCGAAGCGGTCGCGGCGGAATGCACGAGCCACGGATTCCCGGTGACGCCGGATCGGGTATTCATCACGGCCGGCACGTCCGAAGGCATCGAGCTCACGCTCAGCGCCGTCGTCGACAGCGGCGGCGAGGTGCTCGTGCCGATGCCGACCTATCCGCTCTACACTGCCGTGCTTGCGAAGCTCGACGCTAAGGCGAAGTACTACCGGCTCGATCCGGCACACGGGTGGATGCCGGACCTCGATCATCTGAAGAGCCTCGTCACGCCGGCGACGCGCGTCCTCGTGATCATCGACCCCAACAACCCGACAGGCGCCGTGTACCCGACGGAGACGCGGCGCGCGCTGATCGATTTCGCTGAACGGCACGGACTGCTGATCCTCGCGGACGAGGTCTACGGCGATCTCGGCTTCGACGGCGCCGTCCCGCCCTATGGCCTGCTGGATCCGGACGCACCCATCATTTCGTTCTCGAGCCTGTCGAAAGCGTATCTCGCGCCCGGCTGGCGAACGGGCTGGATGGCGATTGGCCGCTCGCCGCGGCTCGACGATGTCGTGGCGGCGGTGAGGAAGCTTGCGGACGGACGGCTGTGCAGCAGCGTGCCGATGCAGTATGCCGTCGCGGGCGCGCTCGGGGGCGACCGCTCGCATCAGATCGTTTTCCGAAAAGAGCTGAAAGCGCGCGCCGACCTGACGGTATCGCGCCTGCGCGCGATGCCGGGCGTCTCGTGCGTTGCACCGACCGCGGCCTTCTACGCGATGCCGCGCATCGCCCTGCCGCCCGGCCGGACAGACGAGCACTACGTCAAGGCGCTGCTCCACGCGACCGGAGTGCTGTGCGTCTACGGCTCCGGCTTCGGCGTGTCGGCAGAAGCAGGGTTCCTGCGTATCGTTTTCCTCGCACCGATCGACGAGCTGACCGAAATCTACGACCTGATGGCCAACTTTACGGCGGAGTATCTGTCCTGAGATTGCAGAATGCAGAGTGCAGAGTGCAGATTGATTGCGGACTGCAGACTGCCGATCGGCACAGAATTGAATCTGCAATCTGAGCATGTGAACCTCCAATCTGCAAACAATCAGCAATCTGCAAACAATCAGCAATCTGCAAACAATCAGCAATCTGCAATCAGCAATCTGCAATCTCCCGATGCTGTCTGATCGCGACTACGCCCGCCGGATGATTCAGACCGTGCTCACCGTCGCCGGCACTGCGATCCTCATGGCGCTGCTCTGGGCGGCGCGCGAAGCGTTGATGCTCATCTACGTCAGCGCACTCATCGCAATGGGCTTCGCGCCGCTTGTCAAATTGATCGAGCGGCCAGGCGCGCAGGGCGGCCGGCGGCGAGTGCCGCGCTGGCTGGCAATCCTGGTGATCTACGCGGCGATGGTCGCGGTCCTCGTCCTCATCGGCCTGATGGTGATTCCGCCGCTCGTCTCGCAAGCCGAATCGCTGTGGGCGAGGATGCCGGCCGAATTCAACAGGATCCAGACCTTCCTGGTCAGTCACAAGCTGATGACGCACCCGGTCACGCTCGAGGAGGCGGTGCAGAATGCCCCGAGCGGGGCGGGCGGCAACGCCGTGGGCACGGTACTCGTCGCGATCTCGAGCCTGATCGGCGGCATCTTCGGGCTCATCACGATTCTGATTCTCACGTTCTACCTGCTGGTCGAAGCCAACGCGATGTTCGAGTATCTCGTGCGATTCGTGCCGGCGGGACGCCGCGGGGACGTGGGGGTCGCCGCGCGCCAGGCGGTCTCGAAAGTCAGCGCATGGCTGCGCGCGCAGTTCGTGCTCGCCGGCGTGATGGGCGTGTTCACGGCCGTCGGGCTCGGGCTGATGGGCGTGCCGTATTTCTACGTGATCGCGCTGGTGGCGGCAATCGGCGAAACGATCCCGATCGTGGGGCCGGTGATCGGCGGTGTGACGGCCGTTGCCGTGGCCATCACCGTGTCGCCGAAGCTCGCGCTGATGGTCGGCCTGTATTTCCTCGTGCTCCACCAGCTCGAAGCGAACATCCTCGTGCCGAAGATCATGGAGCGGCGCGTCGGCGTGAGCCCGGTGGCGGTGCTGATCGCGCTGCTCGTCGGCGGCGCCGTATGGGGCCTCGTCGGCGCCATCCTCGCGATTCCCACGGCGGCTATTCTGTCGGTGTTCATCGAAGAGATCGCCTCCGACCGTGAAATCCGCGTTCAGCGCGTCAAATAGCGATCGAACCAGGCGACGACGCGCTGCTGGATGTCGCGCTGGTGTTCCGGCTTCGCGATCGCGTGTCCTTCCTCCGGGTAGATGACCAGCTCGGTCGGCACGCCAATGGCCTTCAGCGCGTGCCAGAACTCGTACCCCTGCGGCGTCGGCACTTCCGAATCGCGATCGCCGTGGAGCACGAGCGTCGGCGCTTTCACCTTCTTGATGAACGTCATGGGCGACGAGCGGGCATACGCCTCGGGCTTGTCGTAGACCGACGCGCCGAAGAACGGCAGCATCCACTGGTCGATGCGATTCTGGCCGTAGTAGCTCTGCCAGTTCGCGATGCCGGCCCCCGCGACCGCCGCACGAAACCGCGGCGACTGCGTCACGGCCCACATCGTCATGTAGCCGCCATAGCTCCAGCCGATGATCCCGACGCGGCTCGGATCGATTGGCGCCGCCTTCACGGCGGCGTCGACGCCGGCCTCGATATCGCGCAGGTCGCCGTACCCGAAGTCGTTGATGTTGGCCTGTGTGAACGCCTCACCGCCGCCGTAGCTGCCGCGCGGGTTCGGCAGCAGCACGAAGTATCCGGTGCCTGGCAGCACGGCGTTCCACCGCGTGGGCCATACGGGATAGTTCGCAGACGAGGGGCCGCCGTGCACCGACACGACCAGCGGATATTTCTTTGCCGGATCGAAGCCTGCCGGATACAGCAGCCAGCCCTGCACCTTGTAGCGATCGCTGGTCCAATGCAGGCTCCGGGCCTCGCCCCAGGTCGGCGCAACCGCCGCGTTCGCGCTCGTCTGCGCGGACCATCGGCCGAACGGCCCGGCAAACACTTCCGCCGCCTGCTTGAACGATTGCACGACAGCGGCGGCACTGTCCGCCTGCTGCGCGACGGCAAGACAGTTGACCTGCTGCGGCGCGGACCACACGGTCGTCTTCGGACCGCCCGCGCCGGGCATGATGACCAGCGCTGACATGCCGTCGATGTACTCGTCGAAGAGCAGCCGGCCATCGGGCCTCCAGGCGAGCGCGCGCGCGGACCCTTCGAGGTTCGGCGTGACGTTTTGCGCCGGCCCACCCGCGGCGGGGACGAGGTAAATGTCGCCACCGGTCTGGCCTTCGTCGCTCATGACGCCGTGGACGACCGCGATCGACTTTCCATCGGGCGACCACCGCGGGCCGGCAATCTGCAGCGGCGGCTTCCAGATCGACTTCGTCGTACCGGTGCCGGCGCGCACGACGTAAAGCTGCGCGGTCCAGTAATTGTTCGTCCCCGACCCTTCCACCGCCTCCGCCGCAAACGACTGACCGTCGGGCGACCAGTCGTAGTCGTACACGTACATATTCGCCGGGCTCACCTCCCGGAGATTGCCGGTCGCCAGGTCCACGATCGCGATCCGCTGCTCTTCTACGACGTCGCCGACGACCCCCGCGTCCGGCTTGTAAGCGACGAGCGCGCCGGGTTCCTGCGTCGAGCCCGCGACAAACAACACCGCAAGCTGCTTGCCGTCAGGCGACCACAGCGGGCGCGCCAGCTGCCCGGTCACATTGGTCACCCGCCTGGGCGGCGCGGCGTTCGACCGGCTCACCCCGCCCTGATCCTGTCGAACGGCGCCGGCGGCGATGTCGACAAAGTAGACCTGTCGCTGCGACGGTGTCGCCGCGTCGGAGAGGAACGCCAGCGTGTGACTGTCGGGCGACCAGGCCACGCCGTCTTCCTTGTGCGCCTTGCCATCGGTCGCCGCCGTGACGCGCTCCGGCGATCCCGATGTCCCGACGTCGCGGACGAACACCGCCGTCGTCGAATCGGCGAGCGACACGTCTTCGACCCACGCCACGCGGTGGCCGTCCGGCGAGATCGCGGTCTGATGAAAGGCGCGCAGGCGGTCGAGCGTCTCGAGCACATGGGCGATGGCGCGGTGGCGATCGGTCTGCGCGGCAGGCGGCTCCTGCGACGCGACCGGCGCGACGATCGAGACGGCAGTGACAACACAGGTCGTGAGCGTGCGAAGCGTCATGGAATCACTATAATCGCGCAGGCCTCGTGAACACAGCCCACGTTCAACGCAGAACACGCGGAACACTTAGCGGGTTTGTTCTTTCTGCAGGTTCGGCGAGCTCTGCGCTGGACGTCCTCTTCGTGACGGTGTTGTATGCCGCGCTCACCTTCGCGCTCACGTGGCCGCTGGCGGTCGGCCTGACCCGCGACGTGCCAGGCGATTTCGGCGATCCGCTCTTCACGTCGTGGGTGATCGCGTGGGACGCGACCCATCTGGGCCGCGGCTGGTGGAACGCGAACATCTTCGCGCCGCATCCGCTGGCGCTTGCCTACGCGGAGCACTTCCTGCCGCAGGCGCTGCAGGTGCTGCCGAGCTGCCTCGCGACGAACAATCCGAT
>Ga0137394_10000217_pt1 | contig 39769 bp, 72 predicted proteins | sample czobulk116metaG_FD_108278 | JGI IMG/M metagenome (GOLD analysis project Ga0137394, IMG submission 108278) | Vadose zone soil microbial communities from Angelo Coast Range Reserve, California, USA - czobulk1.16 metaG | ecosystem: Environmental > Terrestrial > Soil > Vadose zone | place: USA... | reverse complement strand
GGGACAACCCGGAGGACACCCGTGAAGGTTCAGAGGTCAAAGAGGGTCAGCGGCTCTGGCGCCCGTACGCTCGCTGGCCAAGTTGTTTCACTCGAGCGGCGCTGTGCCGCCCTGGAGCGCGAGATAGGCCTGCTCGCCTTCAGCACCGCACTAGACAAGGCTCTCGCCCGCATCGCGAGACTGGAAGAAAACCGCCAGTAGGACCGAAGCCCCGAGTCGATCCGGGGCTTTTCCTGCTCGGTCGACTTGCGACTTGACAAGCGACTTGCGACCATGCAAGGATCCTCCCCGAGGACGGCGGGCACCCAGGGCCGCCGAAGAAGGGGAGGATGGTCATGGCGACGCAGAGGCAGGTTGATCGACTCCGTAAGCCGCGCAGGTTGCAGCACAACGGCAACTGTTTGTGCAGGCCGTGCATCGAAACGCGCCGCGAGGATTTGCGCGAGGCGCTGTCGCTCAGAGGCAAGCCGCTCACGGCGCTGGATCGGATTCTCCTTTCGATGGACCCGATCGGCGCAAAGGACAATCACGGCCCCGTCTACATGAGCGTGCTGTGCAAGGTGCGCGAGGACGGGTCCGGCGTCACGGACGTGGTGTCCGTCGAGTTCCACCCGAAACCCTCCGTCGCGCGGAGCGCCTCATGACCCTCCACCAAGCAGAGACGGAGCTCCGGATGGCGGCGTTGGCGTTCGCTCGGGCGCGAGAGCGGTTCCATCAAGCCGGGAACAAGGACATTCGCGCAAGGTGCGACGCCTTCGTGCTGGCCAGGTTTGCCCTGGCCACGGCCGCGCTGGATCTGGCTGAGGCCCATGACGCCGAGCATCGGGTGTCGCCATGACCCCCGCCGATCGCGAGGCGCTGGCATCACGCATGAGAGCGGAAGCGCAGCGGGATCGCGTTGCACGGATCGCGCGTCAGATGCGGGGCGATCCGGAGGCTTGGCTAGCTGTTATCGATGATGACCGGCAATGGTTCATTGCATGGACCGGAGCGTTGGGTGTCGGTGCCCGCTGCCCCAGTATCGCCACCCGCGCCGCCGTCCGCGAAGCGATCCGCCAGCGCCTCCCGCCATTGGCGGAAGTCTTCCGCGATGAGTTGGCAGAACTAGAGCGAGCACGCGAAGCAGGGATGGAGGTGTGGAAGCCATGAGCACGATTCGCGAGCTAGCGGAGTCGGCCTACCTCATCGCCACGTCCCGTCCGACGAACAACACCGGAATCGACGTGATCGAGGATGCGATTCAGGCGGCGGTGAATGACCACACCCGCGCGTTGGCGGATGCCGCATCTGACGCGCGTATTGCCGAGTGGAAACACACGCGCGGTTGTCCGACTGGTGAATGCTGGTGCTACCGCTTAGGCGCAGCTCTCCGCGCCGCCGGAAGGCTCTGAGATGAGCGCGCTGAGTTCCCTTCCGCTGCCGGCGAGGTTCTGGGCGCGCGTGGCTAAGTCGGATGGATGCTGGCTGTGGACTGGCGCCACCGACGCAGATGGCTACGGCCGCATGTACATCGGCAAGAAGCGCGTCGGTGCACACCGCTACTCCTTGGAGCTCTGGCGAGGCTACGCGTTGGCCCGGCATGAATTCGCCTGCCACCGGTGCGACGTGCCGGCTTGTGTGCGCCCCGAGCATCTGTTCGCCGGATCCAATGCCGCCAATCAGATCGATAGCGTTACGAAGGGCAGGAAGAGCGCTCCGCGCGGCAGTCGTGCGGGAACTGCGAAGCTGACCGAGCAGCAGGTCGCGGAGATTCTAGCGGCCCTCAGGCGCGGCGAACGGCAGAAGGATCTCGCGGCGCGTTATGGCGTCTCTAGGCAGCCGATCTGGCTCATTGCGCATGGCAAGGGCTGGAACCACGTGCGGAGGCTGCCATGACCTACGACGGCTGGAAGTGTACCCCCCCGGCGGAGCCGCCCTGCGTCTGCAACGCGCCCGACTGCGAGGAGTGCGAAGCGCGGCAAGCCGCCGAAGATCGCTATTGGGCGCGGGTAGACCAACAGATCGACGAAGCGAAGGAGCGGGAATGGGATCGCTGAGCGTGGTTGAGGTTCTGGAGGCCGCGAGGGCGCGGGTGGCGAAGGGGTGGACGCAAAAGGTGTTCGCGCGCGACTCCGACGGCAACGAAGCAAAAGCGGACGGACCCAACGCATGCCGGTGGTGCGCGGAGGGCGCGATCTCGTTCGGCCCCGGGGCGCTCAATGCCCTTATCCTGCTTGAGTGTGCGATCGGCGGCCCTGGAGTTGTGCGGTGGAACGACACCCCCGGCCGCACTCAAGCCGAAGTCATCTCCGCCTTCGACCGCGCCATCATCCTCGCCAAGGCCGTCCAATGATTGACCTCCTCTTCGCTCACCCGATCGTCACCGCTGTCGTGTTCTTGCTGCTGTACTGGGCGCTGACCATTGCCACGTTCCATCGGCTGTTCAGAAAGGACATGTGATGCTCCCGGACCCAGACGACCGCCAGTGCCTGATCATCTCCAAGCTGCACGAGCGACTCGTCCTCGAGACGCAGAAGCTATCCGACATGGACTTGCGATTGCGCCTTACGTTGACGCTCGGGCTCTTCCGGGAACAACTCGCAGGTAATCCGCCGCCCCTGCTGTCGGAGTTCGATCGACTGGTCCCGGGCTGGATCCACGCGCGGAGCCCTGCGTTGCGGGTGGTGAGGACGGATGGGGAGCCGGAGGCGGCATGATGGGGACCTGTATTGTCGTAGTGGCGATAGCCGTCCCACTATACCTAATGGTGCAATTTATGTTGTGGGTGGAGAATGATGAGGTTCCATGGTGGCGCAAGTTCAAAATCATCTGCCCGGTCTGTCAAAAGCGCAATCAGTGCCGGAAGCATCGCGCCCATGAGCGCATTGTCAGTGGTTTTGGCGTTCGCAACATGGATGGCCCGAAATGCACCCGTTGTGAGGCCGACCTCGCCGAGCCGTACATGGGACACCCTTACGTCGCCCCACTGGTAGCCGAAGCCAAACGCGCAGAGGAGTTCAGGGCCGCAGCGGCCGAGTACAACGCCGCGATCAAGACTGCGCGCAAGGGGGCTCGCCCATGACCCGCCCCCTCCGCTGGCTGCGCGAGAGGCTACGCCAAGTATGGGCGTGGCTCGAAGACGGATTCAAAGATTTGTTTTGGGAGGATTTCGAATGACACTGACGATCAGAGACGCAGTACAGGCAAACCTGAAAGCTCGCATCGGACTGATTGCGCCGGCCAAGGGGGGCAAGACCTTCACCATGCTGACCTTCCTTTTCGGAATGAAGGCGCTGGGCATGGCGAGCAAGATCGGCGTCATCGACACCGAGCACCGCAGCGCCAGCAAGTACAAGCGCGACTTCGGGCCGTTCCGCGTGATCGAGATGGAGGACAACTTCTCGCCGGAACAGTACGTGGAAGCTCTACGGCTGCTCGCAGAAGACGGCTGCGATGCCGTCGGCGTGGATAGTCTCTCTCACGCTTGGGCCGGCAAAGGCGGCGCGCTGGAGTTGAAAGACAAGTTCAGCCGACAGCGCGAGTTCAACGATTACACGGCGTGGGGTCCAGTGACCGCGCTCCATATCCGGATGATCGAGGCGATGTTGAGCTACCCAGGACACCTGATCGCCACCATGCGCTCCAAGATGGAATACGTGATGGAGAAAGATCCGATCACGGGCAAGAACGTCGTGCGCAAGGTCGGACTTCAGCCCCTCCAACGCGACGGTATGGAATTCGAGTTCGACATCATCGGAGACATCAACCAAGACCACGAGCTCACCATCGCTGGTACCCGATGCCGCGCCCTCGATGGATACCAAAAGACGAAGCCCGGTCCTGAGCCGATGAAGACACTCAAGGCGTGGCTGGAGTCTGACGAGGCCGTTCAGGCCAAGGCTTCTCCCCCCAGCGTTCCGGCGCAGGTTGCCACCCCCCTTGCGACCGCGCCGGACGCTGGGAAGGAGGTTGGGAATGGGACTGCGGCGACGCCCGCCGTGCCGGACGCTGCCACTACGTTGACGACGGCTGCGCCCGCCTCGATGCCTGACCCGCTCCTCTCCGAAATCACCTCGGCCGCCAATCAGGCCGCACTGGATGCGTTGGTCCCGAAGGTGAGCGGATTGCCAGAAGTCCGGCGAGCGGTGTTGCGCGCGGCGTGGGTTGCTCGGCAGAAAGAGGTCAGAGCCGCATGATTCATCTATCTGCCAGCGCCCTCTGGCGCGCCGAGAAGTGCCCCGCGAGCGCCAGCCTGCCCCGCATCGGGGAGCTCCGCGCCGACGCGGAGGCCGGGACGGATGCACACGCTGACCATGAGGCGGCGTGTCCGCCGGATGAGATGGCGGAGGTTGCGTTCGCGCTGAACCCGGAGCTGGGCCATGCCCGGCACCTGGGGCAAGGACTCAAACGCGAGTATCCGGTGGACTGGTCAACCGAAATCCCCGGCACCGTCGACCGCATGAAGCGTGCGCCGGTCGACGGCGTAGCCGAGGTGAGGGACTACAAGAGCGGGTTCGGGTACATGGTCGCGCCCGTCGAGCGCAATCTCCAGCTCGCGCACAATGCGCTGTGCGTGGCGGATACGCAGCACGTCGAGACAGTACGAGTCGCGATCGATCGGCCAGACGGCGAGGGCAAGCCGGTCCTGTTCGACGCCTTCGACCTAGCCGCCGCTCGGGAACGTATCCGAGCCATCTGGCGAGCGGTGAATGCGCCATCGCCGGCTGTCGTCGCGGGCGATCATTGTTGGAGATGCGAGTGCATTCGCAACTGCCCCGCCCACCTGACGATGGCCATCGCGTTCAGCGAAGGGCTCTGGCCCGGCGTGCTGCCCACGGACGGATTGACGGTCGCGAAGGTGGCGCAAGGGTGGGAGTTCCTCGCCAACGCGAAGCGGCTATTGGGGTTGGTCGAGAAGACGTATCGGGCATTCGCGTCCCTGAACCCGATTCCGCTGGCGAATGGGAAGGTGCTGGGCGAGCACGAGGTGCAGCGTGAGGAGTTGGATGGGTTGATCACCTATCAGACCCTTCGCGATCTGCATGGGGAGCCGGTGGCTCGTCAGGCGGTGACGATGGAAGCGACGAAGTCCGCCCTCGAGACCGCCCTGAAGCCGATCGCGCCTAACGGCAAGCGCGCGGGCATGGTGCGGGAAGCCTTGCAGGCGATTCGTGATGCGAATGGTGTTGTTGTGAAGCGTTCAATGCGTGTTGAGGAATATCAACCAAAGGAGTGACAAATGGGCTGGACGGATACAGTTTTTGAGGAGCCGGTGCGAGTGCAGTTCGCGAAGTTGGATCTGATCGGGGACGATATCGAGGGTGTCTTCGCGGGCACCGAAGAGCGCAAGAACAACTTCGGCAAGTCCGAGGTGCACATCCTGATCAAGACTGGACACACGCAGGAAGGCGAGCCGGTGATGGAGTCGCTGCGCGCAAATCAGCGTTTACTCGCGCAAGTTGCCAGCGTAAAGCGGGGGACGAAGATCCGGATCGAGTACGTGAGCGATCAGCCCAATGATGGCGTGGACAAGCAGGGCAATCCGTTGAAGCCCTCGAAGCTCTATCGGGTCCAGGTGGACGACGGTAAGAGCGCCGCGCCGGCACCGTTCTAGGCGGGGCGGAGCCCTGGAGGAGGATCGAGATGAGCGACAGATGTTGGCGATGCGGCATTCCGTGGAACGACTGGGCCGGCAGATCCGAGGAAGATCCCACTCGCTGCCGCCCATGCTACGGCTTGGACTCCGACCCAGAGATCCAGCGCGATCTGCACGCATTGGCCGCTGAGAACAAGGCGAAGCGTCGAGCCGAGGCAGCGCAAGAGGCAGCCGAATACGGAGTCCCGCTCGATGTTGCGCTCGCTGTCCGAGGCGAGAAACCATGACCCCTCCCGAAGGGCGCACACCCGCCGAAGGCGGTCCCCTCCCCCTGAAGCCAGGAGAGTCGCCGGAGGAGATCGCGGACCTGTATGGGCATTGGTCCACCAGCATGCGGACGAAGCTAGCGGAGCAAATCAAGGCCTATGGAGATAGACGCGGGGAGGAGGAGAGAGCGAAGGCGCTGGCCGACGCGGCGACTGAGGCGAGGGCTGCGCGGGACAGACTTGCGCGGTCCGAGATGCCGTCAGGCGCGCGAATTGCCGCCGTAGCGGCCATGGGGGCCTTCGCCGTGAAGCTGGAACACATCGCCGCTGCGCCCTCCGGGGACGCGAAGGGAATTATCGCGGAAGCGCCGTGCGCGCATGGCGTCTCGCATTGGGAGGTCTGCGTGCGGTGTCGTGTAGAGCTTGAATCCGGGGACGCGAAGGGGACGAAATGAGCGCATCCGAGATGGAGAGGCTGGGGGCCGAGCTTGAGAAGGTGCTCGCGCGCGAGGCCGAGGGGGTGGCGCTGTTCGACACGCTGCTAGCCGAGGAGCGTGCCGAGTCCGCCTCCCTGCGAGAGCGGCTGCGGTGGTTTGAGGCGGCGCATCTGTTGCTGGCGAACGAGCACGCATTCATCGGCCAGCCGGACGGCTCCGTGTTCTTCGGGCTGGCGGGCTGGAAGGATGGCGTTCCAACGCTGGGCTTGAACATGAACGACGTATTCGCGTGGGGTTGCGCCGATGCGGAGAGCTTCCAGTACATCGATGCCCCGGCCTTGCTGGAGATCGTCAAGCGTGACGGCGCAGTCGGTCTAGTGAAATGGGCGCGCGATCAGCGAGCCAAGAACAGAGAGGACTGGATCGACGAGCAGCATCTTTTGAAGTACACGCCGAATCTGCCGCTACTCGATCGACTCGCCGCTGCCGAAGCCCGCGCCAACACCGCCGAAGCAGCCAAATCCCAAGCCCTGGAGGCGCTGCGCCGGTTGCTGGTCGCCGTGACTGGCAATCCGGGTGCCGTGGAGACTGCCGACGCCGTCAACGCAGCGCGCGCCGCCCTCTCTGGCAGTTCAGCGCCGCAGGCCCCCAATTCTGAATTCGACGATCTGCTCGACGAGATTGGCGCCGGCCTGGGCTGCACCCCGTATCTCGACGGAGGCGCCATCAACAGGGCCGAGGCAGCGCTGTCGAAGCTGCGCGCCGCCCTGTCTATGAAGAGCGAGGGAAGCGATCCTGATTCATCCGGCGCGGACGCGACCTCGCCCTCCGTCGCCAATGCTCCGCTAGACCACCATCATGCCGCCCACGCCAAGGCGCCCGATGGCGAGGTCAACTGGGCGCGTTGCCCGTTGTGCGGCTTTCGCGAGGCCGATCGGATGGGCCGGTGTGTTGGGCATCTTGGGCCGCCAGCGAATACCGGCGATCTTCATCCGAAGGGAGAGACCTGCTCGTTCTGGAGGGCCTCATCCCAGAAGGGAAGTGGAAGGTGAAGAAACAAGACAGAGGGCCTGCGGCGCCCACCGCTACGCTGCATGAGGTGAAGTGCTGGCCTGAATACTTCGAAGCCGTGCGCGACGGGCGGAAGCCATTTGAGTTGCGCCGTAACGACCGCAATTATCAGGTCGGGGATACGATCAGGCTCATGGAGTATGACCCGCTTAAAGGGCGATTCACCGGCCGTGATGACTGGAGGCTCATCACGTATGTCCTGCGCGGCAGAGTCGGGGAACCGAAAGATCCGATTAGCCTGCGGGCTGGCGTGGCAAGTATCGCATCGCCGGAGATCGATTCATTCTCATATGTGATCCTGCCCGATTGGGCGGTATTAGGTATCGCCACCCTCAACTTTGAATTGGCGACCGCAGGGAGCGCGAGCGCCAGCGATGGGATGCCCGCGGCAGCCGCTTCCGAGAAGGAGGGGACGTGAAGCGTCTTGCTCCAGACTACAACCCGAGGCGGCGGAAGTGTCCAGGCTGCGGGACCAAGGACAGGCCGGTTCCATCGTGTATATCCGCCCGCGAACTGCGCCGTCAGAAGCTACAGCCTTTGATGTGCCCGCGCTGCGTGCGCCACGTCTGGGCCCCGCCCCCACCGACCCCCATCCAGAGGGGAAGTAAATGACACGGCCTGCGGCCGAATGAGGATTGAATGGGATGCCCTAACTTTCCGCACATGCACAACTGCGCGTGCGAGCGATGCAACGAGAGTTTCCGTGTTGATCTGGGGCGCGGACCGTTCGGGCTGGCGTTCTGCTCCAAGCCGCCGAACCACCGCGGCGATCACACCGCCATTTACAACAAGCGTCTTGTGTCGTGGCGTGGTCCGCTGCACGCCGTACCAAAGACGGAGGACACGTGAGGTCGGAAGAAAGAGCGGAAGTCTGCGTTGCCGCACTGTGGCCCGGCAAGTCGGCCCGCGCCCAAAATAGAGACTTAATCGCAGACGCCATCCGCGCCGCCATCGCGGAGCGAGATCGGGAGTGGGCGAAGGCGCTGGATGCGGCCGGAATCCGCATGCGGTCTGGAGGAAAGACCATCGCCGTACCGGCGGGTGGTGTCAGATACGAAGCCGGCGCTCCCCTTCGTGCCCTCCTGGCCGCAGGCCCCGCCACGGAGCGGACGGAGTGAGCGAGGCGGTGCGGCATGCGCTGGCGGAGGCATTGGGGGTTTCCCTGAGCGCCAGCACTTCCCTCGAGACCGTGGATGTCAAGGGGGCGGCGGCGCTGCTGCATACGACCGCGCGGGCGGTCTACGTCAGGCATCAGCGAGGGCAGATGCCGAGGCCGCTACCGGGGCGGCGCTTGATCTGGCGCAAGGCTGATCTATTACGGGGGCGATGACGGTGCGAATCGAGACCCGGAACGGGAAGCTGGTCGCAGACATTCGCGTGAAGGGCCCTGCGGGGCCCATACGCAAGCGCTCCAACGTTCCCATGGAGATCACCAGCCAGAGCGGGGCAAAGCGCTGGGCGGAGTCCAGGGCCCGCCACCTGGCCCACAACGGGGAGACCAAGGAAGAGGTGCCGGCGCCAACACTGCGCGAGTTCGGGTCCCGGTGGATCAAGGAGTACACGATCGCCAACGGCCACAAGCCCTCCACCATCGAGGCGAACGAGATGCGCCTCCGGAAGCACCTCTACCCGGTGCTCGGAGGGCTACGGCTGAACGAGATCGGAGAGCCAGAGATCCAGAAGCTCAAGCTGCACCTGGCCGGCAACGCCGACAAGACGCGGGCCTGCATTCTCGCCCTGCTCGCGACTATCCTGCGCACCGCAGAGCGCTGGGAAGAGATCGTCAAGGCACCGCGGATCGATCAACCCAAAGTCCGGCTTCCGGAGATGGAGTTCTATGACTTCGAGGAATGGGAGGCGCTCATCGAGGGCGCGCGCCGCACGGGGCCGATGGTACTCTGTGCCCTGCTGCTCGGTGGAGATGCTGGACTCCGTCGCGGCGAGCTTGTTGCGCTCCAGTGGTCTGATGTCAGTCGAGTATCAGTGCGGGTCGTGCGGAACGAGTGGGAGGGCCACACGGGGACCACCAAGAGCGGCAAGGGCCGCACCATCCCGTTGACCGCACGCCTCGCGGAAGCGATCGCCGCCGTCCGCCATCTGCGCGGGCCACGCCTGCTCTGGCAGGATGACGGGGAGCCGGTCGGGGTCCACACCCTGAGAAGCTGGCTGTTCAGAGCGACCAAGAAGGCTGGGCTTCCACCCTCGAAGAACCTGCACAAGCTGCGACACACCTTCTGCTCGCACCTGGCGATGCGCGGAGCGCCGGCCAGGGTGATCCAGGAGCTCGCCGGGCACGCCAACCTGACCACGACGATGCGCTACATGCACCTGTCCAAGGGGAGCAAAGAAGCCGCGATCGCCTTGTTGGAGCAGGGAGCGGGCGGGGAGCGGAAGGCGAAGGGCGAGTGATTTTCATTGCTGTGCACGACAGAGGAAGCCGCTATGCTACACGGTAGAGCGAACTGCGCTTTTCACTCTGCGAGGCGGTGCACATGACTGCACAGGCGTACACCGAAAGCCTCCCTGTTGGGGGAGCGGGCGGGGAGCGTGGCTGTGATGGTTAGGCGACATGGTTGGAGGCGATGGCACCGGTTCATCTGCCGGGTGGTCGGTCACGACCCGTGGTACTCGTCAACCGCAAGAAACAACATCGGGCTGATCGTGGCCTACAGGATTGGGTGCTTCCGGTGTGGCGAACTCATCGAGTCGTATCGCCCCGAGGTGTTCGAGCCATCGCCACCCGAAGGGACGCAGGAATGAAGCTCAGCGAGATAGAGGGGCTGCGCCGTTGCGTCGAACACCAACTAGAGATCGGTCCCGACATTCCCCTCGAAACAGTCGCGCGCCTTCTACAAGAACGAGAGATGCTGCTGGGGTTCGCTCGCGAGGTGGCCGACGGCTGCGACTGCGAAAGCCACAGCGATAAGGCCCGCGAGGCTATCCGGAAGGCTGAGTCCTAGCCCCCTGGCCGGGCCGCAGGCCCTAACCCCCGCCCCATGGGGCGCGGCCCGCCTGGTTGGGAATCAGTTGCAGCCGTATTTGATCGTGTCCGTACCCGTGCCGGCGATCGTCAGCGTGGTGCTGCTCACGGAGCATTTCACTGCTGCCGCTGCTGTCGAGTCCGTGCACCACGGATTGCAGCCGGCCGGCACCTGAACCGACCCGGCGCCAGCTACGAGCGCCACCGATGCCGGAACGCTGGACGTTCCACCGAGCGAGCCTGGAATGTTCGTGAAGTTGGTAATAGCGTTCAGGCCGGCATTGCAGAAGGTACACGATCCGTCGATGTTGATCCCGTTCGTACAGTTGCCGCCTCCGCATCCTACAAAGTTGTTTCCAGTGATGAGGATGTGATCGTTAGTACCGGTATCCACCTGTGCCCCGCGTGCGTAGTTATTGGTTCGCACGCCGACTATGCTCACATAGCTACTGCTGTTGCCAATACGGATAGCCGGAGTGGATCCGAAGGTCCCGGTCTGGACGTATGCGCCGCCAGTAATGGCACCGCCCACGATCGCGTCAAGATACACCGCCTGATTCGTAGTGTCGGAGATAGACCCCCCGCTGATCGCCACATCGGTCCCGTTCCGTAGGTCAATGCCAGCACTGTTGGGATGCTTGATAATGTTATTACTAAGCCCCCACCGGTCCGTGCGTAGTGACTTGATGCCCTCTCCGGTTGATGCCCCCGATCGGCCAGCATCCACGATTGTGTTGGCGTCGAGCTTCATGTCCCGGCAGACGGTGACGGACTCAGAGATACCGGCAATGTCGAACGGGGTAGCCGTCCCGACAACCCCAACGTTGCCAGCCGTGGCATCTGTGATGATCAGAGAGTTGGTGCCGGTCGCCACCAGCGCATGCGACCCATCGTGACCCGTCCCGGTGCCGGCTATGGTGATATTGACAGGGGCGGCCAACGCAGAGGTAGCAGAGTCCACGACTACCGTCGCCTGTCCGACAATCGGAGAACTGGCCGTAATACTCTGGATGTTCCAGACCGGGAAAGCGGTGTTATCGAAGAAAATGCCAGCGCTATTGCTACCGTTAACCGTGTTGTCAACTACCGACCCCTCTGCGCAACGGGAGAACTTGATCCCGCCATTCTCGCAGTAATTGTCATCGACCCGCCATTTATCCGATACGTGCGGGTCGTTATAGGCACCCATCTTGATACAGCCGTCGCCAGTAGAACTGATCGGCAACGTCATGATGCAGTGGTTATGGGCCACAGTGCTCTGGATCGCCCCCGAGAGGTAGATACAGACATCGTTGCCGTTCGCCGGCATGATCCCGGTGTTGTTCGTCCAACGGTTCCGGTTGCTCCATGGCGGAGAATTGTAGGCGACCGTGAAGCCGCTCGCCCAGTTGCGATCGATCAGCGTGGTATCGCTGATAATCTGAATCGCGATGTGCGTACTAAGGACGGATGGGCTGAGCCCGTAGAAGAAATTGTCATGGATGCTACTCCCGTGCAGCAGAGTATTCGGTGGTGTCGGGTAGGTCGTTCCGATCCCCGCACCACAGGAGGTCACGGCGAGTCCAGAAATCTCCAGGGCCGTCAGATCGACACCTGTATAGATCCCGTAATTGTTGTAGGTGCCGCTCCCGCTGGCGTAGGTCGTAAGGATCGTGCCGGTGCATGTGATTCCGAGGTCGGCAATCCCGACGTTCGATAACGCCCCGGCTGCCGTGATCGAGATAACCCCCGCACTTCCACCACTGGCGGCGTTCCCGGTCAGGACGGTATTGCCTCTCCCAGCCCCACTCAAGTAAACATTGGACTTGTTGATCACGATCGTGGGCGTGACAGAATAGGCACCAGCCGGAATGGTGACCGTCCCACCCTGAGTTAGGCCGCCGACGTAGGTCAGGGCCGCGTTGATAGCAGTCGTGTTGGTCGCAGCTGACGCCGCTGGGTCTGCCCCGAAATCCTTCACGCTCACCACATCCCCCAGCTTGCTCCCGATCTTCCGGGAGACTGCGCCGGTCCCATCAGCCCTGAACGTCATCTGGAACGGGACGGTGATCGCGACAGCGAGCAAGGCAAGCAAGCGCTTCAATTGCTCCTCCGGAAGATGCGTTGCAGGATGGTGAGGGCGGGGGGTAGCCAGGGGGGCTTGAGGGCGAGGATGGCCACCACGAGCGCTGCCGCGCCGGCCAGCCACAACCACCACGGAATCCCGAAGCGGCTAGCCGAGGCTGCATGAGCCTCTCCCGACGCGGCTACCGCTGAATCCGTGTGCGTGACCACCGGATCGCGCTCGGTGACGCGGGTGATGCGGCGAATTGGGCGCGGCGGGCCGGACAGCCCTACGGCTTGACCCGGTGTAGCCCCTGAACTCGCCGGCCCAAAGTCCTCCACGGTAGTCGTTACCTTCACCGCCCCCCGCTCCGTCACCGTATCCACCTTCTGCGCGTAGGAGGATTGGGATTCTGAGCTTTTGCTCATGGAGCATGCGGCGCACAGGGCGCAAAGCGCGAGGCGCTTCATCGCCACACGCCAAGTTTCCACGCGGCTAGAAACAGCGCCCCTGTGCCCAGCGCAAAACAGGATAGGAAGCCGAGAAGGAAGAGGGTCATGGGACCGCCAGCGTTTGGTCGTACGCGCCCAAAGACTCCACGGTGGTCGCCCGCCCAGCCCCGTCGTGCAGCACGCAGGTTCCACCGATCGCCACCGCTCCGCGCCCCATTGGAAGCACGCCGCCACTAGCGCAGACGATCACCAGGCCCGGCTCAGCCGATCCTTGACTAACGCCAGGACTTAGTAAACCAACCATTACTAGCCATCTCATGGGACCACCTTGAGCCGAGGCTTGGCGGCAGAGCTCTGGATTGCGCCGGCCGCGAATCCAGCGATGATGGCCGTGACCCGGACCCACTTCGTGGCTGTTGGCGAACCGAGGGCGGAGCCCAACTGATCGGCGAAGGCCACACCGCTCGCAGCGAATGCCATCAGCCCGCCACGGATCCACCTTCGTGCCGCGCGCTCATCAAAGAAAAAGCCGTGAAGGAGCTTCCGCAGAAGAGGAATCATTGGAGCGGCCGCCTCTCTGGTGCGAACACAACCCCGTGGCGGGCCAAGATGCGCTTCAAACGAGCCACCAAGCCTCCAGACATATCGTCGATCAGCTTCCCCATCTCCTCACACGATCCGTTGTAGTAAGAGAGAATGTTTTCCTGCGCTTCGCATTGCATACGCAGGGTCAGATTCTCCGCCGCCCGCGTCGCGAGCTGCGCATCTTTCTCCGAACAGCGTTGACAGGGGCGACCCGCCATCTTGCTTCTAGGCATATCGGATCCTCGCATTCGCGCAGGCCGCGATCGCCCATGAGTGCGCACGCGCACCATATTGAGCAGGCCATCTAGTTGGACAGCAGCGCATGGCGTTTCTCCAGCGTGTTCGTGGTGTATCTAGACCGCGCCCACCCACCGCATTTGTTGCACCGGAAGCGGTGGTATTCGCCAGACTGAGTAAACGCACTCCCGCGGCGCTGCATCTCGTGGCTCCCGCACTTCGGGCACTGCGGATCCTCGCTCGAGGAGTAGACGGCTATATTGGGGTGCCCAACCATCCAGGGACGCAGCTTCAGGTAGAGCTGTTCGGTGGCCAGCGTATCCTGGCAGTTGTAGTGCTTCATCTCCGCCCACGCGGCCGGATTGTCTTTCAGGCACTCTGCCCAGAGTTCGAAGCCCGGGAACTTCTTGTGAGGAGACTTCTTGATCTCCGTCAGGTGCTCGGAAAGCCATTGTAGTTTGTTGCTCGTAAAGTCGAAGTGTCTGCGACTAACGAGCATCGTATCTACAATCTTGATCGGTGAGTACGGCTTCATCCCGTGCATCAACATCCGGGCATTGATTTTCTTCACATCGAAGGCTTGCCCGTTCTGCGCGATCACAATGTCCGCCTTGTCGAGGATGTTCCAAAGGTCAACCAGAAGGCATCTATCCTTGCGGACGTTAGCCCTGCCACGCCCTCCCGTGTCTCGGTAGATGACCCCGAGCTCGCCAAGCCACTTTGCGGAGAAGCTAAGAATGCTCCACTCGATCGCGATCTGATCCAGCCCGATGTTCTGGTCCCAAAGTCCCCAGTGGTAGGACTGAAGCGGCGCTGTCTCGATATCGAGCGTAACGATCGCCGGCCCATTCAAGCGACACCCCGTGTTATACTTGCAGGCAGCGCGGAGACGCCCACTGGACCCATAGGCGCCATCTAGGTCTGGATCCCGGCCAGTACTACCAGCAGCTTGTCGTGTCCGTCCGCGATCTGCTCTCGCAGCTTGCGCGGGAGGATGATGCAGCCATGCGAGGCGGAGCCTGGGTGCTCTTTCGAGTCGCCATGGATCTCGAACGAGCCACGCTGGAACGTCTCTGTTCCGCGCAGCGGAGTCAGGGGTAGCACCACCGGCCCACAATCCGAGTCCTCGCGCTCTGCCCCGATCCAGTAGACCCCCTGCGGAATAGGCCCGAGGCCAGCTAGCTGCTGCTTGCTCGGATCGTTCTTCGCTTCCCCAAATCCAGAGTACGGGGTTTCCGGAAGCAACCGTTCCACGCCGCCCACCGCGTGATAGAACTTCTCCGGCTTGACCGAATAGACCCACATCTATGTGCCCTCCGGCGGCTTGCGGCAGTAGCAGGCGGTATCCGCCGCGTTCTCCACGATGAAGGCATCACCTTCGCAGTCCGCCTTGCACTTCTGGAATGCTGGCGAATCGCGCGAGGGGACGCAGACATGCGGGACCATGATCCGCGTCGGGGTGGCGCAGGCGGTCAGCAGAAGCAGGAGAAGAAGGACTCTCATCGTGGACACGTTCCGTCGATGTTCAGCTTGCATTTGATCGCTTTGATGTCCGCGCGCATCTCAGTCACATCCCTCGCCAGCGCCTCGATCTTCGCGTCGATCGGCGGGGGCGAGGCATGTCCGCTCCCAAGGCCGAGCACGACGCCGCCCACGAAGGCACCAGCAGCCCCGGCAATGACGGCGATCTGCTTGCCAGTGATCATGGGACTTTCTCGGATTCGATGACGAGTCTGGGGTCCATGTGCTAGCTTGCGCCTCCATGCGATGGCTCGTGTTGGCGATGTTGATTGGGTGCGGGGGCGTTGAGTGCGAACAACTGGCCCTCGTGCAAACCCCTAACCTGCACTACGAGATCACCTGCATCCACGAGTGCGGGATGGTATTGTCGGTTGGCTATTGGTATCCGGGGCCGACTTGCGAATGGGAACGGCGCGAATGCGAGAAGTTCTGCGCCGGTCAGAAGCAGAAGTAGTTGATCAGGTGTGCCGCAGTGCCCTTGAGCGTCAGGGTGCCGCCGGAGACGTTACAGCCGACCGCCGCCGCGGCTACCACGGTGGTGTCCGTACACACGCAGGCATGCACGCCGGCCGCCATAGTCTCGGTCTTGTTTCCTGAACCGTCTAGCGTAGCGATGCCGCAGCGATCTGTGTCGCTTGAGTAGTTGTTGCAGAAAAACCCGTTCGACGTGGTTGTGCCGGCAACAGTCATCGCCCCACCCACGATCGTCTTGTTGTTCCCGTCCACGCACAGCGTTGCCGTCTGGCCGTTGACCACCAGGCAGCCGGTCGAGTTGGCGGCTGTAGCGTTCGGATTAAACTGGAGCCCAACCGACGCATTCGCTGAGTTGGCTTTTCCAACCGCCAGAGTGCCGCTGTTCCCGTTCGCCAGTGACGCTTCGAAGAAGGTGGCCAGGAAGGTTGATCCGGTGCCGGAGACGGCGGCGCTCAGCGTTCCCGTAAACGCGGATCCGGTGGCCGTCCACTCCTGCACAATCGCGCCGTTGATCGCGAACCCGATATCGTTCGAGCCGATCCGGTAGAGTCCGCTGCCGGTGTCGTTGAAGAAGCTCAAACTCGGCGTAGCCACCGCGCCGTTGGCGCCGCGATACCCGTTCGCAGTCCACTCGCCAACCTTCGCACCCGAGATCGCGAAGCCCGCGTCAGACGTACCGATCCGATAGAGCCCGCTGCCCGTCTCCGACGTGAAACTCAGCGCAGGCGCGGCCACCGTGCCATCGATCCCGCGGAGCGCGGCCAGCATTCCGCCGCGGCCATTGCGATCCAGACTGTCGGTGACGCCGGTAGCCAGGTCGTTGAAGGTGTTGTTCCAGAGGGCCGACCCGATCGTCTGCCCGCTAACCACCGGAGATGTGGCCAGGCTGTAGGTGCCCGCGCTGTTACGGGAGGCGTCTGCGTGCGAGACATGCCAGAAGTAGCCGCCCAGCGCAGACCCGAAAAGCATGATGGTGATAATGCCCGCAGTGACGAGCAGACGATTTCGCATTGTGATGGGTCTCCTATTCGCTCTGCGCGAGGGCGGGGGCTGCCGATCGGTTCTGACGCAACTCGCGAAGGATCGCCAACAGATCGGCGGCGCCACCTTGCGCAGCGGTTCGGGCGGCACCGGGTGCGGTGGCCTTCAGCAACACCGCCAGCGTGGCCGGAGAACGCTTTAGTACCTGCTCGAGCGCGGGACCGGCCGTCAGTGCCGGGATAACAGCTCCCGGATGGCCGCTGGCAAGAGCGGTGGCCACGCCTGCGATAGCCATGGCGCGGGCGGTCGGGCTGCTCATGTTGCGACCCATCCTCCGGCCCTCTGCGCCCTCGGTCATCTTCGCGGCCTGCTGCGCAAGCCCGCTTTCCTTCTTCGCGTTCAGAAAGGCGTCGGCCAAATCGGTCCCGGGTCCAGCAGCGGAAGCGGCATCCTCAACGCCTTGCCGTGCGGCGCTGGCAACCTCTCTGGAGCCCATCTCTAGCGGCGTGTTGGTCGTCTTGGCGTAGTTGATGGGCGCCTGATACGCCTGCTTCCACTGTTCGGCCTGCTTGAAGGACATCATCGGCTCTCCTGTGGCCTGGATGTCTTTCAGCACGGACTCAGCGGCGTTCTCATACTTCGCGACCAGTGGTGCAGCGCCAGGACCACCGGATCGGGCCTCGTTAGCCAGATCCGTGAAGCGCTGTGCCAACGCTTGCTTCGAGACTTGGCCGCCTGTCGAGTCGAGAGCGGAGATGGCCCCGCCGAGCTCCTGCCCCGTCGCTTCCGGCAATCCGGCGACCCGAGCAGCCACATCCTTCGGGCTGGACCCAAGCCGGACAGCGCGCCTACGCAAGAGCATGTCGCCCATGCTCTGCACGCCCTCCTTGCCGAGCGTCTTATACTCAGTCGCCGTTCCGCGCAGCGTGCGGGCAGCAAGCGAGTTCGCCAGCGACTCCACAGCGCCGGGCTGGGCGGCACCCGCCGTCGGAAGCACCGGAGCGGCAAACCCTCCTGCGAATGGCAGCGCGGTTCCGGCGATCGGGTGCTCCTGCCGAAACCGGCTCATGCGCTCATCGAATTCCGGCGAGGTGGCCGATGGCTGAAAGCCCGGAAGGCCGGAGACGAATGCGCCAACGCCAGCCAGCGCGTCCGGGGAGTCCTTTCCGATCAGCCCAGACCCCGCGGTCGCCTTCTGCTCGGCAAGGATCGGCTCCATCGCCTTGAACGGCGTTGTGGCCCATGTCAGGAGCCTATGCGCCATGCCGGGCTGAGCCGGGGCGGTCGGCATGTCCTCCCAACCGCCGGACGGCATGTCCGTCCAGCCGTCAGAGTGGCTGTTCTGGGCCATAGCTTCCATCCGAGTACACGGGACGCTTCTTGCCCGTGCTGGTGTTCTGCTGCCACTTCAAGATCTGCCTCTCACCGCCGGAGGCCTGATCTCTCCTGCCCTGAAATCCGGCATAACGGCCGGACTTAGAAGGTCCGTACCCGATCGCTTCCGCCTGGCTCAGGGCGCGCTGCTTGGACAGGTTCACAGCCGTATCCAGTTGCTTGCCAAGATCAAGGACGCCGGTCGACGACTTAGCCATGTTCAACAGCGTGGTTGGGTCCGCGATCACCTTGTTGAGGATGGGGATGTCGTTCGCCCGCAAAGTCTGCATGTTCAGGTTCTCCATGTAAAGCGAGCGGAGATCCTGGGCGATGGCTTCAGCCTCCGTGGCGTCGGTTCCGGCAAACGAGCCGTTCGGGTGCTTGGCAAGGAAGTCCTTAAGCCGCTGCGCCACATCAGAGAAGCCCGCTGCCGCGGAGTTCAGCTTGCCCAACTTCTCCAGCGGGGCCTTCATGCCGGGGCTCCCCGGATCGGCCTCTCCGGCAAGGACTTTGTTGACCAGATCCTCGTTGGGCTCGAGATCGGGACCGATATTGAGGGCCGCGCGGGCCTTCTTGCGCTCCCGCATGGTCGCTCGGTCTTCGCCGGCGGGCGTAGTCACTTCGCCAGTTCTGGTGTTGACGACCCCAGATCCTGGCGACAATCCGGTAAACTTCGGCGCTTCCATCCGCTTGGTCAGCAGCTCGAACGTGCCGGGCGTCTTGCCACCAAGATCAGCCTGCGGCCCCGCCTGCGCCAGCTTCAGCCGATCCATCGCCTGCTGAAGCGGGAACCTCTGCGCCCCCTGCTCGAGGGTCTGCTGCTCCTGCGCCATCTGCGGCGCCTTCTGGAGGTAGTTGGAGATCAGCGGGTCGCCGGAGAGCATCCCGGCCGTTTGCAGCCTGGAGAGCTTCTGCTGGCGCTCGGCGTCGAGCGACTGCTGGGTGACACCGGGAGCCGCAATCATCTCGGGCGGTGCCTGTACTGGCTGATTCGCATCGGAGAAGGCATTGGCGTAGGCACTCCGCGACCCGGCGATCTGGCGGGCGAGGTCGGAGCGTTGAGCTCGGAGCGCTTGCTCCTGATCATTGAAATTCCGCCCCTGGATGATGTCGCCGATCCCGCCGAGAAGCGCACCGATGCCGGTGGTGTGTTGGGCCGGCTGGTAGGCGCGACGACGCGCAAGCACGTCTTGGAGTTGCCGATCGATCTCGCCTTGCTGCTCGGCGAGAGGGGCGGTCCCCATAATCTGCTGCATGAGAGCGGGATCCATGGTGCTCCTAGGTCAGCAGGAAGCGAACAGGGACATAGCGGTATCCGCCACGGTAGGTAACGAGACCAGGGCAGACGGCTTCCACGTCCTGAGCGATGACGCCGAGATGCCGCGTACCGACTGGCTCCCAGACATACCGGAACGAGGCGACGGGGACACCGGGCGCAAAGTCTACGTCAGCAAATCGGCGAATGTCGGTCTTGAGGCGCTCGTCCGATGCTGCTGCAGCGCCGCCGAGGCCACCCGCTTTCACGGCACCGGCCCCGCCAGCGATCAAGTCCTTCCAGAAGTCGCGATTATATTGGGCCGCGTCCATCCCATACTGACCATGAAGCGCCGCCGCCTGCAGCGGGTTCCCTCCGGTCTGGAACCCGGGCATTCCCGACAACCCCTGTATCCCCTGCATGCCCAAAAACGGAGCCAGCCGAGACTGAAGATCCATGGCCTGCTGCCTGCTCGCCTCCTGCCCGCCCCCCGTGATCGCGTCCTGTAGCGCGCTCGAGTACGCATCGTTACGCCCGCGGCTGAAGTTGTCGAGTGACTTCCCGTAAGCCGCGCTGTTCGGGTCGATCCCCTGGTTGGCCAAGTCGGTCTGCATGGAATGCTGGCGCTGATCCCACATCGGATCCAATCGCGCAGTGGCGCGGCCGTAGATCGCGTCTTCCGCGTGCTGGCGTGCGCCAGCCCCGTTGTCGAGCGGAGTGCCCCAGGCAGATTGAAGCTGGCCCATCATGGACTGGTTAGCGGCATCTAGCGGTCCGGCGAGTCCGATCGTCTGCGTGTCCCGACCGTCGCCGGTCGGGGCGCCAGGAGCCCGATGCAGCATCCGGTCAAGCATGCTCTGAGCGCCGGGGGCACCCGGCATCGAGCCGGAGGTCCAAGTCGAGCTCGCCCAAGGCGTGTTCTGATTCGGTCGGCTGTTGCGGGTAGCCTGCTCGGACGCGCCCTTGTAGTCGGGCATATCCGGAGCTCCCTTGCTCAGCGGATTGGGAACACTGATTCCACCCATCTCTCTACTCCTTCAACCAGCGGCAGTGCTCCCGCCGCATCTCGAAGATTACGAAATGAACCCCGGGCGCGACCGCGTCGTCGATTCGATAGGTCGGGGTGAACCCGATATGTTCGGTCAGTTCCAGGCTGCGGGTGTTAGTCGACAGCACCATGCCGATCAGCAGTCCGAGCTTTAGTTCCATGAACGGATAGTCAAAGGAGGGCTGCGCCAGCGCTCTCCATGCGATCGGTGTGTCCAAGGCGTAATGCGCCTGCGCTGAATTCTGGGTGAAGTGGTCATAACCGACCATGCCCATGATCTGATCGGTTCCTTCCTTGAGAGCCGCAATCGCTTTTGCCTTGGAAGAGAACGAGATCCCGACCCGCTTCTCCAGCCAATGAAACTGCTGGCTGGCGCGGACGATGAACATTAATTCACTCCACCCTCTTCGAACACCACGTCGATCCCGACCAGCACCGTGCGGCTGCCGGCAGATCCAGCGAACGCGATCGCTACGTCCGGCCCCATCCCACAGGCTCCGCGGGGAAGCTGCTGGGTGGCGAAGTCGCCACCAAACGTTGCGAAGTCGAAGAGGGCCGTATCGAAGACGTTGCTGCTATTGGAAGCTACCGGGTTTGGTGCTGTCGCCTCTGTGAGGTTGTACCGGAACCGCGCTTCCTCTGTGGTTGCCAGCACCCCCCCCTCGTACAGATAGGTCGCTCGGATTTCCTTGACCTGCTTCTGCCGCGGATTCTCGCCGTTCCGAAACGCCGTGATCCCGCTGAACTTGATCAGGCTGAACGCGGTGGCAGCTAGATTCACGTTGTCAAGATAGTCTGTGTTGATGCAAACCCGGCCATCTGCCGTTCCGAAATAGAGCTTCTTACCCCACGCTTCGCACGAAAGGATCGGAAGATCGCGGTACTTCGACCAGCCGCCGGTCAAAGTACTGAGCGCGAGTTGCGTGGTGGGCTGCCCGTCCGCTACCGGAACCATGACTAGCAGTGCGCTCTCTTCCGGATGCAGAATCAGCGACCAGCCCTTGATGCCACCGTAGGTAGTGACGAGTTTCGAGAACTCGTTGCCGATCTTGCGAGTCACATACTGCGACGTATCGCTCCAGTCGCCATCCGCTGCCGACAGCCTAGACAGCGGCACAATTCCCACACTGCCAAGGAGCAGCAAATCGCCGCCGTGCGGGTAGGCGATGCGTCGACCCTTGGGCACGCCACCGATGAAGTAGACACCCGCAATCGAGAATTTGGTCGCGTCGTTCGGATCGGTACCCTTGTAGATCACCACGTCGCCCGAGGAGGAGACGGCGACCAGGTGGTCATCGATGCCAATCCCGTAGTCTCCGGTGGAACTCCATAATCCGACCAGGTTGCCACCGTGCGGGAACTGCGCGCCGAAGTCGAAGCTGGTGACAGTGCCGAACAAGGCGCGCGTCGCGGTCCCGAACCACATCCGCGACGTGTCTTTCTCAACGAAGAGGACGAAGTTTTTCCAGACGGTGACAAAGACGAACTTCGCCGGATCCACACCGTTGATGTCGGTCGCGCCAGCACCCGCGGCAATCTTGGCCCAGAGATCCGTGCTCTCGGTGTAGACGTGATAGCCGTTCTCCTCGTCGCAGAGCATGAGGAAGTGCGCATTGGCTGCATTCACGACGCCGCGCGCGACACCCCAGCCCGCATCCCCTGCCGTGCTAGCGAAGTTGAGCACTGACGGCGGGGCGGCGCTAGACGCTCCGACGCTCCAGATCTTGCTGCTGGTACAGGCAAATAGTCGATCCTTCGCGCCATTCGTTCCTGAGCCAAAGAACGGCAATACGGACCGCACCGTGTTGTCGGTCGCCCCCGTCATTCCCGTGCACCACTCCTTGTACCCGCGGCGGATCCGCGCGCCATTCTCTCCGCCGATCATGTTGAAAAGGACCGGACAGTCGAACTCTGGCAACGCATAGCCAGGGTCTACCGTGTTTAGGCCGCCGGTCGGCGCGGGGATGTGCGCCGTCTCGGTCCGGTTGCGCCGGACCTTCTTGGCGGACGCGCGGGAGAGCATCTACTGGCCTACGCCAGTGTCGGGGATGTTCCAGCGATCGATGCGCTTCGGTGTCCGGTTGGCGCGGCCACCCAAGTAAATGGTACGCGCTGGCGAGTCTTCCAACTCCGCCGCATACAGCGCGTCATCGTAATCGTCCTGCTCGGTCGTGGTATCGAAGTGCTTTGCTCGCTGGAAATCCAGCCTAAGTCGCTTGACCACCAGGTTAGGCTCGAAGCACACCGTATCGGTCGCGGCGGCCGGCGTGGAGCTCGTCGGTGCCGTCTGGCCGGATGGCATGATCCATGAGCTGCTCAGATACTCGAACGCGATCGTCTGCGCGGAGGTTGGCGTCGGCTCGAAGAACATTTGTCCTTGCCAGATCCGGACGTTCAAGAACACCGTACCGGCGAAGACGGTCGCTTTCCTGAACTGCCAGAATTCGGCGCCCACTGGGCCGCCGAGAGGCCATTGCGTGGTGCGGTTCCACCCACTGTTCGGCACCAATGAGCGATAATCGCTCGGTAGCGGATAGGCGATTTGTCCGTTGACGGTTGGGAACGTGAACTCCTTCTGGAGATGCGCCCATTGCCGCCGCTTGGCCAGGTCGCGTCCTCCTGACTTCAGGTAGGCGAGCAGTTGCAGGATGTTCGGATCGGTGGCAGCAAACGGATTGGCGATCGGGGCTGCGTTCGGAGCGATCCCCAACTCGATCGCTGCGTCGCTGATCAGGTTCGCTACGGTGTCCCAGGTCGGGAGGCTGGTTCCGACGCTGGCCGCGAGAAAGCCGTTGAGCAGCCAGATTTGGCCGCTCGGAGGCGGAATGTTCCCTGCGGTGAAGGTGATCTGGCGCGTACCAGTGACGTTGAAGTCGATCGTCTCGCCCTCGACGAATCGATCGACCACGATCGTGCGCACGAGAGCGATATCGGCCGCGAACGTGAACACGGACCGCACTCCATCCGGAGCCTCGATCGCGACCAGCGGCGGAGTCGGCATCTACTCGCTCAGCCAGCCGAGGGCGGAGGCATATCGCCCGCACCAACCGCATCCGCGCCCGCTACAGCGGCAGAACTTGATGCACCATCGGAGGCGGGCGGCAAGGGAGGGGAGAGAAATTCGGCGTACTCCTCGGCATAGAGATAGCGATCGTCGTCCGTGGCCGGACGCACCATCTCGTCCTTGCCCATGTGGCCGCCGGAGAGCGAGACCATCTCAATGTCAACTACTACGCCGTCCGCCCTCGTCAGCTTCCCGATGGAAAATTTCGCGTTCACGGCCTCTTCTCCTTGGCGGCCAGCTTGGCCTCCAGCTCCTGGATCCGCCTCAGGAGTCCAGCGTCATTGCCATCCTTCGCCTTCTTCAGGTAGTCGCGGGCGCGTTCTCGGAGTTGAATGAACGGCATCGCGTTGGAATCGTTCATGCCGGCGAGCTGCTCGACCGTATAGACCTTGAAGTAGGCCAGCTCTTCCACGGAAGCCCGATCGATACCCGGCCACGCCTTGAGCGCGGTCCCATCCGGCGCAGCCTCCTGCCCAGACTTGAAGGCGGCGTACTCGTCGAAGAAGCGATGCACGTCGCACTCATCGACCATCGGCTGATCGTCGAGGCCTTTGCGTGCGCGGCACGTCTGGAACCTGCTGAGGTCGACGCCGGTCGCGAGCAACTTCTTGTCGCAGGCCGTGACGGGGCGCTCGGCGATGCAGCCGCGGTCGCCAGGGATCTCGATGTGGACATAGTCGACGTTGTCGACGATGGGGCGATCGGCGCCCTTGATCGTCTCGATAAGCTCCCCGTCGTTGTTTCGGATCTCGGCACCGTAGCTCTTGATCTCGTTGAGCACAGCCCTCGATTCGAACTTGACGAAGAGGTTCTTGTCGCGTTCACGCCTCGGCATCGTTGCCTCCAGAGAGAAGGGCGGCCCCATCACTGAGGCCGCCCGATTTGGTATTGCCCGACCGCGCTGATTACGCGTTGTCGGTGTCGCCCACGTACGGCTCAGCGATCGAGACACGTGCCCAGTTGGCGATCGGCGTGCCGTCCGCGGTGGCGAAGTTTGCCCCGTAGACGATGTCGCCCGCGACCACCGCGTCGTCCACCTTGCCGCTCGTCGCGGTCAGATAGACCGTCGAGCCAGCCACAACAGCGGTGGCAACCTGGATCTCGGCCAGGCCCTTGATCTGCAGCCAGCCGAAGGTAGCGGCCACGAGCGCCGACATGAAGACACCGACGAGGCCCTTGCTGCGGGCTACCGTCAGCGCCGTCGTGCCGGTGAACGGGATGTACGTCGCGAGCAGACCAGCCGCTCCAGACGCCACCCCCTTCACGTAGACAAACTCGCACGTTCCGAGGTTGCCAAGCGCGTCATACGCCTTGCGCCGCTCACCCAGTACGTGCTGCTGCGTGGTGTCCACGTTCGTGACGGGCACCGCGCCAATGCGCTCATCCACCCAAACGAAAGTTGAGGCCATCGGTTAGCTCCCGTTGAAGCGGCCCTGGAACTGCAGGCCGGAAGAGGTGACGTTCCCCTGAAGTCCAAGGAACTTGATCGTGGCGTCCTGGTTGACCGGCTGCCGTCCGTCCTCGTCCTCGTCCATGCTGGCGAAGTTCAACTCCGTGTGCGGCCGCCAGTAGAGGTAGTCGAAGTTAAGGAAGAACATCTGCGAGGCCGGGCAGGCTCCGCCAATGCCGCCATCGAGGATGACGGGCGCTGAGTTGAACTTGACGTTCTCGAAGCCCGCGTCCGCGGTGTCGTCGTCAACGAACCGGATGTTCGCCTGCAACGCCGACAGGTACGTGGTGTACCCGACGTTCTCGCTCAAGATCGCCTGCGGCTTGTCCGTCCCTCTGACGGTCGCAACCCAGAGCAGGTTCATATTCGCGATGATGGTCGCCTGCGCGAACGTGACCGTCTTGATCTGCGAACGGAAGAAGGTGAAGTTCGCCCGGTTGATCCCGCCGACGGTGCCAGTGGTCGGATCCGTCGGAACCTGCAGGTTCAAGCCAGTCAGGTTCTTGCCGTTGTTGCCGGTGCCGTCGAGGTAGAAGTCGGTACACCAGCGGTTCTTGAGCGACCCGCGCGCGTTGTTGATCCTGGAGGTGACCAGGTCGATCATCTTCCACGGGCTGCCGTTGTTCTGACGCTTCTCGCGGCCCGAGATGGTGATCGAAACGGCGTACTGCTTCCACTGGTAATCCGCTGCGTCGAACACGGCCTGCTGCCCGGTCGGCAGCGTGTCATATCCGTCGAATGAGGTTGCGTTGCCGTTAGCGGCGTACGCCAGTTCCTCGCGGATCTGCTCGCCGCCATCAAGCGGCTTGATGCTCCCGCGCTTCTGCATCCAGAAAAGCGCGGCGTTGTTGTTGGTGAAGTTGTCGGCGAACTTCCTGTTCTGCGCCTTGATCGTGGACGCAACCAGGTCGCCGACGTTCGGATTCGGCATGTGATCCCTCAGTGTGTGTGGTGTTCAGATCCGCTGGCTTTTGCGCGTCAACGACCACCGTCGTTCGCTCACGCCCCGCACAGCGGTGAGGGGCACTGCCTTGGTTGGGATTCCCTTTCGGGATCGTCCCCTAGCGGCGCTTGTTGGAAAGCCGCGCGTACTGCCGTGTGACTTCTTCCCGTACATCCTTCGCCGGCTCGTTCATCGACCCGACTACAGCCGGCTCGTTCTTGATCCCGATCGCTGCCGCGGTGCGCGTCTGGGTCGAGGCATTCGCCTTCCCGACCGCTTCCGCTTCCTTGCGCTGGTTCATGATCTTGGCGACTCCAGGATGCGTCTGACAGGCCGCATCGTAAGCGCTCTGGATATCTTCTCTCGTCGGCTGGCCGCCTTTACTGTCCATGGCGACCTGAAGTTCGATGGCGATCCGCTGGCGAAATCCAGGCTCGTTCAGGAATTCACCGTTCGCCGTCTCGAAGTCCTTCCACGTCTTGACCGCCGCATCGCTCTGCGCTCCCCGCTGCGCCGTCTCCCACTCCTGCCTCGCGAGCTGGCGAATCTGGTCATGCGACAACGCTGGCTGGGCGGACGGGCCGGGGGCAACCGGCTGGCCGTCAAGAGCCGACGCCAAGATGCGGATGGCTTGTTCGTCGGTGCCGATGTAGCTGCGCACGATGTCCGCAATGACGGCCGCTCGCTGTTGCGGATGTCCGCTCTGCAGCGCAGCGAAGGTTCGCAGGAGGTTGCCGACGACCTGTTGCGGTGGCTGGCCGCCGAAGACATGACCGTAAGGGCCGGTAGCTTCCTTCCAGCTTCCAGCTTCCTTCCGTGCCTCGGCCAAGTCCTGAAGGCCCTTCTTCGTCTCCACGTGGAGCCGGAGCGCCTCTTCCTGGACCACACGCGGCAGCTTGGCGAACTCAGCTCGCGCCTCCGCGCGCCAGTCCTGCGGCGGCTTCAATTCGGGAGCGGCAGCCGTAGCGGGCGCCACAGCCACAGCAGCCGCTCCCTGGGCCACAGGCGTTCCGGGGTCCGCCGCTTTTGCAGCCTCCCCGGGCGCTTCCGCGGCCTTTGCGGAGAAACGGCCCTTCTCGTCACGGGCGGTGCCCGGAGACGCGCGTTCTGGCTCAGATGCGGGCTCCGCTATGTCCGTGTCGCCCGCGTCTCCTGCGGGCTCTGCGGTACCTTCGAGCGACCCGCCCAGCTTCGCGAACTGCTCGGCGACCACGTCGCGCGTCATCTCTTCGATCATAGGGTGTCGTATCCGGAGAGGGACACGGTAGCGAAGTTGGTCGCTGCCGGAGCGGCGGCACTCTCCAGTGTCATCGCCGTATTGCTCGATCCGACGATGTACAGCGGCGGACTCACAACGCATTTGGAATCGCCCACTGTCGGCGCCGCGAGGCGTGCGGTCCACACGATCGTCCCGGCGCCGGTCGCTCCATCGCGCAGGTTGAAGATGATATCAGGCTGCGCGGCGACCGCACTGATGCAGACAGTGAGGGACGTGGCGACGTGCTTGACCGTCGTTCCGCCCGCGGCCTTGCTGATGGTCGCCTGCGTCGCTGCGACCGGCTGGTGAAACACCGCCCAGACGCTAAGAGCAGCGGAGGATGCCGCCTGCGCGTGGGCGTCGCGAACGTGCACCTCGAGCAGGGAGACCGCTAAGAGCGCTACGAGCGCCATGAAACTACGTTTCATTTCTGTCTCCTTAGGTGTTCCACCGCGTTCGGTAGATTACGTGTGTCGACCTTTGCGAGCTCGGCGACGGTCCGACCGGTGGACTCGCTCAGTGCGCGATCGCGGGACTCGCGGCGCTTGGCGAAGTACTCTTTCGAGTAGTCCGAGGCATCCCCGACGCGCTCGCGCTTCATGTATTCGCGCCGCTTAGCTCGGCTGCCGATGTCGGTCCCGTCCTGCGCGGCCGTGTTTTCCATGAAGCGGTCAACCATTACCGGCGCATGCCTCGCGTCCGACGACGGCGGAACGTACTCGTCTGCCGATACGGAGGTGCCGTCCGGCAGGTAGACCCAGCGCCCGCGAACGGGCTTGCGACTGCGGCCGAAGATGCGCTCGTGCCCCTCGTCGAACGCCTTGGTCTGGGGCATGGTCTTGGCGTCAGCACCAGTACTCATCGCCGGGCCTTCTTCATCCGATCCCCGATCTTGCACGCCCCAAGAAAGGCGTTGAGCGTGTAGTACAAAGCCGCGTCTCGCTTATGTTGTTTCAGTCTGACCAGCAGCAGCCGTCGTTCCTCGAGGGCCTCGGCTCGCGTCATGCCGGCCCCCCCTGGGATCGAAGCGCGGTTCTGTTCAGGACCGCCAAGTGCGCCCGGAGGCGCACATCGAAGGCGCGCTTATTCTCCAACGCGTTCGGCCGTGCCAATTTCTGCGAGACAGCCCACCACTCACGCCACAACGCCCCGACGCGCTTATGTCGTTCAAGCTGCTCGCGCCTTAGCCTCCACTCGTGATACCGCTGCCGATTGCCAGGACCGAATTCAATCCAAAGACGATCGCCGTCGTTCATGGTCCTGACTGGCGGTTCCTTCGGTATTTTGCCTCTCGGGCGTGCCACCGGCTTGCAGCTTGGCTCGATTGGAAACCTCATCCCCGCGCTCCCCGCTGCGATCCCAGCGCCAAGTCTGGCGAGGTTGGATTCGAACCAACGGCCTCGAGATTAACAGTCTCGCCCCTTGCCACTTGGGTACCCGCCATCAGTATTTGAGACTCTGTTCGAGTTGCTGATTGTGCTGGTTCATCGCGTCGCGGGTATCGAACACGCTCGGCGAGGAGCTGGGTTGCGGGTTCGGCTTGCGGGTGATGAGTTGCATCAGCAATTGCACGAGCGGATTCCCGCCTTGCTGCGGTTGCGGTGGTGGCGCGGCGGGCGGTTGCGCCTGCCCGAGGATGGCGCCGAGTAGTGGGTTCATTGCTGTGGCTCGCTCGCGCCGAGCGCTTGCTTCAGCGCGTCGGCCCGCACCTCGGCCTCGAGTTTCTGCATCCCCATGGCGTGTTCCGCCTGCGCCTGCTGCATTTCCATGCCCGTCTTCTGCACGTCGGCCCGAGCGCGGAACTGCTCGGCCCCGGCCTTGACCTGCTCGGTCTGCATCTTCGGATCTGGCGGCGGTCCTTGCTGAGCGGCCATCGCCTGCTGTTGCGCCGCCTGCTGGGCCATCCCCTGGACCTGCTTCACCATATCGTCAAGGATCGGCTCAGCCGCATCTCCGCCCTTCACCCTGGAGACGAACACCGTCAATAGCTGCAGGATCGCGGGCCCGAGCTGCGGGGCCGACTGCGCGAGCGGGGCTACGGCCTGGAAGAAGCCGCCGATCATCCCCACCACGTCCATGCTCTCCTGCTTGTTCGCTGCGTAATCCGTCAGACTCACCGACTCGGCTTTGACCGAGATGCGGAACCGGCCAGCATCGCTTTTCAGGAGTGCGAGAGCGTTCGGCACGCGCTCTTGATCCTGCGGCGGCAACCCCTGAGCGTTGGCCCGCAGTGCGATCGTCTCAGGCGAGAAGTGCTTGCAGATGATGTAGCCGCGAATACGCTGGCCGTCCGAGCAGAAACGCGCAAACCGCTTCTGCGACTTGTCCCCGCGGATGCTGCCGTACTTCGCTTTAATCGCCTGCTCGGTTGCGGTGGCGCCAGCGTCCGACGCCTGGCCGCGCATGATGTCGCTGGTCCCGTCGACCTGATACAGGAGCTCAATGTCTTCCCGCCGGAGATCGCGCAACACCTGCAGCGCTGCCGTAATAGCCTCCAGCGGCAACCACGCGACGCAGGCGGCGATCCCGCCCTTCTCCGCCAGCGCCTTGTAGTTCGTCGCCGGCACCATCTTGTTGTCGGCCTTGTTGTCGAGCAGGCCGGCGAGCTCACCTACCGTCTGGTCATACACACCGCGAACCGATACCGCGTCGCGCAAGATGCCGATTCGCGTCGTCTCGTCATCGATCGCGCGGTACTGGTCTTGAGACCTCGCGTAGCTCGGCCGGGGGACGAACTTGCTGTTCGTCGCGCCGTCGACGATCGGTTCCGGGAACGGCCAGAAGCCGGGGATACCCAGCGGGTCAGGAATGCTGCCGTCGGGGTTCGCAACGTCCCGGGCGTCCAACGGCACCAGCATGCGCGGGTGGTCCACTACATGGAACCAAACGCACTTCGGATCCTTCTCCCAGATCTCCCACACCCCAACACGCGCCCACGGTGTCTTCGGGATGCGCTTGTCCTCGTCCGCACCGCCAATCGCAAACGGCGGCATTTCGTCGGTCCCGAACTTCTTCTCGAAACTCTTCTTGCTGAGCAGCCGCAGCCGCGCTCGCCAGCGCATGTCGGAGAAGACGCGACAGGGAGAGTGCAGCGTGTCCTTCCAGTACACGTAGTCGCAGCACACGTCCTCGTCAGCGACCTGCGTCGACGCGGGCACGGCAGGGGCTTGCTCCTGCCCGTCGGCTCCAACGATCGCGTCCTTGCCCGGAACCTCGTCCTCGTACTGCTCGTAACGGAACCAGACGTCGCCCAGCCCCGCGATCAACCAGTCTTGCTTGGCGGATCCTACGGCCCTCGGGAACTCCTCCTCGTCTCGCTGCAGGTCGCCGTTAAGCAGCCGCTCGAGCAGTTCCGCCGCTACGCGCGCGTCGTCGTCGTCCTGATCGTTGTACCGGCGCTTCACGTCGACCGTCGGCGCGTCGCTAGGAAGCGTGGCTTCCTTCAGGTCGATGCCGGCGGCGTAGAGGTTCAGCGTATCACCCTCATCGTTCGTCCGCTGCTCGTCTCGGTAACGCCGGTCGCAGTCCTCCGCCGTGTCGTGCCAGGGCTTGAGCTCTTCCTTCGCCGCCTTGAACTCCTGCTGCCAACGCTTCGCGGACGCCTCCAGCGACCCGGCCGGCGGCTCGAGCTCGTTCGCGGCAGACTGGTCGGCCATCAGCGGCAATCACCGCAAAATGCGGTCGGCGCCTTGTTGTCGGATGCGTAGGGCAAAAGCCAGCCATTGAGCGGCACTCCGTGCTCGCGCCATTCAAGGTCCTGTCCTTGTCCCCATCGGATGCCCTCGCCACCGTTGCCGTACATGATGCCGGGACCCTCCCGGTGCGTACGGAACGCAGCCTGAGCGAGTCGGCCGCAGCTATTGCACTGGACCAGCACGAGATTCCAGATCGGGCTCTTGCCGTTGTCGGTGGCCATCAGTGCTTGGCGATCCGCAAGTCACCGAGGCGCGGTGCGGTCGGTTCCTCAAGAAGTTGATGATGCTGCGGGCAGCGGGTCAGGAAGATGCCGATCTGCGACACTCCGATCTGCCAGCCGTTGCCGGTAGGCAACCGCGGGGCGAGCGTCCCGCCAGCGTTGAGGACCAGCTTGACCGACAGCGCTTCGGTGCAACCCTTCTCGAAGTCGCACTCAAGCGTGGCCGGCAAGTCGACAGAGATCACATCGGCCTCTTCGCCATCGGTGCCGCGTTGGCGTGCACGCCACCGGAGTCGCCCGAGTCGATGCCCGGATAGCGCTTCTTCACTGCCGCGCGCACCTTCGCCTTCTCTGACGGCGAGCCGTTCTGCGCGACTCTCGCGAGCGCATCGCGGGCATGATTTTCATCGTGGATTGGATAGGCGCGCTGCGCCGGGAAGACGAACGCCGAACTCGGCAATGCATTCCGCGCCGCTGTCGTAAGCTTCATATCCTCTGTCTCCTGTTCGCGCGTCGCAGCGTCGCAGTTCGCAGTTCGTTGAAGGTGACGTTGATGCGCGGCTGGCCTTGCTCATCGACGTACGCGGCACCAGGAGGCACGCCCGGCACCCGCTCCGGTTCAGATGCCTTGGGTGCGTCGACCAAGCCTGTGAATTTGACGACCGAGGCGGCATATCTGAACGCGTCAGCCGTATGCGACGACCAATCATGCATCGGCAATCGCGCCAACACCTTGCGATCTTCGTCCCACTCGTAGTGATACGCCTTCAGCGCATCCACTCCGGCCGTAGCTCGCGAGTGAAACCGCGTCTTCCGCTGCAACAGCCAGCGCCCGGCCTCGATCCCGTTGGTCAGGCTTTCCTGCGGAAGCACTTCCACCTTACCAGGCCAGCGCGCATCCAGAGTATCCAGCGCTGTCACCTGCGTTACCCATGTTCGATTGCGCCCGTCGTGGGGGAGATAGTGCCGCACGTACTTGTACGGCTTGCCTTCGATTACGTCGATGAAGTGCTGAGCATGCTGCCCGGTCGCCTCGTAGTGGTCGATGAAGTCCACCCCATCGCCGGCGAGTCGCCAGAACCAAATCGCGGTGGCGTCGGACACGCCTAAGTCCCAAGACGTGTAGACCCCGTCTGCAGGATGCTCGAACTCGCACGCCTCCGGAACCAGATCCCCGAACACCGACCCGACATCCGCCGCCGTCCAGTCGCAGAGATATTCCTGCTGGATCAGTGCTTCCGGGCGCCCGCGCTCGCGCTCCTCCTTGAGCGTCAGATCCGGGTCGTACGCACGCGTATCGTACAGGGTGAGCAACTCAGCGAAGTACGCTGGATTGCCTTGGTTCGATAGTCGGGTGAAGGCGTCAAACAGTCGCTTCCCGTGGTTGTTCCCGCGAGGAGTGTACACGTACGCTTCCCAGCCGTTGTTCTCTCTCAACATCGGGGCGATCAGGTCCGCGCCCTTTGGCTTCGCGATGCTGTACTCGGAGTGCAGAACACCGACAGGTCCAGCGCCCACCGTCTCGATGCGGTCCATGCCGATCATCCGGTAGATCGACCCGCACCTGAGCTCGATCATCATCTGCTGGTTATCGCGGCTCTTGATCAGCGGGGCGGGGAATACGTTGTCGATGATCCGCTTCCCGTCTTTCGTGAATCCTTCCCAAATCGCCTTACGGCCCTGTTCAAAGCTCGGGAAGGTGTGCCAGTAAGCCCCCGTCCTCCGGTGGGCGCAGACATTGAGCACATGCATTCCGGCCAGGTCTTTGCCGCCACGGCGGTGAACCACCCACGCCGCCCGCCTGCCCGAACCATCGTGCTTGTTCCCGATGAAATGCCGCATGAACGGCCGCTGATATTCCCGCGGCGTGAAGTCGTGCGGTAACTCGACGCTCACACTTCCCTGATCATGACTTCCAGCGGAGCGCCGTTCGGGCCGCCGTGCTCGAGCTTCTTCGGCACCGGCCCGCAAATCTCCTCGCGGAGTAGCCGACCAGCCTGCAGCACCGGAAACGCCATGGCGGGATGCACGTTACCCTCGAGCACATCGGCTAGGCGACAGAGCGCACGATCCGCCAGCGCACGCTCTGCATCGCTGGCCGTTGCCGGTACCCGAAGCCCCGCGGCCCTGACGGCAGCTACGCAGCCCTGCGGCAGTACGTTCTTCGCGCCCAGGGGTCTGCCGGCGCCAGTACGCTTACCGCCACGTGGCATGAGGGCACCTCGGATGAAGAATCAAAGATTTATCGGACACCGGGGGCACAACACCCAGCGTACATGCCATTACCCTGTCTCCTCTGGCGTGTCAAGGCGCACGCAATTCGGCAGCCCGTCGATCAGCGCCAATAGGGCCGGAGACGCCTCGAACCACTCGCCCATCATGCGGACATGCTCGAAGCTTTCGTGCAGACGCGCTTCTACCTCCTGCCCGCCAGGCATTGTTGCAAGAATCCGAAGCCGGTATGGGTTGCCAGTCTGTAGCGCTAACAAACGGTCCTCAAGGCCGCCCTCGGTACTGAATCCAATCTTGATTGGCGAATCTAGCTTCCCGGCGATTTGGATGAAGTACACGACTTGCTGCCCTCTTTCTTCCTCCAGCCATCCACGACGCTCTCGTGCCAGATCGAAGTCATCGCGAATGGCATGCTTCAACTCCTGTATTTTGCGACGACTAAGCATCACGCTCCTCGAGCAACCCGGCCTGTTCCATCCTTTTTCGTAGCGTCCTCTCTGTCTTCCTGCAACGCTTCACGAACGCCCATCGGCTCATTTCCGCCCAGTCCGCCAAATATTGGCCGTCCCCTTCGGTTGTTTCGTACCACGCGACAAGCCAGAGAACGTGTTCTCCGAGGAGTGGAGATTCCGTGTCCGCCGGGTGATAGCTGCGCAGGCAGCCCGCCAGCGCCGCGAACGTCGCGTTGGCGCGATTGATCGATTCCGTACTGCGCGGGACGACACCGGCCTCGAAATCGCGGTTAACACGCAAGCGATTCGCCAGCTGACCCGCATACCAGAGCATGGCGCCCTTCACGGTGCGGAACGTCCGTGTCTCCGCCCCCAGTTCACGCAACGTCTGCGACGGGATCATGGCGATGCCAGGGGTAGTCTTGCCGTGTCGTACTCGGTAATTCCAACGTACTCATGCCAAGCTTCTTCGGCCGTTTGGAGTGCCTCATCGCAAGCACCGAGGTTGGTCAGATACTTCTCCAGAGACCCAAGCGTATTAAAGCTTCTCGGCTTGTTTCTATCATCAGCCATGTCTCTGGCTAAGTCACCCATGGGACTATCCTCCTCTTTGAATTGCTTCAGCCAGACAAGAAACCTGGTTTTCGGCCTCTTGGCGGTATGCAGTTCGACTCGTCTTGCTTCTGCTTCTTCGCATTTCTCACACAATGGCTCGTGAGAAAATACCTCATTATCGGTAACCAAGTGATACATTGTTTCTTCACCACAATCACCACAATCACCAGACACCCAATTGAGATTTGCGACATACTTAACTAGTTCTTCGTCCGGCCTGAACCATTCGCCCTTGACGCGTAGCAGTCCCCATCGCTGATGCTCCTCATGTTCTCGCTCTCTTGATCCATCAGCAACCGCTAAAAGTTCCAGTCTTTTGTGATGAGCAGTTTGAAGAGAAGCTAGGCGGCGAATCGGATCCGCCGCCATCCCGATCTTGATCATTCCGTCAAGGCCGCCTTCCCTGATGAAGTAGATCACAATCCCTCCACCGGTCCTGGTTTACCCCCTACGGGGGTAAAACCAACCGGATGAACCGGGCGGTTCTGAACCGGTTCAGAACCACTTGAACCGGCTTTATTTGCAGGAGAATTGGTCATTAGTCCTCGTCCGGATTTGAACCTGTGCGGTTCTGATTTTCGTTGAACCGGTTGAACCGGCTTGAACCATTAGGTTTTTCAGGTACCGGCTTGAACACGCCCCCGCTTTCATGGGCCTGTAACTTTCCGTTACGGACGCACTCCTTGATCGCCTTCATGGTGTCGGGCTTGTGGCCCCCGAGTCGGCGCTGGTCTGGCGTGCCGTTGAGCAGTCTTCGATAAACTTCGTTAGCGCTACTGGCCACGTCAGTACACACTTTCAAAATCTCAGTTACCAACGACGCCTCGCGCACGTCAGCCTTGGAGGGGGCCTTTCCTTCGGTCCTGTTCTGAATGTCCTTGTACTCGACGATCGCCGCCGGTCCGGTCATCAGCACTTCACACGCCTTCGGGGGCGCCCAATCCTCGTCACGCTGCTTGACCACATGCAGATCGAACCTGACGAGGCCAGCCGCTCGATCCTTCGGCGGAACACAGATGAACGCGGCGTCAATCCGCCCAGCCAAGGCACCGTGGCCACGGATGTCCGCGAGGCTTGGCTTCTCGCCTGGCTTCCACGTGGCCTTGGTGGTGTGGTGGTTTCCGAGTGTGGACGCCCCGCTGTACTCGGTAAGGATCTTCAGCGCCTCCGCCACCATGCTCATGTGCTGCGGATCGTTTTCGTTCAGACCAGGCCAGAAGCTCGAGAGGGAATCCAGGAACAGCAGATCGTGATTTGCCAACTCCGTGGCCATATCCTTGATGGCTCGTAGATCAGAGAGCGCCACGTCCATGTTGCGGCGGTAGGTGAATCGGTCTGGTGGGTCTGCAATGCCGGCTGCGGCGCAGGCACGTCGCAACCTGTCCTGCAGCCCGCGCAACCCGCCCTCGTTCTGCCCGACGAATACGCGCTTGCCAGCAGCCACGGCCTGCGCGCACCAGTCAATGCCGAGGAGCGTCTTGCCTACGTTGGGCGGCCCCGCCAGCACGGCTATGGCTTGCTCCTGCACGTATCCGGGAATGATCCACTTCGCTGGATCAATCTCGACCCGTAAGAGCTCGGCAACGGGGATTCCGTAGGTATCTTGGTCGTCGCCCGGCTCCCTGGGTTCCCCCATGTCAAGAGAGCCCTCTAGTGCGGATCTCGATGCGCACCGCCCATTGGGCGCGTAGCTCCTGGGCGCATTCCCAACTAGCCCGCTCTGGCTCGTTCCCTTTCGCGTCTCGGTCGTTGGGCAGTCCAAGTTCTGCGGCCACCTGATCCCGGACCGCCTTGCACGCGGCTACGTTGTTGTCTTTGTCGAGACCCTCTGACGACGGCGTGCAGCGCACCATCAACACCGCCCACGGAGCTGGCGGGATCTTGAGCTGCCCACGGAGGCGAAGTTCCGTCCACGCCCACGCAACGCGGCCGCGCTCTTTGGCGACGCGCTTCGCGGTGACCATGTGGTGCTCGCGATTGTTCTCTCCGCGGCCCAACTGGAAGCGGGGGATCGTAAAGACTAGTCCGTCCGACGGACTGAGCTGGACGCCAACACTCATTCGGCGTTCCTTGCCCAGCCGTAGTGTTCCATCCCCAGCCGATTGCGTTCGGCCCGGACTTCTGCCTCTACCCGCTCCGCGATGGCCCGCTCTTTGGCCCGAGCCCTCTGGAGCCTTACCCTCGTGTTGCTGCGCTCCCTTATCTTCGCCACCCGATCCGGATTCGCGGCCAGCCACGCCGCATGCTTTTGCTTGATGCGCTCCTTATTGGCAGCTCTCCAAATCCTCATTTGCGCCCTGTGCCGCGCTAGAGTCTTCCTGCGGTATGTCTTTGCGGTGGCGCTCCTGTTGACCCGCTTGCACTCATCGCACGAGATGCCGGAATGATCGTAAGCCCGCGTTACGTCTTTCCCACACCAGCCACACTGAAGGACGCGAGGGCTGCTGAACACCGGAAGTCCTAATTCCCGGCGCCGCCTTCCGAGGGCTGTCTTGGATATCCCAATCTGACGCGACAGGATGTTGTCTGGCATGGTGCCCAGAAGCGTGGTCCACTCCGGCCGCCATCTCACCCTCATGCCGCCATCTCCGGATCGTGCCGGATCTTGGGCCCAGCAGTCCGTGGGCTGTTCCCATGCTCCTCGAGCCACTTGGCTTTGATCCATTCCGGCGGAGCACGGCCGTGGATCCGCTGGTAGAGTCGGTAGAGATGGCAACGGTGCCGCTCGCAGAGGATGGCCCTTCGGCCCTCTCGTACCTGAGCGAACCAGACCCCGCAGAACCCAGCACACGGCTGCACCCAGAGCCCTTCGGCTCGGCGCGCGAGGATCCAGGCGTTGAGCTCGCGCTTCTTCACGTTGGCGCGCTCGCGAACGGCGTCGCTTGCTGAGCGGTGCGGCGAAGGTGCTTCTTGGTCTTCCGGTGCGTCGGGATGCTGACATAGGACTTCCCGCACGAAGGGCATAACTGCTTCGTTGCCTTACGACTCATTTGCGTCTCCTAATCTGCGCCGCGTCCAGCGGACTCCGCTTGCGGATGCGCCAGAGGAAGTAGGCGAGGATGGCTATGCCGAGGGCGGACCAGAGGTAGATCATGCGGCCTCCGGCTTAATCACCGCGTCAGGAGGCTCAATACGGAGCCCACCAGAAAGCAGAGACTGCCCATCGCATAGAGCAGAAGAACGATCGTTTGTGACTGCATTTCCGGTAAGCCCCTTTTGTTCAACAAGCACGATCGTATCGTTGTGCGCGCCGCCGTGGTGGACCAGAAGCAGCTCGCGCAGCCCGTAGCCCATCCGCTCCCCGAAGCCCGTGGACGACCACCCGAACGAAATAGCAATCCCGCCAGGCTCAAGGAGTGCGTCCAGTCCTTCGCGGGCAAGGCGATAGAGGCGAGCGTTTTGGGTGTCCTCGATGTTTATCGTGCGGCCTATGGCCTTGTAATGCTCCCTGATTTGGCGCGGCGAGTACGGCGGATCTAGCAAAACTGCGCTGGCGATAACCCCCTGCGCGCGGATGTCCCGTAGCCAGTCCAGAGCATCCATGCCGCCACGATGCCGGATGTCGTTGCGGTGCAGGCTTATTGTGCTGTTCCCGCAAAACGGGTCCACGATGCGCGTATGTCCGCCAAGCCACCGATCGAGCAATTCGCGAACGGGCGGCATCTCGAATGTGAGCGCACTCGGCATTGCGAATGCGCGATGAATGCGTGGCTCGCTCATCCCCGCCCCCTCCGCAGCCGCTGGCACGCCGCATCCGCCACCAGCAGGAGTAGGGCTGCGCCCATGGCGGTTGTGAGCATCGCGTAGCCAATGGCACGGAGGGCCGCTGCGCGGAGGCCGGTCAAGACACACCCACCGTCTGCGCGCAGACACAGGTGATGTCTGGGTCAAGCCGCCCGCAGTCGCGGCAGTACATCCACGACACGACGCAGCACCAGAAATGCTCGCGCCGGTATTCGCGCGGCATGCCGAACCAGTGACGGCGCTCAACGCCTGCGGGACGGCGCGGCGATCTGCGCGCCGGGTAGTTGCGATCTATCTGCTCGTCGGTCCAATGGTTCTGCGCCCCAAACGGGAACACCAGCGGGAGCCTCCTCATGATCGCTTCCCCTTCGCGCGGCGGGCCAGGGTCATGACTTCGCTGCCGCGAGTGCCCGCTTATTGTGCGGGTCTCCGGTGGTCTGGCCCCCGCGGGCGCAGGCCTCGCCCTTCTTGGCTCCGCATGTCGGGCACGCAACGAGCATTTCCAATTCAACTGACTTGCGGTTCGATTCGTCTTTTCCGTACATGTTCAGGCTTCCTCCTCCGCGTATGCTCTGCGTTCGATCGCTTCCACGTCGGCACCACTGGCGCGCAATTGAAGCCGCAGTCGAGCCAGCTTCTCGCTATCCGTGAGTGGCTCCCGCTCGCGCACCTCGAGGCCGTGCCAGCCGGCAATGGTGCGGGCGAGGCGGTGCTCCTGATCGTACCGGGCGACCGCCGGCAGCCACTTCAGAGCAAAGTGCTTGCCGTTACCCTTCAGTGCGTCGGATAGATGCTGCTCGGTGATCCCGATGTCCTCGGCGATGATGAGGCGCTTCGGGACGTGCAGCATGAGCACTCGCTCCACGTCCTCGAGGAGTTTCTGGCCGGCGCGGGCGTAGGAGGCTTGGAGTCCGTTGATCAGCGGCAAACCCCTCTGTTCCGCCATGCGAGTACTCCGGGTTAAATCCTTCACACCGTTAAACTGACCTACACGCACCCTAACCGCGCAAAAGAAAGGGGAGATGTTTCCACCTCCCCACGAACTAAGCCGTCTTGCCGTTCTCCCACGCCAGGATGGGAACCTTGCCTCCCGTCGCTCGCTCAAGCCTTGCGGCGCTGTCGATGTCCGGCCGCCCCTGTCCGCTGAGCCACCTGGAGAGTTGCGCCTGATCCACCCTGGCCGCCCTGCTCAAATCCGCGGCCCGCTGCTGCGTCTCTGTCAGGTAGCGCTTCAGGAGTCGGGGCCCTCGCATGCCTGAGTCTTTAGCTTGCAACCATGCAAGTTGTCAAGTCGCAAGGCAGGCACCCTTGCAAGCCGCCATGTGTCAGGCTCCGTCCATGCCGCCACGCGACCGGGTAGATCGCGAGACACGCGACAGAATCGTCCGCTGGATCAAGTTCAAGATGCGGGAACTGCGGATCGAAACCCAGCGTGAGTTCGCCAAGCGCATCAAAGTGCACGAGTCAACGGTGTCACGCGCCCTGCGAAATGGTCCGATTGGTTTAGATCTGGTCATCGGTCTCCATCGCGAGCTAGACGAGAGCGCCAACCGCATTCTGGACGCCGATCCAGACTAACGTCTGAGTAGCTTGGATTCTGGCTTGTGTGTGTCCGGGTGCGAATTCCCACCTTGATCGGATGTCGTGGTGCCCCATTACAGTAGTTGCCGGGGGGACAACCCGGAGGACACCCGTGAAGGTTCAGAGGTCAAAGAGGGTCAGCGGCTCTGGCGCCCGTACGCTCGCTGGCCAAGTTGTTTCACTCGAGCGGCGCTGTGCCGCCCTGGAGCGCGAG
>Ga0137394_10000216_pt1 | contig 39806 bp, 49 predicted proteins | sample czobulk116metaG_FD_108278 | JGI IMG/M metagenome (GOLD analysis project Ga0137394, IMG submission 108278) | Vadose zone soil microbial communities from Angelo Coast Range Reserve, California, USA - czobulk1.16 metaG | ecosystem: Environmental > Terrestrial > Soil > Vadose zone | place: USA... | reverse complement strand
GGCTGCCAGAGGGATGCCAAGGTAGAGGGGGGCTCCGAAATGTAAAAACACATACATACGTCACAACCGGTCACGCGGCGGGCGTGTCACTCAATCACTGATCTCCCTGGCCTTGATTCTTCTAGTAATTCCAAAAGCTTTAATATACATGGTGAAGGGATGCATTTTATTCTGGATAAAGATATTTGGGAGAGAGGCAGTGGATAGCCCCCATTCCATTTCCTGTTTCATCCATATGATGCCTGACCACTCCTATTCGGTGTCCACTCTACTTTTTGTGCACTTTGCTCATTGTTCAGCTTGGAAAAGAAGCTTGTATTGACCGTGACAACACCACACTTGTGATTTTGCATCCACTCCATCTCTCCGTTTCCCCTCATCTCGTATGAGCACCTCGAGATCATCGCGCCTTTGCCAGCCTACTATCGAGGGCTGACATCGGTCTGACATCGGTCTGGCACTCGCCTCGGTCGCACACTCATGACCCCAGGTACCTCATACTTCTTCGTACGAATAGGTGACGACAACCCTATCTCTCGCCTTCACCCTCTCCTCTATGACTCCGAGCATGTTCCGCAGATGGACATCGAAGTCTACGGGATACCCCAGTCTATCAGTCCGAAATACCAATACAGCACTAGTCCCGCATCCGGTCTCTCGCCCGCTACATGAGTTTCTCCCGCGAGATGCATGCGCAAGCTTCACGGGTCTACCACGTCCAACGAGCCCTATGTTTCGGGCAACTCGCGCGTGTCTTAGCCAGCACCGCCATCTTTAAGGATGGCTTTAGATGCCTTCAGGAAAGCCAGCGCATCGCGCTCGAGACGGGGGAGCAACTGAAAGCGTCGACATTCTCCGAAGCCTCATCGGACAGGCGAGCAGATCGAGAATTGTGATGCATTCTATCCTCTTTAACTCTACTAGTACGTCCATCTTTGAGTTTCTTGCGATCTATTCGTATCAGTGGTAGGAACTGTCGCACAAATTTTGTAAAATTTCAGCTGCCCAGCCAGTTGCAATGCCGAAGAGGGTTGTAAGATTTCGTGTACATGAATCCAAATATCGAGTTTTGTGCAATGCGGTCGTGGGACTGGATGCGGAGCACTTGGATGTACTGTATCCCATGTCCCGCTTACACGACAGTACCAGTGTGACTCCACCATCCCTGATTAATTATCTAGCAAAATACAGTAATGATGAAAAGTGGGTAGCATTGTAGTTTCAGGCTCGCCGGCGATACCGTCCACCCTCTTCTTTGGCCTCCTTCGCGACGGCTTTTCTCTTCCGCCGGTGTAACTCTGCAGCCTGCTCGTTGATCTTCTTCACTGCTTGTGTGTCGGGAAATCCGATGTCCCAGTAACCGGGCGGCGTTGGGGCGCGTTCCCACTGCGCACGATGCCGCGACACTGCCTGCCGATGTGCGCCCACCCCAGCAGCAAAGGATCCAGAATCTGTTCCCGCCCATTCTCCTATATTCTCTTCTGCATCCCCATCGCGGGACGCTGTCTCGGATACGACGAGGGTGAGCGATGACGGGCGTGGTGAAAGCGAGCTCCATCGCGGCGCCTGGAGCCGTGGCGGGAGCGGCCCCACTGCTGCATACCACTGCGACACCACGATTTCAGTCACCGGCGCGAGGCAAAGATAAGGATGCCAGCGTTGAGAAAGAGAGGAGAGTAAGCACAACTTACCCCACGGCATTCCTCGCACTCGCCGGCATTTAACCTATGGCGATGGCGCCGCCCACGGACGACTTCGTCGAATGCGAACGGCATGCCAGCGTTCGCCACAGGGTCTATCTCAAACTCTGCATTAAGTGCAGGAGGTTCGCCACTACGACTGCGCCTGTATCGCGAATTGGACTGGACGGGTGCCAGTACAGATCCTGAAATGGGTTCCACGCCGCGTCGAGGGCGCTTCGTCGGCGGGGGCGAGTGGAGTCCAGGTGAGCGGCGCTGGGGAGTGGGGGGACGCGATGAAAGTGAATGCCTTCTCATGCGTTCATGTTGGGAGGGTGTAGATGGTCGCCAAAAAGAAAGAGCTAAAGGCCGACGGTACGTGTTATGCTGATGACGCGGTGACAGGCAAGTAGAGCAAACCTTGAGAGTCTTCCTGCGTCTGCGACATCTCTTCCACAAAAGTATCCTCATTCTCGTCGCGCGTACGCTTGAGATGACGGATAGAAGGTGAACCTTCGGACAAGGTGCGGATTCTTCTACATTGTGTGAGATAACGTGCAGGATGGTGATGATGGCCTCGAAACGCACCGCGGAGTGTTTAAGACATGCTTGTTTGGCGATAGGGGACTTCTCCGCGGACTCACAGATTCGGTCGGGGAAAGTTGAGCCGCTGCGCGGATCATGCGAAGTTCTGAATGTTAAGTTGGCATAGATAACCCATCAAAGAATAAAGAAATGACAAACTCATGGGTGTTTCGGGCGTTTCCAACATCTTCACCGCAGGCTGCTGCGACGGCGCTGGGGTCGAATCACTTGCGCACTTGACCTCTGAATCTGCAACATGCGCAGCCTTAAACGGGACCCGCTCCTTCTCAACGAACATCCACCGTCTCAAACGCTTGTATTTCTTCAGATTCGTCTCTAACGTTTGAACCAGGCGATCACGATCCGCATGGAGGGCATCGTAACTGTTCTGAAGAGTGGCGAGTTCGGCGCGAGTGGCAGCCAGCTGCGCCGCCAAATCCGAAGCACTGTGGGGCAATTAGAAATGAAGAGTGGAGAGGTAAAAAGTTGGGACTCACGCATATTCCTTGTCATCTTGCGTCCCTGGATTTCTCCGAGACCTCACATGAAGTGGCATCAGCACCAGACACCAGATGTATGTCTTAACCAGATGAAGGACGAGTACAATGCCGTCGCGTTCGGTTCTCGCGAGTCCTCGCGAGTTCTGCAGGTCATGTGATCATGATGGAAGCTTTCCCACGCGGTTGTTCGCTTTTGAACACCCCCCGGTTCTCCGGCCGTGTGCAAGATCCAAGGCTCTCGGAAGCTTCGAGATACTGATCCTATGCAGGGAGTCGGGCGAGCTTGTTTCATCTTCACTACCAGATTTATCAAAGGGACGGGGAAGGTGCATGATGCTTGAGCTAAATATTTGGGAAGCGTCACGGTCACGGTTACCCTGTACACATTTTTGGCCTTAGGCAGTGTGGATCTGTGCGAAATTATGATATCTTTTGGTATTTTAGGTGAGCTTTCTAGTTGTCGCCCTGTACTACAGTTTTGCATCAGTGGGAAAGTAAACCGCTCCAAAACATTCTAGCAATCCAATCCAGCAGTTCTTCCTTCCGTGGTTTCCGGCGCGCGATGCGCTCATTATTTTGGTGTGCATCCTTTGCTATGATCCCCTTGTGTGTGCTTGAGGCAGTAAGACCGCGAATCACCAGGTATACGAGATACAACATCATATCATGATTCACTGCTCTCGATCTTTGCGTCATGTCGTGTCTTTTTAATTGCGTCTGTTGTTTCCCGCGCAGAAACGCCTCCGTTTAATGCTCTGCACGAACAAATACAGAGCCCTTCGATCTGCAATGTTACCAATGATAGGGATAAAACGGACGTCCGTTTTTGAATTGATATAGAACCACTGCAATGATGCATCCAGAGAGGTGGGTACGATGTATTCCGAAATTATGTGAGCCATTTAGGGCATTTGGACCCAGGAAATCCAACTCGGGTCCCTACGTACCTGGAGTGGCGACCGCCGTGTCACTTATTACCGCCAACGACTGATGCCAACATTTCGTCGGTACTAGTAGTTACCACGGAACAATGTTCCGTGGGTAACTCAGATCAGTGAAGACTCGGAGGTGACGCAAATCATGAGGACATAAGTTGGAAATACGAAGTCGAGATTTCCCGACTGGGGTCGTTGCGAGGACTTGTTGGGTGAGGCTACGGTCCTGGAGGTAAGATAATCCCCGAGATAATTGATATGGTCCACGTCTCTGGGTGGCCTACAACAAGAAATCCATTCGGGGCGCTGCGAGGTTGCATCCTCTTGGCGAAGGGATACATGCACATAAGAACAAACTGTAGAGACGGTAGGGGGGTTAAATACAGAAGAGAGTCCCCGTAAATAAAAGCGACGCGAGTGAGTGACATGTGGCGACGAAGGCGCGCAGAGTTATCGTGACAATTTCCCCCAGAGAATAATACCGATGAGTAGAATGAGGACGATGATTATAATGGCGGTAACAACGCGCTGCTGATACATCCTGCGAAGAAAAGGAGGCACAACAGAATACTTTCAGATCCACCTGACGAACGCATCGGCCTAGCATGGCACGATATGCAGAAGCACCTACCGTCGGATCATCTTCTTGAGCGTCCCAGACGCTCGGTCAATTGAATTATCGGCAGTTTGAAGCTGCGTAACGATGAGAATCAATCCGTACCACCACGATAACAAGAGAAGAGCAAGCAGCCGTGACGCACCGTATTACGAGAGTTCTCTATCTGCTCGCGCTGTCCGATGAGGCTCCGGAGAATGTCGGCGCCTTGCTCCTCCGTCTCGAGCGCGATGCGCTGGCTCTCTTTCAGGCGTCTAGAGCCGTCCTCGAGGATGGTGGTACCAGCTAAGAGACGTGCACGGTCGCTCGAGCCATAGGGCTCGTCGGACGTGGCAGGTGCACCGCCACCGCGCGCGGAGAACAGGTCCGCGCGCGAAGCTTGTGCATGCATCTCGCGGGAGAGCTTCTTGTAGCGCGCAAGATCCGCCTTGCAGGACCGGATGCGGGACTGGTATTGCGGTCTGATGGACTGTGGTATCCCCTGAATCTCGATCTCCATTTGCGAAACCTGCCGTAGTCATGAGAGAGAAGAGGTGGAGGGCGGTGTGAGTACCTGATTGCGCGAGGAAAGATTAGGTGCGTACCATTTCGTCAGCCTCATCTAGTTCCATCTCTACTCTGCGTAAGGCCGCCTTCTTTTGCTCTGGGAGAATGGTAAAAGTAAGGTGAGGTCAAGGCGGGAGGGCAGGTCTCCATAACCTACCTCCACGCTGGTCGGCGCCATCTCCCTCTAGCTTGTCGCGGGTGTTCTGAAGGATTTGCTGAAAGTCTTGTTCGTAGGAGTCGAAGAGCGAGGTGGGAGATGAGTCCATCGTGGACAAAGTTAGTTCAATTGTATGTATGGGGGTGGGTGGTTGAGCTGCGGACAACGCGACGAAGTCCCGGTTTCAGTGATCACGTGTTACGGGCCGATAAGCCGGCTCTGCCCCTGAGATTTTAGTCGCAACCGGCGATTCAATGATTGACGATGTCCTTAGCTGCTCGTCTTCAAGTCGCTTCCACTGATTACCAAAGGCTTCAAGCGGATTTGTCAAACGCGGTAGAGGCTCGACAGAGGCTCGATGCCCAACTTTCAGAGAACGAACTCGTGAAAAAGGTGCGCCCAACCTTCCCACATCTTGAGTGTCAACGACGGGACTTGACCATCCATCCCACCAGGAGTTCGCTGCCTTGACGCCGAACAATGTCGTGTACAAGCTTGTGGGGCCTGTCTTGATCAAACAGGATCAGCCTGAAGCCAAGAACAATGTCGACAAGCGACTCGAATTCATCCGCAGAGAAATGTCCGTTTGTATCTGCCGCCCCGTCGTTGATCATCCTCATATCACCATTTGATAGCAAAAGAATAGAGACTCAATTGCAGGACATCGAACAGAAATCAGAGAAGAAAAAGATGGAGGTACTTGCCATCATCATCTGTGGACTACTCACTCACTCATCTCCCCTAGTTGGTCGAAATACAGACCGAGTTACAACAGCGCCAGAAGGATGGATCAAGTGGCCCTACATAGTTGTGATTTGTGATGTGTGAGTAGTCCTAACTTTTGCTCGTGTCTTAGAAATAAACGTGAAACCTAACATAGTCGTTTCCCATTTGTGATTACGACGAAACTTGAGGACCTCATCACTTGGAGAAAGTAAGCGCTCATCTTGCAATATATAGTAATTGGAAAATCTCGGGTCAACTCAAATGACACATGGAACGCTGGCAGTAGGCAGTGGAAACAGTTATACCACAGGTGGCCAAGTGTTTTGTCCCTGGGGGGACACCCTAACTCAGCATACTGTATGGGTCGCGAACAATCTACAATCTCCTCAACACTTCACCGCGTGACTCCGCATTATTTTCGCCTGGATCTCCTCGGACAATATGATCTGTAACCAGCACGACTAGGGCGATGCAAGCGAAAGGGAAAAGCGCCCTAAGGCGCCCCGTCGTGAATGAAATCTAAAATGCCGGAAGGAGCGACGATTCCGGAGGAGCTACGTACAGCTGATCGCCCATCAATCCTCGATCTGTGTCGCCTTTCTGCCGCCGGATCTCATTAGAAAGCCTTCGCATAGGCTGTATAAAGCAATGGAACGAGGGGGCGGGACGTTGTGTAAAGTCTATTGAGTCGTTGACGATAGGACGGTGTTAGCGGAGAAAGAAAGAGGAAACTGCCTTAGGTACACCTAGGTAACTCCGTCGGTCAGTCTCAATTCTTTTGAGAACGGAAAACGTGTCAGCAGTATCTGGCGATATGGCACGCAGGTGCGCCAACGATCAAAACAGGTGATGTGGTAACGACAGCCAGCGGATCAAAGTCAAGATGATGTACTAGTTGGCCGAGGCGGTGACGATGCATACCGTGGATTGCGGAGAGGTGTTCAAGGCTGCCGGTGGTTGATTGCGACGTGAATGCGATAAAGGATAAGACTAATGGGGAAAAGACCTGATGGCAAGTGTCCGAGTCGAACAAAGCTGTGTAAGTCCCAACGTACGGCAAGTGAGCCAATCTACTGTATTGCACTATTTCGACTCGCACGAAGATCAGTAGACAAGAGTAATCACCGCGGGCAAGAATCAAAGAAGCATTCGGTAGTCAAATTGTCAAAGAGGTGTTGTGGGGAATCAGACGTGTAAATCCTTTGCAGCTGCAGCTAGCAGGTCAGGGGCCCGGGAGTGACATGTCATATGCATCTCCATCATTTGACGCCTTTCTGTCCACAACTCCCGTGTGACACTCGCCTCCTCCATCTTCCAAATTTTTGTTCCCTTTTAATCTCTTCCCGACGCTCCTTCCTTCTACATTATTTTCTTTAATGGATGCCTCTCGTTTCTCCCGCTGGACTCGCTTCGCGAAGAAGGGGGGAATCGGAAAATGTCTCGCCTTGCGGGACTGTATTGCAGAACAACCTGGTGATCTCATGTTCTTCAAGGCCCGTCTCTCTCCTCTCTACTCTTTCCCTCATTGCATTAACTCAGTCCGAATAGAACGATGAAATTACCGTCTTGATGCAGGTCCCTGGCGAGGACGGTGTTTACCTCGTCCGTCTACTCTCCTCATTGACCGTCTACCAAGACCCACATCTCTCACTCCAACTCTACAGGGATACTGTGAAGGTGTCGTTGGCCGCTTTGCAGCCGCCCATGTTCATTTCAGCGGGAAACTCAAGACAATGGTCATCTCCAAGCGTTCTTCCACATCCAAGTCGCCGCGTCCGCGCTCTTTAACCCCATCTCACAGGCAACAACCGTCACAGAGTCCTGCCCCTTCGCTCTCTCGTGCCTCATCTCAGGAGGAAGACGTCTCTTCCCACGGACATCCCAGTTCTTCAGCTCCTTCCGTCCCGAATCCTCCCGCACTCGCTCATCTGCACTCGGAGACGTCCGACGCCTCTGTTGAATCATCTCATCAAGATTTGCTCGCTACTCCGCCTGTGAGCTACTCTTCATCGTCCTCTGTCCAGGAGTCCGCATCACCGCCGACGCCCCTTGAATCCTACGCAGAGCCGCTTCTCAGAGACAAGACCAGACTGTCCGCTTTCTCCGGAACCTCAGAGAAAGGACGTTTCTCTCCATACAATGCCACTAACTCGCTTCGACAAAATCTGGAGGGCCCAGAAGGTTTGCTCTCATCCAAGCCGGGTCCCACCTTACCACTCGATATCCTGGGTATAATGCAAACCAGCTCGCCGTCCTCAGACATGGCAGCCTCAACACCACCTCGTAGCCCACAGTCACCATCTCCCAATAGTTTGGAATCCTCCGACCCCCGCCGGAGTATAGATGATGCAGGCAGTTTCCATTTGTCCCACCTTTCAGCTGCCATGTCTGATGGTGCTGCTGGGATAGGGTTGTCCATGCTTCAAGGTTTTATCTCTGGTAATCTTGAAGATGAAGATGACGAGGGTGAGGACGGAGACGAGGGTGGAGACGATAGCGACCACGACTTCTCGTCACAGTCGGAGCGCGAACGTACATATCTCGAAGAGACGGTTGATGGCTTCCCTGTCCCTCCAACCCAAATCCCCACACCTTCAAGTCGGGCAACCTCTTTTGTGTTGGATGCGCGTCGACCGATATCGTCGACATCCGAGTACAGTGAGGATGGTGATGGTGCTTCATTTTATGACAACTACCGCTACTCCCGGCTTTCCGTTTCCTCAAAAATGTCCAAGTCCTCGGGCTATACAACTGGGACTGTCCCGCCCCCCATCCCTACAGAGCTTCCTCCACCAGCGGGCCATTCACAAGATTCACAAGACCCAGCGCCACCTCCTTCTGAACCACTCTCGTCACCACCCGAGACGTCGTCTTTCTCGCAACCACGGGAAACCTCTCAACCTACGGCGACTCAAGCGACCCGGACTATTCCACCGCCGCTTATCTTGGAAAATAGTCCCTTAGGTCCTGAACCTTCAGGTCTTGTAACTCCCCTAGTCACCTCGTTCCGCACTACCTTTGGCTCACCAAGATCTTCGCCTCCGGATCCAAACACTTCCACGACCCTCTCACCCATTGCCGCTACATTCGATTTCCGAGGGAGCGGTGCAGCATCCGCTTTGCGTCAAAAGATTGAATCGGACCGTGGTATAAGCAGTCCCCTTACAAGTCCCATCAGGTCAACGATGTCCGACGAGCGCACGTTTAAACACTCCCAAAGCACCGTTGTCAAGGACAAGGAAGAAGATGTCGCGGAAAATCGGGGAACACAACCCCAATCTTCCACCTCACGCACTCCGAGCCCTTCACGTATGACATCGGAAAAGAAGAAACGCGATGGACCGCCACCGCTCATCGTGATGAATCCGGCTCCGCCTCCTCCGTATACCCCTATGTCCCCACAGTCAACCGGTTCATCCCCAACGTTTGTTGCAGTACTAGTGCCGACACCTAATATCACACATCCACCTTCTCAAACGGTACCTGAGCCAGCTATCATCGTTTCAGTAGCGAGCCTCTTCCTTCCGCATCCGAATGCCCCCAAACCGAACTTGTCTCCTCGAGGCACCTTGCACGGACGGGCGATGGCGCCCATGGCGTCCCCACCTTCGACCTTGCTGATCCAGACAATGCGCAAAGCTATTCAGATGCGTGTCACGCCGAGCGGTCTCCCGCGATTCAGCACCATCTACGGATCAACCGCTCAGGATCTCTCTACGGCGCTAGGGCCCATACCAATACATTTTTCGGTCGATCCACCAACAAACATTCCAGCGAAGCGCATTGCCGCGGTCGTGGCACCGCCTCAAGCGCCCGTTTCCATTTCTACTCAAAACGCGCTTTCCCCACCTCCAGGGACACAGCAGTCGTCAGCTATACTTCAGACTGCGACTTCGAACGTTATCCCCCGGGCGAGCTTTGTTCCGAAGGCTGGAGCAGTGCGCCCTCGTTCACGTTCTTTCTCTGGTTTCGATTCGCCTACCAGCGCGGGAATTACGCCGAAAGAGCGGAGGTTCGTACTACATCTTAATTTTTGATTCCATGTGTCTTGTGGTTCGGCTTTACTGAGGGTTCCTTCGTAGCAGAGGAGCGACGAGTGCCCGTCCATCGACTACGGAATCGGCACCGAGCTCTCACCTCGCTGCCCGCGCTGCTACGCATACCGCTCGTATTCACCAGGCGCGACAGTATACTCCGTCGCCGTTGTCCATATCCCAAACGTCGACCAAAACCAGTACGCCTCTCTCAGATGCCGGCGTTCCGCCACTGCCAGCCCATCTTGACTCGTCCCCGACATCGCCAACTTTTCGTCGTACGCTGGTGCCCATGAAGAGCGAGCCCTCTCTTCGCTCTGCTCCCCCGAGATCCTCTGCACAAGAACGGGAGACACCCCTGCAGTCCTCTGCGAAACCTGACGCGGCCGCGTCGAGTCGAATCCAACATTCGTCATCAAACTCTGCGATAAATGGTACACCCCCATCGATACAGATCTCCCACAGTGAGAGTCAGGTGTTGTCAACCCGTACCGCTTCAGGAAAAGAGCCCCCATTCTCTCGACAACTGTCCACCGGCTCGCTGCGACGTAAACCCTCAATGGACGTCGAGTCCTCGAATTATGGTGGGTCACGCGCGTCCGCGTCCGCATCAGCCTCAAGCGCGCCATTAAGAAGAAGCGGCTCGCTTCGCTCGAAAATATCCTTATCAGCACTCCGCGCGAGGTCATTGCGGGATGACGATGGATTGCACGAGGGTGACACCGTACAAGTAAAGGATACCGACTTTGAACTCGTCCGCCCTAATCCTGCGCGCCCGCGCGTAAGCGAGGACTCGTCTGCCAACAGCAAGAGCGAAGGGAGCGAAGGGAGACCACCGTTCCTGCGGATCGACAGTCCTGCAGCTTCCACGACGTCAGGTGGCGCGTCTGATACCCGCTCACCCATCAGTCCCTCTGCCATGTCGCTACCTCCGACGACAGCTGCACAGATGGGAACGAGCGCTGGTGCTGTCGAGGCGCACCGCGCACGGGAGCTCAAGTGGCTCTCAGTGATGTCATCGACGCCATCGTCGCATGCACGGAAGAGCAAGAAGATCCGTAAGTTGCTCCAGGATGGTGTGCCCGCATCGGTGCGTTATCAGGTATGGGCACACCTCACGGACAGCAGAGCGAAGCGTATCGAAGGGTTGTATGTTCAGCTCGGCCACCGCGAGAAGGTCCCTGCGTTTGCGGAAATCCAGCGCGATGCGCATCTCTGTTTCCCCACCGATACGAAATTGTCCCAGCCGAATGGGCCCCTGGTCTCGCTCTTGCAGGCTTACTTGACGATGGTTCCGGACATTCAATACTACAAAGGTGGGCTTCATATTGTCTTTGTGCTTATTGATGTGGAAGGTTTGACCCCCGTTCGTCGTCCGTCACAGGCTTGGCGTTCATTGCTGGCCATCTTCTCCTTCAGTCTCCGGAGGAGGACGCCTTTTGGATCTTCATATCTCTTATGGACTCGCATCTTCGGCCGTACTTCTCTTCCAATGCAATTCAACTTGACGTCGACGCGTCGTTGTTTGCCAAGGCTATGGAAACGGTCGACCCCACGATCGCGAAGAAGCTATTCACCGATATGGCTATTGCCCCCATTCGCGTTTGCCGACCGTGGCGAGTGTTTCCAGGCCTGAACTTTGTGGTGTCCACGCGCATCTGACGCTCGTTCATTTCAGGTTTTCATCGCTCTTTGTTGAGGCCCTTCCTACCGACTACTTCCAAAGAGTATGGGACATCTTTCTGAGCGAAGGTATGTACAGCGTTCTTCCTCTCTATGTTATACCTACGCTCCTATTACAGGCACGGTATTTCTCTTCCGTGTTGGGCTCGCTATCGTAACGTGTTGCCACCGTACGCTGCTCGGTATTCACCAAGAGGCTGAGGCGTTGAACCTCCTCACGCACCCCCCGCTGTTCTTGATCTCCTCTTCATCGGACTCGTTTATCGAGCTGGCCAACTCGTTTCGGCTCAAAGACGATGACATCCGCAAGCAGCGCATAAAGCTCGAAGCGCAGGTCAAGCTCCAAACGCAGGGCCGTTTCCCAAGCGCTGCTCGGCGAAGTAGTGGTAATGCCATTGGTAGTGTGACGACGTCCATATCGCTGCCCAGGAACTGACCACATTTTCTCCTATCTATATTATTTTTCCTTTTCTTGGGTCTATTTGTTCATTCGGTCCCGGTCCTGTCCATATGTTATGACTGCACTCCCCCCGCTCTCCCCGTCGTCCATTCCCGCCCTGTAATATTTACCACGCTTGTTACGTTTCCGCTGCTTTTCAAGACAAGTACATACATTTCTGACCACCATCGCTCCTTTTTTTCACGTAGATTTTTTTTTCTCGCTGGAAGCGCCACGTGTCACGTCCTGATACTAAAGTCTCAAAGTGGCCAGGTATCATTATCACTCTTCTACACAAGAATTATGTTGTTTGAATCTCAGAATTACCCCGTTCTTCGGTTTATGACGCACAGTCTTTGAATCGCCTTTCTTCTCGTGACCTGCGATGAAGCTCAGCGCCGCTGTCAACTGGAACCCCCTCGTTCATGGCCAAACAGCGACCGCGGACACCGGTCAGGCTTCGAGTCATGACAGCTTGGTCGACTTTTATTTCGCTAGTTGCTACGCGGAGCGCCGCTTTACTCCAAGTTGAATGCCCTCATGAATTTAAAAAGTCCTCATGCATCATCGTGATGGAGATGTCCAGCTGAGCGTCAATCGTTGATTTTAACTTGATTCTGAAAAACTTGCAATTTGAAACGTTCGCTTTCGCCGGTCCTGGGACCGACATCATATGTTTTGTAGTGTAAATGTAAAATCCATGACAAATGGGGGATTCGAGGCCATCAAGCGCCTGCCAGTGCGTAACTTTCCTCGAGGCTCGACGTACATGCGCGTACGTCACGGACCCACTAACCCTTCCACGTGTATCGTGTACACTCGTGATCACGTTACGTCGACCAAGAAGTACGAAATCTCTCACCAAGACATAGCAGCGAGCGCTCGAGCTTTCGGGGATCCTTCTCCTATCTAAACCACCTTGTTCGCCGCGCCATCGCTCACTGGCACCTTTCTACCGGTAATGCCAACACCGAAGCCCCAATCGAAACGTGGTATTGGCAGCAAGCCACCTAACGTCGTCGACGAGGGCGACGGAGCGCCGCACACTCAGGCTGGCATGCTTCGCGATGGTGCCCCAGAGGGGCAGGCCGGGCAGCGCCTGCGTGAGGGGCGTTGGCTGACATGGTAAGGACCCTGCTTGTAGCATGCATACAACAGGGTTTAATTCGGGAGTTTGGTGGGCTGACTTTGTGCGCTCGACCGCGACCTCGCTGGGACTTGCAGGACTGTGGGCGCCAGCTTGTCGCTCATCGTAGCGCTCTTGGTCAGATCGGCGCCATACCCAGACTGGCACAAGGTTCTTGATGGGATCCGCGGTGCGAAGCGTTACTCCGATTGCCCAGGTTTGTTCTTTTGGCCTCTCTTTCGCCGAAATGATGTGTTTATTAATGCCGTAATTAAAATTTTCTTAGGCTACACGCTCGATTCGCTCAAGGAGGATCAAAATGGGTTCATAGCGCAACTTAATCTCGCTGCGGCTCCATGCAACGCGTTTGGAAACGACATACTCAATCTTACCATTCAGGTCACATATGAAACCACTTCCCGGTTGCGTGTCTTTCTGCAAACGGCGTGCAAGTGGAGCCAGCCATTCACTGACTCCCGTCACACTGCAGGCTACATGTCAACATCTTTGACAAAGCGGCTCAGCAATTCACTCTGCCGTCGGGATACTTTGACCTGCCCAAAGTCGAAAACCTGAGTTCCCCAACGCAGGCAGAGTTACAATTCAATTATGAACCGTCGCCGTTCGCGTTCTGGATCACACGCCGATCCGATCCCGGTTCGGCCCCCATTTTCGATACACGCCTGACGTCATTGCCCTCAACGCCGATCCCTGCGTTTCGGGGCAGGACGACCGATCCGAGTTTGGAATTCGACGGTTTCCCTTTGGTCTTCGAGGACCGTTATTTACAGGTACGAGTCGATTTCTTCCACTTGTTCGTCGAGAATCACGTGACTATCATAGCTCACGTCGACCTTTCCACTGGACACTAACATCTATGGATTGGGCGAAGTCGTCGCCTCAAGTGGCTTCCGCCGGGACGTGCTAAATGGCACAATACAGACGATGTGGAACCGAGACGAAACAGACCCTTTGGACGAGAACATGTTCGTTCTCTCTCTTAATCGTTCCTTCCAAGGGCTCATATTGCATATTGCGCTACACTGTAGTTACGGCTCGCATCCCGTCTACCTCGAACATCGTTGGGTCTCATCCACAAACACTTTCCAGTCCCACGGAGTCTTCCTCTCCAGGTCCGTGATCCTTTTTAAATCATGTTCCGTTCTCTCCCTGACCGTGCCTAGTGCTGCAGGGTCTGACATCATCCTCGCGTCACCGCCGTCCTCGAATCAGTCTTTGATTCAGTACCGCCTCATCGGTGGCACCCTCGACTTGTACTTCTTCTCTGGCCCAGACCCAAAGAGCGTCATCGAACAATACGGCCAAGTGGTCGGCTTGCCCACCCGTCCGCCAAATTGGGGCTTTGGCTTCCATCTATGTAGGTGGGGCTATGCGAGCCTTTCCGAGACGAGGCAGCAGGTCGATGCCATGCGCGCTGCGAACATCCCCCTCGAAGGTTCGGGAATCCGAAAACGGTTTCATCCGCGGGGTTATGCTGACCACGCCACCACGCCGTGACAGTGATGTGGAACGACTTGGAGTTGTATCATGACTACAGGGATTTCACAGTCGACCCTGTGACCTTCCCAGCCAATGAAATGCGTGACTTTATCAGGAGCTTGGTTCGTCAACCGGTCCTTCTCGTACCATAGCCGCTTGTCAGGGCTGACAGGTCTCCACAGAGGGCAAACGGACAGCACTGTATGTAATTTTATATGTGCTTGTAAGGAAATAACTCATCCCCACGGTAGATATTCCTATTGTTCATGGCTATGCTGCCCTTGTTGCAAACGCGACGGACATAGTGAGCTTGTGTCTTCTTGCCGTTGAAATGAGCGTTACCAAAGCGCATCCCATAGTACGATCCTTACACGCGCGGCATCGAACTGTGAGGCTTGTCCCCCCCGCTCGGCATGATTCTTACATCTCCCTTTAGGGACGTATTTGTCCGTAACCCGGATCAATCGCCATACATTGGACAAGTCTGGCCCGGGCACACTGTACGCTTGAAGACCTTCTCTTATCCTTACCGGCTAATCACAGGCTTCCAGGTCTTTCCGGACTGGCTTGCGCCACAGGTGGAACTGTGGTGGACGGAAGCTCTGCGCAATTGGACGTCGCTCGGAGTTGAGTTCTCTGGTCTGTGGCTAGACATGAATGAAGTGAAGTCTTTCTGCGATGGCCATTGGTAAGATCCGAAACCGGCGCTACCACCATGTGGCCCATTGTTCACGCTGAACTTAGCCCTCCAACCGCTGGTCGACCCATCAGCTCTCCCTCTATCATCCTCCCTGGGGACCCTGGAAATCCTACAACCGAATATCCAGAAGGGTAAGCGTGGATTGATTTGACAATGTCCTTGTTGTCGCTGATCCGACATCTACCCATAGGTATGATGCAGCGGTATCCGGACCGAGTGGGAATGTCACCATCGACGGATCTCTTACTTACGGCGCAGGAGTTCAGTCTTCGGTCAACAACCCGAGCGGCGAGTCCACGAAGCACGCATCTGGGTCGCCCGGTTCTGTGCCATTGTACGCTATCCACAACGGTGAATGTTTCCTCACTCCACCTCTTGGTTGTCAGCTTATCGCCTTTTCTCTGTAGCACTGGGTGATTTGTCTCTGCAGACGATTGCAACAAATGCGACGCACTACGGCGGTTACACCGAGCTTGACATGCACAATTTATTTGGACACCTCATGTCCCGCGCAGCCAACCTGGCACTCCGGGAACTACATCCAGGGAAACGGCCGTTCATGATCACTCGTTCTTCGTTCGCCGGTTCGGGAACATGGACAGGACATTGGGTGCGTGGCATCATCTCAGATAGCAGGGCAGACCCCAGTCTAATACGTTGCGCCACCGTAAAGCTTGGAGACAACTGGAGCAAGTGGTCGTACCTTCACCATAGCATCCAGGGGGTACTACAGTTCCAGCTCTTCCAAATTCCGATGGTGGGAGCGGACGCTTGCGGCTTTGGTACGTGAAAGCCATATCCATCTAATTGCTGGGCTCTGATACCGCACAACTTCCAATTCTGCAGTAGGGAACACTGACGAAGAACTTTGCAATCGGTGGATGCAACTCGCCGCATTCACACCGTTCTTCCGTAATCACAACATCCGCGGTGCGATCCCTCAGGAACCATACAGGTGGGACAGCGTCGCGAACGCCACCCGCGTCGCCACCACAGTGCGCTACGCTCTACTCCCGTATTGGGCACGTCTTTCTCTCTTCGCCACCTCACTTCTATGACGCGAGAGCTCTTTCTTTCAGTATACCCTCTTTGCGAACGCTTCCCTGTACGGCACGCCGCCCGTCCGCGCACTCTTTTTTGAATTCCCACAAGAGCCGGAGCTGCTCTCGGTAGACCGCCAGTTCATGGTCGGAAGCGACATCCTGGTCACTCCGGTCTTAACACCAAACGTCACCTCCGTTTCCGGTGAGCCCAACTCGCTCGCTATGTGAGCGCGCACGCCTTTATACCTTCATTACTCGAAAATCAGGCTACCTTCCCGGCTGCGGACGGGTCGTCTGGCGTGACTGGTACACCCACGCTGTCGTGGAGGGCGACCCCTCCTCCGGCAGGAACACGGTAGTAGAACTCGACGCGCCTCTCGGCCACATCCCCGTTCTCATCCGCTCGGGTGCGGCGCTGCTTCTCCATTCACAGCCAGGCTATACGACCCGCGCGAGCGCCGCGGCGTCTTACGCCCTTCTCGTCTCCCTCGACCGTGAGGGCCACGCACACGGCACTGCAGTCGTTGATGACGGCGAAACGCAGCAGCAGCCCGATGACGTGACTGTTGCGACGCAGAGCCGAACGCTGGCGTTCGACGCACACGACAAGTCGTTGGAAATCTTAGGGCAGGGTGCGTTCCGCGTCATCCAGACTCTGGGAGTTATCACCGTTCTGGGCGTCCACAAGACTCCCAGACGGGTGCGTCTCGATGGGGTCGATGTCCCGCCCGGGAAATGGGTCTACGATTCCGCAGTCCAACGTTTGGTCGTTTCTGATCTTTCCGTCGACCTAAATGGACGATCCACGGTTACGTGGGGTTGATGGGTATATCGTTCCTTGTACGGAGACCTCTCTGGTGGCAACCCTGCACTCAACCCCTCTGTTCTTTAATTAACCCATTACAAATACCAAGACAGGCAGGGCAGGGAAACGTGGGTAAAAGTGCGGAGATTACTGTAATAAGACCTTTCTATTTCCTTCCTGACAACCAAGCGCTTCGTTCGAGTTACGCCCCACCACCAATTGATATAACCAACAATTAAATGACCACCCTGATTCGATGAAATTGTTATGCGCAGCGCGGATTATTACGGCGTGTCAACTCGAACACCGGCATTCAAATGGATCTCCTGCGTGAGAGCCGCACTGAGGATAAGCTCATGAGAGTATATCGGGTGGCCAGCTTCGGCGATTGGCCGCCATATCGAGGCGTCCTCGGAACATGAGATCACATAGTGTTGATGGCCTGTTGTCCCCTTGCCACTTAGCGCGCGGACTGCAGGGTTTTGTAGGCGTAACTATGGGTCAAATCCGTCGTCGATCAAGATTTGAACGGAATTGGGATACAGACATCGCTCACCTGCCCGCCGTGCGCCGATACGACGTTCTTCAGCAGCTTTTTGTCTACCGGAACTTTACTCGTGACATAGAAGGTGATGCCTGAGAAAAGTTGGCCCTTCTTCGCCTTGGCACGCTTCAATGCGTCGGTGAGCTTGAAACCCCACTTTTTCTCGTTCACCGGGTCTGCAAGCGCGTACTTATCAGTAGCTACGTGTAGAAAACGTATTAGTCGAGTACGTATGATGGAATAGAAACGAAAGAAACCACCCACGAAGTAATTTTTTGGCTGCGATGGAATTACGGACCCATTTTTCTGTTACAACGGCAGGAGCCACCGCCATAGCACAGAGGAGCTTTTCAGTGCGTGCGAGGGTTTTGACGACCAAGTGAGTGCACTCGTCGGGTTTCACGCCAACCCTAGCTCCCAACTTCGCCAACGCCTGCCCAAGACAGAAGCGGTGAACAAAAGGTCCATACTCGTAGACTCTTCCCGCTGTACCTTTTCCTCGCTTTCGTCCAGAGTGACTTGCGTGGCCAAGATCCCCACGGGCTTGTCGCTGTGGTCCTGTCAGCCGGCGGAAAGAGTTGTGGGACATCAACGTGCCTGGGGTCTCTGCCGGAGGATGGCCTCTTCGCTTTAACACCTTTCGTTCCACCCTTGCTTGAAGGAGGGTCCGCCGACCCCTGCGAACTGGTTCCGGTTATGTCCGTGCGCCCATCGTCATCGAGCTCCTTGAAGCGATCACTAACCTTGGCGCCACTGAGGCGCCGCTTTTTCCGCTCGTGTTCGCCATCAGAGGACGCACCGCCTTCCCATCTAAACTGGATAGACGCGCGCTTCTTACCCTTCCCCGATGGCTTCAGAACTGAGTCCTTACTTTTTGGGGGGTTGACCGCTCGCACGTTGCCGCGCTTCAATTCCTTTTCGAAATTGACGACGTCGGGCATCACTTCATCCCGCAACCGCTGAGTAGCCTTGCTGGCCGCACGGCGGCGTGATGTCCGCCTTGACGGGCCTTCTTCTCGATCCATGCTTGTATCGACTGTGAGTGATGATAAAGGAGGATAGTGTTCGGCGGAAATCGATTCCGAGCGAGTCCCACCGCGCTTGCGCTTGCTTTTGACTGGGCTGACCTTAGCCGATTGCAGTGGCGATTTCCCGAGAGCCTTGTCCATCCCTTTAGGTGGCATGAGAACCGATTCCATCCGACGCGGAGTTGTTGCACGAGACTTCGATGGGCTCGTGACAGGAGAGCCTGTTGCGGCCGACTTGGCATACGCTGATTTTTTCGTCGGAGATGGCGCGTCTTCCTCTGTTGTTCCTGGGTCGGCTCTATGCCGCCGCTTGCTAGTGGACGAAGGACGTTCGAGAATACGCTGAGGCGAGGGGGTAGGTTGTCGTAAAGGAGAAGAGTGTTCGGCTGTTTGTCCAGATGGTCTTGCGCGACTAGATTCGAGATTTGGTACGGACCCACCAGACGCCACTGGCCTGTCGACCTGCATATGATCCTCTTCCACCCCTTGGTCATCTGTGGGCTGAAATCGTGAACGAACGTCCGCCCTGTGTTCAGTCTCTGGTCCGCTCATGAGACCTTCTGTTTCTTGGACTCTGCGAGAACTGGGTCTTTTCACGGCTACCTGTGATGAACACCCTCCATTGCGATAAATTAGGTCCTTTTCCAGAAGGGTTTCCTTATCCCGCGCAAGTGACATCTCCGCTATGAGATCCGGAAGTGTCTCGAGAATAACCTCGCGTTGAATGCCACGCTCGCCGAGATGATCGGAGAAGTCGAGGCCTGGTGGAAAGACGACATACTTTTCGAGACCAACAGAAAGATTTCTCCACTGAATGAAGCAATCTTCCAGCCATGTGTGGTTGACGACCGGAATGGACCAGTTACGAGCCTTTGTCGCCTTGTTTCCCGAGACGCTACCGAACCAGGACGATGCGATCAGTGAGGTCATAGGCAAACAGTACGTTGGAAAAGGACGTACTATGCCGCTATGAGTACGGTGTTTTTCCCAGACATGCTCGGCGTAAAAGTCGCACCCATAAGTCCAATGAGTTTTTTGAGGTAATCGCGAGCTTCTCCAGTATAGTTCGTCACCGTGATCTCCTATGTCACACGATAAGCGACGCCATTCGACCTGGACGGCCAATAACACGCACATGAGAAGAGAACCCCTCGATGGATTTCTTAGGGATGGGGTAATGAAGTAACTGGGCCATTGGCGTGCCAATGGTTCCTGTAGATTGCACATGAAATAGCCATGTAAGTGACCCGATGAGCTTTCGCCCGTTTACGCCCTGTGCGTAAAATTAGCTGAGGAGGCCATGATGGCACTACATCGATGAGCATGGCAGCTCACCTGCACGTAAAGAAGTCCCCAGCGGTATCGCGCAATGAGAATGTCGAATACGTACTCCGCGTCCGCACGCTGAGCATCGTAGTCCACAACAACTCCTCCCGCACGAGAAATACCACCTTCGATGGCTTGCCGACGATCATCTGATAGATCGAGGTCGGGACCAAGTAAGACGCGCCTACGGCCCCAGATATCACGCGTCTCTGCTTGGCTTAGCTTCGCTTCTTGCTCCGCTGTCATAAGAGCAGCTTTGTACAGCGCTTTCTTATCTTGGGATAACTTGCTCTGCGGCCGTGATGGACCATCCCCTACTTCGCCAGTCTCAGGGCTTGGCTTCCCAAAGGTAAGGGTTGCAGGCTCTGGCCATTCATACGCGACAGTTGAGAGACCACGGATGCCGAGGCGCACAGAATCATCGAACCAATGCGGAACGAGTACCTTGACTTGGGTTTCTTCCTGATAGCGTAACGCAGTCTGATACTTCTCGGATCCGGGGCCGACAGCAAAGAGGTGTGTGACATCGCGAGTAAGTCCAGTGCGCCACTGCCCCCCGAGCGCCGTGATTCCGGCGGATAGTACTTCATTATCAGACGGTGCGAGCTAGAAAAGCGACATGAAGCGCGCGATAGAAAGGATCAAAGGAAAGCGTACATCGGTCGCACATGCCACAACGCCTGAGAATAACATTGTGGGATCCGGGGAGAAGTGCTGAACCCTGAAATAGGGATCAGGCAAAGTACTCAAAAACAAGCTCATTCACTCACGACTGAAATTTTCCGAGGATTAAGGACCGGTCGACCCAGAAATCCTGGAGGTTCAATGATTGACACGCAGGGGTAGCTCCGACTTCGGGAGAGACATACCGTGACAGTGACTGAACCCTCATTCGCATCATCTTGCCTCTCATAGTCAAGCGAACGCGTGATGATATGTGTGGCTTCACCCAGAGGTGCAGGTTGCGCGCCATTGTGCTCCAAGAGGAGGGTCAATTCGACCTTTCGTTGGTCTGTAAGAGTAGAGGTACAGAAAAACTTGACTTTGTCAAATGTGGACATTTGTTTAGAGCATCGAGAGTACTTTGAGGTCGAGCGCGCCTGACTCGACGCGTCGCTTTAGTCGCACGTGCTTATCTGTCACGTCACGTGTCACACACACCTACCAACCCGGGAGTTGCCGTGGCCTTCTCTCCGCTCTGCTCTCGTCTCAGTTGAGTGCAAATGAGTGCAGATGCGGCTGTGCACGCTCGACAAACCTATATAAAGACAAGCCACATACTCTATTCCCGTGGGCTCTGCTTCGGAAGTTCCTGACAATTCATCGGTCAATCACCAGTTTAGCCATCACGAGAAAATGCCTCCATTTAGTTGCGTTTTTGATTTGCTGTGTGCTTCTCTGCCCTTCACAAACTACTGTATACTTATTCACTATTGGGGCAGCCAGGATCAACTTTCTGCGCCTCAAGTCATTCACCGAAGCATGAAAAGCAGGTCTGTGGGCGACTCCCTCCTCCTGTCGGCCCTTTACTCCTCCAAAGCCAAACCTCTACTGCCGATGAGAATTTCGTCCCTCTGTGCCTAAACTCCATCAGTCTTATAATCGTCCCGGTTACGGAAAGCTCGCCTGGTCGAGCTTCTCCTAGTGTCTGCAAGTGGTCGCCAACCTGATGACTGCGTACGGCACGTCAGCTCCCCTTGCTATTGCCGCTATCCTGCGTCCCGTTTCCAGTGGAGGAGAAAGCGATCACTTGTTTGAGACCGCAGCCTAGATCTGGATCGTCAATGCAGTAAGACTGCGGTGCTGAGGCATCATGGTCAAGCTACGTCTGTGGAATGGAAATAATTTATCCCTTCCTCCTATCGTCTATACCATATCTTTCCAGTGTGCCTTCAGGGCTAGTCGTAGGTTCTCATTACGTGTACGGAACATGAGCAAGCCCTTCGCAAAGGTACCATGGAACAAAAGGAATGCGTCTGGCGCTTGGCGCTTGTTTCCTAGGCGCCTGTTCCCTTTTTAAGCGATAAGAGCATTTTGGTCACTCAAGCCATGCCGTGGTCTACGCCACAAATAACCTTCCTACTTGTCTGTTCTCTCACGAGTGGTGGCGGTTGGTATGAGGCGAGCGTTATCCGGGCGATTACCCCCGCGCGCTTCCTTTCCTTTGGCTAGCGAAAAAAGGCCGGGCTTCTCCATTATTTTCTCATAGATTCTCGCCACAGCTGTAGATCTTGGTCTGCCTACGTTGCGGTCGGAGTATATTTGCAGTTTGTTCGCTTCCCTTTTCTTGATTATCAACCCGAAGCTGTCACGGTTGGGCTCCGGTTAAGGTACGAGGCGAATGCGGGCGTTGACCCATTTCGTCAAGGTTCTCCCCAATGTGCTCACTCGTATGTGAAACTTTGTTTCGGGCATCAGCGCCTTACTGAATCCGTCTAGCATTCGGAAGTTACCCCATATCTCGATCATATCATTTACACGGCGACCTTAAGCCCTCTCACCTCGAAGAACGACGACGACAGCAGGGCTCGGTTGCCCCTTTTATCCTTCACAGCTCCGAAGGCGTGCATGCGATATCACACCCTACTATCTAGCGCCAGAATACGTGTCTTCACGCAGCCCCCGAATAGATGCTGCCCTCGTATCTCTTCCCTCTGGTCTAGTCCCGCCACTAGGTGAGGGTGGAAATAAGCGATGTCATTGGTCGGTTCAGTCATCATTTTGTCGAGGAAGGATGGGAAGATTCTGTGGAAGCTGACGGGCCTAATTCCCCCACAACGGTGGACATCGTCAATCGCGACCGTAGTGTCACTGTGGAACGTATTTGGCCCCTATAGACTATCGCTCCCGGTTACAGGTCCCCCACATATCATGCACTGTTGGTTGCATGGACACGTTTGTACGTTCCCGCCATTTCGATTTCAGATTTTGTGATGAGGATCAAACGTCATCGATCACCGCCAAATAGTGGGCCACTCTTCATAGCTTCATTACTTGCAACGGCCAAGTATCCTTCATTATTCCAACTACCGACGCGCGCGAGCCAGGTGCATATCATCGGCCACACAAGTGGACACACAGTTGGTGAACAACCCACGCCACTCCCACGCCAATAAAAGAAGGACATGATCACAGTGTCACCCTTTTTGGCGGACGTCTGTTTTATCTCCTCTCGGAATCACGACAAACGCAACGGAGAGGGTGGGGATTACCTAACTCTCGACCCCTGACCGGCCTGACCTGGAATGCCATAGGGTTCGAATGTGCGGGGAAACGTCCGTAGTTTGGAAAAGAACAAATTTCAGGGCTTGGAGGGACCGCGAATTTTTTTCCTGTCTGTTTGAGTAGACCTTCCTGGGCGCAATATTTTTTGATCCCGAGAATGGTGGCACACCGGCATTGAGCGGAAGACGGCCGCATGGGTATGTGGGTGCTTTTAGGTAATAAACCCGCCTTTGACCCGCCACTTTACATTTGCAAATCCACACGCGCCCAGTAGAAGAAACACGCCGGTAACATGACACGTGGCAGAACGGTCGGGGCGTCCCCCCCAAACGTGTCGGCGTTCAGCGACCCCCTCGAGACAGGTGGAGTTTCTTGGAACCGCGTCGCTGGAACTGACAGGTCCATTTCAGGTACCAGGGCACCTAATTTATCTTTGCTTGTTGGTTTGAACACTTGAACTTTGCTTCCAAGGGTCTGTAGGACTTACAGAGGCAGAGTAAACCGGTTTCGAGGCCGTGCAGGGCCAACGAGCTAGCTGGCATAGGGAGCTAGACTTGCAGTGGAGAAGCAGACATTGATCGGACCTGGTCGGCCGAGGGTTGACAGAGCTGAACCAGCGGGTTCGGCGGTCGGCGGGTGCCTCGTGAACAAATGACCAGAAGGGCCAGTAGCCCAGTACGGTCGTCCCATCATCAAGGGCAACAATACCGCTGGAGAAGCGTGTCAAGAAGCTTCTAGGGAATACTCCGGGTTCCCCCTTAGGGTTGGCATTGCAAGAGCAACAAGCCCAGGGCACAAACCCATTGGCGGCGTGCTACACAGCTACACAGCATTCCCACAGCGGGAAGTTATCATTTTCAAATGCTGCGGAAAGTGGGCTGAGTGGGACACAAGCACGTACTGCCAAGCTCTCCAAAATGCAGCAGACCATCGCCTACGAACTACATCTCCGGAATCAGAAGGGGTCCGGTGAGGTGCGAACGGCCTTGGATGATTTTGTTGCAACCCCCGACTTTCGAAACAGGGATTTTTCCTGACTTCAAGATGAGAACTAATTTGGTGGAATGGGGGAGGTGAGCGGTTGCGAGAGCTCAAGGACGTCCGCCTTGACTGATGCTTTCAAGTTTGAGCAAGGACAAGGTCCGTATTTGGGCGCTGAACGGCGCTCACCGATTAGCTTCGAATTGAGGCTAGCCCAGAACGGCAGGGAAAAGGCCGAGGAAAAATTCTAAAAGGCAACCTGAGACGCGCCTGGACCTTGGATATCAGCTGGCGTTTGCCTTTGTGGAATCTTCGATAATTATGGGAAAGGGATTTTGAGGACAGCGGGGAAACCGTCGATTGGTCGAGCCGCGTTTATGGTCCCAAGCGTGAGGAGCTCAGCCGTTTCAAGGGTGTCTGTTATAGCACCTCCTTAGCCGGTGTCAATGACTATGGGGCGACCAACAAGAGATCAGCAGATTCCCCTTCCCAGAGAGTCAGTCGCTTCGTTTTGATCCCGTCCTCGCAGCCCGTAACGTCAAAAAGCCTGCGCGCTCAGGTGATTTGGTCCTTTCGTTTCCCCCTTCGTCCGCGGTTGACAGAGTTTATACAGTGAACTTCACACACCCCCAACCAAACCTCACTGGGACCCTTTTGCTCTCATAAGCCGCCGTCCTTCTGGAAATTCGGACATCCGCGACAGCTACGCCCCCGATCACGCCGCAGTTCGCTCGCCTGACTTACCCGCGCGACATCGCCACTCACTACTGTACTTCAAGACGCGTCCCCTCCACCTCCCGTCCACGCTCGTATTTGCTGTGGCATTATGAGCCGTCTTGACTCTCTGGTACAGCAAACTCAGGCCAGCTCAGACTCTGCTACACACAGGCACGCCCGCTCAGACAGGAACAGTCCCCGCGCGGAGTCTGACGACAGCGCGTCGTATAACCACCGTCGCGCGTCAGCAAATGCGGATGAGATGGCACCAGGTCAGCCCCGTCTCAAGAGTCCAATGCTCTGCTTGCTGACTATCGTCATAGAGGACACTCAACTGACCTCCCAGGCACTAAACACTGATGGGACCCCTCGACGACCCATGAACGCGTTCATGATTTTTGCGCGTCGCAGGCGACCTCAGGTTTCTGCGGCCAATCAGACCATGCGCACTGGCGATATCAGCAAGATATTGAGCAAAGAATGGAATTCGATGGACATGGTGAATAGATCTGACCGTGGCGTGCCTTGCTACTACTTACCTACATGCTCAAGGCGGACAAGCAATTCTATCTCGACCAAGCCAAGCGTCTGAAGGAGACCTTCAACTCCAAATACCCCGACTACGTTTACAGGAGGCGACCCAACAATTCCCGTAAGAAGCGCAGGCCGGATGCGACCACGAACTCATTGCTCGACCCTTCAACTACGGGGGATACCGGAGATGATTTCCCAGTCGCTCACGATTTCGACTACCAGTCGGTTGATGGGCAGGATCCCGCGCGGGACCTGGCGCCATCGCGCGGTAGTTCACATTCCGGTATGGCACCGGGATATGGTGATAATTCGGGTGGCCCATCGCCACATGCAACGATCTCGCCTTACGGGTACCCCACGAATGAGTATCCAGCGAGTCACATTCCCGCTTCAGGCCCGCGTCTTCCTCACCTTTCATCGATTCACGTTCATGATCACCCACCATCCGGGGCCCCTTCGCTGGCCTCGCTTCCTTCTCACCATTACGCTGACACGTCGATGCATTCCCACGCATACCCCTCCCACGCATCTCAACCCTCTACGAATGGGCCATCTTCGAGTACGTGTGGGCCAGACCACATCGCAGGTTCTTCCCTCTGGGGAAATGTCCGTAGCGATCACGGGAGGACGATGCAGCCGACGTGGACCACACCTGTCATACCCCCTCTTAGTGTTGGAGATCAACTTCGCGAGCGAGGACCCCCTACTGTTCACACAAAGACCGAGGTATATTCTGATCCTTCACCTCGCCCCTGGTCGGCTCCGACCTCCCAAGCCTCTCCGGCCATCTCTAGTGCTTCTTCGCACGTGTCTTCACAATCTTCTAACAGTTATCCCCTTCAGACTCTCTCGTCGCCGTTCTTTCCCCCTTCTCACTCGCCTGGGGCGTATCAAAGCTCTGCCTCGTCCTCTTCCACTCCCTCGGGAAGCCCAGAAAATTACTACTCGTCAGGTTCTCAGCTTCAAGGAAGCTCGTATGGGGGTAGAGCGGGTGGCGGGTACGAGCAAGCGACTATATACAACTCGCATCCGGTGCTGCATTCCAGCATATCACATCATCCTTCGAGCGCTCATGAGATGTTACAGGTCCCGCAATCACAAGCGCGACCGTCGCGACCACCGCTGCACTCGATAACTCTCGAACCAGGAATGCCTCCTTTAGGTCCCCCCTCGTCTGCAGGCGCCTCTTACACGAACGCAGGCATGGATCACTGGCGCACCAAAATAAGCGGGCAGTAGTGAGATGTTCTCGCCCTCATATTTGAACTTTTCGTTTTCGCGGTTTCCCTGTCGGACTTTGATACAATGCTTTCTTGCTACCCTGCCTGCGACCGCCTGAGCTTAGATCACTAGACCATTGATCGTTTGTTTGTTTGACGCTTACCTTCTCTCATCCAGGTCATTATACCTACTTCGCTCTTGTCGCAGGTGTCGTCATCTCCAATTTTCTGTGTATCGCAGCACCCACCTTCTCATGTGTCATGTGTAAAACCACTCTTGCTCGCCCAGCACGTCATTTTTTTTTTTCGTTTCACGCCTCAAGTAATTGTTATTCTCGAACTCTGTTCGAATCAAACCCATGAGGCATTCGGAATTGACCTGGCGCCAATCGAGTTTTACGCCCCCCAACAAAATGGGACACACGCCACCCACCACGCAACGCAAACCCCTAGGATCAAACGTAGCTGAAGCGTGGAATTCAGGGCAACTGTTTGTGCCCCGCGACGTTGCGATCTTTCGCTCGAAGCGGAAACTGCCGACCTGTTCTGCGTAAATCGCATCATGAACACGTTTGTATTTAGATCCGAGCGACATCGTTTTACGGATTTATTAGGGAAATAAACGGCGGCGTGACGCGACACGTCCGAGGCGTGAGAATGGTGAGACCGGGGGCTGTTGAGCACCTGTTGGGCCTCCCGCAAGTAACTATGATGTGTGCATGACACAACAGACACGGCTGGTGTGCGCTACGCGTGCACTGTGTAAGGCGTGTTGAGGGATGCCCGAGCCCGTCAAATTTTTGAACCGCGGAATAAACCGGTTTCAAGGAGGGGGCGTCCAGTCGAGGAACCGTGGATCGGGCTGCGCACGAAGGAAGTTAAAAGCGAATGCTTATGGGTAAGAAACGTAAAAGATGAGACGCGCGGACCGGGTAGTGTATCATACGTATGGGAGTGCAGAACGCTCAGCACTCCAGCGCTCTCTGTAGCTATCATACTGGTATGAGTCGGATGCAGTACCGATTTCACATCGTGCCTCGTTGCCTTCCACTGGTCAAGGGGATACAGAGTAGTAATGTGGTATTGACGTCACCGACTGTTTTTCAAAGTGACGGACGAGTCGCGAGCGGTCTCTGTGGCCAGAGCGGATAAATGATCTTAGAGTGAATATTCACGCTTCCGCAGAAGCAGTCGTACGTATCGATACGCTGTCACGGTCATACCTGGGTTTCTAATTATCCGAGTCCCGAGTCTAGGCCGATTTGCACACGCGAAAGGTCGCGTGCTATTCACGTGCTTGGAGCTCGGAAGGGAGACTATGCCGCCGATGCAACCACACCCGTCGGTTGCTCTCACTAATGTCTCGATCAAACGCGGGCCCTCACCCTGTCGTTTACTCTACGGCTGTCTTCAAGCCTGACATATTCAAGGATAAGGTTATCTTTTGTACCGGCGGTGGCTCTGGCATATGTCATATTATGACCGAAGCTGTGGTCCGTCAGACACGCTAGCATGTAATGTTCGTTTATCTCGACTGATACCCTTACTTTATGCCATGCAGATGCGACACGGCGCCAAGTCCACGATCGTTGGTCGAAAGTAAGCTTTTAATTCTTTGTAGGTGATTTTGTCTGACCAAATTGTAGCGAGGAGCGACTAAAAAGGGCAGCCCAAGCGCTTTCTGCGGCCACCGGAAATGACTGTCTCCCCGTCAAAGCTGACGTTAGGGATCCCAGACAAATTCAGGCAGCTGTTCAGCAGACCATCGCGAGATACGGCAGGATTGATTTTGTCATAAATGGTAATTGCAACAAGTACTCTTCCTTGTCTAACGCCCCAATGATCACTGCACTCTAGGCGCCGCAGGTAATTTTCTTGCCCCTATCTCGGGCCTCTCTGAGAACGGATTCAGGACAGTGATTGAAATCGATACGGTACGCCCGCCATATTGTGTATTCTCTTGATTGCTGACTCCAGTACTCGGTCAGCTTGGGACGTACCATACCATCAAAGCCACCTTACCCCACGTAAGGGTGGCAAAGGGGTCGTACATACAGGTGGGCGCGACCTTTCACTACCGGGGTGCGTGTGGCCCCGCATACTCCGCTTCTCAGCATCTGAGCATACTTTTTAGGCGCACCTTATCAAGTACACGTCTCAGCCGCGAAAGCTGCGGTAGACGCGATATCTGCCGTCCTTGCGGTGGAAGAAGGACCCCATGGTGTTCGTTCGAATGTCATCGCACCAGGTCCTATTACCGGGACGGAGGGCATGGATCGGCTCACGCCCAAGGGCCGTGATGAACAGCAATATTGGCCCGTCCCAACTGGTCGCATGGGAGATTCCAGGGATATTGCCAACGCAGCGGTCTTCCTTTTCAGTGACGCAGCTAGCTTCATCTCGGGTCAAGTTTTGGTTGTCGATGGCGCTTCTGAACACGTTAGAGGCCCCATCTTACCATACCCGGAGAGCGTTCTTGATCCAGCATCGACCAAACATCTTATCAAAGCAAGGATGTAGGTGAGGGTCGCGTCTATGGGATCAGTCTTGTAATACCCGTCTTTTGACCCCCACGAGAGGCGTTGACGTGATCTTGTGGACCTTGAATGGTGAACGACGACCGTGTAGCAATGACACCCAAAGACAGTGAAATGCACGGCCAAAAGGTCGCGGCGTGACTCCTTCGTTGAGGCAGAAAGTTGACCTCAACGTGGAGCCCTACATCTCGATAGCACAAGCCATGGTTAGAAACGGGGTTCTTCGACGTGGTCGATGTATCAACGAGATGGTGCTATAAATACTTTTCACGAACACGGACCTGCGGCAAGAACGCTGAACCAAGGCTGGTTTCTGACCGCATGGGTTCCTTTCCACCAGAAAATATGATATTTTCCTCCCGATATTGTGGCCAATCTGGAAGTAGCTGGTGAGCTATCCAAATGGGGAACTAATGGGGAGCGGCATGGTCAAAATGAATTGTGTGGTATGTGGAAAGGTCTGGAGGACATGTGACAAGTATGGTGGTTTACGATTTAGCAATCCTGCAACAGAGCGGGAATTTACGCGAGAAGGTATAGACACAAACGTCGTAACACCAGGGAATACTGCATGCCAAGTCTGGTAGGTTAGGGGGATTGTGGTGAGGTGAAATGTGACTGCAACAGTGGCCCAACCTCGTACTTAACTTAGAACTGGCCGTGCACGGGATGCCAACTCAGTCAGACATTCTTGGGTTTGGGATTCGGTGATCTACACGAGTCCAGTTCATGGCACCGATCAGCTGCTGGATGAAAATTCAACCAGATTTGGAAGGGTCGAGGAAACGCGTTTAGGCGAGGTCAACTCCAGTGTTCGGTACCTCCGGCGGCGTGGGGAAGTGATAATGATAACGTTACCAACTGTGACACAGAGTAAAACTAGCAGGAGTTAGAGCGCGTAAATGTGGGACTCAAAAAAATTGTTCTCCTATTAGTAACTAGGAGGACATACCATTGGTAGCGAGAGAAACATGGATCCTTAATGATACATTCAGGTACAAAGTCAGAGAAGGGAGCATTCCGCAATCATCTTACAGCTTTACCCCAAGAGAAAACCCACAGAAACCTTTATGCCGACGTGGGCTGTTCGTACATAGCGTAACTCACTCCTCGGCCCCCGTTCAAAACCTCGGGCTTGAGGAGCCGCTTGAGCCCCAAACATATGCAATTTGGTGTCAAGCGTCTACTGTACAGAAAGTGCAAGGAGGGGAAGTGAATTACAAGGGTTCAGCGGCTGATATGTAGAGTACTGCGCATAAAGTCGTCAGGAAGCAAATAATGCATGGGAAGACAATCAGACCATTGTTACCGCGGATAAACGCATCCCCATAATGATTTGTCACAATCCCGTTTACGTGTTCCTCTGTCTGCTCAAGGGCGATGTTCATGTATCCATCGAGGCATGACAATACACCTGAGCCGGGCATCAGCCTTAGCGGCCTCGAGGTAAATGCGAGGAGAACATACCACGGTAGTCGACTCCCGATGTCAAGCGAACCACGACACGTTTCCCAACAACATTTTTCAGGAAATCTGTCGGTGATCCGGAGGTGACTGGTGGGGGTGGTGGTGGTGTAGCTTCCGGTGGAGGTGGTGTGTCGTCCATCGCGTTGCGGTGGAAGAAAGATGGAACCCTAACCCACGTACTAATTAAGACCATCTAACTGAGACAGCCGCCCGGATGGAAACCCGAGGCTTCTGAGTTCTGAGAGAGTACTTCACTCAGTTGCGTTGGGGAGAGTACATCGTCGATACTCCCCCCCTCGTCCTATACTGGTAGTGCTTGGTTGAATTCCCGTGGATGTCAAACCCTCTCCAGGCCAAGGGACACTACGACCCGCGCGTTGGTGACGACGAGGACGTGTCGACTCGCCCATCCGATCCTCTTGACAGGGCACAGCCCTCACCGATTCCATCTTCTGTACGTCGCTCGTCGGAGCAGGTATCTAACGTCTATTATGGAAACGAAATTGGAGTGCGACTGGGCTCAATTTATTCCAGCGTGCTACATTATCCAACTTTGAACTACCCGATTGCCTGCGATGGATTTCAGATAACTGGACCATGTCGAAATGGATGCCCGCCATACGTTGCGCGGTCGCAGAATGGATTTCACTTGTCCTTCTTGTCGTAGAACCATCTACGCAAGCCATGGGTCAAGCTGCGTTTTTGGTGCTGGTCGGTAGGTGAAGTTTGCACAGTGGGCGAGGCTCTCGTTGAAGTCGAATTCTCGTTGCCAGCCGGCATGTTGTCACCTCCCGGCGACCCCTTCGTGACTAATATGGAGAGAGAAATCATCATTCTTTTATCCGTGCTTGTAGCCTGGGGGTTAGTACACAGCCCTATTGGAATACATGCTGCTCCATATCCTACCTTCCTAGATGGGCAAGCTTAGGGATCAAGCTCTCGAGTCTAGCACGTACACATACAGACTACGCCGCCTCCATTTCTGAAGTGTTATCGGGGAAATACGTTGAAGCAGCGGTGGGTGTCACGTGACTCCTACGCTGCTTTTCAAATTTGACAATTAATGCTGCAGCCTTCCGTCGTTAATGCCATTTTCCTATTCCTTGGCTCCGCGTTCTTCTTGTACATCAAGGCACAGAAAGGTCCCGGTCCGTTTGCGTCTGCGAGTATTCTAGCTTGTATCTGTCTAGGCAAGCCTTGTCCCTTACTCGAGAGATGCGTTAACAAGCTTGGTTTCCTACAGACATCGCCTTAACAACATCAGCTCTGTTTCCTTATGCATACTACAGGGTCAGCTACAATGTTTCTCGCTACTGTAGGTATTCTGCATCTCATAAATTGTCACAGCCGGGACAAGCGGTGGTAGTCCCTGTGGCATTCCACTCGGCCCTGGCTATAATATCGTCCGCGTTGATTTTCCCGACTTCCGTTGCCGCGCAATACACCGCCGGACTCCGAGCGGTCATATGCCCACTCAATGCTGGCTTCCGCCAGCACCTCTCCCTCCTTGAAACACCCACCGCCTCTCAAGATTTCTCGCCCAAGGCTGTCAGAGCTTCGGCTTCGAAAGCTGAAAGCGCTCTTGCGCCACTGGCCGCCTCAGCTCGTCTCCTAGGACGTGATATTTCTTGGGGTCGTTTTTCTGGCAAGGACCTCGATGGCATGCGAGGGAAGGTTCAACGTTTAGTCATGCGTGCGCACGGAATGAATGTGTATTTCACCCTCACTGACCCCACTCGCGAACGATTTCCCGTCACTCCTGTGCCGTCTCAGCTCGGCAGCCCTGCAATGGGAACACCCAATGTATCCCGGCCATCGTCACCGGGTCGTACGGAAGAGTCACCAAGCGCTTCTCCTGCTTTTCCTCGTTCTCCTGTTGGTTGTTCCCAAACTGAGGTTGAGGAACACAGAGGACGACCCGTACAGCAACGACACCCCCATTTTGATATCGACAGCCCATCGCGCTCCGTCAAAGCTCATTCACATAGTACACTGTTCCGTAGGCACCACCGGCAGTCGCATATATCTTTGCTCATGGGCGTCCATCACCACGATCATCTCCGTGAACACGTTGTTGGTGTGTTTGAGTCCCAGCGGTATCTCGACCTCGAGTCGCATCACTTCGCGCACCCTCTGGCGGCGTACTACACCGAACGGTCGACTACGCTTCTCCGCCAAAGCTGCGAACCACTACTCCGGGCATGTAGTTTAGGTCTTGAGCGGCTCGACCTGTGGCTTCGTACTTCGCGACGCCGACGCTGGATGTTCTGGTGGGGAGGACAAGAATGCTTTGTAATGCAACAAGAGCGTCTCGATGCGCTACACCAGGTATGCGAGGAGCTCACGAGGGCAGTGGAAGCATTTCGAACGACCCTTAGGTTTGTCATTTATGATCCATGTCCCTGGCTTACGTCCGTTGTAGGCATATGGTTCTGGAACCATATCGCGAGGCATTTGGCGACAAGCACGAAGGGTGTATGACAGGAGGAGACATCCCGCCCCATCGCGTTCTCTTTCATGCTTACACCTACCAATATCATCTTATGGAGTTTTCCGTCATTCTAACAAGTATTGTAAGCGTCACCATTTCCCTCTTTATTAGTACTGAAAAGCCGCCCTCTCAGCTCGAATATGTCACGAACTTAGAAAGGGGGAGGTTGATGACTCGTCTTTGGCTTCCCTCTGTATCCTTTCATGATTTTTTCCGGTGGAGCATATGGGACCATAATGTCAACCTTCAACATGAGGATGACGAAAACCCAAGTCAATTTTCGTGTTACGCATTTCAAGTTGGTTCACAGTCGCTGATCTACGACAGATGTCGTGCAGGGGAAGGAGGAACTGTGTGTTGACCTCGGCACGGCGCAACGACGCGACCCGGACGCCCTTCCCCCGGGTAATCCATTTGAAGTGACTATGAATATCCTTTATCATTCGTTTCGAGGGCTTTCTCAAGGAAACCAACTCTTCGCTATCAAAGCCGGAATTCTCACCAGTCAGCACCTTTGGTTGAGAATTCGAAGACTTGTATTGATGTATATATTTACAGCACTTCTCAGCATCCCTTCATTCCTTAAAACGTCTGCTTCTCTTGCCTATGGTATGTACTCGGAAAATACGTGGTAGCTTCCCTCGCAGGTGCTGACTGTATTATCCACGAGGCGAGCGGTTTAGCTGGGCTATGTACGTACTTGACTTGGCATGCAGCATCGCCCTGACTTCGCAAGTGTAGCTTCATGGGTCAGCTCACGCTCGCGCGCTTCCGTGGCGATACTACATTCGGCCTTGTGGCACGGATCATCAGTACATTTGCAGGAGGTTTGACTGGCGCAGCCATCTGGCACATTTCTACGGGCATGGGAAGAGGTAATCCGTATGGCCTTGCCGCGACCTGCGCTGTTGCTTTTCCATTTTTCTTCTATGGGCGGCTCTACTGGCCAGGTCCGCCAGTTCCGAACATGATATTCTTTACAACCACAGCCTTGGTAGGCATAGATCTCAGGAAATAGTCAATGGCACTGATCCTCGCTATTGTCCAGGTGATCGGTTACTCGTGGCAAAATACTCATTACCGCTTTGGCGAGTTCTTGTACTACGGGATAAACCTCGCCTGGGTACGTGGCTCAGAGTGTGCTGTTTGCCTCCATAACGATGTCTACCATCCTCATAGAGGCGCTTTGTCCTCGTGTGTGTGGGTGTTTCCGCTGCGTTGTGGGTTTTACCGTTGACTTCCCACGGACGCTTCGATTCTCACCTTTCCGCAGCATGTTCTCTTTCCTGCCCCCTTCTACCACCCTTCGAGGATACCAACGGCAGAGCCTTGCCACCACTGCTTCGGAACTCGGCTCGGTATACTGTTCAATCGTGTCGTATGCCACATCTTCCCACATGGAAGATTCCCAGAAAGTTATAGGGAACTTAATCGCAATCCGCCTGAAACTCAAACGCTCCATTGTTGTACGTGCCAATATTATCTATGAGGTGTGCCGTGACTTGCATGGGATATTTCCGCTATCTGATGTGGTAGCCTCACAGTTTTCTCTGCGTGGGAGATGGCCAGCGAAGAGGTACCAGAAAATCCTGGAAATCCAACTGTACACCCAACTATATTAATCTGAAATAAGGTCTTTCGCTCACGGGTTATTTCTAGCGAAATAGCCTACCTTCTTTCGCATCTGATGTCGGTGCTGCAACGTCTCGAACCGGCGTGGACCCGAGCGTTCCTGCGTCGTACCCGGTTTTTGGACCCCGACTTTCAAGGGGACGTCCTTGCCGTGATCAGTAAAGTGTCGACTAAGTCCTGTGAAAGTACCCCACTGACATACGCTATATCTGTAGGTATGATATCAACCGCTCTACGCACTGGTGCTCCACTGCCTCAGATTACACCGTGCCCATTGCTTGATCGCTTTATAATCTATCACCATGGGCTGAATGTAATGCGTCATGAAGACGACGACGACTATGGCCTTCCGCGGACGATGTCGATGGACGTCCTCGAAGACGAGCAATACATGTCAGTTGCATTGTAGACTTCCTTCTCAAGCCAGTGTTGATATCCTTTTCAGGTGTTTCTGTGTCGGGGTATCAACATCCTTTGGCATCGTAACGCGTTTTGATCGCTTGATGCATGCGACAAAGGAGCTTGTTGGTGAGCAGTACCACATCCACGGTGTAGGGCACGTATCAAAGGTAGGGGGCGTCGAAATGGTTTCGGGCACCGACTTGGTGCGGCCCATACACGATGCGTAATATTCGATGCCGTTGATATAGTTGTTCGAATCAAACTCGTACATTTTACCGTAACGTAATATTAATATTAATGTAGCATCAATTTTAATCACGTGTTGTGGAAACACACCATGGCAGGCGACCCTTTTCAACTTGAAACTATCGAGCAAATCGGAGTTACTTCATCCTTATTTCCCGTTCGCCTCCTGCCACCGAGGCACCTCCTATGCGAAAGGACTCGGAATCACTGGTTGACGCCTGGACGCGCTCGATCACTACTCTACCGTCGGAATTACAAACCCACTGGTACTCCAGGGAACATTGACAAGTCTTCCGGCTGACCGGCTGCAGTGTGATTGCGTAGTTTCACCGGCGATGGCATTATGGAAGGCTGGTAAGCCATCTCCTCGTTCCCCCTATTCTCCCCAGTTATCGATGAACATTCTGTGTCGGGGAGGTATGACCTTGCGCTCTCCTTCGCGTTCCAGGGTGCGGAGGGTACGCAAACGCTCTCTCGTCATGTGCAACGAGCTCTCGTGCTCGCTGGCACGGCTACCTGCCCCCGGGGTCGTGCCTCATTATTTCACTTCCCAGTGACGTGGAGGGTGATGGAAATCAGTTCGGCGCGTCCGGCATCGCAGTTTGCCAATGATACGTTATGTCGTGGTTATTCGGTGGCATCAAGATCTCGTGTATAATGCTATGTGGAGCCTGAGTTTGCTTGTAGAACTCAGGGGATGGAATGCTGAACTTTTGGCACATGGGCTGGGAGATACACAGCGAGTATTGATACTGGGTTGGGGACAGGCTACAGTACGTTGCGCACAGCAGATAATACTGGCAATTAGACACTTTTCACAAGGCGTTCTAGAGGAAACTAACTGGGAAAGCATCAACAGCGTTGTGCTTATAAGTAGATGTATCCGAGTCAATCCTACATATTTACACATCCACTTTACATATCGATCTAGGTGTCACGCTATATCCGTTGAGTGCTAGGCTTGTAATCGCAATCCACTGAACATCGACTCCCCACTGCCTCAAGGACATAGCCTCCTCCACGGTTATTGGGCGACATCCTTCTATGGATATCTGCTTAACTTTTGAAGGTCGCCGATCACCGTTCGTTCCTATTGCCTGCCAGGGTAATTGTCCTGCATTAATGGGGATATGCGTACCCTTCGGGAGCGGTTTGATCGGGCGCTTTTCGCCGAGGAAATCACGTGAGCAAAACTCGTCTTCTGATGCAAATCCGTTTCGCAACTTGACGACCCTCGCTAGGGCAGAAAAACCCACACCGTCGCAGTACCAGAGCTGAATGTGGCGTAGATGCGGGCATATACGCACCCCGACAGAACTCGCCGCGGTAAGGGGGTCAAGCAAGGAAGCGATACTGAAAATCAAGTTGCAGTCGAGGCGCTGAAGGCACGGCATGTATCCGAGCATTAGAGAGGCATGTTCCGAAGGGATTGAAAAACCAGAGAGTAAGAGATGTGTCAAATGTGGCATGCGCGGATCGCGGAATATGCTTTCTAGCCGTGGTAATTGAGGCAACTCGTCATCAACCAAGCGGGGACGTGCGCCACGCAGGGACCAGCTAATGTTGGATAATGATAGCGTCTCGAGGGCCGGAAAGTAGAGTCGGAGGAAGGGGCTGCGCAGTGCGTCCCCTGAAGGGCAGTCCGCGCGGAGCACTTTGAGGCTTGATAACTCGAGAACTGGCTGGATGGCTGCACTGTCCCTGACGTGAAGGAAGGTAGGATGTAGCCAGGCAGCCAGTTTCTTGCACTTGCTGGGACTTGCAAATGCAATATCAAGGACCTCCAATCGTGGGGTGGGGAAATGCATGAGGAGGAGGAGTAGTGTTTCGGGGTGCGCATCGGTCCACTCCAGCTCGCGGAGACGCTGGAGCAGAACGGGCGGGAGCGACCTGGAACTATCAGCGCGCCACGCTTCATCATCCCAGCAGCGCAGAGCTTGTGGACTTGTGTCGAGAGGAAGGGAGAAAACTGGCCCAGCGCGAAGGAGAGCAAGGCGCTCACTGCCCGGCGCACAGGCCAGTAACCGCGCAAAGTATGGAAGGCGCAGGAATTCGAGGCGTCCATTCAGCGGCGCATCAAGTGTGAGGGTGATTTCACGCAACGCGGGCAGCTGGCCAAGCGCTATCCCTGCGAGCGGGATGTCTCGCAAGGTCAGGGCTTGCAGGATTGGGAAGCGATGTGTGCGCCAAGGGTTGCAATACGCACGCTCAGGGTCGTTCAACCGCAGGCGTTCGTACAACTCCCCAGGAGTAGAATGTTTGAGTGCAAGCTCGAGAGACTCGAGAAACGCAAAACCAGGTGGGTGGTTGTGGAGATGGGTGAGGGCATCAACAATGATGTCGCAGGTGCCGTGAATGTAAAGAGAACGGAGCGGAGGAAATGTGTTGAGGATATATGACTCGCCAGGTCGCTGACGTTTCCATCCGCGAAGGGCTGTAATGCCGCTCGGGGTGGGCGGGGGGACTTTGTTGGTTTTGTTCGGCGGTGTGGCGTAGAATACCTCAGTAGGGGTACCCATTGATCGGTCGAGAAAAGTCTGAGTGGCGGGGCTTACGAAGCTCTGAAATGATAACTCTGACGCTGTGAGAACCACGCGCCGCCAAAGAGCGGGCGTCGAAAGCGCTATGTCTCGCCATCTCTGGCAAACATGCGAGATTTTGAGCGGGACAGTGTCCAACGGGGACTGGATGGGATCAAGGGTGTCGTTTGTGGCTAGTACAAAAATGTGGATGAGAAGTTCGGGGGGAAGGCAGCGAAATGGGATGTGATCCTTCTCGCGTTCGACTGCTTGCTTTTCGAGGGTGACAGCATTGAGGAGAGCCCGAAGCTCCGACTCCCTGCGCTGTAGGATGTCGATTTTCCCGGCAAGCATGGCGGCGCTTTGGTCGATGTTCCCTGCCCTTCGGTGAGGCATCGGTTTGGGTGGCAGGTCCGACAAAGCAGAATTCGAATGTGGGCAAATATGTATGTGTAGCAGGTTGTGGCTCATTGTCCGACTCAGACATCAATGCATGAACGCATCAACCTCCGCAAAAAAGACACCCCTAAAGATAACACATTATACATGTTCGGAAGGACCGGTGAGACGGCCACTCCATCTATGAGAAAGAACATTCAAGTTAGCAGACACCACAACAGGGGCATCTTGCCATTTCTTGTTCAGTTCGGAATGAGTCGGATATCTCGGGGTGAAGTTGGTGAACTGGGTGGGCTCAAACACCGATCCCGTATTCACGGATTTAATCAAATATGGCCCAGCGTACTACAATAAGATTGATTAACTGATATGGTTGTTGGCAGACCCCTGAGCCATGCCTTGGCAGAGTAACAGTACTCAATTCGAATCAGCGATCAATATCGATCAATATCGATCAGGGTTCGACAATGTGCCACTCGGGCTAAACACCGAACATTCTGGTGGGTGATCGAGCGTGAAAATGACCAGGCCACGTTCCATCGCGCCAACGCTTTTATCTTGCCGTCTTCTGGCACTCCGAGGCCTCAAGTGGAAACAAAATACCTCTACTCTACGGACGCAATGGGACAGGTCAAAAAGATTCCGTACGCGCCTCCTCCTCGCCTCTCGGCAAATGACAGCAAAAGGTTCCGCAAATTCACCGCAATGAAAACGTGGACAATTGCCACCGGCCGCGGATGGAGAACCAAAATAACATCAAAGATTTGCCGCATGTTGGACGGAGGAACTCTAAAATTTACCCTTCGAGGGGCTTCGTTTTGAAATTAGGTATGTGGCATGATTGATCATACGACTCATACGAGAGGGTACGATCCGTCACGATCGTGCCATTGTAAAGTCTCATCCATGCGTTGATGGTAAGTAAAAATAATCACGTACATAATGGTGTGGTCCCCGCAGGTTCGTGCATCAGGTCTTGGTTCTGTGACTGAAAGTTACCCTGTAGCTTACGGATGTTCCTGTGAAAGGCCCGGGCGGCGGGGCAAAAGCTCTGGAGCACGGCCTCGTGTTGTACACGTGTACGGAGATCATGCATCATGGCTTTTGGAGAGTGACTTGGAAAACTTCACGCACTCATGGAGCCTCAACCACCTCTACCTCTACTTCCATGCTTGCTCCACAGAGATCTGGTGTTCTGCTGCCAGTTGGGCTATTTCAGCGCTGGGATTATAGATTATGTCATCCACACAAAAACTGATACTTGGCTTTTACTGGCATTTCCTGGGGGCAGACATTTTGTTTTAGCACTCAGAAATATATTTTGTTTGTCAAGTCAATTTATTACATCAGCAAAAATCAACTTTTCTTATTCCATCTTATTCCATCTTACTACATCTTATTCCTCTTATTTTGGGGGTAAGAAGGGAATAAGTAGGAATAAGACAAGTTTTTTTTTACTGATGT